>JGI26340J50214_10000047_pt1 | contig 39036 bp, 30 predicted proteins | sample BogFormECP12_OM2_FD_50214 | JGI IMG/M metagenome (IMG submission 50214)
GTATTTCTTGACGATCTCGTCTTCCGGCCGCACGTCGAGCTGCGGCCACAACTCGTGACCCAGCGTGCCTTCGGAAAGTGCAGCGATACGCTTGGCGCGGTATTCGGGTGTCGGCAGCTCGTAGGCCACTGACCATTCGCTGAAGCAACGCTCGTCATGTGTCATCTTGATCCAGAACACGCCGCCGCCGGTCTCGCGCACGGCAGCCGCCAGCCGATTGACCGCAGGTACGATGTCGCGCGCCGCCGGCACCGCCGCAAATCCGATCGCGTCGTTCATAAAGGCGTGCTGCAGATCGATGACAACGAGCGCCGTCCGCGGCGGGTCGAGATCAGCGAAGGAATGCTCGGTTCCGCGCCGTTCGATCACCCGTCGCACGATCGGCTCAGGGATGGTTGCGCCATTCAGTTTCATCGGAATTCCCCCAATCGATCAGCTCGGTGTCGGCGCGTCCGGGCGGATAAGCTTGACGTTGCGCAAATCCGCCCACAGCCCCGGCGGGATAGGATAGCGCAGAAGCTCTGAGTTTTCCTCCATCTCCTCGACATTACGCGGGCCGGGGAGAACAGCCGCAACGGCCGGATGGGCGAGCGGAAATTGTAACGCCGCCGCGATCAGAGGCACTCCGTGACTGTCGCAAACCGCCTGAATCGCGTTCACCCGAGCGACGATCTCGGGGGGAGCGGGCCGATAATTCCAAGTGTCGCGTCCCGCCAGAATGCCGGTGTTGTGCACCGCGCCGACCACGATCGAAATGCCTGCACGCACGCATTTCGGCATCAGATCATCGAGCGGGTCCTGCTCGAGGAGCGTATACCGACTAGCCAGAAGGAAGGCGTCCCAATCTCCCCATTCCATCGCCTCCAGCAGCGCTTCCCGCTCGTTGACGCCGATTCCGATCGCCCGTACCGAGCCGCCGCGGCGCAGTTCTTCGAGCGCGCGGTATCCGCCGTCGCGAAATGTCCGCATTATCTCGGGATGCGCATCCTTGTGCTGCCCCGCTCCGATGTCGTGCGCATAGAGCACGTCGATCCGCGCCAGCCCGAGCCGTTGCAGACTATCCTCGAATGCGCGCATGATCCCATCGTATGTGTAGTCGAAAGCCGTATTGAACGGTAACGGATGGCGGTACGGCTCGGTTGCGGGGGCCTGTGCGCGAGCGCGCAATAGTCGCCCGACTTTCGTCGATAATACCCAGTCGTCGCGCGGCATTTCGCACAGCGCATCGCCGACACAACGCTCCGCCTGCCCGTAGCCGTAAAAGGGGGCGCAGTCGACATAGCGCACCCCGCTCGCCCAGGCCGCACGGATGATTTCCTCCGCCTCCGAGCGGGTCACCGGCACCCGGTGACCGCCGAGTGTCGCACAGCCGAGCCCGAGAACGGTTACCTCGAGCGAAGTACGCCCGAGAGGGCGTTTCTCGAAACCCGTCATATCGTCGTCTCCCTTATTCGCTCAATCCTCCAATATGCTCTGCTAATATTAAAGCGGATTAATCGAGGGCATCGGTGTGACAAATAAAATTAACCAAATTTAATGGCCTGACGAGCCCTCTTAATCGTGATCTTATCCCCGACCACTTCGATGTCGTGGTCCTGGTCACTGCTCGCCGCGGTCGGATCGGGCGATAATTACGCGTTCGCAGGCCGCACGTCTGGAAATCCGACGGGCGTCGGCGCGAGCGGGTGGAGCAACTTGGCGTCCCGCAGGTCGCTCCACAACGCCGAGGGAATCGGATAGCGCAAGAGGTTCAAGTTGGCCGCGAAATCCGCGACGCTGCGCGGACCCGGGATGATCGCGGCGACTGCAGGATGGGCGAGCGGAAATTGCAATGCCGCCGCGGCCAAGGGCACTTGGTGACGGTCGCAAACCGCGCTGATCGCGTGCACCCGTCCGACGATCTCCGACGGGGCGATCTTGTAGTTCCAGGTGTCGCGGCCCGCGAGAATCCCGGAGTTCAGCGGACCGCCAACAACGATCGATATGCCCGAGGAAAGGCACTTCGGCAGTAGATCATCGAGCGGTCCCTGCTCGAGGAGCGTATAGCGCCCGGCGAGAAGGAAGGCGTCCCAGGCACCCCATTCCACCGCCTCCAACAGCACTTCCCGCTCATTGACACCGATCCCGATCGCCCGCACGGCGCCGCAGCGGCGCAGCTCCTCGAGTGCGCGGTAACCGCCGCCGCGGAGCGTGCGCATGACCGCGGGATGCCCTTCCCGACCATGCTGCATCGCCCCGACGTCGTGCACGTAGAGGATGTCGATCCGCCCCAGGCCAAGCCGCTGCAAGCTGTCTTCGAACGAGCGCATGATCGCATCGTAGGAGTAGTCGAACACCGCATCGAACGGCATCCGATGCCGGTGCTCGGTCGCGGCTAGATTCGCGTGAGGGCGCAGCAACCGCCCGACTTTTGTCGACAACACCCATTCCTCACGCGGTACATCACGCAGCGCGTCGCCGACACAACGCTCCGCCTGTCCAAACCCGTAAAAGGGCGCGGTGTCCACATAACGTACTCCGGCCGCCCAAGCCGCGCGCACGATCGCTTCCGCCTCCTCGCGACTGACCGGCACTCGGCTGCCGCCGAGAGTCGCGCACCCTAGGCCGAGAGCGGTCACCTCGACCGCGGTGCGGCCGAGGGTGCGTTTCTCGAAACCCGTCATGTTGTCGCTCTCCCGTTGCTATATATCGGCTAAACGTCGGATCCGCGTCCTCGGATCATTATTTTCTATAAGCGACCTCCGCAGGAGGGCACTGTGACATGATCGTGGTTTTCGGTTCGATAAACGTCGATCTGATCGTCCCGGTCCCGCGCCTGCCATCGCCAGGCGAGACCGTACTCGGTGGCGACTATGCCCTTCTGCCCGGCGGGAAGGGTGCTAATCAGGCGTTGGCCGCCCGCCGTGCCGGTGCCGATGTCGTGCTGGCCGGGGCTGTCGGCGCGGATTCCTTTGCCGACATAGCGCTCGATTTGTTGCGCAGCGACGGCGTCGATACGCGATTGGTGCGAGTAGTCGAGCAGCCGACGGGTTGCGCTGCGATCATGGTGTCGAGCGAGGGGGAGAATTTGATTGCGGTGGCACCAGGCGCCAATGCGAGCGCGCGGTCGGACCAGGTTCCCGACGAGCTCCTCAGCACGGGCACCACACTCGTCGCACAGATGGAGGTGCCCCCGGGCGAAACTGCGATGTTGATCAGGCGCCTGCGGACGCGTGGCGGATACAGCTTGCTCAACCTTGCGCCCGCCAGGTCGATCGACATCGCTCTATTGGGAGAAATCGATATTGCAGTCGCAAACAAAGGCGAGGCGGCGGCGACGGGGTCCGATCCGGAGCAGCTAGCGCGGCATCTGCGGCAAGGACTTGTGGTGACGTGCGGCGCAGCGGGCGCTTTGGCGATTCTGCGCGACGGGACCAGGATAGAGGTGCCGGCGCTGGCGATCGAGCCGGTCGACACCACCGGCGCCGGCGATACCTTTGTCGGCGTTCTCGCAGCGGCGCTCGATCTGGGCTCGACCCTGGAAGCTGCCCTGCGCCGGGCGAGCGCCGCGGCCGGACTCGCCTGCCTAGCCCGCGGCGCTCAGACCGCCATGCCCGACGGCGCGGCGATTGCTGCGGCCGCCCGTCGGCTAAGCCGCTAAAGTCGCGGTCACGGGGTTTTCGCAACGGCGAAATGCGCCCGGAACTCGGCCAGAATGTCGATATAGAGCTGACGCTTGAATGGAACGATCACCTCGGGCAGCCGCTCGGGCCGTATCCACTTCCAGGCGTCGAATTCCGGATGGTGGGTCGCGAGGTCGATATCCGTGTCGCATCCGGTAAAGCGCATGACGAACCATCTCTGCCGCTGGCCGCGATAGCGCCCGCCCCACATCCCACGTGCGAGCTCCGGCGGCAGGTCGTATTTCAGCCAGGTGCTGCTCTCCCCGAGGATCTCGGCCTTGTCGGTGCCAATCTCCTCCTTGAGTTCGCGCAGCGCCGCCTGCAGCGGGGTCTCGCCCGGGTTGATCCCACCCTGCGGCATCTGCCAGGCCGGCGACATCGGCATATCGATTCGCCGGGCGACGAAGACCTCTTCCGTGCGGTTCAACAGCATGACGCCCACCGCCGACCGGTATCCGGGTTTTCCGGGCATCATATGCTGCCAGACGCGGACACGGCCTGCGGCGCAATGGAATTCAGTTGACCACCCGCCCGTTGAACAGCGCAATGCCGCGCAGCATGTCTACCGCCCGGGTCAGCTGGTAATCCGCCGGCGTGCCTATGATCGACGGATCGACCGAGCCCTGCTCGGGACCGCCATCACCAGAATCGTCCCTTTTCAAGTCCGAGGCTGTGGCAACTTTCGCCTCGCCCTTCTCGGGTGGTTTTTCGATCTTAGCTGCTTCGACGACGATGTCCGGGTCGATGCCCTTAGCCTGAATCGACCGCCCAGAGGGCGTATAGTAACGCGCTGTGGTGAGCCGCATCGCCCCGTGGCCGGGCAACGGGATAATCGTCTGGACCGATCCCTTGCCGAACGACCGCGTGCCGAGCAGGATCGCCCTGTGGTGATCCTGCAGGGCGCCGGCAACAATCTCACTGGCTGAGGCGGAGCCGCCGTTTATCAACACGGCGACCGGCAGCCCGGCGGCGATGTCGCCCGGGCGGGCGTTGTAGCGCTGGGCATCCTCGCTGCGCCGTCCGCGGGTCGACACGATCTCACCTTTCTCAAGAAACGCATCCGCAACCGCGACCGCCTGATCGAGCAGGCCGCCCGGATCGTTGCGCAGATCAAGGACCACCCCGAGAAGTTTTCCCCCGGCCTGCTGCTTGAGGTTTTTCATCGCGTTGTTGAGGCCGACATCGGTCTGTTCGTTGAACGTCGTGATCCGGATATAGGCGATATTGTCACCTTCGAGATGAGAGCGGACCGACTGAATCTTGATCGTCGCCCGGGTCAGCTTGACGTCGAACGGTTCCCTTCCTTCGCGCCGGATCGTCAGCTTGATCTCGCTGTTGATCGGACCGCGCATCTTCTCGACCGCCTCGGGCAGGGTCATCCCCTGCACAGGATCACCGTCGAGGTGGGTGATCAGATCGCCGGGCTTCAACCCGGCGCGGGCGGCGGGCGTGTCATCGATCGGCGAGACCACTTTGACGAGACCGTTTTCCATCGACACTTCGATCCCGAGCCCGCCGAATTCGCCCCGGGTCTGCACCTTCATATCGTTGAAGTTTTTGGTGTTCAGATAATTCGAGTGCGGGTCGAGCGAGGTCAGCATGCCGTTGATCGCCGACTCGACCAGAGAATCGTCGCTGACATCGTCGACATATTCGGCACGCACGCGTTCGAACACTTCACCGAAGAGGTTTAGCTGCTTGTAAGTTTCCGTCGAGTTTGACGACGCCGCACCGACATCCTGGTGCAGCGAGAACAGCGCGAGCGTTACGATCGACGCTGCAAGAAGACCCGAACGCTTCATTCACTTTTCCTAAAATCTGGAGCCCGATCGGCTCCCCACGACGATCTCTTGGCAGGGATCATATCCGCCACCGTGCTCAATGATCAAGCCGGGCCGGTCGGCGAAGAGTCGCTAGACCGGGGGTCAGCCCGCCGCCTCCAGCCCCGTGGCCTCTGCGATCAGCGAATGGCCGGTCATCGCGGCGGGCTTTGGCAGACCGAGGATGTCGAGCAAGGTCGGGGCAACGTCGGAGAGGCGGCCATCGTCGAGATGCCGGACTGCAGCCGGTGGGTTGACCACGATAAACGGCACCGGGTTCAGCGTATGCGCGGTATGCGGCTCGCCGGTTTCGGCGTCACGCATCGTTTCGGCGTTGCCGTGATCGGCGGTGATGACGAGCGTGCCGCCGGCGTGCTCGACCGCCTCTGACAGCCGGCCGAGGCAGGTGTCGACCGTCTCCACGGCCTTGACCGCCGCGTCGAGGCGGCCGGTATGCCCGACCATGTCGGTATTGGCGTAATTGAGCACGATGACGTTGAAACGGTGGGCTGCTACCGCCCCGACCACCTTGTCGGTTACCTCGGGTGCGGACATTTCGGGCTGCTGGTCATACGTCGCGACCTTTGGTGAGGGCACGAGAATCCGCTCCTCGCCGGGAAAGATCGTTTCGCGGCCGCCGTTGAAGAAAAATGTGACGTGCGCGTATTTTTCGGTCTCGGCGACGCGCAGCTGGGTCAGCCCGGCCCCGGAGACCACCTCGCCGAAGGTATCCGCGAGGTCCTCCGGTGGGAAGAGAGTGCCGAGAAAGCGGCTGAGCTCGGCAGAATATTCAACTAGCCCTAGAACTGTGGCAAACGCCACCCGCCTCGCCCGCGTGAAGCCGGCGAAATCCGGGTCGAGCAGGGTTGTCGCGATCTCGCGGACCCGATCGGCGCGAAAATTCGCGATCAGCACCCCGTCGCCGTCTTCCATCCCACCATAGTCTGCAATGGCGGTCGGTCGCACGAACTCGTCGGTTTCGCCGCGGCCGTAGGCGGCCGTTATGGCCCGCACCGGGTCCTCGGCGCGGTCGCCGGCCGCATCCACGATCACCCGATAAGCCTTCTCGACACGGTCCCAACGCTTATCGCGATCCATCGCAAAATAGCGACCGCACAGGGTCGCGATCCGAAGACGTTCGAGGTCGGCGATGTCCCGCTGAAATGTTTTCAGATAGGACGCCGCCGACTTGGGCGGTGTGTCGCGCCCGTCGAGGAAGGCGTGTACGGCGACCGGCAGCCCCGCCTCAGAAAGGATCCGGGCGAGCGAGGCGATCTGGTGCTGGTGTGAGTGTACGCCGCCGGGCGACAGCAACCCCATCAGGTGAGCCGTCCCGCGGCTTTCTTTCAGCTTGCCGATGAAGTCGCGCAATGCCGGCATCGCGGCAAGATGGTCGGCAGCGATCGCGGCGTCGATACGCGGCAGGTCCTGGAGGACGAGCCGTCCCGCACCGAGATTCGTGTGGCCGACCTCGGAATTGCCCATCTGGCCATCGGGGAGCCCGACATAATGCTCACTCGCCTGCAGATGCGCGTGCGGCCAGCGGGCCAACAGCCGATGCCAGACCGGCGTATGCGCCACTGTGATCGCGTTGTCGTCGGCCTTCGGCCGCTCGCCCCAGCCGTCGAGGATGCACAGAACGAGCGGATCGGGACGCGAGCGGGGGATCATCGGACAACCTCGAAGGTGCAGGCGATCTATATACGCGAAATCGAATCTGTTATGTAACGTTCCCATAGCGCTAACCAAAATGCCACGCGCGCTAAGCGACGGCCGGGCCAGGCTCTCCCTGAGAGCAGGGAGAAAACTAAATTCGGCGCCGAAAATCGCGGTCTGATTGTATAAAAATACCCTTTAGATCAAACACTTAGGTTTCCGTATCAGCACTCGGCAGCAGGGAGGCAATTTGCACGTCTGAGGGAGGCAGCAGGGAGACTTTCGGAGGGCATTCTGCACCTTCGCTGATGGGGTGGTGGTTGGCAGAAGCGCACTTTAGAATTTAAGAATATAGCATCATGAGATCACAAATTCAACCTTCCCGAGCGGGCACGGGGCAAAGCGGCTTGGCTCAAGGTGCGACCCGCTCGCCTTCGAAGCGGCGCCAGGCTAAACTTGTAGAATGGCGGGTCTCGACATTACCGTGCGCGAAGATTTCCTCGCCGCCCACATCATCAAATGAAAGCACTGTTCCTCGGCAATGTCGCCGCCGATACCGCCAGGGGCATCAGGGATCGGCTGCCGGCTGGTCTCGAGGTCGAGATCCTCGACGACCCGATAGACCGCACACGGCTGCGGCAAGCCGCCGCCGATGCCGAAATCCTGGTCAGCAATCACTGGCGCGCCGACTATCCGCCGGCGCCGAAGGTCGAACTGGTGCAGTCGGTCGCGACTGGGGTCGAGCTGATCGAGCTCGCAGCATTGCCGGCCGGGGTCACCGTATGCAACGCGTTCGGTCACGAGAGCGCGATTGCCGAATACGTTGTCATGGTAATGCTCGCGTGGCGGCACCGGCTGTTCGAGATTTCGGCCGAGTTTCGCGAGCATGCCTCCTGGCGCACGAGCTGGGTACAGGGCGGCGCACCGCACGGCGAGGTGCGAGGCAGCACGCTCGGCATCGTCGGCTATGGCCGAGTCGGACGCGAGGTGGCGCGACGCGCGGCGCCGTTCGGCTGTCGCATCCTCGCCGCCAATCGCTCGGAACGTGGACCGGAGCCAGGTGTCGAACGGATCTTCCCGCTCACCGAGATCGACCGCATGCTGCCCGAATGCGACACCGTGGCGCTGTGCACCGCACTTGGTCCTGAGACCACCGGGCTGATTGATGCGCGCCGGCTGTCGCTAATGAGGCCAAGCGCATTCCTGATCAACATCGCCCGCGGCCAAATAGTCGACGAGGACGCGATCTATTCGGTACTGCGCGACCGGACGATCGGCGGCGCTGCGCTCGACGTCTGGTGGCAATATCCGAACGCGGCCGATCCCGTGCGCCGCGGGTCGCGGCATCCGTTTCACGAATTGCCGAATGTTATCGCGACGCCGCACAATTCAGGGTGGACCAGCGGCATGGTCGAGCGCCGCTGGAATGAGATCGCCGAGAATATCAACCGCTTTGTGCGCGGTGCACCGGTCATCAACCTGGTTACCACGACCGAAGGATCGAGAAGCACATGAAGACCGAATTTGTCGGCGGCTTTGCCGCCGCATATTCTCGCCAAGGTGACTGAGAAGCTCGACGCCGTCATCGTCGCCGACGATACGACGCACAACGGCTGATCCCGGCGCTGTCCGAGGCCGACGACTTGAGAGGACCTCATGGTGAGGACATTGCATTCATGCGTTGGGATGGTTGAATCGCTGAGCATCGGCAGCATATTCGCCAGCGAGTAACGTGAAGGGAGAGCGTCGTGGCAAACAAGGAGCAGAAGCGGTCTAGCCGCGAGGCCAAGAAGCCCAAACAGAAAAAGAAAGGGGCCGAGAAACGAGCCGCCGCCAAGCCGCAAACGACAAAAGCCTGAGAACTTTAAGCCGCGGCGGGGTTGGCGGAGGAGTCTCCGATCGGCGATCCGCCAGCCGTCCGCTGGGTTAAGCCGTTCTGGCGCTCCTGGTGCAGGTCACGCTACGATTTAACCTATACTTCGGTGAGGATTGAATCGACAAGGAGCGGCCGTGCGGAAGGCTAGGCGCCTGGCTCTGGGGGTGATCGCGGCGATCGCCCTATCGACCAAGGCCTGGGCCGCGGACTGGCCCGGGCCATGGACGGAACTGGCGTCCGACGGCACTCTTTCAGTACGGATCGCGGTAGCGGCCGGCACAGCTTGTCCAACGGCGACGGCGGATGGGACCGACCTCCCGATGGCGCCGCGCGCCGGTGCGGGCGACGACTTCCCGGTCACACTGTGCGAGGCGCGAGCGCCGACAGTGACTCGCCAACTCATCATCGGGGGCTCACCGGCTCCGATCCTGCCGGGGGAAGTGCGGAGGATCGTCGTCATCGGCGACACCGGTTGTCGGCTTGAGGGACGCGCGGTCCAGGATTGCAATGACCCGGAAGTTTGGCCGTTTGCGGCGATTGCCCGCCGTGCGGCCAGCCACAAGCCTGATCTAGTCATTCATGTCGGCGATTATTATTACCGCGAGACCGCATGTCCGGTCGACCGAAAGGGGTGCGCCGGCAGCTCTCACGGCGATAACTGGGAGACTTGGCGGGAGGATTTCTTCGAGCCAGCGGCACCGCTATTGGCCACTGCTCCCTGGGTCATGGTGCGCGGCAATCACGAGCTGTGCAGCCGCGGCGGACACGGGTGGGTTGCCTTGCTCGACCCGCACCCCGGTTTCTCCGACTGCATCGACAAAACCGAGCCGTACCGGCTCCATGTTGGCGGGGTCGAGCTGCTGGTGTTCGATAGCGCCGATGCAGACGACTTCAAAGCGCTCCCGGACAAGGTCGCGGCTTACGCCGCTCAGTTTGCGAACCTCTTGGCCGCGCCGACGGGGCACGCGTGGCTGCTCACCCATCGGCCGGTCTGGGCTATGGCGCAAGGCAACCTCGTCGGAATGACCGTCAACGCCACCCTGCAGGATGCGATCCGCGGGAAGGTACCGCCCGGTCTCGATCTGGTGTTGTCCGGCCATCTTCACGATTTCCTCAGCTATTCGTTCGGACCCGACCGTCCGGCGCAGCTGATCGTCGGCGTTGGCGGCGACACAATGCTCGAGCTCGGCAAAACGCCTCTCGTCGATGCAGAGATCGACGGGACGCGGGTGGCCAGCGGTTTCGCATTGAAGCACTTCGGATATTTTATCATGGACACAACTGCCGAGGGCTGGGACGGCAGGCTCTATGGCAGCGACGACGCCGTCCTCGCTAGCTGCCGGCTGCGCGGCCGCAGCCTCGAATGCGGGCCCGTGCCCGCTCCTTGATCGATGGCGCGACCTGCATGGCAAAGGCGGATACGGCGCGCACGGGCGCCGCTAGTCGGTCTCGGCGGGACGGGGCTTTAGCCGCCGGAAGCGCGCGCTGCTGCGCTCGCGGATGGTCTGGAAGGTGACATATAGCATCGGGATCACGAAGAGTCCGATGGCGCTCGCGGCGATCATGCCGGCAAAGACCGGTGTGCCGACAGCGTGGCGGCTGATCTCGGCCGCGCCTTGCGCGGTGACCAGCGGATAGACGCCGAGGATGAAGGCGAAGGACGTCATCATCACGGCGCGAAACCGCATTCGCGCGCCGAGCACCGCGGCTTCCTGGATTTCCATCCCCTCCTCGCGTCGGTCCTTGGCGAACGCGACGATCAGGATGCCGTTCTTGGCGGCCATCGCGATCAGCACGACGAGCCCGATTTGGGCATAGAGGTCGATCGATAGATGAAAAATCAATATTCCGAGAAACGCCCCCAGGACCCCGACCGGCACCGACAGCAATACCGGAACCGGGATCATCCAGCTCTCGTAGAGACCCACGAGAAACAGAAACGCGAACAGGACCGCAAGCCCGAGGATGGCACCTGTCTGCCCCGAAGCCGCCGCCTCCTGATAGGCGGTCCCGGTCCATTCGTAGCCGTAGCCCGCGGGCAAGGTCTTGGCCGAGACATCCGCCATTGCCGCCAGTGCGGTGCCGGAGGAGGTGCCCGGCGACGGGCTGCCCTGAATTGGGATCGCGCGATAGTTGTTGTAGCGGGTGATGACTTGCGGCCCGACGACGACGCGAGCGTCGGCGATCGAACGCAATGGCACATCGGTGCCGAATTTGTTGCGGATGTAGATCTGCCACAGCGAGGAGATGTCTCTGCGGTCCGCCCCCTCGCCCTCGATGTTGACCTGCCAGACTCGGCCGAACAGGTTGAAGTTGTTGATGTAGATGCCGCCCAACGTCGCCTGCAGAGCGTTGAACACGTCGTTCATGCCGAGGCCCAGGGCCTGCGTCTTCTCGCGGTCGATGTCGAGATAGATCGACGGATTGCTCGCGGTGTAGGTCGAGAAGACGCGGGTCAGCCGCGGATCCTGGTTGGCGGCCGCCAAGAGTCCCTGCATCACGCTGTTCATCGCGGCGGGTTCCTGCCCTTCGAGCCCTTCGAGCTCGTATTCGAACCCGCCGGTGGTCGAGAGCCCAATGATCGGCGGCAGGTTGAACGGGATGACAGTCGCCGTGTGAATCTGCTGTCCCTCGCCGAACACCCGCGCGATCAGCGCCTGCGCCGAATTCGCCGCGCCCCTACGGTCGGTGAACGGCTTCAGCGTCGGAACGATGAAGGCGGTATTCGGCTCGTTGACGCCGTCGATGATCGAGAAGCCGACGATCCCGACAAGGTTCTGAATCTGCGGCATCGATTTTAACACGGCCTCGATGCGCTTAACCGCGTCGCGGGTGCGGGTGACCGATGCGCCATCGGGCAATTGCACCGAGACAAAGAAGGCGCCCTGGTCCTCTTCCGGCAGAAACCCGGTCGGGGTTCGCAAGGAGAGAAAATAAACCCCGGCGGCACTCGCCAATATCGCCACAAGGCCGAGTACGGAGACGCGCACCAGGCGGCGCACGATCGCCGCGTAGCCGTCGCGGATGTTGTCGATGCGCCGCAACACCCAGCCCATTGGGCCCCGCTTCGGGCCGCCATGGCGCAAAAACACGGAGCACAGCGCCGGCGACAAGCTCAACGCATTCAACGCCGAGATCAGCATCGCGACACTGATCGTCACCGCGAATTGCCGGAACAGTGTTCCCGAAATGCCGGGAATGAAGGCGATCGGCACGAACACCGAAAGGAGCACCAAGGTGATCGCAATGATCGGTGCCGTGATCTCGGTCATCGCCTTCTTTGTCGCGTCCGCTGGCGACAGGTTCGGCTCTTCCTCCATCACGCGTTCGACGTTCTCGACCACGACGATTGCGTCGTCGACCAGGATCCCGATCGCCAGCACCGTCGCGAGCAGCGATATCGTATTGGCCGAATAGCCCATCAGCAGCAGCACCGCGAAGCTGCCGATCAGACTGACCGGCACTGCAATCGCGGGAATGAGTGTCGCGCGCAGGCTGCCGAGAAACACGAAGACGACGATCACGACCAGCACAAAGGCGATCAGCAGCGTGATCAGCACGTCGTGAATCGTGTCTTGGACGAAGGTGGTCGTGTCGTAATTGACCAGGTATTTCAGGCCGGGCGGGAAGCGCTGGCTCAAGCGGTCCATATTGGCTCTAACGAGCCCAGCGGTCTCTACTGCATTGGCGCCGGGAGAGAGATAGATGCCGATCGCCACGGCAGGCTGGCTGTTGAAGCGGCCTTCAATGTCCTGGTTTTGGGCGCCGAGCTCGACCCGAGCGACATCGCGTACGCGTAGCAGCGACCCGTCGGGATTGGCACGCAATACGATATTGCCGAACTGCTCGGGTGTCGTCAGGCGACCAAGCGTCTGCACATTCAACTGGAATTGCTGGTCTCTGCCGATCGGGCGTGCGCCGATTCGGCCTACCGGCGCCTCCACGTTCTGCGCCTGGATCGCCGCGATCACATCGGCTGCCGTCAACTTCAGATTGTCCAAGCGCTGGGCGTCGAACCAGATCCGCATCGAGTAATTGAGCGCGCCGAAGATGTGCGCCTGGCCGACCCCTTGTGTGCGGGACAATACGTCGAGCACATTGATGATCGCGTAATTGGTGATAAACAGCGGGTCCCGCTTGCCGTTCTCGCTGTAGAGCACGATGAATTGCAGGACCGCCGACGATTTCTTCTGGATCGTCAGCCCCTCCAGCTGGACTTCCTGAGGAAGCTGGGCCAGGGCGGTCTGCACCCGGTTATTGACGGCGTTGGTGTTGATGTCGGGATCACTGCCGAGCACAAAGCTGACGGTCAGGTTGTAGCTGCCGTCATTGCCGCTCGTCGATTTCATGTAGAGCATCTTGTCGACCCCGACGACCTGCGCCTCGATCGGCTGGGCGACGCTCGATTCGACGACGGCGGCGGAGGCGCCGGGATAGACGGCGGAGACTTGGGTCTGAGGCGGCACGATATCCGGGAACTGCGCGACCGGAATTCGCGTCAGCGCCAACAGGCCGGCGATCGTGATCACGATCGCTATGACGACCGCGAGCCGCGGCCGATCGACAAAGATCGCCGAGATCATTGTGTCGCCTTTGGCTCGTCGGAGGATGTGCCGCTCGCGCTACCCCGCGCGACATCCGGCGAGATTGCCGGCGGTGGGCTAGCCGGGCCGGGCGACACCGGCTGGTCGGGTCGGACTCGCTGCAGTCCCTCGCTGATGACCAGCTCTCCCTCGGTGAGGCCGTTGGTCACGACCGCGGTCGAGGGGGTCGACTGGCCAAGCTGGATGGGCCGTCGTTGCGCTCTGTTCTGCGCATCGACGACGTAGACGTAATCACCTTGCTGATCCGACAGCACCGCGGCGCGTGGTATCGCCAGAACGGTGATCGGCTGCACCCCTTCGAGCAGCACGGTCACGAACTCCCCGTCGGTCAATTCGCGCGAGCCGGGCTCGCCGGCTTTCAGGCCCGGAAGTACAGGGTTGGGGACAACCCCGCGCAAAGTAACCGTGTCGGTGTTTTCAGCCACGGTCGGCGAAACATAATCGAGCTTGCCGTCCTGCCCGTAGATTTCTCCGGTCGGCAGCCGGAGCTTGATCACAACCGCGCGATAACCGCCAATTTTGGCATAGCGTTCCCGCAAATCGAGACCGGTGCGCAGGGAGATTGGAAAGATCACATACATCGGGTCCTGGCTGACGAGGTTCGCCAGGGTTCCGCTCGTCGGCGACACCACATTGCCTTCGGTCACCGCGGTCTGGCTGATCTTGCCGTCGATCGGCGCGCGGATCTCGGTATAGCCGAGATTGATCTCGGCTATTTGCAGCTGCGCCTGCGCGGCAGCGACTTGCGCTGCCAAAGAACGTTCATTGGCGAGGTCTTGGTCGACCGTCTGCTGCTGGCCGGCGGGCGTTTTCAAAAGGTACTGGGAGCGCGCTATCTGCTGCTGGGCATAGGTGTGCTGCGCCTCTAGCTGCGCCACATTGGCCTTGTCGGCGTCGACCTGCGCCTGAAACGGCGGTTGCTCGAGCAGGTAGAGGAGATCGCCCTGTTTGACCTCGGCGCCCTCGACAAAGGCCCGCTTCTCAAGGAAGGCGCTGACGCGGGCAACGAGCGCCACCCGCCCGACCGCCTGGATGCGACCGATGAACTCGTCGGTCTGCGTGATCTGCTGCCGCTCGGCGCGCACGACGCCGACCGCCGGCGGCCCGCTAGGTGCGGGTTGCGCCCCGGCCGAGAAGGGGAGCACGGTCACGATCAGGAGCGGAAGGACGACTTTCATGAACAGCTTGAAGTGCATCGCGTCCTCCAAAGCGCCCTATGCCGAGCCAACTCGGCCAGACCTCAGGTCCTCCCGCGGTCGCGGGAGATGTCACCGACTTACCCGGTTTCCCGGGGGCTGCTTAGCACCATCGTCCCGCTTTTGGACCCCCTAACAACACCCCGATCGGCGTGGGCCACAAGACTTTTCGCGACGCGCCGTTCTGCAGACAAAGCCGGCGGAGCCGGCGCAGGGACGGGCCATGGCGTCTATTGTTCTTCTTCCCGCTCCGTCCAACCCGGTTCCGGACGGTCGCCGACATCGGGCTCCAGCGCTCCGATTTTGGTCAGTTCAAAAACCGGCGTGCCGTCCTCTGCCAAGGTCACGGCATCCGTATACCGCATGCCGAAGCGTATATCTTCCGGCCCATAGTTGCGGATCTCGTGCACCACTGTCGCAAGCATCGGATCGCGCGCTTCGAGCCCCACGAACACCTGCACGTCCGCCTCGATCGCGCGCGCCGCATTGTAGCCGTGCAATGGACTCCGTTCGTCCAGCACATGCATGAGCGTCCAGAAGAGCGGAAAGAGGGGAAGGTGCGCCCGCTCGAGCCGCAGCTCCTGCGCGCGGCGGAACAGGTTGCCCGCCGCAGTGGTCTCGGAAAGCAGGACGTTCAGCTTCGCCGCCGCGTCCGCGAGCACGACTGCGCGTCCGTTGCCAATCCGCACCATCAGTGTCGGTTTGCCGTTATGCATCGCCACCACCGGATTGGCGGCAAAGACCAGCTTGGCCCTCGGCCGCGAGAAGCGGACGAATGTGAGGCCGGTCAGGATGGCGGTGAACCCGAGCCCGCATACGATCTCGGTCGACGCGACCACATGACCGTACAATGTCGCCGGATACATCTCGCCATAGCCGACCGTCGCCAGCGTCTCGATGCTGAAGAAGAAGGCGTCCCCAAAGCTATACGGCCGAGCATTCCCCACCGAACCGGGAACCAGCCAGAAGAGGTTGGCGAAGACGATGTTCACCGACAGATAAAGTGCGAGCAAGGCCGCGCTGAATTGCGGCCAGGTCAGGGCGATGGCGAGACGGTAGGGATCGCGCAGATCGAAGCGCGAAACGCCCTTCTTGATGAACTCGTAGGAGCCGAGGCGAACCCGCGCCACTTTTTCTTTGGGCTCGCCCCCGATTTGAATGCGGGGACCCCGCCTCTTTCGATGGCGCGTCGTGGGAACCACACTGCGTGTCGAGCCGGTTGTCATCGTTGTGGCTGCTTGAAATTTGCCGCAACTCCGGCAAATAGGCGCAATTGAGCTTGGGTCTTCAGGCCGCCTCAGTCCGACTGATCGTCGAGTCCGCTCTGCACATAGTTTTCGAGCGCCACCATCGCCTTCACCGCCTCGGGCGCAGCTTTGTCAGGGTTAAGCCTCGGGTCATTTCGATTCCTCCGATTCCTACGAGGATCTCGCCATGGTCCCGGTGAGGATGTCCGCCTTGCGGTTGAGGGCCGCTATCAGCCCGTCAATGCCGTCGTTCTTCAGGATGGCAGCGAACTCTGAACGCCGGGTTGCCACCTCGCTGATGGCGCCATCGAGATAAATGTCGGAAATCAGCCAGCTGTCGCCGCTGCGCCGCATCATGTAGTCGACCTTGACCGGCTCACCGTTGGCTTTGATGATCTGGCTGCGTACCATGACCCCGGATGGCGCGGGCTGTTCGCCGGTCACCTCGAGCTTCTGTCCGGCATAGCTGTCGAAGCGGTCGGCGTAGATCGCCGAGATGTAGCGCCCGAAGCTCTCGGTCATCTGCTGGCGCTGTGCCTCGCTCAGGCCGGCCCAGGACGGGCCGACCGACAACCGGGCCATCGAGGCGATGTCGAAGCTGCGGCAAATGACCGGCGCCAGTTGGGTGAAACGACCGCTTTGCCCCAGTATCCGGCCGTTCTTCATAGTGCTGAGTAGAGCGTCGTAGAGGCCCTGCACGATATCGCCGCCGCTCGCCGGCGCGGCATGGACCGGATAGGAAAGCGTGCTGAGGGCGAGCCCTGCGGCAAAAGTCACCGCTTTTCGCCATGGCATCTTTGGTGCGCTTAATTGGTCTGTGGCCTGATTAGAGACCGTCGAAGAAAAACGTGTCGCCATGTTTCCTCTCCTTTTGCTATGTGAGCTAATTCAGTCCCGGCAGGACGCGGTGCCCTAGCTGTAAGCAGGATCAAAGCGTCTGCGAAAGAAATCTCGGGACGTACCAACCGGGCGTCTTCTAGCAACCCATTGAGGAACCAACCTTTCACTTGACCCGTCACGTCGTCGCGCCGACCGCTGGCGAGCGCCCGAGGCGACGGTCGAGCGAACCGCGGCAGTGAACCGGTAGCCGCGGCCGAACTCGGTGTGGATAAAGTCGCGGTCTTCGCCGAAAGCCTTGCGTAATACGGAGATCTGAACCTTCAAGTTCTCCTCGGCGACAACGATACCGGGCCACACACGGCTCATGAGCTCGTCCTTGGTGACCAGCGATCCGTCGGCCTCCAGCAAGACGAGAAGGAGATCGAGGGCACGCGTCCCCAACTCTATCGGACCGCTAGCGGCGACCAATTGCCGCTGGCGCAGCAGCACGCGAAAGCGGCCGAATTCCAACGTCGCGTCAGCTGTTGCCGGGCTCGACCAGGCCCGAGTCACCGGCGAATTATCCCGACGCACCGACTGTCGTCGGTCTTGCATGAGCCTCTCCCCGGTAGAAGGAGTAGAACAGCAAATCGAGCCTACCGGGGCGCTTCACGCTGTGCCATTGCACCTACGGATGAATGGCTGCCGCCTGAGAATCATTCTAATTATACTTTCGTTTAGGATGACTCTCAAAAAGCCCGCTGCCGCGGCGACTAAATCGAGCCGGCAAGGAGAAGAGCCCGGCCGCGGAGGTAGGCCGGACCTGCAGGCGCGTCTAACTACTCTGAGACTTCTCCGCCGCGAAGTTCAACTTGTCGGCCATCGAGCCAAGTCAGGCAGAGAAGCCGCCTTCCTCTTTCGCATGACTGGCCCCGATGGAGCGAACTCGGGCACCGAAGGTAATGCCTTGACTTGCAAGCCCACGGAACGCAGCAGGCCCTCCAGCGACTCGCGGATCCCCGGGTCGTCATCGACGATAATGACGGTTGGCAGCGCAGTCATCGCTCGCGCTCGCTGCAATAGCGGCACCGCAACTCTCAGGGCGGCGGCAATCCCGCAACCGGAACATCCTAAAATCGTGCGCTTGTAGGAGAAAGGATTTTTTACCTTAGCCACGACTCGCAGACGCCTATCCACGTTGGCTCCCGCGGCAATTCTGTTTAAACCAAAGTATAATCGCGCGCCGCTTAGTTTTGTCTTACCTTCCTTGAAACGCTGTCGAATATCCCCCGCCCAATGGCCCCGGACCGCAGCGCGTCCCCGTCCCGGAAACCGGGATGAAGGAGGTAAAGTGCCGAAAACCAAGCCCCTGATCTCGGTCGTCGATGACGATGAATCGATGCGCGAAGCCGTCAGGGGGCTCATGAAGTCGTTGGGATATACGGCCGAAGCCTTCGCGTCCGCCGAAGAGTTCTTGAACTCGCGCCAAGTCCCCCGCACCTCCTGTCTGATCGCGGACGTGCATATGCCCGGGATGACGGGCCTCGAGCTGCATCGACACCTAGTGGCTTCCGGAAAGACCATACCGACCATTCTGATCACGGCTTACCCTGACGACAGCGTGCGGGAGCGAGCGCTGGAGGATGGGGTCGTTGGTTACCTGAGCAAGCCATTCGACGAGAATGACCTGCTCGCTTGTATCCGCTCGTCGCTTAATATCTGACCGGACGTGAGGGAGTGTTCATGACCACCGCGGGTCTTCACGAGGGGGCGGCCCCAAATCATGGTGTACTTTCTGAATGCGCAGGCACCGTGAATTGAAAGACGGCGCCGTGGGGCACGTTCGCGGTCGCCCACATTCGTCCCCGATGAGCTTCGATGATCGAACGGCAGATCGATAGGCCCATCCCCAAACCGCCGGGCTTGGTCGTGTAGAAGGCTTCGAAGAGGCGCTCAAAACTCGCTTGAGCCAGTCCCGGACCTGAATCCCGTACCGCGACGAGCACGCCGTCCAACTCGGCTTTCCCGGTGCTGATCAGCAATTCACGCGGCCCCTCGCCGGCGCCGCTCATTGCTTCGACGGCGTTGATGATCAAGTTAAGGATCACTTGTTGCAGTTGGACCCGATCTCCTTGAATGAACGGCAAGCCCTCCGCGAGTTGCGTTCGCACCGAGACGCCGTTCTTCACCACTTCACCACGGGTCAGGGCAATAACCTCTAGGATCGTTTCGTTGATCTCCAAGTCATCCTTCCGTGGCGGCGCTTTCTTGATGAGGTCACGGATCCGGCCGATGACGTCGCCGGCTCGATTGCCGTCGTTGACGATCCGACCGAGCGCCTGTCTGACCTCCTCCAGATCCGGCGGTCGGGCGCCCAGCCAGCGCAGAGCGGCATGGGCGTTGGTGATCGCCGCTGAGATGGGCTGGCTGACTTCATGGGCAATCGAAGCCGACAGCTGCCCCATCGTCGCGACGCGGTTGGCGTGCGCCAGCTCCATCTCAACCTCGCGGTAGCGCCGCTCGCTTTCGCGGACTTCCGCCTCCGCCCGCCTTCGCTCGGTGATGTCCATGTCGGTTCCGACGAATTCAATGATGTCGCCGGCGGCGTCGGAAACAGGATGACCTATTTTGTGGATGTACTGCGTTGCGCCATCGGGAAGAACGGTTCGGAAGATCAATTCGAACTCTACGCCCTTACGGATTGCTCTTTCCAAGGCTTCGGCAAGCCTTGCTCGATCCTCCAGGTGAATGCGCTCTAGATGTGCTTCGAAGGGCGGTATGCCCGCTTTCGGATCGAAGCCGTACAATCGATAGATCTCCTGCGACCAATGGGTGATCTCTCGCGTCGCGACATTCCATCCCCAGCTGCCGGTATGGCTCAGCCGCTGTGCTTCCGCCAAATAGGCCTCGCTCCGCTGCAAGGCCTCTTCCGCGCGTTTGCGACCGGTGAGGTCGCTGGCGACGCCACGGTAGCCGGAGAACCGGCCCTCGGCGTCAAACACCGGCTTGCCGCTGACCGAGACGAAGCCAAGCGACCCGTCGGTGCGCTGGACCTTGTAGACGAAGTCGCGAAACGGCTCGCCGCGGTCCAGGGCGGCCATGTGCGCGCTCCACTTGTTCGGCTCCAGCGCGAAATCGGCGGCGACGTCCCAGCGACGCTTGCCGATCGGCCTGCGCCAGTCATACCCAAAGGCGCCGCTGTGCTCCGAGAAGATGGTGAAGCGATGTTCCCGGTCGGTCGCCCATAACCAGTCGGATGCCGTCTCGGTATAATCGCGGAAGCGCTGCTCGCTATCACTTAGCTCGCCATAGGCGGTCAGCAAGCTTGCGGACATGCCGTTGAACGCCTCGACCAGCTGGTCGAGCTCGTCGGCCCGACGAGGCGGACGTCGCTCCAGTCGCAGCGGCGGCGGCGAAAGGCGAAGGTCGTAGCCGGTGAGAAACCGTGCGATCGCGACGAGGTGACGCGTGACGAGCCGATGGACAATAAAAAGAATGAAAAACGAGACGGCAAACGTCTTCGCGCCCTGGCTGACCAGGATGACGATCGCGGTGTCGAGGAGCCGGCGATAGATTTCGTCGAGCGTGGCTTCGATCGTCAGAACGCCCAGCTGCTGCTCGGCGCCGCGGAACGTATGAAAAATTGGGAATTCCCGATGCACCGCCGCATCGGCCTGGTGGACGCCGGCGCTCACCACCATCGGATCGGGGCGATCGGTGGCCTCGCGCACTTCGACGAAGCGGATGGCCGGCAGGCGAAGAATCCCCTCGACCTGCAGCTCGAGCTGTCGCGCGTCCAGGTTCCAGAGCCCTTCGCCGAGGCTGCTAAGATAGCTGGCCCCGATCTCGGACACCCGTTGCTCGATCCTCGCGGCATCGCGGCGATAGTCGAGATAGAGCTGCAACAATGTGAGCAGCAGAGTGATCACGGAGCTGAACAATAGGACGCTGGCGAGAAGCCGCAGGCCGATCCCGCTACGCAGGCGGTTGAGGGAGCGCCAGGTTGTCCTGATCCTAGGGAACGGCGACCCCAACCCGGCGTCCGGCCTGCCGTCATCCGTGCCGGCCTGCTGCGGTTGATCTTGAGCCAATCCAACCTCATCGCAGCGACGGACGCCCGCGGTGTCGGCTCACGGAAGCGACGACCGCAGGAGCTTGCTCCCCAGGAGCACCACGAGTGGTAGACTGTCGCCGAGCATTGTTGCAATCCTCGCGGAGCTCCGAAACGCTACGGCAGCGTTCGGGCAGGTCACATATGCTGATGGCTGCGGCAGCGTCGATAGCAAAACCGCTTGGCGAATGGCTCCGGACGTTTCTCGGCGTCGCCTTCGCCGCCGTCTCGGCACTCGGCGGAGCGGCATCCACGGCCGCACCCTCGCAGCTCGTCACCGATCAGCTGATACCTTTTGAGAACCTGTCCGACGCCGAGGCGCCGGGGTTCAGCACCGAAGTCCTCAAGCACGTCTTCGCCGCGATGGGCCAGGAAGCCTCTTTTGAGGAGTTTCCCTGGGCTCGCGCCCTGGAGCTGGTCTTCCGGGGTGAGCGCGACGCACTCTTTACCGCGCTCCGCAATGACGAGCGAGCGCGCTTCTGCTATTTTCCCGACGAGCCGCTGCTGCGGGAAAAGTGGGTCTTCTTCGTGCGTGCCGCCGACGCCGGGAAGTTGAAGTTTTCCTCGTTCGACGATCTCGTCGGACATGACGTCGCCGTGCAGCGCGGCGCCGCCGTCTCGCCCGAGTTCTGGAATTTCGTGCATCAGCGTCGCAATTTCACTGAAACGGCCAGCGGCGAAGCCAACTTCCGCATGCTGGAAGCCGGCCGCGTCGACTACGTCGTGGCGAGCTTCGACCAGGGGATTCGGCTGATCAGTTCGCTCGGGCTATACGGCAAGGTGCAGCCGCTGCCCTCCCGCAGCCTGAGGGAAGACGATATGTACGTCATTTTCAGCAAGGAGCGGGTTTCGCCGGCTTTTGTCGATGCGTTCTCTAACGCATTGCATCAATTCAAGCAGACCGATGCGTTTCAGGCGATATACCGCAAGTATTTTCCCGCAACTCCTTATGACCTCGCCCGGTAATCCGCCCAGCGGATCGACGACATCCGGCCGACGCCGTCCCCGGGCCGTTTATGGGTACACGCCCTAAATTCTGGCTTCCGGCAGCGGAGATATTGCTCGGCGCCATCGCTCTGGCAATCCTGACCTCGGTTGGCCTCCGGCTCGACCTCAATCTCGGCACAGCCAGTCTCGCCTATCTGATCGTTGTCGTGCTGCTTTCCCTTAGGGGTAGCGTGATTCCTGTGGTCGCTCTTTCCGTCGTCGCCGCAGCGTGCCTGGATTACTTTTTTACTGAACCGCGCTTCAGCCTCCAGATCGATGCTCCGCAAGATGCGGTGGCAGTGGCCGCCTTTCTGACGACCTCGTTCGTCATTGCCGGTCTCGTGAAGCGGGCGCGCACGTTGGGAGAAACGGCGGCGTTGAAAGATCGACTTCAAATCATCATCGACACGATTCCGGCAGTGGTCTGGAGCAATTCGCGCGACGGCTCGGCCGACTTCTTGAACCAACGTTTCCGTGACTATTCCGCGAGTCAATGAATGCCGCTGGCGGCGACATCCGGCTCCAGCGCCCCGATTATCAGGAGACCGAAGGTCGCCAAGGCGAGGCCAAGCAAACCCACTTTGCAGTCCTCGCATGGACCTTCAGCAGCTCGGTTCCGCGGACAGAGCATCGAGCCTTTCTTGTTGTTGCCAGGCGCGCACGCCGTCGGTCACGCGTTCGTAGAAGTTGGTCGACCCGACGACCGCCTCTATGCCCGCAAGCCGCAGCCGCTCTCGGACTTCGTCGCGCACGCGAGCGAAGGCGAAGGTGATGCCTTGGCTTTGCAACTCTTTGATAGAGTTCAGTAGCGCGTCGCAGGCGCTGGTGTCGATGAAGTTCACCGAATCCGCGTCCAGCAGCACCTGCTTCGCCGGCGGGCGGTTCGTCGCCAGCGCAGCCTTCAACGCCTCGTCGAGGCGGCCGATACTCGCAAAGAACAGGTCGCCGCCAACGCGCCAAATCAGCAACCCGGGGAACGTGAGGGCTTTGGGGCGGCGCCGGACGTCGCGATAGGCCTCCTCGCCCGGCAGCTGTCCGAGCACCGCGCCTTGCGGATGGCTCGTTCGATAGATCAACATCAGCAGGGACAGCGCCACGCCGAGGGCGATGCCCTGCAGGACGCCCAATGTAAGCTCTCCGGCAACGACGATCGCAGCAATAGCGAACTCCTGACGATCGCGGGCGAGCAGGTCGCGCAAATAGCCGGGCTTGGATAGGTGAAGCATGGCTGCGATGACGATCGCGGCGAGCGCCGGGTGCGGCATGCCCCGGAACAACGGCGTCAACAAAACCAGCGTCAGGAAGCAAAAGACAGCGGCGACGAGATTGGCGATTTGGGTACGGGCGCCGGCAGCCATCGCGACGGAGGTTTTGGACAGGCTGCCGACGACGAGGAAGCCGCCGAAAAGACCGCTCAATATATTGGCAGGCCCGTGTGCGATGAGCTCCTGGTTCGGATCGATGTCGCCGCCGGTCTGAATCGCCGCGGCCTTTGCCCCGCCGAGCGCCTCGGCATAGCCGACCAGCACAATGGCGAGCGCGCCGGGCACGAGCTCCCGCCATGCGGCAAGGTCGAGGTTGGGGAAGGCGGGGTGAGGCAGGCCGGACGGAAGCTCGCCGACCACGCTTACACCGGCGGCCTCACCCTCGAGCAGGCCGATGAGGAGCGTGGCCACGACCGCCACCACCAGGGCCGCAGGTATACGGGGTGCCAGATAGCGCAGCACCAGCATTGCCATGAGGCTGAGCAAACCGGTCAGCACTGGGGCGGGCGAAGCGTCCGATAGATGCCGCAATACGAACCAGAGTTTGGTGAAGAAATTGCCGGACGTGCCCTCAATGCCCAACAGATGCGGCACCTGGCCGATGATGGTGACGCATACGAGGCCTTCGATGAACCCGCGCATCACGGGTGTGGGGATGAAGGCAGCGACCCAGCCCATGCGCAGCGCGCCGAACAGCAGGAAGAATGCGCCTATCAAAATTGCCAGGGTGGAGGTCAGCGCATTGAATTGCGCAGTTCCCTGTACCGCAATGGCCCCCACGGTCAGCGCGGAGATCAGGCCAGTCGCGGTGTCAGGGCCGACGACCAGCAGGCGCGAGGTGCCGAGCAGCGCGTAGGCAATCAATGGTGGGACGATCGTGTAGAGTCCCATGATCGGCGGCACCCCGAGGATGCCGGCATAGGCCATGCTTTCCGGTACCATGACCGCCCAGACCGCTAGGCCCGCTAGCACGTCCGGCAATAACCAGTCGCGCCGGTAGCCCGGAAGCCAGCCGAGGATGGGTAATAGCTTTTGCGCTATGGAGGCAGGGCCAAGCGAGAGGTCGCGGCGAAACTCAACGGCCCCTTGATGTCCCTTAATCTCCATTTCTCTATTGGCCGAGCTGGATCAGTTTAACTTCGATCGTTCGCATACTGGTCTCTGTTAACCTCAGAAGAGCCTGAACCTGAACCGGAAAAGAACGATCGCGACCGAGGCGAAGACCGCCGCTATCAGCCCGCCAACAATCCAAAAACCGTTTGGGCTGCCGCCGAACGGAATGCCGCCGACATTCATGCCCCAAATGCTCGCGATCAGCGTTGCCGGCAGGAATATCACCGAGAACATCGTGAGTATATAAAGGTTTCGGTTGGTTTCCTCCTCGACCTGCGCCCGCAGCTCTTCGAGCAGGAACTGGCAGTGCTCCGCGTAATCCTCCGCATCCTCGACCAGCGCCGCATAACGATGGATCTGGCGGTTGAAGCGGTCGAATTCGTCGGCGGGAAACAGTGCCGGACGCTCGCGCGCCAGTTCGAGCATGGCCGTGCGCTTGTAGGCCATGTCGCGGGCGACCAGCATTGCCTCGCGTCGCATCTCCACGAGGTCCTCGCGATGGTCAGAGCCGTCACGTTTCAACACCTTCGACCCCATTGCTATGAGGCGTTCACTGGCCTCCTGCAACAGACCCTCGCCAATATCATTCAGGGCTTTGAAGAATTCCGTGATCAGCCCGAACGGGCTCGCCGGCAGGACCGTCCGCGCTTCCACGCGGCGTCGCACCTCCTCGACCGAGAGCAGCGGGATGCGCCGACCGGTGACAAGCAATGTCCGGGAGGCGACAACGCAGAGCGAGCCCGCTTGCAGGCCGGCGGCATCGGGCTCGTCGCGGAAGTCGCGCAGATGGCCGTAGACCAGATCCGGCGTAGTGAAGAGCCTGCCGCGCTGGACTGGAGCAGCGACCATCTCGACGATTTCGGGCGGCCAGGGGCGGCGGCGCAGCCAGGCCTGCGCCCCGGCATCGCGAAGGTCGAGATGCACCCAGACAAAATCCGCGTTGCCCGCCGCGACGTCGGCCTCTGCAAAATCGCGCAGCGCCTGTCCCACCCCGCCGCGGAATGCAAACGCGAACAGCGGACGACCGTCACTCATCCTTTGCCCGGTGGCTGATACTTGCTGCTCTTCTCTGGTCCAGAACGGCAAGGATCTCGCAGCACGCGCCAGACTGTATCGAATTCCGCAACATCATCACCAATGCGTGCCAGCCTGCCGGCTGAGGAAAATCCGGCTCGCATGACGTGGCGCCTCGATCATGGTCGATGTCATCGGCTTCGGTCTTGGAGCTCCAGGGTCACGAGGCGGGTAATCGTAATTGCGAGAAAGAATTGCCCGAGGACCGACTCCAGATTGGCCAGGCTGCGGGCAAATGGATCGACCGCAACGATGTCCCCGTAACCCGTGGTGGTTAGCGTGGTGAGGCTGAAATACAGCATGGTCGCGACCTCCTGCGGATCGCCCGCAGGGGTTACGAGGTTGACGAAGGCGCCCGGGCTCAACTCCCAGATCAGGCCATAGGCCGAGGCGAAGATTGTCGCTAGGTTCAGATAAATTACGACGGCACCCTGAAGGCGGCGAAATGTGATACGGCCAGGAGCATAGACTGCCTGCGCTACCACCCAGGTCAGCGCGGAGAAGGCGAGAATTTCACCGCCCCGGCGGAGCACGGTGGTTGAAACCGGCGACCATTCCGTGCTCATCAGAAAGCTTGTCGCGGTGGCCGCCAGCCCCAGCAGGATCAAGATAACGGCGCCCGGTCTGGGCGACAGCATCACGACGATCACCAGGACCGCAAGTACGAGCGTACTAGTGACCGCTCGCGGTATCGGCAGTCCCTTCGCGGCCAGCGGCGCTGCGAGAAAGACGGTGCAGAGCTCAAGTACCAGCAGGACCGTCAGGCTCGGGTCTCTGATCCGATCTTGCCAAGCGCGAATCCGCGTCCGCGCGTTGTCGACGACGGCAGAATCGCGTTCAGAGCCATTCACAGTAACGGGTTTCTTTGGCGGCAGCCTTCAAAACACCTCGGGGATGAGCCTGAATGGGTAGTTAGGGTCCTTGTAGTCGCCGCGATGCTGCCGCTTCGGCAGCTCGACCTTCTCGTGCGGCAGCTCCTGGTATGGGATTTTGCTCAGAATGTGAGTCAGGATGTTGAGCCGCGCCCGCCGCTTGTCGTCGGAATGCGCAACATACCAAGGCGCCCATGCGGTGTCGCTCGCGAGGAACATTTCATCGCGCGCCCGCGAGTAATCGAACCAGCGGGAGTAGGATTTGAGGTCCATGTCGGACAGCTTCCAGATCTTGCGCCCGTCATCGATCCGACCCTCGAGGCGTTTGGTCTGCTCGTCGGGACTGACCTCCAGCCAATATTTCAGCAGGATCACCCCGTCGTCGACGATCGCTTTCTCCACCCCGGGGATCATCTGCAAAAAGCCTTTGCTCTGCTCCTCGGTGCAGAACCCCAACACGCGCTCAACGCCGGCCCGGTTGTACCAGCTGCGGTCGAAGATCACGATCTCGCCAGCGGCGGGCAGGTGTGGAATATAGCGCTGGGCGTACATCTGTGACTTCTCGCGCTCGGTCGGCGCGGGAAGTGCCACGACCCGGAAGATGCGCGGGCTCACCCGCTCCGTGATGGCCTTGATCGTGCCGCCCTTGCCGGCCCCGTCGCGCCCCTCGAAGGCGATGCAAACCCTTAAACCCTTGTGCACCACCCATTGCTGGAGCTTGACGAACTCGACGTGCAGGCGCGCGAGCTCCCGCTCGTACTCCTTCCGCTTGAGCTTGCCGTCAGCTGCCGGCTCGTCATTCTTGGCATCGGTCATCGGATCCTCCAATCGCATCCGCCTTCATATTCCGCCGTTTCTCGGGAATTGCCACAAATGTGTCTTACTTGCAGGTGAGAGTGAAGCCGATATTGCCGGGCATGCCCCCCCGGGGGCTATTTCAGCCACTTCCTGGCATTATAGCCGCTGGGAGACGATGACCGAAGCCCCCCCGTCCACCGCAGCGCCTTCCACGCTCGACCGGGCAACGACGGAACCGAGCGCCGCCACGGCGCGGCGCAGGCCGCTGCTCAACCCTCGCGCCATCATCACCGCGGTCGTCTTTTTAGCCATTATCGGGCTGGCGATCTGGTACCTGGTGCGCCCCGAGCCGTTGCTGGTCCAGGGCGAAGCCGAAAGCACCCGTATCGACATCGCCGCGCGCGTCTCCGGCCGGCTGGCAAAGATCACCGTGGCTCGCGGGCAGAACGTTGCAGCGGGTGCGACCTTGCTCGTCATCGACAATCCCGAGCTGGTGGCCGAGTTGGGCCAAGCCGAAGCCGAGAAAACGGTGGCCGATGCGGAACTGCAGCGTATCAAGGTCGGGACGCGTCCCGAAATCATCGCCCAGCGCAAGGCCGAAATCGACCGCGCCACCGCCGATCTCACGCTTGCACAACAGACTTACACCCGCACCAAGCAGCTCGCCGCCGACAAATTTGCGCCCCAGTCCAAGCTCGATCAAGACACCGATGCCCTGACCCTGACCCAGCGCCGGCTCGATCAGGCAAAGCTCGCGTATGATGAGGCGGTGCGCGGCTTCACCGCCGAGGAGCATCAGATCGCCGAAGCCAATGTCGACAAAGCCGCGGCAAAAGTCGACACGATCAAGGCGCTGGTCGATCAACTGACGATAACCGCGCCGATCGCCTCCCAAGTCTACCAGATCCCGGTCGAGGAGGGCGAAGTCGTCACCCCCGGGCTGCCGCTGCTGTCGCTGGTCGATCTCAGCGACACTTGGCTCGGTTTTTCGCTGCGCGAGGATCTGATCGCCGGGCTCAAGGTCGGTGACCGGTTTACGGTCAATATTCCAGCGCTCGGCAACCGCGAGGTCACGGCCGAGGTCCGCGTGATCGCGGCAAAGGGCGAATATGCCGGCTGGCGCGCAACGCGGGCGACTGGTGATTTCGATCTGCGTACCTTTGCGATCCGCGCTTATCCGGTGGACAAGATCGACGGGCTGCGGCCGGGGATGAGCGTCTATACCGATTGGACAAAGCGACCGCAATGAAACGGCCGCCGCACCCGGGACTGGGGCTGGTCGCGCTACGCGAGATCCGGTTTTTCCGGCGCGACCGCGCCGGCTATTTGCTGGTTATCGTCGTTCCGTTGATTGCCTTCGCGGTTCTGACCTGGACGTTCAGCAGCGCGGTCGTGCGTGGCCTCGATATTGTAGTCGTCGATGCCGACCGCTCGGAGGTTTCGGCCAAACTCATCCAGTCAATCGCGGCGGCCCCGGGGTTGCGTGTCGCCGAGCGAGCCAATGATCTGAAGAGCGCCACCCGGGCGATCCGTTCCGGGCGGGCGATCGCTGCGGTCTATATCCCGCCACGTTTCGAGGAGGATTTGCTGGCCGCCCGCCGGCCGCAAATCATTGCTTTTTACAATGCCCAATACTTTACTCCGGGCAACATTGCGTCTAGGGGCTTGAGCGACGCGATCTCCGACGCCGTGTCACAGCTGTCGCCGCTGCGTGATGTTCGCCTGCCGTCGGGCGGCGGCGGCTCACTGGTCGTCGAGCAATATGTTCTCACGAACCCGGCGCTCAATTACGCGGGCTTTCTGCTGCGCGCGGTGATGCCGACGACATTGCATGTCATTATCGGCATAGCGACCGCCTATGCGATCGGAACGGAATTCTCGCGCCGCAGTCGGCGCGCCTGGCTGCGCTGCGCCGGCGGCAGTCCGCTGATCGCGTTGACCGGCAAGTTGTTGCCGCTATTCCTGCTGTTCTTTGCACTACTGGGGATCGAGGCGCTGATCCTGCACGCCGGGTTCCAGCTGCCTTACCGCGGGAATGTGCTGATGATGGTCGTTGCGGCGATGCTGTTCATCGTCGCCTACCAGTCGCTCGCAGCCGTTCTTGTGCTACTGGTGCGTGATCTCACCCTGGGTTTGAGCCTCGTCGCAATCATCTCGTCACCGGCCTTCGGCTATGCGGGCGTCGGCTTGCCGGTTCTGGCCATGAATGGCTTCTCAAAGGCCTGGGGCGCATTGCTTCCGATACGCTGGTATCAGCAGATCCTGTTCGACCAGGCAGCGCGTGGATCGCCGGTACAAGCCTCGGCGCCCGCCTTTGCGATCCTGGCCGGAATGGCGCTCGGCCTTTTTGTGCTCGCGTTGTGGCGGTTGAGCCGGCTATCTTCCGAGATTCAGCGTGAAGAAGACGCTCCTTTGCCGCGGGACGGTCGCGGCATCCCTGGTGCCTTTATCGGCGAGTGGCGCCGTGTGCTCGCCGACCGCGGGGTCTTTAGCCTGTTGATCGTTGCTCCGGTTTTTTACGGCGTGTTCTATCCGCAGCCTTATCTCGGCCAGCTCGTCCGCAAGATCCCGATCGCCGTGGTGGACGATGACCGCACTCCGCTGAGCCGCCGTCTGATCCAGGCGCTCGATGCCGATGAGGCAATCTCGGTGGCGGTTCGTGCCCCGGCTCTCGACGTGGCACAGCGGGCGCTGTCCGACCGCAGGGTCTTCGGCATCCTCGAGATTCCGCCCGACACCGAGCGCGAGGTCTTGAAGGGGAATGAAGCCCGTATCCCGGCCTATGTCGATTCGGCGTACTTTCTCGTGTTCAATCGCACGTTGCAGGGGATCGCCGAAGGTGCCGGCGACACAAACGTCGCCGATATTTCGCGCGGCCTGCGTATGGACGGCGCGCAGGCACGGTTGGCCCTGACCGCGCTGAGCCCGGCCGAGCTATTGATGGAGCCGCTCTACAATCCGACCGGCGGCTACGCCAGCTATGTCGTGCCGGCCGCTTTTGTGCTGATCATCCAGCAGACCTTGCTGATGGGGGCGGCGACCCTGATCGCCCTTGGTTTTGAAAGGCGTCCGGGAGTTCGCCGAACGGCGCCGGGCGCGAGCGGACTTTTTGGTCGCGGCCTCGCGCATTTGACGATCTACGCCGCATCACTGGCCCTATTCTTCGTCGTCCTGCCACGGGTGTACGGATTCTCGACATTGGGACGGATTGAGGATCTGGCGCTGTTCGCGGTGCCGTTCGTGCTCGCTACCAGCTTTATGGGTCAGGCCGCCGGGAGCTTCTTCAAGCATCGCGAAACAGCGGTCTTGTTGTTTATCGCGACGACCCTCCCGCAATTCTTTCAGGTCGGCGTATCCTGGCCGCGCGAAATGATCCCGCCGGCGCTCCAGCAGCTGCGCCGGATCTTCCCGAGCGAGTCGGCGATCGACGGTCTGGTGCGGATCGGTCAGATGGGTGCCCGGCTCGGCGAGGTGAGGACGGATTGGCTTTACCTATGGCTCCTCACTGCGATCTACTTCGTGCTCGCAGTGGCCGTGTCGCGTCGACGGGCGGCAATCGAAGCAGCCGATGCCATCTAGCCCCGCCCAGCGCTTCCATACGATCGCCGTCGTGGTCGCCCTCGCCGCGGTATCAGGCATTCTCGCATTTCTGGTACTCAGGCCGGGTGTGGTCGCGCAGCGTCCACCGGGCGTCGTCCAACCGACCGAGATCAAGATCGCCCCCGAAATCAGCGGCCGCCTCGTGCGCTTCGCAGTCGCCCCAGGGCAGAGCGTGCGCAAGGGTGACGCGCTCGCCCAACTATCCAACCCCGAGCTCGAAGCGGGGCTGGTGCTGGCGCAGGCGCAGCTCGGAGAGGCGCGCGCCGCGCGCGACCGCGTTTATGCCGGCCCGCGCCAGGAGCAGGTCGACGCGCTCGCGCAGGATATTGACATGGCGAACGCAAACCTCGTTTACGCGCGGCAGCAATTCAGTCGGAGCTCGCAACTTACGGCGGCCGGGTTCGCGTCGCACCAGGAGCTCGACAAATCGACTGCCGCCGTCGAGACGGCGAACGCCAACCTGTCGCGTGCGAAGGAGCTATACGAGGCCGCCCGCCTCGGACCGACGCGCGAGGAACGCGCGGTCGCCGATGCCGGTGTCGAAGCCGCCGCGGCCGCTGTTGCGGTGGTCGCGGCGCGCGTCGCCAAATTGCGGATTACCGCGCCTTCGGACGGGACTGTTGCTTTGCTCGTCGCGGAGCCGGGCGAGGCAATCGTCCCGGGCCAACCGCTGATGACATTGCAAAAAGTCGGTAAGCGCTGGGCCAGCTTTAATTTGCGAGAAGACCAGCTTGACGAGCTGCGCATTGGCTCGCGCGTCGAGCTAATGCCGGCCAGCGCCACCGCGCCGATCAATGCCCAGATCGACGAAATCGTCCCGCGCGGTGAGTTCGCCACCTGGCGCGCGGCCCGCGCCGTCGGCGACCACGACCTGAATACATTCGCGCTACGCGCCGACCCGGTCGGGCCGGCTTCAGAGGCGCTGCAGCCCGGGATGTCGGTCTGGCTAAAACCCGCCGGCCAGACCGCGCGGTAACGCAAGTGCCTCAAAATTGGCAAACAGGTTAGCGCCTGCCCGCCAGCACCCGGGGCGAGGCCAGCGCGGCTTTGGGTCGCGTCGGGCGACCGGATTTGTCGAATTCGAAATTTCGGTTGTTATTCGGTTGTTAAGGGGCTTGAATTCGTTGATCCCGCGAAAAAATTCCATTGTTCCGCAGCGTAACGAATTTTCGATCTAAGCAATTGGAATACCGGTCTATTCCGGCAGGTCATTCGGGCGATTCTGGCGAGAAAACGCGATTTTCGCTGTATTTCGGCAATTTGCGTGTCACGCACCCACTGCGAGGCTGGGCTCGCTCATCGGATCGAGTGCCGCCTCGATCACATCCTCGACCCGCTCGGCCCACAGGAAGCGCAAGGCGTTGCGCGCGGCTTCCGGGATCTCCTCGTAATCCTTGCGATTGCGTGCCGGCAGAATGACCATCGCGAGGCCCGCCCGAGCGGCGGCGACGACTTTTTCCTTGATGCCGCCGACCGGCAGCACCAGGCCGCGCAAGCTGATCTCGCCGGTCATCGCCGTGTCGCTGCGCGCCGTCCGATTGGTCAGCAGCGAGACAAGCGCGGTGAACATCGCGACCCCTGCGCTCGGTCCATCCTTGGGGATGGCACCGGCCGGGACATGGATGTGGATGTCGCTTTTTGCGAAGATTGCGGGATCGAGCCCGAGCCCCGACGCCCGCGCTTTGACGAGGGTCAGCGCTGCCTGCGCGCTCTCTCTCATCACCTCGCCGAGCTGCCCGGTCAGGATCAGATGCCCGTCGCCGGGGATCCGGGTCGCCTCGATAAACAGGATGTCGCCGCCGACCGGGGTCCAGGCGAGGCCGGTGGCAACACCCGGCACGCTGGTGCGCATCGCCACCTCGCCCTCGAAGCGCGGCGGGCCGAGGATCTCGGCCAGATCGCCCGGCTCGATCCGTACGTGTTGCGCGGTCCCCTCGGCGATGCGCATGGCGACACTGCGCAACACCGCGCCGATCTCCCGCTCGAGCTGCCGCACGCCGGCTTCGCGGGTGTAGTCGTGGATGATCGCATGCAACGCCGCGTCGGTAATCTCGGCCCGATCGGCGGTCAATCCNTTGGCCTTGAGCTGCCGATCGACGAGGTAGCGGCGGGCGATCTCGAATTTTTCGTCCTCGACGTAGCCCGGCAGATCGATGACCTCCATGCGGTCGCGCAACGGGCCGGGGACGGTGTCGAGGACATTCGCCGTCGTGATGAACATGACCCGCGAGAGGTCGAACGGCACACCGAGATAATTGTCGCGGAAGGTCGAGTTCTGCTCGGGGTCGAGCACCTCGAGCAAGGCCGAGGACGGGTCGCCCTGAATGCCGCGGCCGAGCTTGTCGACCTCGTCGAGCATCATCACGCAGTCGCGGCTGCCGGCCCTGCGGATGCCCTGGATAATGTTTCCCGGCAACGCCCCGATGTACGTCCGGCGATGGCCGCGGATCTCGGCTTCGTCATGCGTTCCGCCGAGGCTGACCCGGACGAACTTCCGGCCGGTCGCGCGCGCGATGCTCTGCCCGAGCGAGGTCTTGCCGACACCGGGTGGCCCGACAAAGCACAGGATCGGGCTGCGGCCGCCCGGGTTGAGCTGCTGGATCGCCAGGTACTCGAGGATGCGCCGCTTGACTTTTTGCAGGCCGTAATGGTCGGCGTCCAAGATGCGGCGCGCCTCGGCGATCTCGATCGCCTTTCCCGACTCGATCGACCAGGGCAGCTCGGTCAGCCATTCGAGATAGGTGCGCGCCATAGAATACTCACCGGCCGCCTCCGGCATCCGCTCGAGCCGGGCGAGCTCGCGTTTGGCGTGCTCCTCGACCTCGGGCGGCATCTTTGCCTCGGCGATCTTCTTGGCCAGCTCGGCGATCTCCTGGGCCTTGGCGTCCTCGCCCTCGCCGAGCTCCTTCTGAATCGTCTTGATCTGCTCGCGCAGCAGGAACTCGCGCTGGCGGTCGTCGATCTTTCCCTTGGTCTGCTCGCTGATCTGGCGCGACAACCGCAGCACCTCGATCCGATAGGCGAGCATTGCCGACATCCGGTCGAGCCGGCGCTCGACATCGATGGTCTCGAGGATCTCCTGCTTCTCGGCCGGGGTGATGTCCATAAAGCTCGCGATCAGGTCGGCGAGTGCGGGAGCGGAGGTGACGGATTGCACGGCATTGACGAGTTCGGCGGGGACCTGCGGCAGCAGCTGAAGCACCTCGATCGCCTGGTTGCGCAGATTGAGTACCCGCGCCTCGACATCTTTGGTGGTCGTCTCGACCTCGGGCACGCGCTCGACCCGCGCGGCGAGGAACGGGTAGCCGTCGACAAAGTCGAGCACTCGAAAGCGCCGCTCCCCTTGGCAGATGGCATGGTGCGTGCCGTCGGGGCTTGTCACATAGCGCAACAGGGTGGCCTCAGTCCCCATGCGATGCAGGTCGACGGGGATCGGATCGTCGGTGGCGGGGTCGCGCTGCAACACGAGCCCGATCGGCCGGCTGAGCCGGATCGCCGCCTGGGCGGCCGCGATCGTGCGCTGGCGGCCGAGCGTGATCGGCAGCACGGTCCCGGGAAACAGAACCAGGTTGCGCGTCGGGATCAGGATCAGCGTATCTTCCGGGAGCGCCGGAATACCGGCCAATGCCGTCTCGATGGCACCGGGCGGCGGGGCCGCCGCGCTTTCGCTGGTGCGCAGTTCATGGTCTTCGAGCGGCATGGGAAAGATCCTCAAACCTTGTGCAGCTGCAGCTTCAAGCAGCCGTTCGTCAGGTGTCGGCCGGAGATCTCGAACCGGGCGGGAGGCAGCTCGATCCGTCGCTGGAAATGCCCGTGCGGGATTTCCAGCCGGTGAATCTTGGCGTCCCTGACCTCGCGCGGCAGTGGGCGCTCGCCGCTGACGATCAGGACGCCGGCGCTAAGCGTCACCTTGATCTGGTCGGGCTCGACCCCGGGCAGGGCGATCAGGATGGTCAGCGTCTCATCGCTCTCGAAGATGTCGCACGGCGCCTCCCAGGCGGGCGTCGCTCGGCTGCGATGAAAAAACTGCCGATGGAGGCGCTGAGCTCGCTCCATCGCCTCACAGGCCTGTTCCCACATCAAAGCTTCGAACTGTCCCTTGGGCATGCGCTCCTCCCCGCTCCCACTGATATAGTAACGCAATCACCGGCAGGGAAAGCCCCACGTCATCCAAGGCTAGGCGACCAGCGCGAAACCGGCTATCAGCCTGTGAGCGGTATTAGCGGGGTTGGTGGTGGCTCTGATCAGCGAGGAAACCGTCGCCTTCGTCGAAGGCGTGGCGGCCGAGGCGCAGCGGATCGAAACGCCTTGCGGCGATGGCGGCATGGTATGGCGGGTCTGGGGCAGCGGCCCGCCGCTGGTCCTGCTGCACGGCGGCTACGGCTCCTGGACGCACTGGATCCGCAACGTCCTCGTTCTGGCGCGCCGGTTCACTGTCATCGCACCCGATCTGCCGGGGCTCGGCGAGTCGGCGACACCGCCCGAACCGCATACCGCCGAAGGCTTGGCCGGGATCGTCGTCGAAGGGCTCGAGATCGTGCTGTCGAAAGACACGGCGCCGCACATCGCCGGGTTTTCTTTCGGCGGAGTGCTAGGCGGACATGTGGCGGCCCAGCTCGGCGATCGGCTCCGTGCCCTGACGCTTGTCGGTTCGAACGGGCTTGGGCTGGTGCGCCAACCCACCGCACTCCAACGAGTGGCGTCCGGGGTGTCGGCTGAACAGGCGCTCGCGGTCCATCGCCAGAATCTCGGCGCGTTGATGATCGCCGACCCTGCGAAAATCGACGAGCTCGCGGTCTATATCCAGTCGCAGAACGCGCCGCGCGGCCGCGTCAGAAGCCGGAGGTTCTCGCGGGCAGACACGCTTGCTCGCGCCCTGCCGCTGGTCAGGGTGCCGCTCGACGGCATTTGGGGAGAGCGCGATGCGACCGCCTACCCCTATCTCGACGAGCGCGCCCGCGTGCTGCGCAGCTTTCAGCCCGGCGCCCGCTTCGAGGTCGTCGCCGGCGCCGGACACTGGGTGCAATATGAAGCGGCCGATCGCTTCAACCCTCTTCTGGCAGAGATTGCTGGATCCTGATTCACGAGGTGGCGATGACGACTGAGAACCCCTTTTCGCTTGCCGGCAAGGTCGCGGTGGTGACCGGCGGCAGCAGCGGCATCGGTGCTGCGAGCGTGCGGCTGCTCGCCGGTGCCGGGGCGCGCGTCGTCGTCGGCTACAACAAGGGAGCCGAGCGCGCTACGGCGCTGATCGCCGAGCTGCCCGGCAGCGGTCACCAGGCGATGCACCTGCCGATGGAGGACAGCGCGCAAATCCGCAAGGTCGCCGCCGCGGTCAACGACGGGTTCGGCCGCGCCGACATCCTGATCAATTCCGCCGGTTTCACGCGAATGGTCGCGCACAGTGACCTCGAGGCGCTCGACGATGATCTGATCGACGCAGTGCTGACCGCCAACGTGCGCGGGCCCTTCGCGACGATCCGAGCCTTTGTCCCATTGCTGCGCGCCACCGGCGACGGGGTCATCGTCAACATCTCATCGGGTGCGGCGCAGAGCGGCACCGGCAGCAGCATCATCTACGGTGCCTCGAAGGCGGCACTCAATACGATGAGCATGGCGCTCGCTCGCGTGCTCGGTCCCGAGATCCGGGTCGTCATCGTGGCACCCGGCATGGTCCACACGGGCTTCGTCCCCGGCCGCACCGAGGAGATGATGGCTCGGGCAGCGCTGGCGACCCCGCTGAAGCGCGCGATCGAAGCCCATGACGTGGCATTGGCGGTGATGGCCTCGATCACTCACCTGAGGCATACCACCGGATCGATCGTCCCGGTCGACGCCGGCCGGCACCTGTAGGTGTCCATCCGCCTCTCAAGTTTTCCCTGCCGTGCGGGAAAACTCAGGGTAAAAATTTTTTTTGACTCGGGATGGATCAAAGAATCTCGTGTTATCAAATACTTTGGCACGATGCTCGGCCAAAATAGGAGGCCTGGCAGGGAACCGGCAGGGAAACCCCAAAGGCACCGGATGCGGCCTTGCATTGCCATGTCAATAATTCTCTAATTGACAGTTTCACACATCCCCGGCTATATAGCTGCAGGCCAGGCCCTCCGCAAGCGGCCTAGACCGGGCTGACGAAATAGTAGGCGAGCGCGAACAGGAGATAGACGCCTATCAGCAGCAGGCCCTCGAACCACGTGGTCTCGCCATCCGCGGCGATCGCCCGGACGATGAACGCCGCACCGGCGATCGCGAAGAGATCGAGCGGGCTGCTAAAGACCAGGTTCATCGGCTGGCCGATGAACCACGATGCCAGCACCAGCACGGGTGCCATCACGAGAGCGGTCTGGATCGCCGAGCCGATGCATATGGTAAACACGATGTCCATCTTGTCCTGGCGGGCGAACACCACCGCAGCGAACAGATCGGACACGGTGCCGACCAGCGCCAGCACGACGGCGCCCAGGAACACCGGTGACAGCCCGAGCTGCGCCGAGGCGTCCTCGAGCGCGGCCGAGACGAGTTCGGCCTGGATCGCGATCACCGCCGTGGCGGCCGTCATGACGAGCAACGCTCGGGCAACACTCCATTCGGCCTCGCCGCTCGGCGCGTCGCCGGCAAACACGTCGCGATGGGTGACGAGGGTGTAGATCAGGTTGGCGGCGTAGAGCAGCAGTAGGACGACCGAAACGCCGAGGCTCAGCCGCTCGTCGACCAGGGAGGCGTTCATCCCAGGTGCGGCGACGCGTTCGGTGAGGTCGAACACCGCGGGAAGCAGTATCGCGACGACCACCAGGAACAGCAATGTCGACAGCAAACCGGCGCTGGCCTGGTTGAAAGTCTGTCTCACCCGCCCGATGCCGCCGATCAAGGCTGAGATGCCGAGAAACAGCAATGTCGTGCCGATGATCGAGCCGGTGATCTGCGCCTGGACGATCCGAATGTGCGCCCGGGAGAGGACGAAGAGGGCCAGTATCAGTTCGGCGGTGTTGCCAAAGCTGATGTTGAGCAGCCCGCCGATTGTGCTGCCGGCGCGTTCCGCGAGCTGCTCGGTGGCGCGGCGAAGCCAATCGGCGAGCACAGCGATGGCAGCAGCACCGGTCAGGAAGACCCAGCTGGGCGGCGCGTCGAAGATGTAGCGAAGAGCAAGGGATAGCGGGACAAACAGCAGCAGCGCGTAGGCCATGACCGCAACCGATACCGCGCCGTCAGAGCCCGAGGCAATCTGTTGGCGAGGCTCGAACCGCCAGTCAGGGAGCCGCTGCCATAGCGGCAACGATCCCCTTTGTAATCAGAGTGCCGCCGTCAAGCCCCTCGTTCAAACTTCCGCTTTTGCCCCGTAGCTGCCGTTCCCGGCCTTGGGGAGGGAGCGTATTGATAATCCCCACCCTCCCGCTCGTTCTCAAACATTGGCGCACTACCGCAAGAATTCCGTTAAATGCGGTCGGCGCCATGCGCTGAGCATCAGGAGAACCACACAGTAACGAGCCTGTTCCTTTAATCGAACTTCTCTTTGAGGGCCGTAAGTAAACTGTCAGCTTGCTCTCGCGATAAATAGGGAACCTTGATTGTCTTCGCCCAAAAGAAGGTGCAACCGGTGGCATCCGTTACCTCGTTAGTCCACATGCGTCCGTTGAGACCCTCGGTTTTGACGGGTCTAGGGGTCAGAAATTCGACGGTCCTGTAGCGGGCTTCGGGGCCGTGATCTCTTGCCGGTCCCGTTACCTTGGCCGCAGCGATTAACCCAGCCCCTTTGTGCCAGTAGAAGACGATATCGCCCCGTTGTAGATAATCCACCACGTACTTGATGCCCCCATAAGCAGCCACCCATTTGTTTTCCATCATTTCCCATACCGCGCTTTCATCGTAAGATGCATTAGTGTCGAATAACACGCCCTTAATCGAAGACGGATTACGATGCCGGTCGTACGGGAGCGCAAAAAATTCGAAATAATGACTCTCGCCGATTTTGTAAATACGATATGGAAGAAACTCTACCGACAAGCCTTGACGTTTCCAGTAGTCAACAGACTGTTCAAGCTCTTCGTTTGCGGCGTTACCAATAATTATAAATTTTTGTTTCATGTTAAATAAATGAGGCTCAAGGGCCCGCTCGAGTTGAAATTCTTCCTTATGTACGTCGGAGAGTGAGAGCGCATCGTTGCGCTTGTATGTGCGATATTTTTGTTCAAGGACATTGTAAGTCCAGCGCCCAGCGCTCTGACCGTAGCCCAACGCTTGTGGCTTGTCCCGTTGTCCCAGGTTCATCAAAATCTAGGGTCGAGGACCCGGCGAACGCGAAGCCGGGCTGATGACTGAGTTTTGCGAGAGGTTTGAGG
>JGI26340J50214_10000048_pt1 | contig 38856 bp, 39 predicted proteins | sample BogFormECP12_OM2_FD_50214 | JGI IMG/M metagenome (IMG submission 50214)
ACCCGTACCCAGTAGAAACCCCCTCTCGCGTATAATTATCGCGCTAAATCAGTGGCTTCCATGTTCGCAAAGAAGGAAGCTCCGCCTAGCCGGCGCTGATCCGGTAGGCGCGCACCGCCGTGTCATGGAACAGGGCGGCGCGTTGGGCGGCCGAATAACCCTTGGAAAACCGCTTGAAGGCGTTGAACAGCACGTGGTGCGAGAACGACACCTTGTCGACCGGGAAGTTGCTTTCGAACATGCACCGGTCGGGGCCGAGCTGCTCGATGCAATAGCTCATCAACGGAGCCATCGAGGTCGCCAGCTCTTCCGATCCGATGGGCGTGGCCCGAGTATGCCAGTCGAAGCCGAGCCGCGGCATGCCAATGCCGCCGAGCTTGAGGTTGACGTTAGTACACGGCGCCAACGCGGCGATGCCGCGCCGCCAAGCATCGAGCACCTCGTCGTCGCGGTTGGCGTAGGGGCCGACCCGCGTCAAGCCGCCGAGATGGTTAAGGACGATCGTCAGATCGGGCACTGCTTTGGCGAAGGCCGCGAGCTCGGGCAATTGCGGGAAGCACAATCCGGTGTCGAGCGACAGCCCCATCCGCGCCAGCACACGCGCGCCGGCACGGTATTCGGCGGTGGCGAGCACCCCCTCCTTTTCCCGGCTTTCCACCTCGGGATGCGGGTCCCAGGTGACCGTATGGCGGATACCGCGAAACCGGTTGGGGCTCGCCGCGCGCAATGACTCGAGCACCGGCTCGACGCGGTCGCCGAGCTTCAAATCGGCGCGGCCGACGATCCCCGCGGCTGCTCGGCACGGGCCGTAGACGCCGCTGGCGCTGGCGGCGGCTAGGCCCTGGACAAACTCGACCTCGCCGACCGGGCGCAGCCCCTCGGGTCCGTCGGGCCGGTACATGGCTCTCGCCTCGATGAACACGGTGGAACGGACATTGTGGCCGGCGCCGACATCGGCGATCAGCTCGTGCAGCAGATACCGCTGATAGGGGACGCGCTCGGAGCGAAAATCCCAAAAATGATGATGCGGATCGCAAATCGGCAGCCCCGGCTCCAGGGTTGCTTCCTGGGTCAGCGCCAGCCAGTCGTTTCCTCCGTACGGCATGACTTCTCCTCGGTTTGTGTTGATTTTTCCCGGCTCCGCGCGACAGCATAGTCAGTAGACAAGTGTCGAACAATCTCCGGAGGAGGGGCCTGCGATGATCGTCGGAAGCGGCCGGTTCAAATACCTCGTCAATGCCAACTGGGCGAAATTGCCGGACGGCTGGTCGTTCAAGGAGGTCGGCGGGGTCGGCGTCGACAGCAACGACAACGTCTATGTCTTCAACCGCGGTGAACACCCGATGATGGTGTTCGACCGTGCCGGTAATTTTCTGCGTTCCTGGGGCGAAGGCCAGTATCCGCGGGCGCATGGCGTCCACATGGCGCCCGACGACACAATGTTCCTGACTGACGATGCCGGCCATTTCGTGCGCAAGGTCACGCTCGACGGCAAGGTTCTGCTCGAGCTCGGTGTTCCCGGCACACCCGCACCCTTCATGAGCGGCGAGCCGTTCCACCGCTGCACCCACACTGCGTTGTCGCCGAAGGGCGAGATCTACGTGTCAGACGGCTACGGCAACGCCCGTGTGCACAAATATTCGCCTGACGGCAGATTGCTGATGTCGTGGGGCGAACCCGGCACCGGCGAGGGCGAGTTCAACATTGTCCACAACATCTGCTGTGACGCCGATGGCTGGATCTATGTTGCCGACCGCGAGAACCACCGCGTCCAGGTGTTCGACGGCAACGGCAGGTACGAGACGCAATGGAAGAATTTGCACCGCCCGTGCGGCCTTTACATGCCCTACGGCCACCGGCCGATTTGCTATATCGGCGAAGTGGGCCCGGCCGCCGCCGTCAGCCGCGACATCCCCAATCTCGGGCCGCGGGTCAGCATCGTCGACCACGAGGGCAAGCTGATCGGGCGGTTTGGCGACACGCCGGCCGGCACCGCGCTGGGGAAGTTCCTGGCGCCGCACGGGCTCGCCGTCGACCGGCACGGCGACATCTATGTCGGCGAGGTTTCCTGGACCGCCTGGCCGCAGATCTACCCGGGCCAGCCGCACCCGGCCAATCTGCGCTCCTTGCAGAAATTCGAAAGGGTCGAGTGACCCGCTGTGCTAAGCTTGCGAAAGAACGACTCGGCGGCATGCATAGCGCCGGGCGACGCCTGAGACGGAGAAACTGATGCAATTGATGTACTTCACCGAACAGCCGATGTCGGCCTACCCCGCCGACGAAGGCCTGAAATTCGGCGCCACGGCGCTGATGTTTTCCAACAAATACTTCGATCCGGTCGCCGGCAGCCGGCTCTATAACGAATATCTCGAACATTACATCTATGCCGAGGAGATGGGCATCGAAGGCTTCATGCTGAACGAGCACCACAACGCGCCGTTCTGCATGCAGGCCAAGTGCAACATCTTTGCCTCGATTCTTGCCGCGGTGACCAAAGAGGCGAAGATCATCTTGCTCGGCAATCCGTTACCGTTGGCCGACAACCCGGTGCGGCTCGCCGAGGAATTGTCGATGATCGACATGATCTCCAAGGGCCGGCTCGTTTCGGGCTTTGTCCGCGGCGGCGGCCAGGAGCAATTGGCCGCCGGCGTCAACCCGGCCTTCAACCGGGAGCGCTTTCAAGAGGCGCACGATTTGATCGTCGCCGCTTGGACGCGCGAGGGGCCGTTCCGCTGGGAGGGCACCCATTACCAGCACCGCGTCGTCAACCCGTGGGCCGTGCCGTTGCAGAAGCCGCATCCGCGGGTGTGGATCCCGGGTGTCATCAGCCCCGAGACGGTCGTTTGGGCCGCCCAGCGCGGCTATCCTTATATCGCGCTGAACACGCCGATCGATCGAACAAAGCGAATCTGGGAGATCTACGACAACGTGGCAGCCGAGACCGGCTTTACCGGCGGTCCGGACTATCACGGGATGCTGAAGCAGATCCACGTCGCCGAGACCGAGGAGAAGGCGCTGGCGAACGCTGCGCAATTCAGATGGATGCAGGGCGAATTCACCGGTCTCGCGCACCCCGTGTGGAGCACGCCATCGGGTTACGGCAGCCCGGAAAACCGCCGCGCCTTTGTCGAGTTTGCCTCCGGCCGGTCGAGAAACCCCCGCTATCGCCCGGAGCTGGAAAAACAACTCGAAGATTTGATGATCATCGCCGGCACGCCAAAGCAAGTGATCGCCAAATTGCGGATCCTGCTCGAAGAGACGCGGCCCGGCATTCTCGGCATCTGGGGGAATGACGGCAATGTGTCGCACGAGGACGCCAAGACCTGCATCCGCTTGCTAGGGCAAGAGGTGTTCCCGGCGGTGCGCGAGATGGCCAAGGAACTCGATCTCAAGAGCCCGTTTGAAACCAACCAGCCGGTCAGCATCGACTATATGGACGGCCTCAAAGAGCCGGTCCGTGCGGCGGCCGAATAGGTCGGAGACACAAGGATGCCGTCGATCGTCGGTACCTGGAAATTGGCTCATGCAACGGCTCGCGCCGCCGCCGGCGCGGCCCTGCCGGCGCCCTATAGTGGAAAGGGGATCGGTCGGGTGACGTTCACCGCCGAGGGGCGCATGATGTCGGTTGTCTGCGATGGGCGCCGGGAGCTGCCGGCGGGCATCCCGCGCGAATACAGCTCCTATTGCGGCAACTACACCTTTGACGGCTCGCGGCTCGTCACTCGGGTCGATGCGGCATCGGATCCAAGCCGCATCGGCAGCGATCAAGTGCGCGGCGTGCGCTTCGAAGACGGCCGTATGATCCTGTCGCCGCCGCCGCGCCGAGGGGGCGGGAGCAAGGAATATCGCGAGTTGACTTGGGAGCGCATCGCGGCGGAATAGCGCCTCGGTCGCTTTAGCGGGGCTCGGGCTCCAGCCGGTCGTCCGCTGCCGAGCCTCGTGATGCGAGCATCAGCTTTAGGCGTTCCGCCAGCACCTCCAAGCGATAGGGTTTCGCGATGAAGAAGTCAGCCGGTATCTTGTTGGTGCAGAGGGCGATGCGACGTCCGGAGGTGAGCAGCACGGGAAGGGCGGGGTGATGTCGGTTGATCCAGCGAGCAAGGCCCAGCCCATCCATCGTCCCAGGCATATTCACATCGCACATGACAACGTCGATCGGCTCGCCGGAGACAAAGACCGCAATCGCCTCCGCGGCATCTGCGGCTTCGACCACCGTGTAGCCCGATACTCGCAGGTACTCCGCGACGGCAGCACGGATCAGAATCTCATCCTCGACTACCAGAACTCTTGTTGGGCACGCGTTACCCTCTGACTGCGACGGATCTGCGCGTGATGGGACCATCACGGCGCAAACGGCGTCACCGCGCGGTGGGTTCCAAAAGGCGATTGCCTCCTGGAACGAGGGAGGCGCGGCGGCTCTGCAGCTTTTCTGCCTGATCCGCTTCAAGCACCTCTAGCTCTTTCCCTAAAGTCTTCGGCGCTGTTCGCCGCCGTTCCCGAAGGAGGCTGATGCGTTGAACAACTTCCTGCGGTTCGTAAGGTTTTCGAGCGGGCCATCGTCACAAAGGTCGCTCGCCGTCGGAGATTATGGGACGAGCTGGACATCCCACGTCTTCGCCGGCGGGGCATCTGTGCGGTTCCACCAGCCGCCACCTAACGCCTGGAACAGTGCGGCGGTGTCGGCGTAGCGCGCGGCCTGCGCCTGCACCAGAGCGAGCAGCGCCGTGTCATAGGTGTTCTCCGCCGTCAGAAGACCCAAATATCCGATGGCGCCGAGCTGCAACTGCATGCGGGCGATTTCGAGGCTCTTGAAAGCAGCTCGCTCGGCGGCATAGGTCGCTTTCAGGGTGTCGGCATCCGATAAGACTGCATGCAGGCTGTCCGCGACGTTCTGAAAGGCGGCGATGACGGTGCTGCGATACATCTCCGCGGCCTGGTCGAAGGCGGCAACGGTGGCGCGTTCCTTGTGCAACAGGGTGCCGGCATCGAAGACCGTCTGTGCCACGTTGCCGGCCAGGGTCCAAAACGCGGTGCCGGGCGTGATAAACAATTGGCCGATCTGGTTGGCAGTGGTGCCGGCATTGCCGGTCAACGCGAATTGCGGCAGCCGGGCGGCGACGGCAACCCCGATCGAGGCGCTCGCCGAGTGCAGTTGCGCTTCGGCCGATTGGATGTCCGGGCGCTGCTCGACCAATTTCGAGGGCAGGCTCACCGGCAGATCCTGCGGCAATTGCAGTGAGGCGAGCTCGAACTTCTCAGCCGGTTCCTGGCTCGGCAATCGGCCGATCAGTGCGGTCAACAGATCGCGCTGCACCGCCAATTGCTTTTGCAACGGTGGCAATGTTGCCTGCGCCTGCGCCAACGTCGCTTCGACTGCCGCCACATCGGCGCCCGCCACCTGGCCGAGCTCGAATTGCTTGCGCAGGATCCCGAGCGAGTCAGTCTGGATTTTGATGATTTCCTCGGTCGCCGCGATCTGGCCGCGCAAGGACGCCTCTTGCACCGCCGTGGCAACGACGTTCGAGGTCAAGGTCAGATAGGCCGCTTCGAGCTGAAACCGCTGAAATTCGGCTGTCGCAGCCAGCGATTCGACCTCGCGCCGCGTGCCGCCGAATACGTCCGGCGCATAGGTCACGACCACCTGCGCGGTGTGGAGGGTGAAAAAAGGTGGGCCCGACGAAGCCGCCGTGAAAACGACGCCGGTCGCGGTCTTGTTGCGGCTCGGCGAGTAGCTGACTACCGCCGTCGGGAAGAACGCGCCCTGCTCGGCGTAGACATTCTCCCAGGCCTGGCGCAGTGCCGCCTCGGCCGCCGGCAGGGTCGGGTTGTTCTTCAGCGCCTGCTCGATCAAGGCGTTGAGCGCCTCGGAGTGGAACAATGTCCACCACTGCCCTGGAATGTCCAGGTCTCGGACCAACCGCTGCGCTTCGCCGCCGGCAGCCTCGGTCGATACCGTCTTGCCGGGAAGCGGGCTCGAGGTGAAGCCCTCGACATCCGGCGCCGCGGGCCGCTCGAAATCCGGGCCGACCGCGCAACCGGCCTGCGTAGCGACGCTAATCGCAAGCAGGCAGCCCACTCGGCTGACGACGCGCATCTTTACTCGGCGGGCGCGGGCTGTAGCGCTCCGAGCGGTGTCTTCCGGCGCGAAAAGAGGTCGATCAGCACCGGCATCACGAGCAGGATCAGCAGCGGCGCTAAAAAGCTGCCGCCGACCACGACCACCGCGAGCGGCTTTTGCACTTGTGAACCGATGCCTGTCGAAAAGGCGGCCGGCAACAGCCCAACACAGGCGACGATGCAGGTCATTGCGACCGGGCGCATCTTGACAGCGCAGGCACGCGTAAGAGCCGCGCTACGGTCGATGCCGGCGTCAATCAGCGTATTGAAATAGGCGATGATGATAATCCCATTCATTGCCGAAATGCCGAACAGCGCGACAAAGCCGATCGCCGCTGATACGCTGAATGGAATTCCCGTCAGGACCAGCGCGAATATCCCGCCAATCAAGGCCATCGGAATCGCGCTCGTCGCCAGCAGCGTGTCAATCATCGAACCGAAATTCAAAAACAGCAGCATACAAATGAGCGCTAAGCTGAGTGGCACCGCGACCGCGAGCCGGTCGATAGCCTCTTGTAGTTCGCCGAACTCTCCGACCCATTCGAGCCGCGTGCCGGCAGGCAACGCCACCTGCTCGGCCACCTTGCGCTGTGCCTCGAGCACGGCGCCGCCGAGATCGCGGTCGCGCACGCTGAATTTGATCGGGACATAACGCTCTTGGTTTTCGCGATAGATAAAGGAAGGGCCCGAAACCAGGCTTACCTTGGCCACGTCGGTCAGCGGGATCGGGACGACACCGCTGCTGCTCGGTTTTGCCGCCCCGACGCTGATGTGCCGGATCGCATCCAGGCTCTGGCGGTATTGCGGCGCCAGCCGGACGACGATAGGGAAATTGCGGTCGCTACCATACTCGTAGACATTCCCGGCGGCGGTCCCGCCGATCGCGGCCTGGATCGTCGAGTTGATGTCGCCCGGCGCCAAGCCGTAGCGGGCGGCGCGTTCACGGTCGATCTCGATGTTCACAGTCGGCTGACCGACCGTATCGAAGACGGCGAGATCGGTGACCCCCGGGACCGTCTTCATCACTTGCTTGATCTTGTAGGCGGCCTTCTGGATTGCGTCGAGGTCGTTGCCGTACAATTTGATCGAGTTCTCGCCCTTTACACCCGAGGCTGCCTCCTCGACGTTGTCTTGAATGTATTGCGAGAAGTTGAAATCAACCCCGGCAAATTCCGCTGACAGCGCGTCGCTGATCTGCTGCGTCAACTTCTCTTTGTCGACACCTTCGGGCCAGGTATCGAACGGCTTCAGCGGCACATTGAATTCCGCATTGAAGAACCCAGTGGCATCGGTCCCGTCGTCGGGCCGCCCGAGTTGCGAGATGACCGTCACAACTTCCGGAAAGCCGCGGATGATCTGCCGCATGCGGTTGACATATGGGGTCGCCTCCTCGAGCGAGATCGTCGGCGGCAAGGTGGCGCGGATCCACAAATTGCCTTCTTCGAGATGGGGGAGAAATTCGAGCCCGAGCGCCCGGACGCCTAATAATGCGAACACCACGAGAACCGCAGCGCCGCCAAGGGTTGCAAGGCGGTTGGAGACTGCGAAATTGAGGAGAGGTTTGTAGATGCGGCGTACACCGCGCACAATCAATGTTTCGGTCTCGCTTACCCGCTCCGGCAGCAGCAATGCGCTCAAGGCCGGTGAGATCGTGAAGGTGGCGATCAGGCCCCCGGCGATGGCGTAGGCATAAGTCTTGGCCATCGGACTAAAGATGTGTCCTTCGACGCCGCTCAGGGTGAAGAGCGGGACAAAGCCCGCGATGATGATGCCGGCGGCGAAAAAGATCGCCTGGTTCACTTCGCTTGCCGATCGCAGAATCGTCCGCAGCTTGCCGGTCAGTCCGGCACGCGCAGCGATGCCGGTCGGCGCATACTCATGGTGCTGTTCGCCTTCGCTCAAATGCCGGAAAATGTTCTCGACCATGATCACCGTTGCGTCGACGATCAGCCCGAAGTCGATCGCGCCAACGGACAGCAAATTCGCCGACTCGCCGCGCAGCACCATGATTGTAATCGCAAAAAATAGAGCAAACGGGATCGTCGCCGCGACGATAACGGCACTGCGTAAATCCCCGAGGAACATCCACTGAACAAAAAAGATCAGTACGATGCCGAAGATCATATTGTGCAGCACGGTGCGAGTGGTGGTGTTAATCAACTCCTTGCGGTCGTAGATCTTCTCGAGCCGCACACCAGGCGGCAAAATCCCGGTCGTGTTGATCTTCTCGACTTCGGCCTCGACGCGGCGGATCGTTGGCATGCTCTGCTCACCGCGATGCATCAACACGACGCCCTGGACGATGTCCTCTTCGTCATCCTGCCCGACGATGCCGAGACGTGGCTGATTGCCGATAGTGACGGTGGCGACGTCTTTGACATAGACGGGGGAACCGTTGTTCGACGTCAGCATCGTATTGCGGAGGTCGTCCATTGTGTGGATTAACCCGACACCGCGCACGACTGCGGCTTGCGGCCCGAAGTTGACGGTCTGGCCGCCTACATTGATGTTGCTGTTGTTGAGGGTCTGCAGCATCTGCGGCAGGGTGAGACCGTAGGCGCGCAGCTTGTCGAGATCGACGGTGACCGAGTAATTCTTGGTCTTTCCGGCCCAGCCGCTGACATCGATAACGCCGGGTACCGCCTTGAGACGGCGTTCTAATATCCAGTCCTGGATGGTCTTGAGGTCGGTGACCGAGTACCTGGGAGGCCCAACGATTCGATAACGGTAGATCTCGCCGATCGGACTTGCCGGCGAAATCTGTGGCGTTGCGCCATTGGTCAGCGGCGGCAATTGCGAGAGCCGGCCGATAACCTTCTGCTCGGCCTCGTCGTAGGTGTAATCGTAGGTGAATTCCACCCTGACGTCGGAAAGGCCGAAGAGTGAGATCGTCCGAATCGATCGAACGTTCCGAATGCCGGTCATCTGGATTTCGATCGGGATCGTGATGTAGCGCTCGATCTCTTCCGCCGACGCGCCCGGGTTCTGGGTGAGGACCTCGACGCGCGGCGGCACTGGGTCGGGATAGGCCTCGATGTTGAGGTTGATAAAGCTGATGATGCCGGCCACGAACACGAACAGCATTAACGCGACCATCAGGACGCGTTGCTTCAGCGCGAAGGCGACGACGGCGTTCATGTGTATTGCCCCGGCTCGGCGGTTCAGTCGGCCTTGGCGGCGCGGTCGATGAAGACGGTGCCGCTCGTCACGACCTTCTCCCCGGCGGAGAGGCCGGCAAGAGCCTCGACCATGCCGTCGCTAGTCCCTCCCGTGCGGATTTCGCGCAGCGCCAGGGTGTCGCCGTCACCGGCAACCCAGACACGAGCCCGCTCTCCTTCGTAGACGATTGCGCTCAGCGGAACCGCCGGCGCCGTCGATGCTTGCCCGGTGATGATGCTGAAATTCGCAAACATCCCGGGTTTCAGGGCGCCATCGGGATTTTCGACCTCGGCGCGAACGAGAAGGCGGTGTGTATTTGGATCGATCGACGGGGCGACCCAGGAGATCTTTCCCTTGAAGAGGCGGTCGGGATAGGCCAACACATGCACCTCGAGAGGCAGGCCGATTTGCATCAACGGCGCATCCACTTCGCGGACATTGGCGATCAGATATACGGTTGACAGATCGCTGATCGTAAAGACCGGGTTCGTGGCGCCGCTCGCCTCGCTGTTGATGTATTGGCCGACCCCGATCTGGCGCTGAGTGATGGTGCCGCGGATCGGTGCCGTCACGACCGCCACCGGATCGAGCTTCTGCGTCGGTTGGGCTTCGAGCGAGGCGATCTCCTGGTCGGTCTTGCCGAGAATGCGCAGCCGGCTGCGCACCGCGTGCAGCGCAATCTCGTCGGCGCGGACGGTGTTTTGCGCGGTGATCAGATCGGTCTGGGCCTGCTGCCAGTCCTTGAGTGAGCCGCCTTGCGCCAAATAGAGCTCGTGGGTGCGTTTCTCGGTGGTTTGCGCCATCGCGAGCTGCGATCGCGCCGTTTGCAGATTGGCGAGCGCGGTGATCAAGTCGTTCTGCGCCTGCACAAACTCGCTCGCATGAATGACAAAAAGCGGGGCGCCCGGCTCGACGACATCGCCGAGCATGGCGATCACTTTGATGACCCGCCCGGAATAATGCGAAAACACCGGCGTCGTTAGATCATCGTCGATCGCGATATTGCCCTCGGTCACCTGCTCGGGACGAAAGGCCATCATCTTTACAGGTTCGAACTTGAGACCCGCCCATTGTTGTTGGGTTGGCTGGAACGTCCCCGGCGGGCCTTCTGCTTTCGTCGGCCGCGCGTTTTCCGGTGGGTCCGCGAGCGGCTTCCATACCAACGAAGTCGCGGCGGCACCGATACCAGCGACCAGCCCGAGGGCGAGGAATTTCGCGCGCCGCGAGAGCCGTCTGTCCTTCATTGAGAAGGGCGGCTGGGTGTCCGGTCTCATCGTCAAAAGTGCTTGGGCGACATTGGCTGCGCAACGGTGTGAAGAGCAGCCGGATGAGGTAGACCCCGGCGCGTTACCCCGGTCTTTCCGGAAGATTACCATTTGGCAATGGATGGCAAGCGGCCGGTGCCTTGATCCGGGTCTCGGATCGCGGCGCGGTCTCTGCCGCAGTCGGGCCCGACCCGCTCAGGCCAATCAATTCACGCGATTGCATCCACCGAGGAAAGCATAACCAGGCTATTCGACGGCACCCACCGACCGTGTTTCCGCCAGATCTCCGCTCGGCGGATCGGCGGCATCGGCGCGCGGCAGAACGATACGGGCGACAAGCCCGGGAACGGCATCTTCCAGATGGAGCTTTCCCCAGTGAAGCGAGGCGAGCGCCGTCACGATCGAGAGGCCCAGGCCGTTTCCGGGTAGACTCCGGCTCTGGTCGAGACGATAGAAGCGTTCGACGACGCGGGACCGCTCCACCGGCGGGATGCCGGGACCGTCGTCCTGCACGACGATCGAGACGGTGTCTCTTTCACCGGTCGCACGAACCTGCACCGTCGCCCCGCCGCCGGCATATTTCAACGCGTTGTCGAGCAGGTTCACCACCGCGCTCGTGAGCAGGTTCTTGTCGCCAAGCGTCAGCGGGTCACCGCTGATTTCGGTGAGGAGTGTGATCCCCGCCTCCTCCGCCGCGGCATCGTAGAGTTCGACGACATCGCTAATCACCTGGGCGAGCCGCACCGGCGTGAAGGATTCGCGGCGGGCCCCCGCTTCGGCCTCGGCGATCTGCAGCAGCCTGTCGAGCATCAGGATCAACTCGTCGACTTGCTGAATGGCGAAACGCGCCGTTCCGGCAAGCTGGGTCATGCCGTTGCCCGGCCGGAGCGCTTCCTCGAGCCGGCTGCGGATGCGTCCCAACGGAGTTCTGAGATCGTGAGCGATCGCGTTGGATACGTGCCGCACACCATCCATAAGATGCTCGATCCGGTCGAGCATGTGGTTGATGTCACGGTTGAGCCGCGCGAACTCATCCTCGACGTCGGATATCGGGATTCGCCGACTGAGGTCGCCGGCCTCGATTTCCAAAGCGGTGCGGCGGATCGCGCCGACCCGGCGCTCGATCTGCCGGCGAAACAATAGAGCACCGCCGATCGCCAGCAGCAGCGCCACCGCTCCACCCGCCAACAGCGCCCGCCACACGAGCTGCTCGATCTCGCGCTGATCCTGCATGTCGCGCCCGACCACGAGGATCGAGCCGTCGGGCAACAGCCGCGGCAGCAGGCGGCTGAGCGATGGGCGGCCGTTGCGCATCACGGCCAGGTCGGTGAGGCGATCGAGTGGCGCGCTCGCCTCAGACCAGCCAAAAATGTTGCCGACGATTTTCCGTCCGTCCGGCGCGACCAGAAGATAGACTTCGGTGTCCTGCTCGATGCCGTCTGTGAGAAGTTGCTGTATCTCGTTCCGCAACCCTTCACCGCCACGGCTCTGAAAGTGGCCGGCAAGCCGATTCCAGACGGAAAGGAGTTTCGCGTCCGTGCTCCGCGCGAGCACGCCGACCGTGCCGAAATAGAACGCCGCCGAAATCACGGTCATCGATCCGACCGCGAGCAATCCGTACCCAAGCGCCAGACGGAACGCGACGGTGCCCCAGAACCTAGTCATCGGCGGAGATCATATAGCCGATACCGCGAACCGTATGGAGCAGTTGCGGCGAAAAGTCCTTGTCGATCTTGCGGCGCAGGCGACTGATCTGGACATCGATGACATTGGTCTGCGGATCAAAGTAATAATCCCAGACCGCCTCGAGCAGCATGGTGCGGGTAACGACCTGCCCCCGGTGCCGCACGAGGTATTCGAGAAGGCGAAATTCGCGCGGCTGGAGCGCTATCGGTTTGCCCGCACGCTCGGCCCGCCGCGTCCGCAAATCGAGCCGCAAATCCGCGATCCACAGTTCCCGACTTTCGTCGTTCGTCGCACTCCGACGGAGCAATGCCTCGAGACGTGCGAGCAGCTCGGAAAAGGCAAAAGGCTTGGTCAGATAATCGTCTCCGCCGCCGCGCAGCCCGCGAACCCGCTCGTCCAAGCTGGCCAGCGCGCTCAGGATCAGCACCGGCGTGGTCTTGCCGAGGTTGCGGATGGTTGCGACGATCGACAATCCGTCCACACCACCCGGGAGCATGCGATCGAGAATGATGACGTCCCAGTGCTCGTTCGTGGCGAGGTCAAGCCCGTTGACACCGTCGCGAACCAGCGTGGCCGTGTGGCCGGCCTCGTTCAAACCATTGCAGATGTAGCGGGCGGTATCCGCTTCATCTTCTATGACGAGGCAACGCATCTACTTCGACCAGTAACATCGGAACTCCCGACCGTTCAATGCGCCAAGCGATCAGGGGATCGGCGAATGATTGTCGCATCGATAGCAACTTTGGCCTATTCCGCCACGCGGGATGCGGCTCCGCCTCCTGGACCGCCTGGCCGCAGATGAGCTGGGTAAACGGCGAAAGATGCCGGGGCAAAAGGGACAGCCGCAGCGAGATGTCCTGTCGCATCAAATGTTCCCGAGTGATGCAAATTGGTCCGACGCGCTACCTGCCGACTTGGTCTTGAAGCCGGGTGCGACGATGACAGGCCGCAACCGACCGCGAGCTGCTGATCCCCGGAAACACACTCGTAATGCGGCTTTTCTTTAGCCGAAGGCGGTGAGGATCGCCAGCACACCGAGAGGCAGCAGTCGCCTCCGGGGTTGCTTGGAAGCAGCCTGCCTCGGCTCGACCCGGCGGCGCTCCAGCCCCTGGGGATAATAGTTGACTTTGTCAGGAAATATAACTGACTATGTCAGCGAACGCAACGAGAGCATATCGGGATGGGCGGGCTGGAAGATCGCGTCGCAAGCGTTCGGCGATTCAGCCGGTTCTACACCCGCAAGATTGGCGTCCTGCACGAGGGGCTGCTCGGCAGTCCACTATCGCTGACTGAAGGTCGGGTGATCTGGGAGTTGGCACAGCTCGAGCGGGCTACGGCATCCGAGCTCGCGGCCGAGCTCTGTCTCGACACCGGCTATCTGAGCCGCATCCTCGGCGGGTTCGAAAAGCGTGGTCTGATCGACCGGCAGCCCTCGGAGCGCGACGGAAGACAGTTCGTCATCGCGCTGGCTGAGAAGGGCCGTGCGCTCTACGCGACGATCGATACCCGCTCCCGCGACGCGGTGGCGGCAATGCTGGGCGAGCTCGACGGCTCCGATCAGGCCCGGCTGATTGCCGCCCTCGAGACTGCCGAGCAGCTGCTCGAGCAGGGCCGGAAACCCGCCGGCCCTTCATACATCCTGCGCTCACACCAGCCGGGTGACATGGGCTGGATCATCCACCGTCACGGCATCCTCTACGCCGAGGAATACGGTTTGGACCAAAGGTTCGAGGCCCTGGTGGCCCGGATCGCCGCCGCGTTCATCGAGAATTTCGATGCCGCGCGCGAGCGCTGCTGGATCGCCGAGCGCGACGGCGCCATTGTCGGATCGGTACTGCTGGTCAAGGAGAGCGAGGAGGTCGGCAAGCTGCGTCTGCTCTATGTCGAGCCGGCGGCGCGCGGGCTCGGCATCGGTAGCCGGCTCGTCGGCGAGTGCATTCGCTTCGCGCGGCAGGCGCGCTATCGCAAGATCACCTTGTGGACAAACGACGTGCTGGTTTCAGCCCGCCGCATCTATCAGGCCGCGGGCTTTCGCCTGGTGAGCGAAGAGCCACACCGGAGCTTCGGGCGGGACCTGGTCGGGCAATTTTGGGAACTGCCGCTGCCTCCGGCGGGGCGGCCGCCATGGCCCTCGCCCGCACGGGGGTAGGGCTACGAGCCGCTCGCTGCGCTGACGAGCAACACGATGCCCCAGGCCGCGACGCCGATGCCGGCGATCCGTCCGATCCAATGGCCCATCGGGATCGTCTTCTCCAACAGGACAAAACCGGCAAGGCCGGCGATCCAGAAGAGGTTCATGATGCCGCCAAAGAACAAGAGGCCCATCAGGAACCAGCAGCATCCCAGGCAAAAGGCGCCGTGCTCGAGCCCCATGCGGAAGGCTCCGAGCCGGCCGGGCCGCCACTTCTGGGCAAGGAAGCTCAGGGGCGAGCGGCAGTGCCGCAGGCAAACGCCCTTGATCGGGGTGAGTTGCCATGCGCCGGCGGCGAGGAGGATCGCTCCGCCGAGCCAGTAGTTCGTCGTCGTCATCATCGGCGACAGCAGGTCGAGCTCTTCCAATCCCCACTGCAATCCGGTGGCGAGCGCACTGAATCCGCCCCACGCCGCCAAATACCCGGCGGCGAAGATCCCGGTCGGCACGTAAGGGCGATCTTGGCCCTTCTGTGCTCGGTTGACGCGGGCGAAGAGAAGCAGCATCGGCGCCGCGCTGGGCAGCATCATTGCAACCATCATCACCCACCACATGGCGAGGATCAGGGCGGCGTATCCCGGGGTCCACACCGCCCGTTCCATCATCATGTCCATATCGGGCATGCCTGCCATCTGGGTCATGGCGACGGCGCTCATCCCGGTCCCGGCACCAAGCACGATCCAGATCCAGGCGACGACGATGACCGCGACGAGAGCGGTGACCACGACAAAGCGGTCCCGCCGCAGCACGGCTTCGAGGACGGTCGTATCGGTGACGGTCATCGCCGTCGTGCCGTCAGGGGCGGCCAAATTTCAGCTTGTACTCATCATAGGTGTGGAGCAGGCCGTTCTGGTTCCAGGCGACATGCGCCAGCGAGCTGTGACGCCGGTTCAAGTCGAATTTGATGGCGCCCAAGCCTTTGGCAAAGGCGGATGCATTTTCGGCCTCATGGAACACCCATCCTTCAGGGAGCACGGTGATCATCCGTTCTTCCCGGTCCGTCACCGGGTTGCGTATCGGCTCGGCGTGCGCTCGCACGACGTCGGCGACCTCGACCCTCGCCCGCCGCTTGTCGAGGTCCCAGTCGAATTCGATCTTCGCAAACAGCGGGTCCTTGATTGTCTCAATGATGACCGAGAAGATCTGAAACATCGTGCCGACCGGCTGATCCTCGCCGGAGAGGATGTAAAACAGCGCGGTACGTTGCGCTTCGTCGGCGCGCTCGTCGAGGATCGGCTGGAAGACGCCCTGGCCGTGGTGGATTGCCCGCGGGAAATAGAATGTGCCGACGACCGCCAGGTCATCGAGCCTCACTTCCTCGCAGTAACCCTTATCGATCTTGAATGCGACCAGGCCGGTGCAATAGCCGTATGTCGGGTCGGCCATCGACTCGCACGGACAGCCCTGATCGCAACTGCAATACTCGACGTACCTGCCTTCGATCTGCCAATTCTTGCCCGCCATTCTCGCTCCTCCCTGCCGTTCGCATGTGACGAATCATCCGGATCTCCCAGTTGGCCCATTGTTCGCCGCTCCGCGTCGCCGAGGCAACAGGCTTCAAGCATGACGGACGCCGCTTCGCGTCCCGACGACCGGACCGGGCGCCGGCCGGCGGTACCCTGGTGCTTCCCTGATCCGCCGATTCGGTTCCCTCTTCCGGCGAATTAATTCCCTGTTTGGTTATCGTGCCGGCCGCTCGATCGTCTCGGCGCTAGATGCCGGATACAGGCGCGCTTTCGGCACCGTCCTCGACAGTCACATAACGCCGCAGGTGGCGGGGGGTTACGCTGGGATCCCGATGAGGCCAAGCGGCACGCGTATCAGTGGCGAGCGCCGACCAAGGTTCCGCCAACAACGCAGCATGGGGCAAATCGGTTGGCCATCATCGGTCTTTCGGTTTTGACTTGCGCTCCCATCACCTCGGGAAACCGAGTGCAGCTGTCCGTGATCGGTGGGGCAGGAAGAGGTGATCGGTTCAGCCTCGCTTGGCCGATCTGGACGACGCCGGCCTCCCTGGCGGCCATTCGCGCGCTGCTATCGCATCCCAAACTGCGCGAGCCGCGGGCGCTTGAACACCTCGGCGTAAATCACGTTCGGGTAACCCGACGCGTCAGTCTCGATCGGCTTAGAAACTTCACATGCGCTGAACCTCTTGAAGCCAGATAGCGGCGTTGACCCGATGTCCGGGCCCCGAGTGCTAGACCCTCGGCAAACCTTCGTGCCAGCAGGTGGTAGCAAGGAGCTTCGTTCGGGCGCGCTTCGCAAGATATCGCGCAATGTCGGCTTGAGGCGCGGTGACCTCCGCTAGGAAGACCGGTTGATGCCGTTACGGCGGGGGAACCCATCACTCGCTTACCCGGCGCATCTCGACCCGGCCGAAGAGGGCGGTTTCATTGTGACCTTCCCCGATTTCCGGGTCGGAGTGACGCAGGGCGACGACCGCCAGGAAGCGCTCGCGCAGGCAGCTGATCTCCTCGAGACCATGGTCGCCAATTACAAGGCCGAGGGCTGGGACTTGCCTGAGCCGTCGCCGGCGCGGGGGCGGCCGCTCGTGCGGTTGGCGCCGCTCGTCGCCGCTAAGGCCGAGTTGTATCGGGCGATGCGCAAGGCCGGGATCGACAAGGCGGAGCTGGCGCGACGCATCGGTATCGCGCCGGAAGCCGTGGATCGGCTGTTCAGCATCCACCACAAGACGGGGCTCGACCAGATCGAGGCGGCGCTAGCCGCACTCGGGCGGAGATTGGTGGTGACCGTCGAGATGACCTGATCTGCGCGACGGCCGGCGCGAGGTCGATCAGAGTCCCAGCTGCAGGCAGATCACTCGCTCCACCGCCGCGACGTCTGCCGGGCTCAGACTTCCAACCCGCTCGCGCAGGCGCCGCTTGCTGATCGTGCTCAACTGATCGGCCATCGCTTTTCGTTGCTCGCCGTTCACCCTGACATACGCCTCGGAGGGGTAGAGACGAGCGACATTGGTCGTCAGCGGCACCACCTGAAGACGGTTGAGCTCCCGGTTCGCAACGTCGTTGCTGACAATGATCGCCGCTCTGGTCTTGCGAATTTCGCCGCCGGTCGAGGGATCGAAGGCGACCCACCATACGTCCCCGCGTCGCGGCGGCCTATCTGGGCTCATCGGCGATGTCGCCGGTCAGGTTCTCAATCCATTCCAAGGCTTCGCTTTCGCGCTGTTCGTCGGCGGCCATCGCCCGATAGCCTTCGACGACCTCTCGCGAAATGACGTGCGGCCGCGCGAGATCATTGAGGAATCGGCTGATCCGACGCCTGCCGACGACGCTATGCAACCCCTCGTACACGTCGTCATCGACCGTGATGGTTAGCTTCTTGGTCATGTCCCAAGCTCCTACACGTATAATACACGTGTTAGCGACGCGTGTCCATAGCCGCCACCTACCCTCGTAATCGCGCTTGGTCTCGGAAGCGGCCCCCGCCATCCCTTCCACCCGTGTGGCGCGGACGACACCTGCTGCCCGCTTGCCAAAGCGAAGTTGCGCACCATATAGCAAACATGCGAAAAAATCAATTGTTGAACTATTATGATAGCACTAATCGGCCGATGCCGACGGCGATCCGACGGTTTTCGAGATTCCCTGCCGCTTCCCTGCCGCGCCTCCGCTTTGGCCGAAGAATCGCGTACAAGGCATTGATTGGAAACCACTTTTCGATGTAGGGCAAGCCCAGAAAAATTTTTTCCCTGAGTTTCCCGGAGCGGCAGGGAAGGAGAGGGCGCGTCCGGCCATCCGTCGGTTCCCTCAGGCGGAAGGGCGAACGGCAGGGGCAGCGTCGCCAGGAAACAGGGAGGAATTCGGAGCCTCCCCGGGCCCTGCTGCCTCTCCCTGCTGCCTCCCTCAGGTGGCTGTTTCGCCTCCCTGCTCCACTCCCTCAGAGCGGCGCGGGGGTCGAGATCTAAGCTGCTGACACGGATTGCTTTATCGATCGTTGCAGGGGCTGCTTCGAGATTTTTTCGCGGATTCTCCCTGAGAGCGCGGAGGGTGGGCCGCATTGACGCAGGGAGGCCGCGTCCATAAGTTGCGGCGCGCGAGTCTCGAAGGAACAGCGTCATGAAGCCGAACCGGCGTCCGGCCAACCCGTGCTTCTCGTCAGGTCCGTGCGCCAAGCGGCCGGGGTGGTCGACCACCGTGCTCGCGGGGGCGCTGGCCGGGCGCTCGCATCGCTCGGCGGTCGGGCTGGCGCGGCTCGTCGAGGTGGTCGAGCGCTCGCGCGCGATCCTCGGCATCCCGGCCGACTGGCGGGTCGGGATCGTCGCCGGCTCGGACACCGGGGCGATCGAGATCGCGATGTGGTCGCTGCTCGGCGCCCGCGGAGTCGACATGCTGACCTGGGAAAATTTCGGCGAAGGCTGGGTCACCGATGTCGAGCAGCTGAAGCTCCCCGATGTGCGGGTATTGCACGCGCCCTACGGCAGGCTTCCGGATTTGTCGGAGGTCGATCCGGCGCGCGACGTGGTCTTCACCTGGAACGGCACGACCTCCGGGGTCCGGGTGCCGAACGGCGACTGGATCGCCGCCGACCGTAAGGGGCTCGCGATCTGCGATGCGACCTCGGCGGTCTTCGCGATGCGCCTGCCGTGGGACAAGCTCGACGTCGCCACCTGGTCGTGGCAGAAGTCGCTCGGCGGCGAGGCGGGCCATGGCATGCTGGCGCTGTCCCCGCGCGCGGTCGAGCGGCTGGAGAGCTATACTCCGCCCTGGCCCCTGCCCAAGCTCTTCCGGCTGACCTCGAACGGCAAGCTGATCGAGGGCGTCTTTCGCGGCGAGACGATCAACACGCCCTCGATGCTGTGCGTCGAGGACGCGCTCGATTCGCTGAGATGGGCCGAGTCGGTCGGCGGCCTCGACGGGCTCGTCGCGCGCTCGGAAGAGAGCCTCGCAACCATTGCCGCCTGGGTCGAAACCTCCTCTTGGGCGCGGTTTCTCGCCAAGGATCCCGCCACCGTCTCTTCGACCTCGCCGCAACTCGAGATCGTCGATCCGTGGTTCGCGGAGATGGCGCGGGAGAGCCGCTTTCGGACCGCGCGGGCGATGGCCAGGCTGCTCGAAGAGGAGGGGACGGCCTACGACATCGCCAGCCATCGCGCTTCCCCGCCGGGATTGCGCATCTGGATCGGCGCCACGGTCGAGCCCGCTGACGTGGCGCTGCTGCTGCCTTGGCTCGACTGGGCTTGGGACGAAGCGCGCCGCGCGGCCAAAGCGGCATAGCCGACCGGAGCCGCAGATGCCGAAGGTGCTGATTGCCGATGCCCTGAGCCCCCGCGCGGCCGAGAGCATGGTGGCGCGCGGGCTTCATGTCGACTTTTTGCCCGGACTGCCAGCTGCCGAGCTCAAAGAGCGCATCGCCGCCTATGACGGGCTCGCGGTGCGCTCGGCGACCAAGGTCACCGACGGGCTTCTCGCCCACGCCGAGAAGCTCCGGGTGATCGGCCGCGCCGGGATCGGCGTCGACAACATCGATGTCGAAGCGGCGACGCAACGCGGCGTCGTTGTCATGAACACGCCCTACGGCAACTCGATCACCGCCGCCGAGCATACGATCGCCCTGCTCTTCGCGCTGTGCCGGCAGATCCCGGCCGCCGACCGCTCGACCCAGGCCGGCAAGTGGGAGAAGTCGCGCTTCATGGGGGTCGAGCTCAGCGGCAAGACGCTCGGCGTCATCGGCTGCGGCAATGTCGGTGCCGCCGTCGCCGAGCGCGCCCTCGGGCTGCACATGAAGGTCATCGCCTACGACCCCTTTCTGTCGCCTGAGCGCGCCCGCGATCTCGGCGTCGAGAGGGTGGGGCTCGAGGCGCTCTATGCGCGCGCGGACTTCATCACCTTGCATACCCCGCTGACCGAAGCGACACGAAACCTGATCGACCGCTGCGCGCTCGCCTCGATGAAACGCGGCGTGCGCCTGGTCAATTGCGCCCGCGGCGGTCTCGTCGTCGAAGAGGATCTCGCCGCTGCCCTCGACAGCGGCCATGTCGCCGGAGCGGCGATCGACGTGTTTGCCGAGGAGCCGACGATCGAAAGCCCGCTCTTCGGCCGCGACAACGTCGTCGCCACCCCGCATCTCGGCGCTTCGACGAGCGAGGCGCAAGAGAACGTCGCCCTGCAGATCGCCGAGCAAATGGCCGATTTCCTGTTGACGGGTGCGGTCTCGAACGCGGTCAACATGCCGTCATTGACCGCCGAGGAGGCCCAGCGGCTCAGCCCCTACATGAAACTCGCCGAACAGCTCGGCAGCCTCGCCGGACAGCTGACCGAGACCGGCATCAAATCGGTCGCCGTCGAATACGAAGGGGCGATCGCCGAGCTCAACGTCAAGCCGTTGACCGCGATTGCGCTGAGCGGGCTCCTGGCACCTCAGCTCACCGCCGTCAACATGGTCAACGCGCCGGTCATCTGCCGGGAGCGCGACATTCGTGTGAGTGAGACGCGCCGCGCCGAGCCGGTCGATTACCAGACCTTGATCCGGGTCGTCGTGGAGACCGAGCGGCGCCGGCGCGAGGTCGCCGGCACCTTGTTCGGCGGTGACAAGCCACGCCTTGTCTCGGTCGAGGGTATTCCTCTCGAAGCCGAACTCGGCCGTAACGTGCTGTTTGTCCGCAATTATGACAAGCCGGGCTTTATCGGCGCGCTCGGCAACGCGCTCGGCGCGGCGGCGGTCAACATCGCAACCTTCCATCTCGGCCGGACCACCCCCGGCGGAGAGGCAATCGCCCTCGTCGAGGTCGATCAGGGGCTGACCCCGACGATCCTCGACACCGTGCGTGCTCTCCCTAACGTAATTCAGGCCAAGGCGATGCGCTTCTAGGTGAAGCGCTGCTTCGCTACACTGGTCGCGTTATGAGCGACGCGCCACATCCGGCCCTTCTCCCCACAGGCATGCACGACCTGCTGCCGCCCGAGGCCGAAACGGAGGCGGCTGTCGTAGCGCAGCTGATGGCGACCCTGACCGCGCATGGCTACGAGCGGGTCAAGCCGCCGCTCGTCGAGTTCGAGGAAACGCTGTTCTCGGGTGCCGGGGCGGCGATGGCGTCGTCGACCTTCCGCATGATGGATCCGGTGTCGCACCGGATGATCGGCGTGCGCGCCGACATGACCCCGCAGATCGCCCGCATCGCCGCCACACGACTGGGCGGCGCGCCACGGCCACTGCGGCTCAGCTATGCCGGCCAGGTACTGCGGGTCAGGGGCTCGGAGATCCGGCCCGAGCGGCAGGTCGGCCAAGTCGGCGCCGAATTGATCGGCGCAGCCGAACCGGTTGCCGATGTGGAGGCGATCGCGGTTGCCGGTGCGGCGTTAGCCGCGCTCGGCGTGCCCCATCTGACGGTCGACATCACTCTGCCGACATTGGTGCCGGCGATCGGGGAGGCCTATGGCATGGGCGGGGAGCGCGCGGCTGCGTTGCGCGCCGCCCTCGACCACAAGGACGCCGCGGCGGTTACCGCACTCGCAGGGCAGGCAGGAAAGCTCCTGGAGCGGCTGCTCCTTGCCGCGGGTCCCGCCGCCGCGACGCTTGCAGCGCTCGACCGCCTCGACCTGCCGGGGCGAGCGCGCGCCGAGTGGGCGCGGCTCGGCGCCGTGCTCGACGGGCTCGCGGTGGCGGCTCCCGAGCTCAAAGTGACGGTCGACCCTGTCGAGAACCGTGGCTTCGAGTACCACACGGGGATCAGCTTTACATTTTTTGCGGGCGGATCTGCGGCCCACCGCCCGCTCGGCGAGCTCGGCCGCGGCGGCCGTTATGAGGCCGGCGATCCCGCGGCACCGGAGCCGGCGACCGGGTTCACCCTCTATACCGACACCATTTTGACGGCATTGCCGGAAGCGCTCGCACCCCGCCGCGTTTTGCTGCCGCTCGACGGCGATCGCGCTCGAGCTGAGGCTTTGCGCGTGGCGGGCTGGGTCACGGTCGCCGCGCTCGCGCCGGTCGGCGACTGGTGGGCAGAAGCACGCCGCCTCGGCTGCAGCCATGTCCTAGAGGGGAAGAATCCGGTAGCGGTCGGGTGAGGGAGGTGCCAGATGGGCAACGTCGTCGTTGTCGGCGCCCAATGGGGCGACGAGGGCAAAGGCAAGATCGTCGATTGGCTGTCGAATCGGGCCGATGTCGTGGTGCGCTTTCAGGGCGGCCACAACGCCGGCCACACCCTCCTCGTCGGCAATGTCGAGTACAAGCTCAGCCTGCTCCCGTCGGGGGTGGTGCGCCCGGGCAAGTTGTCGATCATCGGCAACGGGGTCGTGGTCGACCCCTGGGCGCTCGTCGCCGAGATCGAGGTGATGCGCGGGAAGGGGCTCGACATCTCGCCACAAAACCTGCGGCTTGCCGACAACGCGGCGCTGATCCTGCCGTCGCACGGCGCACTCGACCGCGCCCGCGAGGAGCGCCGCGGCGATCAGAAGATCGGTACCACCGGCCGCGGCATCGGCCCGGCTTACGAGGACAAGGTCGGGCGCCGGGCGATCCGGGTGTGCGATCTGGCCGATCCGCAGGCGCTCGAATGGCGGGTCGACGAGGTGCTGCTGCACCACAACGCGCTGCTGCGCGGGCTCGGCGAGCCCGAGGTTGATCGCGACGAACTGCTCGCCGCACTGACCGCCATCGCGCCATGCGTCCTACCCTATGCCGGCCCGGTCTGGCGCCTGCTCGACGACGCCCGCAGCCGGGGGCAGCGCATCCTGTTCGAAGGCGCGCAGGGCGCCATGCTCGACGTCGACCACGGTACCTACCCGTTCGTCACATCGTCGAATACCCTGGCCGGGCAGGCGGCGGCCGGATCGGGGATTGCACCGGGCGCCATCGGTTTCGTGCTCGGCATCACCAAGGCCTATACCACGCGTGTCGGCAGCGGGCCGTTTCCGACCGAGCTCAAGGATGCGATCGGCGAGAAGCTGGGCGAGCGCGGCCGCGAGTTCGGCGTCGTCACCGGGCGTAAGCGGCGCTGCGGCTGGTTCGACGCGGTGGCGGTACGGCAGGCGGTCAAGACGGGCGGCATCGACGGCATCGCGCTGACCAAACTCGACGTGCTCGACGGCTTTGACGAAGTCAAGTTCTGCACCGCCTATCGCTGTGGCGGCGAGACCTACGACTACGTCCCGGCGGGGATGACCGCTCAGGCGGCGCTCGAGCCCGTGTACGAGACCGCGGAGGGGTGGCGCAAAAACACCCGCGGCGCGCGCTCCTGGGCCGACCTGCCGGCGACCGCGATCAAATACATCGTGCGGTTGGAGGAGCTGATCGGCGCACCGGTCACGCTGCTCTCGACCAGCCCCGAGCGCGAGGACACCGTGCTGGTGCGCGACCCCTTCGCCGATTGATCCGAAGCCGCGCGAGACCTCGGCTCTACCGGCCGCCACGGGCCTGCGGCGTGGCAGGGGTCCTGCCGGAGCGCGCGTGCTCGTCGATATAGCCGTCGACATGGGCGGCGATCGTCTCCAACTCATCGGCAAAATAATGATCGGCGCCGGCGATCTTGCGAAAATCAATTTTGATGTCACGCTGATGCGACAGCTTGTTGACTAGCCGCTGCACCGATTCGACTGGCACCACGCTGTCCTGATCGCCCTGCAGGATAAGGCCCGATGATGGGCAAGGAGCGAGAAAGGTAAAGTCGTAAACATTGGCCGGCGGCGACACCGCGATGAAGCTTTCAATCTCGGGCCGCCGCATAAGCAGCTGCATGCCGATCCAGGCGCCGAACGAAAAGCCGGCGATCCAGCAGAATTGGGCGTTCGGGTTGTAGGTCTGCAGCCAGTCGAGTGCCGAGGCGGCATCGGACAGTTCGCCTTCGCCGCGGTCGAAGCTGCCTTGGCTGCGCCCAACGCCCCGGAAGTTAAAACGTAGGGTCGAGAACCCATGGCGCACGAAACACTGGTACAAGGTATAAACGACCTTGTTGTTCATCGTGCCGCCATGCTGCGAATGCGGATGGAGGACGATTGCCATCGGCGCACCGGGCGCGCGGGCATGATGATAGCGCGCCTCGATCCGCCCCTCTGGCCCGTTGATGATCACGTCAGGCACGGTGGATCCAGCTAAAATCCCAGCATGCCGCTTGGATACCAGCGACCCTAAAGCTGCTAGGAAGTCCGTGATTCTTGATCATTTTCGTCGGACAATTATATGTTCGCTCACGCCGCCGCGATGCCGCGGGGTCATACGCGGCACCAACAGCTGATACAATATAGTGACAGCGATGCTCTTTAGAAACCTGCGCGACGAAATCGACGCTACCCTCGCCCGCGATCCCGCCGCCCGTTCGCGCCTCGAAGTCGTGCTGTGTTATCCGGGGTTTCAGGCGCTGCTGTTCCATCGGCTTGCCCATTGGCTGTGGCAGCGCGGCTGGCTTCTAGCCGGGCGCTTTGTGTCGCATATCGGGCGGATGCTGACCGGCATCGAGATTCATCCCGGTGCCCGCATCGGCAAACGCCTGTTCATCGATCACGGGATGGGAGTCGTGATCGGCGAGACCGCGGAAATCGGTGACGACTGCACGCTGTATCAGGGCGTAACCCTCGGCGGTACCTCGCTGGACCGCGGCCAAAAGCGTCATCCCACTCTCGGCAACGGTGTCATTGTCAGCGTCCATGCGCAGGTGCTCGGTCCGTTCCGGGTCGGGGATGGAGCGCGCATTGGCGCGCAGGCGGTCGTGTTGAGCGAAGTGCCGGACGGCGCCACGATGGTCGGCATTCCGGCCAAGCCGGTCGCCCGGCGACGCGAAACGGGCGAGTCGCGGCCCGCGTTCCAGCCTTACGCGCTGGGGCCCGAGATCCCGGATCCAATCGCCCGTGCGCTCAACGGCCTGCTCGACGAAGTCACGAGCCTGCGGGCACGCTTGGCCGAGGTCGAGAAGAGTGAGCTGGCACGCTCCCGCAGTGATGAGCGAGCGCCGGAGGTTCAGCGCGGCAACGGGGCCTGCGACAAGGAGCGCGCAGCCTGAGGATCGGACGATGAGGCTGAGCACCAAGGGCCGCTATGCCGTGATGGCGATGGTTGATCTCGCGCAACACAGCGCGGGCGATCCAATCTCGCTCGCCGAAATCGCCGAGCGCCAAGAGATCTCGCTGTCCTATCTCGAGCAGCTTTTCGCCATGCTGCGCAAGGGCGGGCTCGTCAAAAGCGTGCGCGGTCCGGGCGGCGGCTATCTTCTCGCCCATGACCGCGGCGAGACCCGCATCGCCGACATCATCCTTGCTGTCGACGAGCCGATCCGCGCGACGCGATGCACTCCTGGCGCGCCGATCGGATGCCGCGGCAATCGAACCCGTTGCGCCACGCACGATCTCTGGGAAGAGCTCGGCAATCAGATCCACCTCTATCTCAGCGCGGTCTCGCTCGCCGATGTGTGCGAGCGTCGTGTGCTCGGGAGCAGCGGTCGCGTACATCGCGAGACTTTTGGCAGCGCCACCGCGACGGGGACGTGATGGGCGAGATCGCTCGGGCGCGACCTGGCGTCTTGGCTCGAACCGAGACCTATCTCGACTGGAACGCGACCACCCCGTTGCGGGCCGAAGCAGCAGCGGCGATGTCCGCGATGCTCGCTCGTTGCGGCAATCCGTCCTCGGTTCACCGCTGGGGTCGCGCGGCGCGACAGGCAATCGAGCGCGCCCGCGCAGCCGTCGCGGCGCTGCTCGACGCGCCGTCCGACGGGGTCGTCTTCGTCAGCGGCGGCACCGAGGCGAACCATCTGGCTTTATTGGGCGGCGGGCGCGACCGCGTCCTGGTCTCCGCGGTGGAGCACGATTCGGTGCTCCGTGCGGTCCCCGAGGCCGAGCGGATCCCGGTCGACCAGGACGGCATCATCGCGCTCGACACGCTCGACCGTCTCCTCGCCGCCGATCCTCGCCCGGCGCTCGTCTCGGTAATGCTCGCCAATAACGAGACCGGTGTGGTGCAGCCGGTGAACGCGATCGGCGCGATCACCCGGGCGCACGGCGCGTTGTTCCATTGTGACGCTGTGCAGGCCGCGGGAAAGATCGCCCTCGACGCCCATACGATCGGCGCCGATTTCGTCACTTTGTCGGCCCACAAGCTCGGCGGTCCTCCGGGAATCGGCGCGCTGGTCGTGACCGGCGAGCTGGAGGTGACGCCGCTGTTGCATGGCGGCGGGCAGGAGCGCGGTCGGCGCGCTGGCACCGAAAACCTGACTGGAATCGCCGGTTTTGCCGCCGCCGCCGCTGCCGCGGCGGAGGAGATCGCCGTCTACGACCGCGTCCGCGCATTGCGCGACGCGCTGGAGGCGGGGCTTGCTGCAATTGCGCCCGAGGCAGTGGTGCTCGGTGCGGCAGCGCCGCGCTTGCCGAACACCACGGCGATCGCAATGCCCGGTGTCGCCGCCGAGACCCAGGTCATCGCGCTTGATCTCGACGGCGTCATGGTCAGCGCCGGTGCAGCTTGCTCGTCGGGTAAGGTTGGGCCGAGCCATGTGCTGGAAGCGATGGGGGTAGGCCCCGATCTCGTGGGCTCGACGATCCGGGTGAGCCTCGGCTGGGACTCGTCCGAGGCCGATGTCGACCACTTCCTGCGGGCCTGGACCGCGCTCTACCGGCGCTGCCGCGGTTCTTCCGTCGGAGCGCGCGCGGCATGAGCTCGCCTGTCGCTGACCCAATACGCCGCTTCGAGGCGCATCTCGGCAACACGATGCCAATTTATCTCGACAATCAGTCGTCGACCCGGCTCGATCCCCGTGTGCTCGAGGCGATGCTGCCCTATTTCACAGAGCAATTCGGCAATCCGCACAGCGCGAGCCATGCCTATGGCCGTATCGCCGGCGAGGCGATCGAACAGGCGCGCAGCGAGGTCGCCGCGCTGATCCACGCTGATCCGCGCGAGCTCGTCTTTACCTCGGGCGCCACCGAGGCGAACAACCTGGCGATCAAAGGTGCGGCGCATTTCGCCCGGCTTTATCCGCAGAGCGGACAACCCCGCGATCACATCGTAACCCTGACGACCGAGCATAAATGTGTGCTCGAAAGCTGCCTTCGACTCAAGCGCGAGGGCTTCCGGGTCACCTATCTTCCGGTCGAACCGAATGGCCTCGTTTCGCTCGACCGGTTGGCCGCAGCGCTCAGCGAGCAGACATTGCTGGTCTCGATTATGGCCGCGCACAACGAGATCGGCGTCATTCAACCGCTTGCCGAGATCGGCGCGCTGTGCCGCTCCAGAGGCGTGCTGTTTCACAGCGATGCAGCCCAGGCCGTCGGCAAGATCGCGCTCGACGTCGAGGCGATGCGGATCGATCTTCTGTCGATCTCCGGCCACAAGGTCTACGGACCGAAAGGCGTCGGTCTGCTTTACGTCCGGCGGCGGCCGCGCGTGCGCCTGTTGCCGCTGATCGACGGTGGCGGCCAGGAGCGCGGCCTGCGGTCGGGGACCTTGCCGACACCGCTCTGCGTCGGGATCGGCCGTGCCGCGGCAATCGCGGAGGCAGAGATGACGCATGAAGCGGGGCGGCTGCGCCGGCTCAGGGACCGGCTCCAAGCGGGTCTCGCTCGCCGTATTCCCGGGCTTCGCCTCAACGGCGACGCCGAGCGCCGCTTGCCGGGCAGCCTCAATTTCTGTTTTCCGGGGATTGCCGCAATAAAGCTGATCGAGGCCTGCCCAGGGATAGCAATGTCGACCGGCTCGGCGTGCACTTCGGCGAGCGTCGAGCCCTCTTACGTGTTGCGTGCCCTCGGGCTCTCGGAGGCGGATGCGAATAGTGGGATCCGCATTGGCCTCGGCCGTTTTACGACACCGGCAGAGGTCGATTTCGCGATCGACGCGCTAGCCGCTGCTGCCGGCCGGCTCGCTGCCGAGTCGCCGGTGGCGGGGCAGGGGGGTGTACCCATATAGAGAGTTGACATCTCGGCTCGAGCCGATTGTATGGGAATCGCGTTTGGAGAAGATCGGATGTTGGCGAGAAAGCAGGCCATGTCGGTGACGGACGCTGCGGCGGAGCGCATCCAGGCGCTGCTCGCCAAGCGCGGCAAGCCGTCGGTTGGCGTTCGGGTCGGCGTGCGGTCCCGCGGCTGCTCGGGGCTCAGCTACACGATCGAATATGCCGACGAGAAGGGCAAATTCGACGAGGTCGTCGAAGATAAAGGGGTGACGATCCTGGTCGATCCGAAGGCGGTCATGTTTATCCTCGGGACCGAGATGGACTACGTCGAAGAGAAACTGCAAAACGGCTTCACCTTCCGCAATCCAAACGAGAAGGGCCGCTGCGGCTGCGGCGAATCATTCCACGTGTAGCGCGGCGCGGACAAGCACGTGCGGTAGCCTCGCGTGAAGCTGTTCCAGATCGAGGAGCCGGACGGCGGACCGGCGGATCCGAACGAGGCGGGGGCCGCTATCGGCATCGATGCGGGCGGCGCTCGCGCCGAGGTAGCGTTCTCGGTTGGCGGAAATGCGCTCATTCTCGATGATCGAGCAGGGTTCGAGCAGGCGTTGCCGGTCCCGGCGATCGTCGCCACGACCGCAGAATGGCAAGGTCTATTCGAAGGGGCGCGTATGCGCGCCGAGCGCGCGCTTGCACGGCCGGTGACGCATGCGGTGGTCGTGCTCACCGCAGCACCGGATGCCGATGCCGCAAGGCGCCTGCGGCAGGCAGCCGAAGGCGCGGGGCTTGAGCTATTGCGTCTCGTCGGCCGCGGCGGATTGGCGGCCGGTCCCGCCCCGGCGCTCGCCGCCGCGATCCTCGCCGAGGATCTGGCACCGCGGTCGGAACTCGCTGCCGCCCCGGACCCCGGTTGATGCCGAAGATGATCTTTATCGAGCGCGACGGTACCCGGCGCGAAGTCGATGCGCCGCTCGGCGCCTCGGTGCTGCAAGTCGCGCGCCGGCACGACATCGACATCGAAGGGGCCTGCGAGGGCTCGCTCGCCTGCTCGACCTGCCACGTGATCGTCGATCCGGAGTGGTACGATCTGCTGAAGGAGGCGAGCGAGGATGAGGACGACATGCTCGACCTCGCCTTCAATCTGACGACGACATCCCGGCTGGGCTGCCAGATTATCATCACCGAGGAGCTCGACGGTCTGACGGTGCGGCTTCCCGCGGCGACCCGCAATCTCCTCTTCGGTTGACCCCGACGTGGCTGCGCTCTTTCCTCGCCTGGTCGAGGCTTCAGAGGCAGCATGGCGCGCCTATACCCGGCATCAATTCGTGCTTCGGCTGGCCGCCGGCGATTTGCCGGAGGCGAGCTTTCGGCGCTACCTGGTTCAGGACTACTTGTTCTTGCTGCATTTCGCGCGCGCCTGGGGGTTGGGGGTTTATAAATCCGACACATTGCCCGAGATGCGCCGGGCCCAACGCCTTGTGGCGGCGACGCTCGACGTCGAGATCGGGCTGCATATCGACTACTGCCGCGGTTGGGGTCTTTCGGAAACCGCACTCGCTGCCGAGCCCGAGGCGTCGGCGACGATCGCCTACACCCGCTTCGTGCTCGACCGCGGTTCGGCCGGCGATCGGCTCGACCTCGAGGTCGCGCTTGTCCCGTGCGTTGTCGGTTATGCCGTGATCGCGGCGGAGCGGATGGCCGATCCCCGAACCCGGCTCGACGGAAACCCCTATCGCGAATGGCTGGAGATGTACGCCGGAGCCGACTACCAGAGCCTCGCCCGCGAGGCCGAAGGGGCGCTCGACGACCAATTTGCCCGGCGCGGCGGGGAGGGTCGCTTCCCCTCTCTCGCGGCAAATTTCGCGCTGGCCACTCGTCTCGAAGCCGAATTCTGGCAGATGGGGCTCGACGCGGCCAGCTGACGAACCAAGCAGCCTCGTGCGTCGGATCGGCGGCTAGAATTGCCCGAAATACAACGAAAATCGCATTTTTACCACAGAACGGCCCGAATCGTCCTCCAAAATGGAACGGTATTTCAAATGCTTACATCGCAAATACGTTACTCGGTGGATCAATGGAATTTTTCGAGGGGATCAACGAAATAAGATGCTGTAACAACCGAATTACAACGGAAATTTCGCGGGACGGGAAAGTGCCCGATATAGAGCGGTTTGAATTGCAATGACGACGCCGTGGCTCCAGGAACCGGACCTCGCCGGAAACCCCGCCGACCACCGCATCGTCGTCGCGATGTCGGGGGGTGTGGATTCGTCGGTGACTGCCGCTCTGCTGGTCGAGCAGGGGTTCGAGGTCGTCGGCGTCACGTTGCAGCTTTACGACCACGGCGCCGCGATCGGGCGTAAGGGTGCATGTTGTGCCGGCCAGGACATCGGCGACGCAAGGCGCGTCGCCGACCGCCTCGGCATCGCGCATTACGTGCTCGATTACGAGAGCCGGTTCCGCAAGGAAGTGATCGAGGATTTCGCCGAAGCCTATCGCCGCGGCGAGACACCGGTCCCGTGCATCCGGTGCAATCAGCGGATCAAGTTTCGCGATCTGCTCGGGACCGCACGCGATCTCGGTGCCTCCGCGCTCGCCACCGGGCATTACGTGCGCCGGACAATGGGGCCGGACGGACCCGAGCTCCGGCGGGCGGCCGATCCCACCCGCGACCAGAGTTATTTCCTGTTCGCGACGACCCGCGCGGAGCTTGAATTCCTGCGCTTCCCGCTGGGAGGTCTCGCCAAGAACGAGACCCGCGCCTTGGCGCAGCGCTTCGGCCTGATGGTCGCCGACAAGCCTGACAGCCAGGACATCTGCTTTGTACCGCAGGGATCATATGTGCGGCTCGTCGAGCGGTTGCGGCCGGAAGCGGGCGAGCCCGGGGACATCGTCGATATGACGGGCCGCGTGCTCGGCCATCACCGTGGCATTGCGCGGTTTACGGTCGGCCAAAGGAAAGGGCTCGGGGTCGCGGCGGCAGAGCCGCTCTACGTGCTGCGTCTCGAGCCGGAGGAACGCCGCGTGGTCGTCGGTCCGCGCGCGGCGCTCGCCGAGACCCGACTGTCTCTCGGCGAGGTAAACTGGCTCGGCCCGCCCGCCGAGCCGGGGATGGCGGTCGCGGCCAAACTCCGTTCGACGCAGTTGCCGGTGAGGGCGAGGTTCTATCCCAGCGGCAACAAGGAGGACGCAGTACTGGTTCTGGATGCTCCGGCCGGCGCGGTGGCCCCCGGCCAGGCCGCCGTCCTCTATGACGGCGAGCGTCTGCTCGGCGGCGGCTGGATCCGGCGGAAGGCAGCCGCCGCGGCTTGACCCGTGACCGCCCATCTCCTATATGCGGGCGCCTTGCGGCGGGATAGCTCAGCTGGTTAGAGCAGGGGAATCATAATCCCAAGGTCGGGGGTTCAAATCCCTCTCCCGCTACTCAAGGAAATCAATCACTTAGGCCGCTTCTGACGGCCTTTTTCTTGTTGCAGCGTGTCGCAGTGGGAACCGCGGATTTCCGCCAATTTTCAACGGCTCCCAAAAACTCCGTGCAACATGGTTGCAACATGCGGGCATGAAAAAGTCCACCGGAGCGGGCTTCCTTCGTTCGGGCGATCGAGACCCCCATATCTCTATCGAATACATAGGCATGACGACAAATGGTCGACATCACAACCGATGACGTTCCGGCGAAGCAGGGGCACCTTAGCATAGCGGGAGCGTGGTGCGCGCTCGCCTTCCTTGTGCTCCTCGGTCTCACCTCCACCATGGTTTCCGATCTTGCGCCGCGAGACCGCGGATGTACGCACGTCGATTTCAGTTCCGATTTTAGTTGCGCGTTTCGCTGACTCACCTCAGCCGGCGGCCCTGACTCGGCCGTCGTCTCGGGCTTAGTCGGTACGCACAGAGGATGTCCGTGGAGGTGCACGATGGAACCCGCGACAGCAAGGGCGGTTGAGGCGACAGCAAAGACAACAGGGAAGGCGCTCGATATCGTTCACGATATAGGAGCTTATCTCAATCGGGTCGTCGGTGATCTACCTGATAATGTTGTCGGTGTCCTCGGCGCCGACTGGCTTCGTGAGAAACGTCGCCGGAATTTGGATGCGTTGAGTCGACGCACTCAAGAAATCTTCAATGAAAGGGACGTCAAAGAACTAATTCAACTTAGCCCCAACCTAGCAACCGAGCTGTTTATCGCAGCACAAGACGAATCTCGTGAAGAGTTGATNGAGCTATGGGCCAGAATCCTCGCAAATGCAATGGACCCAAATATGAACAATGTAAGGCATTCATTCATCGATGCAGTCAGGAAAATGGATCCGATGGATGCAATCGTTCTCCGATATATTTATGAAACAAATATTACCAATATCCGTTTTGGTCGCACAGATACACAAAACAAAACGGTTGGCGTCGTGAATATCGGTGCCTCAATTAATCGCCGCGATGATGAAGTCGAGGTGTCACTTCGGCATCTAAAGGATCTAATGTTCTTCGACGAGGTTGTGCACAACCCCGGATGGTACGTAAACGCGACCACTCGTGAATTTCTGCGGGCTTGCTACCCGGAAATGCAGGCGACGGCACCGTAAGCCGTGGCCGTCACTACCGGCGACGAGTGCTGATCGGATGGAGAGGCTCTGGATTGCTACGGGCGGCGTGCTGAGGAAATGATCCGCGGGCGTAAAGCTCACCTTGGTCGTCGACCCTGGCGCGGGCGCATCTCGGGTCGCACTCTTCGGGCGGCGGCGGGCGCGCCGGCGGTGGCGTGCGGGGACTCGGCGAAGAACGTTAACGCCCTTATGTTCGGGTGATGAACCTTGACCCGACGGACGAAGAAACCGCGGCGCTGCTCCACTGACTTGACGGCATCATCGATGCCGACCGCTATTTCCTGTCGCCGCGTATCAAGACGCTCAAAGCGATCCGTACCAAGATCAGGCCGGAGCCAGCGCGCGAACCGTTACCGCCCCCGCCGAAGCAATATGCGCCACCGCGGGCGACAGCCAGACAGAGACGGCGCACCGGGCGCTAAGCGGCGAAAGACATCGCCGCCAGGTCCGCTGATGACGCTCGGCAACGCAGCCGCCGCCCATGTCCGCCTCATCGTTTGGTGCAAGGATTGGGGCCATCAGGTGGAGCCCGATCCCGCGGACCTCGCCCGACGATATGGCGATGCGACGAGCGTTCTCGATTGGCGCGACCGGCTTGTCTGTTCCCGTTGCGGTAGCCGCGCGGTCGACATGGTGCTCACCGGGAGTGGCGGAAGATAAGAGTTGGTGCCGGCAGCGACAGCGCCACCGAGCACGCCAAGCATCGCTGCGCGCCAAAGTTCGCCGCGCGAGTCGGCAATCGTCCTGAATCGCGGGATTACGTAGCAAACACACCACCTAGTTAGCTAGCTAGCTAGCTAGCTAGGGGATGCCGGGCCGCGGCGGCGAGGGGGCGTTTGGGCATTCGTTTTTCCCCACAAGACCGAACCCCAGCTGCGATGATCGCACGCGCGATTCCGCTCAATCTCTTCTCGATACGCCTTAAGGGCGACTTCATTCCGCGCCCGCTCGATCTGATATCGAATGAGTTGCTCCCCGCTCATCGGCTCACCGCAGTAGGTAATAAGCCATAGGGCAACGGCTGCGCATCCGAGACCGCCAAAGATTTTAAGGATGCGCTTCGTCGGCGGCATTTCCCGGAACGGAATTAAAAGCACACCCTACGGAAAAGCTCAATCCAGGCGATAACGAGCCTGGCACTTCCGCCAATGACGTAGAGCGGCCTCAGGGCCAACTCTTTCCTAATTGGAAGGCGTGCAACGCGTTCCGTGAGGAATTCGACGTCGGTCTTGATCGCCGCGAGATCGACGTGCTCAGGATCACGTCGTGGCGATGGTTAGGCGGTGTTCATCTGGCATGCCCCCGGTATGCCGGATGATGGTTGCTCAATCGTTAGGACCAAACTAGACGCGCTCGCCCCTACCGGAAGACGGCGCACGGCTCGTCCATTTGATAGTCCTCCCTTGAATCTTGCTCACATGTAAATCTGCATATTGTCGTACTACCGTCGCCTCGCCCGAGGGCGGGAAGATCGTGACATCAGGCAGTTGACCGTTTTGTTCGAGCAGAAACCCATATGTGAATTTAGCACCGTGCCACTCTTCCGCAGGAATTTCGGCGAGGGCAAGTCGCCTGCTGCCATCAATTTGGCGACCCCACACCATCAGCTGATTTGTCGAGAATTTATCGATTACGTCGCACCCAACTGATTGCCATAAATGCTTCTCTGGGTAATTACGGATGTCAGGGTCGATGTGAAAAAAAAGGTCGCGGATGGGCCAATCTGGTTTGGGCAACCTCGGCCAATTTGGTCTGGGCAACCACGGCGGTGGGGGCCAAGGTTCGGGCGGAGTAAGGCTTATCGAGCTGATCGAACTTGTTATGGCCGGTGACGATATGTGCCGCATCCGCACGGACATCGCCAGAAATCGCAAGGGCGGCTTTGGTTGCGATGCTTTTATTGTTCTTTCGCTTGCCAGAGGTAAACCATGCGACCAACACGGTGACGGGAACGGCTACGATAGCAGCAATCCATGATAATGTTTCGAGAGTTTCTCGCAGGGTGGTCACCCGGTTCCAAAAAATCAAAGCGCTGAAATTCTAACGCGGCGCATTTAATGATTAGTTTCGGCCAACTTACGACGGTCGCCGCGACTCTGACGGTCCCAAAAGTCCTCGCTCGGCCGGGGTTTCCGAAAACCCCGGTAGACTTGCCTTGAAAGCAACGCCCGCCCGGCGGCGCGGCGGTTGCGTCCCCGAAATCGCCACACGTGTGCTGGTTTGGTTTGCGAGCACTACGCGTCCGCGAGCTCGGCGACGGACACACGGCGGCGGCCATCCGGTGCAACCTCGGTGTCGTATCGGATCGGCATGCCCGCATATGGATCGAGGCGTAGCCGTCTCGCCTCAAGGCGGTCTGGTGCACATAGATGTCGTCGCCCGACATCCCGCCATCGGGCCTGACGAAGCCAAAGCCTCGGCCTTGCTTCCAAGTTACGATCGTGCCCCGAAAGGGTAATTCTACCCGTGATACCTTAAATTCTCCAATCTCTTTACTTGTGGTGGAAGGCCGCGGCTATCCAGATGGGACTTGATTTCTCCCTCGACCGCCCACGTCTCGACCAACTTGCCGCGGTCGGACCAATGGTGGCGGATCAGACCGCACAAGACGATGGGATTTTCCTCGACGGGCGCACCGACCGGCCGCGCGATTGCGCCGGGGTCCGCACGGTCAAGATGATGCTGCCGGAGATCGCCGCGCGGCTTTTCGGGCCGCGAGGCCATCATTTCGGCAAAGGCGATTCCAGCTTCCGTCGCGGTCTCGAAACTCATTTTTGCTTCGATGATTGTTGCAACGCACTTTCCAAACACCGAGCGCATAGGTCCTGGCTTGATGAGACGAAAATCCAGGTCAAGCAAAAAATCCACACACCGGAGCGGGATAGCCTCACGGCCGCCGAAGCCGCGGCCCTATGGCTCGATCGCGTCGAGAATGCCGAGAAGCGCGTGCGCTCAACGCTTGTCCAATACAGCAACCACGTCCGGCTACACATCGGTCCGCTGATCGGCCACGCCAAGCTGTCCGATCTCGCGCCGTCCGACATCGAGGCTTTCAAGGATGCGTTGCTCAAAAAGCTTTCGCGCGTCATGGCCCGCAAGGTACTGGTCAGCTTTAAGAGCATTCTCGTCAACGCCCGGCGCACCGGCCGCGGTCGCCCAGACGAAATTTGAGCTTAAGCCCCGACACGACAAAGCGCCGGAGTTGATCGCTGGCTTGTGTCGCGGGACAAGCCTCGCAAAGCGATCTTAGACCTGAACCAGCCGAGAACATATAGCATCGGTATGGACCGAGCGCTTTGTGGCGCAAGAGACGGGTCACAAATCGCTGTGAGGTGGCGAAAGCAATCAAAGATGATCCTGTAGATTCGTATAATTCTCGGCGTTTCCGCATCATGCGGATCAACATCAGGATCCTCAAACTTCTCTTAATACAACGCGAGCGCTACCGCAGCATCACTTCGGAGCTGTATAAAACGAGCCAAGGGTTTGGCGAAAAATTCGGTCGTGATCCAGGCAGCCACGCCACCGACATATCCCGCCAAAAAGCTCCACATTTAGTCAGCCGTCGGCGTCCGCTGGAGGCCGTCAGTTGCGTTTGACCCGCGCGCCGCCCGAGCGAGGATGGGTATCCATCTTCGCCGAGGGTGAAGGGTACCAGCGCTCATCGCGTTTTTCGAGCTGGCCGGCACGGAGTTGGCGTTGCAGCGTAAGACCGAGATGGTTCGGCCTGACCGTCATGCCGAATTCCCGAGCGAAATAGGAGAGAATCTCGCTGGGGGTGGCGCCTTCGCCATGCGCCTGGACGGCCCGTAGAGTCGCATCGCTCAGCGAAGGCTTCGTCGTGTTTGTCTCGACTGAGATGATAATCCGGCAGCCCAATGCGCTGAGGGCGGCCGCCAGGCTCGTCAGCTTCGAGGAGCGCTTCGGGTCAATCAGACGCGCCGCCAGATGCCAATCCATCTCGAGCAGCTCGGCGAGATCGGCAACCGTCATGTCGCGCCGGCGCAACGCCGTGTAGAGCGCCGCCTTCAGCGCGATCGTCGGATCCGGTGAAACGAGATGCTGACCCGGGGCGAGCGGCGTAGGGGATGGGATCTCCTCGCCGTCGACAATGCGGCTGGCGAGCGCTTCGGAGAGACAATCAGCCGCCTCGCGGAGCGCTTCAGCTTCATCGGCACCATCCGTCAAGGCTTCGGGCAAACCGGGAAAGTGCACGAGGAGACGCCCATCCTCGTCCGGTTCCAGTATCGCGGGATAGCTGTAGACCGTCCGTACCATCACGGTGAGCTCATTCGTCGAAATCGCGGCGGCTCAGCCCGAGCTGGGCGAGCATTCCGCTCAACAGGCCAGGGCTGATCTCTTTGCGCAGATCCTTCAGCGTCGTCTTGTGGTTCCCGTAGTGCAGCGTCCCGTGGCTGCCCTTGCCGTGGCGCCGGTCGAAGCGGACGACGATGCCGCGCGCCCGGCCGAGCCGAGTGATCCTGCGCAAGAACTCGTTGCCGGTCATCTGCATGTCCTTTCGAAAAGAATTCGGGGGACGATGCGTGCAACCCGGCGCGGGACTTCCGCATGATCATTTGAAGCTGAGCTTCTCTCCGGGAGAGCTTCAAACTTCGGCGCTACTATAGGATATTTTTGTTCGATTGGCAAGCTTAACCGAGGCGCCGGCCCCGTCAACCTCATAGGGGTCGCTGAACGCTGCGCTCGGCACAAAATTCGCAACAATGANGGGATGCCGCGATCGCCGGTCCGCACGAAGCTCGCTCAGGCCTCGTTCCGCGCCCAGCGCTCCTCGGATCGCGCTCCTCCGGAGTCGGCGGCCTCGCCGGCGGCGGTCGTTCAGATAGTCAGCACTTCAACGCGACCAGTTCCTTGGCCAGCTCGTCTTGGCAAAGCTTCATTCCATCGGCAGCATGGTCGCGCAGGGCGAGCGCTTGCTGCTCGATCCGGTCTAGCTGTTCCGAAAGCCCGGCATTGAGGCCCATGAATAACCGGTCGCAGAATTATAGCGATCGTTCTCGATCGTTTCGATCAGTAAGTTGAGGAGCGCGAGCCTCTCCTCTTCGGTCAGGTCGAGTTGCATCGGCCGACCTTAGCGCGAGACCAACTCGATCCAGCCGATTACCGAGCCGGTGGTGGCGAAGATGATGCCGAGCGCAGCCCGCGCGAGGTCGCCCCGCGTTGTCATGCGGGCGAGCCGGGCTTGGAGGGCCTCGAGCTCGGTTTCGATGATGGCGAAGTCAGTGCGGGCCTGGTCGGCTTGACGCAACGCAAGGCGGGTCTCCGGGGGTCATCGGGCATGCGGGGTCGAGGTCCGACCTAGCACGCGATTAACCCCAGCTAATAGCTCGCGCAGGTGGAACGGCTTTGGCAACGACCAGTTGGCGCCCATTTCGAAGCCGATGCTGGTGTGACCAACGCGTCCGGTCAGCGTGATGATTCCGACATTCGGCGATTCCTGGCGCAGCGAGCGCGCGAGGGTCAGCCCGTCCTCGCCCGACGGCAGCACCAAATCTAGGATTACGAGATCAACCGGGATCTGCGCCATGACCTTGCGCATCTCGGCGACGTTTTGCGCGGTCGATACCCGGTAACCTTCGCCGGACAGATACTCCTCGACCAGGTCGCAGATTTCCCGGTGATCGATGATTAGGATGTGACCGTTCTCGACCATGCCACCATCGTCGCGGACCAGCGTCAACGATCCGTCAGTCGGCTAAGTCGAAATCCGTGGGCTGGCGTTGCGGCAACGCCCTCCGACGAGCAGGTAATTAATGGCTCTTTCCAGTATCATCCATCGACTCCGGTGCTCACTCATAAAAATGGGCTCAATACGGATCAGGCTGATGCCGCAATAGAGAGGCTTAGAGTGGCTCTTTTGAATATGGAGTGGGTTAGGCGGCGTGAGAGTTGACCAAGGTTTGGCAATGCCGAGCGCCGCTTCAAACAATTGGTTCTGCATGCTCGGGCCGTTGCTTCCAAGGCTCAATGCAGCACAATGCC
>JGI26340J50214_10000050_pt1 | contig 38709 bp, 36 predicted proteins | sample BogFormECP12_OM2_FD_50214 | JGI IMG/M metagenome (IMG submission 50214)
GCGTCGCGACAGCCTCGCCCGTGGCCGCGTCCCACAGCCGTGCCGTGTGGTCCTCGGAGCCGGTCAGGACGCGCTTGCCGTCGGGCGAGAAGGCGACAGCCGAGACGGGGGCGGTGTGGCCCGCGAGCGTCGCGACAGCCTCGCCCATGGCCACGTCCCACAGCCGTGCCGTGTTGTCATAGGAGCCGGTCAGGACGCGCTTGCCGTCCGGCGAGAAGGCGACAGCCAAGACGGCGGCCGTGTGGCCCTTGAGCGTCGCGACAGCCTCGCCCGTGGCCGCGTCCCACAGCCGTGCCGTGTGGTCATCGGAGCCGGTCAGGACGCGCTTGCCGTCGGGCGAGAAGGCGACAGCCGAGACGGCGGCCGTGTGTCCCGCGAGAAGCATCCGCTCGCCCCAATGCGAGGTCCAGTCGCGCCAGGCGCCGTCGAGCGCAACCAGCGCCGACGCCTCCAGCGGTAGGATGCGCTGGCTGATGCGGGTGCTTGCTTTGTCCGGCAGCGCGTCGAGACCGATCAGCATGGCGTCGACATACCCGCCTTCGCCGGCCTCCTTGTCGATAATCCCCGCGATGAACTGAGACCGGTTGAACATCAATTCCCTCCAGCCCGCGAACACCGCCCACAGCCCTACGCCCGTCCCCAGCACCACCAGCAGAAGGAACCCTGTGAGGATCCTGAAAGAACGCCGCTGGATACGGCGGGTATTGCGCTGCGCGACCTCGGTCTCTCGCTGTGCGACCTCGGTCTCGGCGATCAGGCGCTCGCGTTCGTCGAGCCGCTTCCGCTCCGCGTCCGCAAGCGAGGCCGTATAGGCTTCACTCGCAGCTAGAAACGATCGCAGCAGCGGCCTGATCTCGGGTGCGTCCTCCTTCCGCCGGGCAGCCCAGGCCGTGGCTTCGGTCAGGTCGGTGCCGCGCAGCAGCAGGTCGTCGGCCGCACCGCCCGCCCCGGTCCTGGCCTGCCAGCGGGCGGCGGCCTCGCTCAGTCGTGTGTGCTCGCGGATCCATTCGACATCCCGCCGCAGCGCCGTCGCCAACTCTGCGAGCGGCCTGGCGAAGGACTGGCCCTCCCGAAAAAAAATGTAGTTGAGGCGCCGCAGTCGCGCCGGCACATCCGTGTCGGACAGGGGCCTGCCCTGAACCGGGATCAGCCGTTTGCCGAGCTCGGCGGCGCGCTCCACCTCCCAGGCGCAACGCTCGGACCTCACAGCGGCTGGCGAGAGGATGAACACGACGGTATCGGCACTTTGGATAAGATCGCCGAGGCGCAGCTCCCAGTCCTCGGCGGCGGCGATGTCATGCCGGTCGAGATAGGGCTCGAAACCCGCGAGCTCGAGCCCGGTCACAAGCTCCTCGGCCAGCTCCGAACTGTCCGAACGGGCATAGGAGATGAAAATCTTAGGCCGTCCAATCGGATTTTCTACGGTGTTCCCTCTGCCTCTCACCCTGCCATTCGATCGAAATTAGGTGCTATCAGCCGACTGTAACAAGGTAGCAGGCGATCGCGGTAGGAAATGAAAGATACATGCGGTTTTCTGCTCGCGCACAGAGATTGAGCAGCAAAACGGGCACTCTCAGACTCACGCTAACGATTGCCCCGTTGTTCGCATCACCCTGTGCGGATCGTTTGCGTAAATTAAAGATCTGGGGGGTCTGTTAGCTTTCGGCTGACGCGCGGCACCTCGGGCGTCCAGACCTCATGGTTGCCTCTGCGTTTGATCGGTTCTAGGGAGAGACGGCTAGCTGTAAAATCTGCGCAAGGATAGGCTCCGCCTTTATCCCGCTTCTGTGGAGAGCGTCGGCCATTGCCGCAGATGGATTGATCACCATTCCGAGCAGCAACACCGTCAAGGCGACGCTCGAGCGGCTCGAGAGCGAGGTCAAAGCCCGAGGCATCGCGGTCTTCGCGAGGATCGATCATGCGGCGGGCGCGGTGCAGGCCGGGCTCGCCTTGCGTCCGACGGAGCTGCTGATCTTCGGCAACGCGACCGCAGGCACGCCGCTGATGCAGACAGCCCAGACGATCGGCATCGATCTGCCGTTCAAGGCGCTGGCTTGGGAGGATGCGTCGGGTCGGGTGTGGCTGTCGTACAATGATCCGGGCTGGCTTGCGCAACGTCACGGGCTCGACGGGGCGTCCGCCGCCACCACGCACGCTATGACCGCGATGCTCGCGAGCATCGCGCAAAAAGCTGCGGCCGCGCCGTAGCAAGAGAGCGCGCTCCGGCTCCGCGTCACCCAGGAAGAGCGAAGGTTGGGCCCTTTGCGCGAAGCTCGACAGCGCTCGTTAGATATCCCAAGTATATCCAACGTGCCGGACGGAGAGTGCGATGCAGGTGCGCGTCGCGCGTTGGGGAAACAGCCTCGGGCTGCGCATTCCGAAAGATATCGCACAGCGGGTGGGGTTGCGCGAGGGTGCCCGCGTCGATATCGAGGTCGAGGGTGACCGGATCGTCGTCTCTCCGGCGGGGCGGCGTTACGTGCTCGCCGAGCTGTTGAAGGGCATGACGCCGGAGGCGATGCGAGAGGCCTTCGATTGGAGACCCGACAAGGGCCGCGAGATCGTCGACGAGTGAGGCGATGCCCTACGCGCCCGAAGCGGGCGACCTGGTCTGGACCGATTTCGATCCCCGCTTGGGTCGCGAGCAGAGCGGCCGACGCCCCGCGCTGGTCGTCTCGCCCGCCGATTTCTGCCGAGTGACCGAGTTCGCGATCGTTTGTCCGGTCACCTCCCGTGTCCGCCCGTTCGGCACCAGCGTCGTGTTGCCGTCGGGGCTGCCCGTTTCCGGGGAGATCCTGACCAGCCACATGCGCAGCATCGACACGCTGGCCCATCCGATCAGCTATGGGGGAGCCGCGGTTCCCGCCGCAACCCTCGACGAGGTCCGCGGCAAGCTCGCCGCTTTGACCGGGCTTTAGTCGAGCGCCGCTCGAGGGCGCCAAGCGGTCGATCAACCGAGCTGTGGGCGCGTTATCGCGCGCCGCCATCTTGGCGCCCATATCGGGGCCTATCCTACGGGTTACCGCGGGGAGCCGAGACGCGTCCGCCGATCGGTCGACGCTGCCGTCTACACCGTGGGTTTACCCAACTTTTTTAGCGCCACTCGCCATATTCAGGTCCGAGAAATGCCATATTTTGAGTCTCCCTGCTCGCTCCCTCAGAACCGCGTTTTGCTTCCCTGCCAGAGGGCCGAAATTTGCCGTCCGTTTGCCTGGCTTTGGGTAATTAAGCCTTTGATCTATAGGGTCTTATCGGCTCTGCGGTGCATCGGCGTGCGTTTCGGAATCGATTTTTTCCCCGGATTTTCCCGTGCGGCAGGGAAATTCGCGAGCACCGCCTCTGCCACAATTGCCCCAGCTCCGCCTGGAGGCTCAAAAGAAGATGCTGACGTTCTTGGCCAGCAATACATTCTGGTCGAGGGTTACTTTGCGGCCGGCGATCTTCCAGGCGCCGGCGACGCGCCGCAGGACATCCCGTCGGGCACCGACGTAGAAGTCCTGCTCGGTCTCCGCCCGGCTGCGGTAGACCATGAAATTCGAGTAGACCTTGACCTCGTTCGCCGCGTCGCCTGGTTCGACCTCGATATTGGTGATCAGGTGGCGGCTGCGCGACGGTGGGTCCTCGGCCCAGGCCATGCCGGTATCCAGCCGCGCAACACGCTGCCCGAGCGTCTGCTTGGTCTCGTCGAAGATCGCGAGCTCGTCTTCCCTGGTCATGTCGTCCTCGACGTAGCGGTCGGGGTCGAGGATCGCGATCGCCTTGCTCCTCCTGGGATAGCGGTTGGTCCGGCCGGCCATCCAGTAGCGGACATCGTCGGTCAACAGCTCCAGCCACTCGTGAAAGCGCCGCTCGTCCAACAGTCGGGCTTCCCGGTAGAGGAACTGCTCGATCTCGCGGGTGACGTCTTCATTCATGCCCGGCATGCCCGGCTCCCGCCCATCCGTTGCTGCGCGGAACCTCGGCCCAGCTGTCAGCCTTCATCAGCTGCGCCCAGCGGCCATAGAACTGGCGGTGGTTGCTCTCGCTCATGCGGAAATCGCTGGCCCAGCCTTTGAGATCTTCGTCGAAGCGCTCATGCCCCAAGCCCATCTGGGTGTTCACCACCATTCGCCGCGAGACGACCCCGCGGCAGGTGCGGGTGCATTCCTGCCAATTGTCCATGTCGTCCTGCTCGAAGGTGCCGGATGGGCTGAAGCCTCGCACGCCACCCAGCCGGATCGCTTCCTTGACCTCGGGCGGAGCGGCTTTGTCGGTGAAGACCCACGACCATACCTCGGTCTTGTCGGGCCCGCGCGGATGCCAGACGCGGAATGTCCGCGAGGTGGCACGCAGCATCGAAAAATTCGGGAACATCGTGCCGACGATCGGATTGATCCGACCCGAGCGGGGCCCCAGACGCTTCTCGAGCTCCGGGCGGATCTCTTTCTCGTATTCCAGAATTGCGGGCACGGGAGGGTCGCCGACGTCGTTCGGACCGACGCAAATCAGGATGTGGCCGTTGCCGGTCGACACCATATTCCCGGTCGTCTCAGGTTTAGTCGTAATGCCCGAGCTGAACGCGGTCTTGACCGCCGAAAGGTGGCTCCACGGGACGTGGTAGGCGTCGCCGCCAAAGTTTTCGGCGGGGAATTTCCAGTTGCACGGCATGATCCATTTGTGCATGCCGCCAATGACCTCGATGCCGCCCTCGCGACGGTCGAAGAACGCATCCAAATACCAGGTCATCTCCCCGAGATATTCGCGCAGCGGCGGCGCGTCGCGGTCGAAGGTGGCGAAGAACAGCCCCTTGTAGCTGTCGAGCTGCGCCACCGGGTTGAGGCCCCAGCGCTCGCGCTCCAATTCGCCGTAATAGGCTTCCTTGAGATACGGCACGCCGACCAGCCGCCCGTCGTTGCGGTAGGTCCAGCCGTGATAAGCACAGGTGAACGCGGCGGCATTGCCGGCATCGGCGCGGCACAACCGGTTGCCGCGGTGGCGGCAGACGTTCAGGAAGGCATGCACTTGACCGGCACTGTCGCGCACCACCAGAACCGGGTCTTCGCCCATGTAGGTGGTGAAGAAATCGCCCGGTTGTGGGATCTGGCTTTCATGGCACAGGAAGAGCCAACAGCGGGCGAAGATCCGCTCCAATTCCTGCTGATAGATCTCGGGCTCGATGTAGATGCGGCGGCCGATCAGCCCGCGTTCGGCGTCGACGAGACTAGCTATATCAGTCGTCATATCACCCTCCCGACCCATTGCCGGTGATTTCCGACCAGCTGTCGGCCGCCATCAGCTGCGCCCAGCGCCGGTAGAACCCACGATGGTTGCTTTCGCTGTAGCGGTAGTCGCTGGCCAACGCTCCCAGATCCTCGTCGAAGCGCTCGTGCCCGAGGCCCATTTCGTAACTGAGGGGATAGCGGCGGGCCACCACACCGCGACCGGTCTGGGTGCAGCCCTGCCAGTTGTCCATATCGTCCTGCTCGAAGGTGCCGGCCGGGCTGAAGGCCCTCAAGCCGGCCAACCGGATCGCCTCCTTGACCTGAGGCGGGGCGGCCTTGTCGGTGTAAACCCAGGACCACACCTCGGTTTTGTCGGGGCCGCGGGGATGCCAGACGCGCAATGTCCGCGAGCTGGCGCGCAGCATCGAGAGGTTTGGGAAGACCGTGCCGACGATGGGCTTTACCATTTTCAGGCGTGGGCCAAGCCGCGTTGCCATCTCTGGGCCGATCTCCGCCTCGTAAGCCAGGATTTCAGGCACCGGCGGATCGGCGATCGTGTCGGGGCCGACGCCGATGATGCAGTGGCCGTTGCCGGGGGAGAGCATGACCCCGTTCGGGTCCGGGTTGATCCGAAAGTCGCCGCCAGACCCCGTCCGTATGGCTGAGAGATGGCTCCACTGTACGTGGTAGCCATCGCCGCCGAAGTTTTCGGCGGGGAACTTCCAGTTGCACGGCATGACCCATTTGTGCATGCCGCCAATGAACTCGATGCCGCCCTCGCGACGGTCGAAGAACGCATCCAAGTACCAGGCCACCTCGCCGAGATATTCGCGCAACGGCGGGGCCTCCGGGTCGAAGGTGGCGAAGAACAACCCCTTGTAGCTGTCGAGCTGCGCCACCGGATTGAGGCCCCAGCGCTCGCGCTCCAATTCGCCGTAATAGGCTTCCTTCAGATACGGCACGCCGACCAGCCGCCCGTCATTGCGATAGGTCCAGCCGTGATAGGCGCAGGTGAAGGTGGCGGCATTGCCGAACTCGGCGCGGCACAACCGGTTGCCGCGATGGCGGCAGACATTCAGAAAGGCATGCACTTGGCCCGCCGTGTCGCGCACAACGAGAACCGGGTCTTCGCCCATGTAAGTGGTGAAAAAATCGCCGGGTTGCGGGATCTGGCTCTCATGGCACAGAAAGAGCCAGCAGCGCGCGAAAATGCGCTCCAACTCTTGCTGATAAATATCCGGCTCGATGAAGATGCGGCGACTGACGAGGCCATTCTCGGCATCGACCAACCCGAACGTGTCGGTTTCCATCGGCTGTCACCTCATTGGTTCTGCGGGGTGCGACGCGGCACACGCAGCATTGATCCGGCGTCGACCGTTACGATCGTTCCGGTGATGCCTCTGGCGCTGATCCTCGAACTCAGAAATACGTATGCCCCGGCAAGATCCGCGGGCTGAAGCGCCAATTGCAGCGGGTTGCCGCCACGCAGCCGCTCCTCAGTGCCGGGATCGGTAAATTGCGAGCGGTCGTCGCGGCCGAGAACCGCCAAACCGCGAAGGTCCGTCATGGTGCCGCCGGGGGCGACACCGTTGACCCGGACGCGCGGCCCGACTTCCACCGCGAGCTGCCGGATCAACCCGACGACCGCATGCTTCGACGCGGTATAGAGAGTTCCGCCGCCGCCGGAATTCAATCCCGCGACCGACGCGGTAAACACCATCGAGCCTTCGGTCTTCATCAACTCCGGCAGTGCGGCCTTCGCGCCAAAGAAGCAGCCCTTGACATTGACCGCGAACAGCTCGTCAAAGGCTTGGGAGAGCTTGTCTTCCGCAAACTCGGCGAGCGGAGCGTAGACGTCGAAGACCCCGGCGTTGCCGACAAAGATGTCGAGGCGGCCAAAGGCGCCGACGGTTTCGGCGACAGCGCGTTTATTGTCTGCGAGTTGGGCCACATCGCCGGTGCGGGCGACCACCGCATTGCCGAACTCTGCCCGCAATTGCTCGGCTCTGGCCGCGACGCGGTCGAGGACCCCGACCCGGGCACCCTCTTCGACAAAACGCTTCACCACTGCGCGGCCGATGCCCGAGCCCCCGCCCGTGACGAGCGCCACCTGCCCATCGAGCCAACCCATGGCTAGGTCCTCCTCTCGGACGCCGGCCGCCCGCTCCGGGTCGCTGCCCTCCCCGCGGCCGGCCAGTGTGTCGATCTTCGCCTCTCGGTCTCGTCATGGCAAGTGACGCTAATTTCCGGGGCCGCTCTGTCGGTGCCGAATGGCATCGGGCGACGTTTGGGCTCAGAGTGGCGCTTTCGCGGGCAGCTGGAGGCAGTCATGAGCGAGGAGAATGCAAAACTCGTTGGACCCGACTTTGCCGAGGGGGTCCCCATCGCAGATCTCGCCGAGGGCGGCATGATCTTGGGGCAAGTCGCGGGCGAAGCGATGTTGCTTGCGCGCAACGGCGGCGCGCTGTTCGCCATCGGGGCGGAGTGTACCCATTATCACGGTCCGCTCGCCGAGGGGGTCCTCGTCGCCGACACCGTCCGCTGCCCATGGCACCACGCCTGCTTCAGCCTGCGCAGCGGGGAGGCGTTGCGTGCGCCAGCGCTCGATCCGGTCACGTGCTGGCGAGTCGAGCAACACGAGGGGACGATTTATGTCCGTGAAAAGCTCGAGCCCGCCGGGCGGCCGGCGCGGACGGCCGCACAGGCCGGGCCGGGGTCTATCGTTATCATCGGCGGTGGTGCCGCGGGAAATGCCGCAGCCGAGATGCTGCGGCGCGAAGGCTACGCCGGCCCGGTCACGATGCTGAGCGCCGACAACGCGCGGCCTTACGATCGGCCCAATCTGTCCAAGGACTATCTCGCAGGAAACGCCCCGGAGGAATGGATACCGCTGCGCCCGCCCGAGTTCTTCGCCGAGCGCGGGATCGAGCTGAAACTCGGCGCCCGCGCGATGGCGATCGATACTAAGGCTCGCGAGGTCCGGCTCGCGGACGGCAGCCGGCATCATTATGGCGCGCTGCTCCTAGCCACCGGCGCCACGCCGGTCCGGCTCGATATTCCCGGCGGCGATCTTCCGCATATCCATTATCTGCGGACATTCGCCGACAGCCGGGCATTGATCGCCGCGGCGACGGCCGCGCGTCGCGCGGTCGTCATCGGCGCGAGCTTTATCGGTCTCGAGGTCGCGGCGTCATTGCGGGCGCGGGGGCTCGCGGTGCATGTCGTGGCACCCGAAGCGCGCCCGATGGAAAACGTGCTCGGCCAGGAAGTCGGCGACCTCGTGCGCAAGGTCCACGAGGAGCACGGCGTCGCCTTCCATCTCGGCACCACACCCGCTTCGTTCGATAGGAGCGGGGTTACCTTGCGGAGCGGGGAACAACTCGACGCCGACTTTGTGGTCGTCGGCATCGGCGTGCGGCCCGAGACGGCACTCGCCGAGCAGGCCGGCATCACGGTCGATCGCGGCGTCCCCGTCGACGCGTATCTCGAGACGAGCATTCCCGGGATATGGGCCGCCGGCGACATCGCGAGATGGCCCGACCGGCTGACCGGCGAGCAGATCCGTGTCGAGCACTGGGTCGTCGCCGAACGGCAGGGTCAGACGGCCGCACGCAACATGCTGGGTGCGCGCGAACGGTTCGACGCGGTGCCGTTCTTCTGGACCCAGCAGCACGGCCTGCAGCTTTCCTACGTCGGGCACGCCGCGAAATGGGACCGCGTCGAGATCGACGGCAGCCTCGCGGCGAAGGACTGCATGGTGACCTACCGGCAGGACAGCCGCAAACTGGCGGTGCTGACGATCGCGCGCGACCGTGACAGTCTCGCTGCCGAGATCGAGCTCGAAAAGATGATTGCCGCCGGCACATGACCACTTCTCGACCGCGAGATACCGGGAAAAATTTTATTTCGGACCGGATTCTCTCCCGTCAAGTTATTGATATTGCGTTATTTATCGGGCAAATTCCCGAGCAAGCAAACCGGGAATTCGGATGCGCTTAACCGGGAATGGATGCGCATTATCCGGGAATTTCGGACGATGATTTGACGCACCGGCGCGATCCCGCACGCGGGACAGGTAGCAACCGGCCCGGAGGCGCTAAAACCGAGGATATGGTAGACTGCGGCGGGTGCAGCAAGGAGTGCCCGACGGATGGAGAGGCCCGGCGCCGGCGCCGCCGTGTTGATGCCGCTCGAGCGGGGCCGCGGAGCCTCGCTGTCGATCCGACTGAGCGCGGTGATTGTGACGGCCACGATCGACGAGCCGCGCCTATTGACGGTGCACATCGGGCACGACCCGATCGAGGCATTGCCGTCCGGCCCGTTGGAGGTCGAGCATCGTACCCTGGAAGTCGGGCTGCGCGCCTGGGTCGAACGGCAGACGGCCCAAAAACTCGGCTATGTCGAGCAGCTCTACACCTTCGGCGATCGCGACCGTGTCGAAGACGCGCGGGCGGGTCGCGCGCTGACGGTGGCCTATCTCGCCTTGGTGCGCGAGGCGCGGCCGGGCGGTGCGGGCGAAGCCGTGTGGCAAAGCTGGTACCGCCATTTTCCCTGGGAAGACTGGCGCTGCGGGCAGCCGGCGACGCTCCCGCCGCTCGAAGCTCGTCTCAGCTCGTGGGCGAGGCAAGCCGCGAGCGAGACGGAACGGCGGCTGCGCGCAGAGAGGCTGGGTCTTGCGTTCGCTCGATCCTGGAACGAGGAGCTCGTCCTCGAACGCTATGAGCTGCTCTACGAGGCGGGGCTGATCCAAGAATCTTGGCGCGATCTCGGACGGCCAGCCTTGCCGGGCGACGGTTTGCTTTTCGGGGTACCGATGGCGGCCGATCACCGACGGGTCCTCGCCACCGCGATCGGCCGCTTGCGCGGCAAGATCAAGTATCGACCGGTCGTGTTCGAGCTGATGCCGCCCGCTTTTACGCTGTTGCAGCTGCAGCGCACGGTCGAGGCGCTGTCGGGTGTGCGGCTGCACAAGCAAAATTTCCGGCGTCTCGTGGAGCACCAGGGTCTGGTCGAAGAGACCGGCAGGATCCGCGCCGAAACCGGCGGCCGGCCGGCACGGCTCGTGCGCTTCCGGCGCGAGGTCCTGCTCGAACGTCCGGCACCTGGGCTGCGGCTGCGCGCCGCACGCCGTGTGACAGTATCTTGACAGCGGACATCCGCGACTTATTCTCATACATAGCATAATTGGAGGCCGGGCAAATTTCGCCCGGCTTTTCCAGACTCTGGTAATGCTCATAATGAGCATAATGAGGAGATGACGATGCTCCAAACCGCTTCCCCGACCCCCACCGCAGCGTTGCCGATGCCCGAGCTCTACCGGCGGGTGGAGCGGCACATCCCGCCCTTCGAATGGAGGATCCTGGCCGATGACGTCGCCGCCATCCTGAGGCTCAAGCGCGAGCGCAACGCCGTCGTCCTGGCGCACAACTATCAGACGCCGGACATCTTCCACACGGTCGCCGATATCGTCGGCGACAGCCTGGCATTGGCGCGCGAAGCGGCGCGCACCGATGCCGACGTGATCGTGCTGGCCGGCGTCCATTTCATGGCCGAGACCGCCAAGCTGCTGAACCCGGAGAAGACCGTGCTGATCCCCGATCTCGAGGCTGGCTGCTCGCTCGCCGCCTCGATCACCGCGGCCGACATCCGGCTGTTGCGCGAGCGCCACCCGGGTGTGCCGATCGTGACTTATGTCAATACCTCGGCCGCGGTGAAGGCAGAGTCCGATATCTGCTGCACTTCGAGCAACGCCAAGAAGATCATCGAAGGGCTCGGCGTCCCACGGGTGATCATGCTGCCCGACGAGTACCTGGCGAAGAACACTGCGGCGCAGACCAAGGTGGAGATCATCGCCTGGAGCGGCCACTGCGAGGTGCACGAGCGCTTCACACCCGAGGATATCAGGAGCCTGCGCGAGAGCCATCCCGGGATCATCGTGCTGGCGCATCCCGAATGCCCGCCCGAGGTCATCGCCGAATGCGACTTTAGCGGCTCGACCGCGGCGATGGCCGGCTATGTAGGCAAGGAGCGTCCAGCCCGCGTCGTGCTGCTGACCGAGTGCTCGATGAGCGACAATGTGGCGCTCCAATACCCCGATCTCGAATTCGTGCGGCCCTGCAACCTCTGCCCGCACATGAAGCGGATCACCCTGCCGAAGATCCGGCACAGCCTCGAAACCATGGCCCACGAGGTCACCGTCGATCCGGCAATCGCCGACCGGGCGCGCCATACGGTCGAGCGCATGCTGGCGATGGGCTAATTCCTGTAGAGGTCGCCAAATGGGAGCTATATCAGGCCTCCCGTCATCCCGGCGCAGGCCGGGATCTATCTCAGCCATGGGCACCGGCGTTCGCCGGTGTGCCGAGGTACGTTGCGGAGGTAGGTCAGCGGCAGTCGTCGCCACTGCTGAGCGCGCAGGTGCGAGATGCTGCGGCTGATCGTCGAGCCGGTAGTCCGGGCAGCATTGCTCGAGGATCTGGGCCGCGCCGGCGACATCACGACCGATGCGGTGGTGCCGGCGGAGGCGACGGTCGAGGCGGTGATCGCGGCGCGCCAGCCGGGTGTCTTGGCCGGGCTCGATGCCGCACTGCTCGCCTTTGAATTGCTTGACCCGGCGTTGCGGATCGAGCGGCTGTGTGAGGATGGGACCCGAATTTCGCGCGGCGAGACGGTCGCTCAGATCAGCGGCCGAGCTCGCGGGGTGCTGGGCGCCGAGCGCACCGCACTAAACCTGTTGAGCCGAATGTCCGGGGTTGCCACCGCGACGCGGGCATTGGCCGACGCGATCGCCGGTTACAAGGCCAGGATTGTCTGCACTCGCAAGACCACGCCGGGACTGCGGGCGCTCGAGAAAGAAGCGGTACGGCTGGGCGGCGGCGCCAACCACCGTTTCGGGCTCGACGACGCGATGCTGATCAAGGACAACCACATTGCCCTGGCTGGCGGGGTACGCCAAGCGCTCGAGCGGGCGCGGCATCACGCCGGGCATCTCGTCAAGATCGAGCTCGAAGTCGACACCCTCGACCAGCTCGCCCAAGCGCTCGAAGTGGGTCTTGACGCCGTGCTGCTCGACAACATGACGCCCGAGAACATGCGCCGAGCGGTCGCGATGATCGATGGCCGCGCCGTCACCGAAGCCTCCGGGCGGATCACCCTCGAAACGGCACCCGCCATTGCCGCGACCGGGGTCGATCTGATCTCCTGCGGCTGGATCACCCACAGCGCGCCGATCCTCGATCTCGGCCTCGACATCGCAGGCTAAATCTGTTCGGACGGTTGTATCGAAGCGGTATCGGCGCTATGTGACTACATGTAGTCACGTAGGAGACGAAGCGTGCGAACGCTCAGTTTGCGCAATGCCAAGGCTTCTCTCTCGGCAGTCGTTGAAGCGGCCGAGCGAGGCGAGGCCACGACGATCACCAAACATGGCAGGCCCGCTGCAGTTGTCGTGCCGGTGGAGGAGGCAAAACGCATTTATTCGAATGATCGGCCGAGCTTTGCGGATCTGCTGATGAGCATCCCGGAGGATCTCGAAACCGAGCGCGATCCATCACCGCTGCGCGTACCCGATCTATGAGAGGTTGGGTTCTCGACACCAATGTCGTGAGCGCGTTCGGTCCCGGGAAGCGCCCCATATCTCCCAAATCAGCCGCTTGGTTTCGAACCCGGACCGAAGCGCTGTACCTGTCGACGATCAGTGCCGCCGAAGTCGAGGCCGGCATAGCCAAACTGCGCCGAACCGGCTCTGGCCGGCGAGCCGATAATTTGCGCCGATGGTTCGATCGCATCCTCGACGACTATGGGGATCGCCTTCTGTCCTTTGACCTTGCCGCGGCGCGGATTGCCGGCGCGCTCGGCGACGCAGCTCAGGCCGAGGGACGGCATCCCGGCTTTGCCGATGTCGCTATTGCCGCGATTGCGAGGTCGCGCGGATTTGTGATCCTGACCCTGAAGCTTCGCCATTTCGAGCCGCTGGGGGTCGAGACGCTAAACCCGTTCAACGCCGTTTGACGCCCTCGACCAAATATCGCTCTGCGCGAATTGTGCGGTACGATGCGCTTAACGATAACCCGGAGCAGGGTGGGTGCCGCAGCCATGGCCTCGACCCGCCGTCTTGCCGCGATCCTCGCCGCCGATGCGGCGGGCTATTCGCGCCTGATGGGCGCAGACGAAGAGGGCACGCTCGAACGCCTGAAGGCGCATCGCCGGCAGCTGATCGATCCGAAGATTGCGGAGCATCACGGTCGCGTCGTCAAGACCACCGGCGACGGGCTGCTCGCGGAATTCGCCAGCGTCGTCGACGCGGTGCGCTGCGCCGCGGAGGTGCAGCGCGGGATGCTCGACCGCGAACCCGAGGTGCCCGACGAGCGGCGCATCAGGTTCCGTATCGGCATCAACCTCGGCGATGTGATCGCCGAGGACGGCGACATCTTCGGAGACGGCGTCAATGTCGCGGCGCGCCTGGAAGCGCTCGCCGAGCCGGGCGGCCTCTGCGTCTCCGGCGTCGTACGCGACCAGATCCGCGACAAGCTATCTTACCCGCTCGAGGACAGGGGCGAGCAGAGCGTCAAGAATATCGCGCGGCCCGTGCGGGTCTACGCGCTGCGCCCCGAGGCCGTCGCCGATCTGCCGGCGACGGGCTTGCCGGTTGCGGCGCCGCATCGCGGGCCCACCGTCCGCGTCGCAATCGCGGTGGTCACTGTAGCAGCGGTTCTGGTCGTCGCCGTTGGCGTCTGGTGGCTGTGGCCGGCGACAAAACCTGCATCGACGCAGGCAGTGGCAGTCGCCACCTCGATCGCGCAACCGCTCATCGCGCCGCGCCTGTCGATCGTCGTATTGCCTTTCGCCAATCTCAGCAGCGATACCGACCAGCAATATTTCGCCGACGGGATCACCGACGATCTGACGACCGATTTATCGCGGATAGCGCACAGTTTCGTGATCTCGCGCAATACGGCGTTCACCTACCGCAACAAGCCGGTCGACACGAAGCAGATCGGCCGCGAGCTCGGTGTGCGCTATGTGCTCGAAGGCAGCGTGCGGCGGTCGGGCAGCAAGGTCCGCGTCAACGCCCAGCTGATCGATGCCGAAGCCGATGCCCATCTGTGGGCCGAGCAGTTCGACGGCGATATGACGGATCTGTTCGCCCTGCAAAACGAGATCACGAGCCGCATCGCCATCGCGCTCAATCTCGAGCTGACCAGCAGGGAGGCCGCCCGGCCCACAGAGCACCCCGATGCACTGGGCTACATTCTCCGAGGACGTGACGCATACTGGAAGGGGGTGACGCGGGAGGCCGTTGCGAACACGGCTAGCCTCTACGAGCATGCCTTGGCGCTCGATCCACATTCCGTCGAGGCAGCCAACCAGTTGGCTAACATGCTCGGGATTCGTGCGGGCAAACGATGGACCGACTCTCCCGCGGCCGACTTTCAGCGTGCAGAAGAGCTCGTCGGGCAAGCCCTGGCAGCATCGCCCCGCGACTGGCTTGCGCACTACGTCAAGGGTACGGTGCTAAGATGGCGGGGCCGATGCGAGGACGCCATCCCAGAATTTGAAACGGCGCTTCCACTCAATCCAAACTGGGTGAACACTTTAGACAATCTTGCCTGGTGCAAGCTCATGACCGGGTCGCTAGAGGAGGTAATCCCGGTCGCGGATCAGGCCGTCCGTCTCAGCCCCCACGACCCTTACATAGGCAATTTCTATGCCCGGATTGGGCTGGTGCATCTGTTGCAGTCACGCATTGACGAGGCGATCGTCTGGTTCGAAAAGGCGCGCAGCGCTATGCCAGGAAGCCCGCTGCGCCGCGGCGAGATCGCCGCCGCCTATGCGCTCAAGGGCGAAAGTGAACGCGCCTCGACCGAGCTCGCCGAAGCCCGACGGCTGGCTCCGGACGGCAGTTATTCGAGCATCGCCCGCCTCGAGGCCGCCGGAACGATCGGTGGGCCCGGATATTGGGGGGTGCCGAAGGTACGCGCCCTGTTCGAAGCCACCTATTTCGCCGGCTTGCGCAAGGCCGGGATGCCGGAGGAATGAGGGCCGCCCCCTCCCATTCCCTCCCCTGCAAGCGGGGGGGGGTAAAGATATATCGACCAAACTGGGCCACCCTTAACAACCATGACGAGAGCGGGTTGGACTGAGCCTTAGGCCACGAGCAACCGGCCGGCTTGGCTCAGCATGCCCGAAGGCGAGGCATTCCGCCAGCCTCGGCAATGATCGGGGCAAGATCCGTTGCCGCGGGCGTCGCTGCGCCGCTCGGGCGCGGCTCGGGATAGGTGCCGGACAGGCGCCTCCCGGACGAACTGGGCCACCCACGGGAACCGATCGTTTCGAAGAACGAATGCAACCGAATTCTAAGCCGCTGGTGTGAGCCCATAGGCCAAAAGCGGCGCGAGCGGGGCCTCTTCGCGGCAACGGCCCCCGATAAGCTGCCGCGGCCTCGCCTCGCCACCGGCGCGGTGTACTTCGACAAGCCTCAGCCGAAAGAACCGTCGAGCGTGACATCCATTCGGTGAGGTAGGTGACGTTTCTATCGGTGACCTACATTGTCAGAGTCCGATAGGGAATGTTCTGTAAAATGCGGGCTGTCGGTATGATTGGTCAAAGTAGCGGTAAGGTAGTAGTGCATTTTTCCAATGCGCTGACAGAGGACGAAAAGAACCATCTCAGACTCTGCCGCCAGCTTGTCGCCTCGGCCTGGAGTTGGGCGATCGCCTGCCGGGCCGCCTTCACATCCGGATGTTCCTCGGTGTATTTCAACAGCAAGCCGTCGAGATTTCGGCGAAGCTCCAGAAGCCGCTCCTCGATCCGTGTCAACACCGTCCACCGTCCACAAGAGGCGATCTCGTCGTCTAAAAGCCGTTGTGCGCTGTCCATGTCCGCTCGGTTGCTGCCGGCCATCTTCTCGACGAAGATTGTCAGCAGCGACTGAACGACATTCTTTGCCAACACCAGATCGGTGTTGCGATAGGAGAGGGTCAAGAGGTTCGCCGTAATCGGGACAACCGAGATGTCGCTCGCCAGGCCTTTCAAAAGCGCCTCCTTTTCCCCGGGAGTCCAGATCCCGGTGTTGAGATCGGTGAGCCGGATCAGTTGTTCCAAATTGGGCCGGCTCAGCAAAGTGTGCAGCATGAAGTCGAGATGACGGCCGGGGTTGGTATCCGCCGCCAGCCCGTGCAAGAGCGTGGTCAGGAGCGGATCGGTATTGAGGTAGACCCGTGCCGACGATTCAAATTTCGTCGGCAAAAAAGTAGCGCCGATCCATCCAGCGGTGCAGACGAGCCAGGCGGTACCGAAGGCTAGCCATCGGTGGCGCCACAACGCTCGCACGAGCGGCATCACTCGTGACTGTATCGACCTCATAAACGCCTCCGATAGTGATCCGGCATAACAATTCCGGTAAATCCTTTCGGTCCGATCAATCAGCCTTGCTACGACACTCCAGCACAGGAAGATACGGCATATCTAGAGTTAAGTCTTGAAATCGTGCTCTTGCCCACGCCGTAGCTGAGCGCGAGTTCGGCGAGCGTCGCGCCTTGCGCACGTCGCCGGCGGGCCTCGGCCTTCTGCGCCGGCGTCAATTTCGACGGCCGGCCCATGTGCTGCCCGCGCGCCTTCGCTCGGCTGCGCCCTTCCGCCGTGCGCATGCGAAAAAGGTCGCGCTCTGATCGGAATTCTACCAGTTCTCGAAGCTGCGGCCGGTCGGTGTTGGTGCCGGTCAACTTCTCGCGGAAACCTTTTCGCACCCCTTCAGTTGGGCAAGCTGGCTGGTGAGGTCTTGGGCCTCCGTCGAGACGCGGGCATAGCCGCAAATCATGCGGCGAATTCGGGAACAGATTTCAGGAACATAAAAGCGAATTTTTATCAATGGGTTGGTTTTGTTCCAAATATCTTGCTTTGTGGAAATGATTAGCCACACCATCCGGCGCATGGCGAGAGCGACGTAAACACTCCGGCCAGACGACGGTATGGGACGATGTGGGATTATATAATTCATAATAAAGAGGTAATAATTAACTCATTGGATTTATTAGGTTTTCTTTTCATTACACCAGAGCTAATAAAATTAGTTAATCCGCCGTTCTCTATATTTCTCATCATTTTATTATATTTAGCAATTGGACTTTCTGTCTTTAGTTCTTCGCTCTTGCTTACCGAATTTTTCCCCGATATACCTGGATGGATTGCTATACAACCCTTTCTCTTACTTCTTTTCGGTCTCGGATATTTTTTATTGTTCATGTTGGATCATTGGCGGATTATAGCGACATGGTTAGGACGATATATGTTTTCATTAGGGGTCGCATTATTTTTGTTGCCTCGGTTACTCGCTTTTGCTGTCGCCGTGTACGGCTAGGCACGCGCGCTCACCGACACAGGTGGTCGTGTGCTCGCCCACTGCAGCCAACTCTTTCAAATCCGCCGGGGTTGCGCGAATGTCTCAAAAAGAGGATTGCTAAAATACGGAATTGGGTATATATATGCTATGCCGTATACGCTGAGCTGGAGTCCTGCGCATCAGGCTCAAATCCAGGCCGAGTTCATGGCGTTGCTGAACGACCCGACCGCCGGAAGCGATGCAGCTCAACTAGGGTTGGCTCTCAAAAGGTTAGCCCAACACACAAGCTCCACACCAGCCGGGCCCCGGCTTCGCCGGTACATCTACCCAGCTGGTGGCTTGTGCGCAGCGTTCTACGCCTATGAGTTGAACAACGGAACCCGAATATTCGTCGTGGGGTTTTGCTTAGAGGTAGACAGCCACACGTCGTTTTTCCCTACAGTCCAAGCTAGGCTGAGCAGTGTGCCGTAAGAGGGTAATGTTCCATGGACACAAATACGGGTGAGCCCTTCCCCCTTGAAGAGCTGATCAGAGAGGCCCCCAACAACGCCCGTGAAGCTTTCGCAGAACGTTCGGCCGCTTTCGAGGCAGGCGACCTGGTGCGGCTGATGCGTGAGAGGGCAGGTCTTACACAGCGGGAATTGGCACAAAGAATCTCAACCAGCCAATCTCACTTGAGCGAGGTGGAACGCGGCAACGGCCTCCAAGGCCCGACCTTTTCGATGCTGCGCAAAGTCGCGCAAGCATGCCAGATAAACTTGAAAATTGAACTTACCCCCGAGGAAGTCAGTGATAGGCTCCACGACATTAGCCCAGAGCACCGGCAAATTTTTGCGGCTGCCGCCGGAGTTCCTCCGGCACGGGCTAGTCAGGCCTTAATTGCAGCTCGTGATAGAGCACTATCTATTCTCAGCATGGCCTTTATAGATCAAATCCTCAAAGCATCCCAACCAGAGGTGGTGCGTCAGTACGCCCAATGGCTTTTCTTCGCCAAGCGTTTCTGACACAACCCTTATGCCCGGCGCTGTGCCTGCTCATTTATGGTAAAGACATTCTGGGATTACTAGGAGCCATTCTCACCTCCATCCCATTTTTCAAGGAATGGAGGTTAAAGGCCAATATTCAGGAGGCAGAGGCTCCTGGCGCAGAAGGTGAGGTCACTCTTAAAGCATTCACAGCCATAGCCGATAGATTTCGTCAACAGTTGTTTTCGCCAGACAAAGGAGACTTTCTGCTCATCGCGATAGGGCTTAGTCTTATTTCATTATCGTTTTTGTTCTCGCTCCTCATCACCTACCTTAGTTAGCAAGTTAGCAAAGCCTTCCGGTGGCCATGCAAAATACTCGCTAAGCTCGTCAATCCATGCGACCGACAAGAGTTTCAATGCTCTGCTCGTCAAAAGTCGCATAAGACCTTTTACGACAAATCTTTGCAAGTAATTATAAAGTAAAATCCTTTACTTTTGAGTTCTCTAAGCACGTAGCGCGATTTTTACTTGGTTTCTCGGAGGGCGGGCCTCCGCCTCGAATACTTGCCATCCCGCGCTTCTATTTGAAGCCGCCCGACACAAGATGTAGGTCAAGGGGTGAGCTTTCGGCGTTCCAAAAATCCGGGCGTGATGTTCTTTGAGGGCCGCGCTTAATCGGCGGCTACGACACTCTCGATGAGCCCTCCGATGGGCTGCCGTCTTTGCACCAACATCGACGCCTATCGTGTGCGTCACTGCGGGTAGTCGGGACGCGTCGAGCGATCGGGTCGGTGCTGCTTTTCCGGGCAGCGGTTGGTCGACGCTGCCCCGGTGCGCGCACCCGGCACCTCCTTGGCGGCTACGCCGGCCACAGCTCCTTGCTTGCCAGCTTGGCGCCCGTCACCAGCGCTTCGAGCTTGGCCCAGGCGAGCTGCGGATGGATGCGGCCGCCGAGACCGCAATCGGTGCAGGCGATGACATTCTCGCGCCCCACCACCCTGGCGAAGGTCAGGATGCGGTCGGCAACGAGCTCGGGGTGCTCGACGACATTGGTGGCGTGGCTGACGACACCGGGGATCAGGATCTTGCCGTCGGGCAATTTGACGTCCTGCCAGACCCTCCACTCGTGCGCGTGGCGAACATTGCCGGCTTCGACCGAGAACGCCGCGGCGCGAACCTGCAGCAGGACATCAACGATGTTGGCGAGAGGCAGATCGGTGGTATGCGGCCCATGCCAGCTGCCCCAGCAGATGTGATAGCGGATGCGATCCTCGGGGAGACCGCGCAGCGCGTGATTGAGCGCTTCGACGCGCACGGTCGCGAACTTCTTGTATTCGTCGACGCTCGGCTCGGGATTGGCCATGTCCCAGGTGTCCGGCAGGCCGGGGTCGTCGAGCTGCAATACGAAGCCGGCCTCGACGATCGCCTTGTATTCTTCGCGCATTGCCTCGCCGAGAGCATCGAGGAACTCATCGTCCGACTTGTAGTACCGGTTCTGCCGCCGCGCAAAGCTCCCCGGTGCCACCGAGGTGATGAACCCCTCCTCCGCCTTCACTTTGGCGAGGGCGGCCTTGAAGTTCGTGAGGTCGGTGCTCAGTGCCTGCTGGCCGATATAGGCGATCGGACCGGTGAACACCGGCGGCCTGCCGCCGAGCGAACTGGACGAGCGAAAGCTCGTCGCATCGAGCTCGCGATAGAACTCGGCAAATTTCAGCCGATCTCGCCTGCCGGCGAGTGCGGGAAGGCGGCCCGGTTCGCCCGGCTCCCACCCACTGAGGCGTCCCCAGGCATAGCTCGACCAGGCGCCGTAATCGATCGGACCCGAGGTCGTCTTGCCGTACTCGCCGTCGTTGACGACATCGATGCCGATCTCGGCCTGCTTGCGGCACACCTCCTCGACCGCAGCGGACAACCGCTCAGCAAAAACGCTCGCGTCGTAGGCCTCGCCGGCAAACTTGGCGCGGTTGATCTCGATCAGCATGTCGGGGCGCGGCAGGCTGCCGACATGCGAAGTGAGAATTCGTCGATCGCTACGCTTCATGATGTTCAACCCCCTGGCATGGCGTTTTCCCGCTGCCGAAGATAACGCATACGGCCCGCCGGCGAAGCTACGGCGACAATTGTGGCGGAAGCGCTGCCCGCGAAATTCCCTGAAATCCACAAGCCGCTGATCCAAATCGATTTCCCGCTTGCCGCGGGAATGACGACTTAAGATGGGGGTGCGTTATATCTTCCCCGTTCGAGAGTTTTTTCGAAGCCAGTTAGGGCGATCTATTTCTCAGGATGTTACGTGCCAGCCCGTGTGACGCCTGTGCGAGCCGGTCGTCATTCGTCCACAATGCTTCGCAGCCATGGTATTGAGCGCAGGCGAGGTGCAGCGCATCCGGCGTCTTCAGACCAAAGTGGGCGCGAAGTTGCGCGGCTTGCAGATACACCTGCTCGGGCATGGCAAATGGGGCCAACTGGTCGAACAGCTCGGCATAAGCACGCTGCAGCACCGGATCGCCACGCTTGATCGGCCCGACCAGGCATTCGCATTTCACCAGCGGCGAGATGCCAAACCGAGCCTCGGCAGCCTGTGCCAGGGCGCCGGCGACGGATGCACCCCAGCGTGCATGGTTCTCGGCGAGATAAATCACCAGGCAGGCATCGAGGTAGATCAGTCCCACGACGTCCTTTCCTCCTGGATCGCGGCATCGATTTCCTCGGTGGAACGTCGCGCGTGGGCTGGCAAGGGATGGTTCTTGACCCAGTCGAGAATGGACCGAGGGCTGCCGGCGTTGCCTCTCGCGGCGGCTGACCCTTTGGCCGATACCAGTCGCGCCACCGGCTCGCCGCGGTTGGCGATCACCACCTCTTCGCCTGCCTGTGCGGCTTTGATCAGCATCGAGAGGCGATTCTTGGCCTCCAAAATATTCACCTGCATTTCATCGCTTCCTGGCCATGATAGCCAGTACATATTGCCATCTTGGCCACATTTTGCAAGCACGCCGCGGGCAGCTCAGCGAGCGCGAGAGGTCACACGCGGGCCCCGCAGCAAAGATTGACCGGCCTCGAACCTGCATCGTAGGCTGCACAACAGGGCGAATCTTTGCTTTCGTTAGATTTCGCGGGTGGAACCATGCAAGTCTCATACTTCGAAACCGCGCGCTACCAGGTGCCGCCGGGGGTGCCGGCCGAATGGCCGGTGCCGCCCGCAGCCTATGACCCCGATGCCGGCGCGCAGGCCTATCAGGGCATGGTCGACCGGGTCCAATATGTCGAGGGGCTCGGCTTCGATTGGGTCAGCGTCTCCGAGCACCACTATTCGCCGCGCATCTTGACGCCGAATACCGCGGTCTCGGCCTCCTACATCGCCGCCCGGTCGAAGAAAATAAAGATCGCCGTGCTCGGCCCGATCGTCTCGCAGAGCAACCCGGTGCAGGTCGCCGAGGAATTGGCGATGCTCGACAATCTGGCGCAGGGACGCCTCGTCGTCGGACTGCTGCGCGGGACGACCAACGAATATCTGACCTTCGGTCTCAACCCTGCGGAAGCGCGGGAGCGCACCACCGAGGGCATGGAGCTGTTTCTGAAGGCGTGGACCGAGCCGCAGCCCTTCGGCTGGCAGGGCCGTCACTTCCAGTACCGCACCGTGTCGGTCTGGCCGCGGCCGTTGCAGCAGCCTTTGCCGCCGATCTATTCGCTCGGCACCAGCCGCGAATCCTGCGAACTCGCCGCGCGCCATCACATCGGGCTCGGCGTCTCCTTCGCGCCGTTTCCGGTCGTCGCCAAGTCGACGCGATATTATCGCGAGGAGTGCCAGCACTACGGCTGGGAGCCAACGCCGGAGCAGATGCTCTACCGGGCGAATATCCTGCTCGCCGAGACCGACGACGAGGCCCAGGAGCTCTTAGAAAAGCAGCGCAAGGGGCCGGCACCGTTTCCGATGCGCGCGGGTGTGCGCGACGCCCTCTTAAAGCTCGACTCCCGCAATGTTGCGGGCGAGCCGCGGACCCCGCCCGTCGGCGGCGTATTGCCGACTTCGTTCTACGGCAGCCCCGACACGGTCATCGAGCAGATCAAGCGTTGTCGCGAGGAGGTCGGCGTCGGCGTGCTCGATCTGGCCTTCCAGAACCCCGGTGCCCCCGACACCGGGCGCTTGATGCAGTCGCTCGAGCTCTTTGCCGAGAAAGTGTTGCCGCGCATTCGCGAGGTTTGACGGTGCGCGGATTGCCTTTGAACGCCATTGCCCCTCACGCCACCCTCTCCCCTTGCCCTCTGGGGCGCCCAGTCACCCTCCCCCTCGATGGGGGAGCCCGCGGGCTATCCGCCGGCAGAAGCGTTCGAGACTCTAGCCTCAGACACCCGCTGCTGGAGATCGCCCCCGGGCTCCCCATCAAGGGGGAGGGCTGAATGACCGCAGTTGTGAGCCAGTCAGTCCCCGCCGAGAGACCATGAAGGTCTCGTATTTCGAGACTGCGCGCTACATGGCGCCGCGCCAATTGCCGGCCGAATGGCCGGTGCCCCCAGATGCCTACGACCGCGAAGCCGGGGCGCAGGCTTATCGCGGCATGATCGAACGGTTGCAATTCGTCGAAGCGCTCGGCTTCGACTGGGTCAGCGTCTCCGAGCACCACTACTCCCCGCAACGGCTAACACCGGCCCCGATCGTTTCGGCCGCCCATCTGGCGGCCTATGCGCAAAACATAAAAATCGCAGTGCTCGGCCCGATCGTCTCGCAAAGCAACCCGGTGCAAATCGCCGAGGACCTGGCGATGCTCGACAATCTGCTGCCGGGCCGCCTGGTGGTCGGGCTGTTGCGCGGCATCACCGGCGAGTACCTGACCTTCGGCCTCAACCCGGCCGAAGCGCAGGAGCGCACCACTGAGGGCATGGAGCTGGTCCTCAAGGCGTGGACCGAGCCGCAGCCCTTCGGCTGGCAGGGCCGTCATTTCCACTTCCGCACGGTCTCGGTCTGGCCGCGCCCGGCGCAGCAGCCCCACCCGCCGACCTATGCCCTCGGCTCCAGCCGTGAATCCTGCGAGTTCGCCGCACGCCATCGGCTCGGCCTCGGCGTTTCCTACGCACCGTTCGATGTCGCCGGCAAAGCCACCCGCTTCTACCGCGAGGCGTGCGCGCAATACGGCTGGCAGCCAAAGCCAGAGCAGATCATCTACCGGGCCAACATCCTGATGGCCGAGACCGACGCGGAAGCCGGCGAGCTGCTGGAAAATCAGCGCGGCGCACGAAGGGCATTCTCGCCGCGCCCACGGGTTCGCGACGCCCTGCTGCAGCTCGATTCCCGCAACATTGCCGGCGAAGCAAGGACGCCGAATGTCGGCGGCGCGCTTGCGACGAACTTCGTCGGCGGGCCGGACACGGTTGTCGAGCAGATCAGGCGCTGCCGCGACGAGGCCGGGGCGGGTGTCGTCGACCTGATGTTCCAGATCCCCCGCTTCCGGTGACCTGAGCTTCTTGATGCGCTCCCTCGAATTGTTCGGGAAGAAGGTGCTGCCGCACATCCGCGACGTTTGATAAGAGCGTTGCCGAGAAAGATGGCGGCAGGGGAGGAAATGATGAACCCAATCGAGCGACGTGACTTCATCAAGAGTGCGGCGACCGGCGCGCTCGCGTTCACGGTCGGCGGCGTCGAGGTATTGCTGACGACGCGCGAAGCCCGCGCACAAAACGTGCCGTTCCGCCTGTTGAAAGCCAGTGAAGCACAAACCATCGAAGCATTGGGTGAGACCCTCGTTCCCGGCGCCCGCGCGGCGGGGGTCGCCCATTTCATCGATCAGCAATTGTCGGTGCCGCCAGGCGACGCGCTGCTCGAAGCGCGCATCCTCAATGTTCGTCCACCCTATGCCAATTTCTACCGCGCTGCGATCGGCGCAGTCGATACTGCAAGCAAGGCGCTCAACAATGGCCGCAGCTTCGCGCAGCTCAGTCCGAGCGAGCAGCACGATTTTGTTGACGCAATGCGGCAGAACAAGGTCCAGAGCTGGCAAGGTCCCAGCGGATCATTGGTCTACCTCATATTGCGCAGCGATGCGGTCGATGTCGTCTACGGAACCGTCGAAGGCTATGAAGCTCTCGGCATTCCGTACATGCCGCATATCGCGCCGGAGAAGAGGTGGTGACCATGGCGACCAACGAGAAGGTGGATGTCGTGATTGTCGGCGCCGGCGCGTCGGGCTCGGTCTATGCCGCCGTACTGGCAAAACGCGGCAAGAAAGTCGTGGTGCTGGAGCAAGGGCCGGACTGGCGGCTGTCCGACCTGACGAGTTCCGACATCTGGGGAAGGAGGATAAAGCCAGCGGGCGGCCCGTTCATCCTCGAGGGAAAGCACCCGGTCAGTTACGGTTATCAAGCGGGCTGGGGGCTTGGCGGAGCGGCACTGCACTACTTCGCCAATTTCCCGCGCCTGCTGCCGAACGATTTCAGGATCAACAGCGAGCATGGCCGCGCGCGTGACTGGCCGATCTCGTATCACGATGTGGCACCCTATTACGACAAGGTCGCGAGCGACATCGGCGTCTCGGGCGATGCCAAGGCGGAGGAGATCTGGCGGCCGGCGGGCGAGCCCTATCCGATGCCGCCAATGAAGACTTTCCGTAACGGCCAGGTCTGGCTGAAGGGCTTCGAGGCGGTCGGCATCCGCATGGTGCCGGCGGCGGTCGGGATGAATTCGACCGAATACCGGGGGCGACCGGCCTGCATCTATGACGGCTGGTGCCATGTAGGCTGTCCGATCGGCGCGCTCGCCAACCCGCTCGTCACCTACCTGGCCGATGCGCGAACGGCCGGCGCCGAGGTGCGGCCTTGGAGCACCGTCACCCGCGTGCTGACCAACAGCGAAGGTACGCGTGTCACCGGCGTGGAATATTACGACCAGAAGAAGGAACGCCAGTTGCAGGAGGCCAATGTCGTGGTGCTGGCCGCGTGGGCGGCGCAAAATCCACGGATCCTGCTCAACTCGGTAACTGACAAGCACGCCAAGGGGCTGGCAAATTCGAACGGCCTCGTGGGCAAGTACATGATGACCCACTTCATCTCAGGCACCTCCGCGATCTTCGATGAGGATGTCGAGAACCACATGGGCACCACCGGCGCGCAGTACATGTCTTACGAACGCTACGCCAAGACGAGCCACAAGGAAGGGTTCGGCAGCACGTTCATCGTCGCCGGCTTCGCCCAAAAGACGAGCGGCCTCAGCGGCATCGCCAATGCTCGGCTCGACCTGTTCGGCGCCGATCTGGACGCGTTCATGAAACGCGCCAAGCGAGGATTGAGCCGCATCGGCGCGTTCGGCGAAGAGTTGCCGAACATCGAGAACCGCATTGAGCTCGTCAGCGACAAGGACGAGTTCGGCATGCCGCTCGCCAAGATCACCCATAACTACGACAAAGATGCTGAGGCGGTGTGGAACGCCAATTTCGCCGAGGGGCTCGAGATCGCCAAGGCGGCGAACGCCAAGGATGTGTGGTCCGCCCGCGGCAATATGCCGACGATCCATCTGATGGGCGGCACCGTCATGGGCACAGACGCAGGCAACTCGGTGGTCAACAGCTACGGCCAGACCCACGAGATCCCAAACCTCTACATCGCCGGGCCCGGCATTTTCGCGACGGCCGGCGCGTCGAACCCGACATACACGATCTTCGCTTTCTCGCTGCGGGGGGCCGAGCAGCTGGCCTCACAATGGAGCACGGTCGCCGGCTGACGCCGGCGACCGTGAGGAGGCCTGCATGCAACTCGTCGTGACCATGGGAATCCGCAACCTGCCGAGCCGTCCAAGGCCGCTGCAGGACCTCTATAGGGACCACCTCGAGGAGGCGGTACTCGCCGAAGAGCTCGGCTTCGACAATGTCTGGGCCAGCGAACACCACTTCGCTGACGACGCGTGGAACCCCTCCCCGATCACCTTCCTGGCCGCCGTAGCGGCGCGCACCGAGCGGGTTCGCATCGGCACGTATGTGCTGCTGCTGCCGTTTCACAACCCGGTGCGGGTCGCCGAGGACATCGCGGTCCTCGACAACATCTCGGGCGGCCGGGTCGATTTGCCGGTCGGCGTCGGTTCGGCCGTGGAGGAATTCCGCACCTTCGGCATCCCCTTCAACGAACGGCTCGGGCGAACCTTCGAGGCGCTCCGGATCATCGAGCGCTGCTTCACGGGGGAGGAATTCAGCCACGAAGGCAAATATTACGCGTTCCCTAACGTGCGCATGACGACAACCCCGGTCCAGAAGCCCGGCCCGCCGATCTGGGTGGCCTCGATGGGCGACCAGAGTGTGGCCTGGACGGCGCGGCGCGGCTATCACCTGGCGGCGGGAGCCGGGCGCGGTCATGCCAAATATGAGGAGCTGTTGCGCCAGTTCGGGCACGACCGTTCGAAGCGCCAGGTCGCTTCGATCCCGATCCGCGTCCACCTCGCCGAGACGCGCGACAAGGCCTGGGACGAAGCAGAGGCCGGCCTGCACCAGGTCCTCAACTTCTATCGGACGCGAGTGGATCTTCAGTCAGCGACCTCCGCGACGGGCGTTTTCGACCGGCTCCCGCCGGTCGGCGAGTTCCGCAATGTGCCGGGGATCGGGCATCGCGGATCTGCGTTCGTCATCGGAACGCCGGACGATGTCGGTCAGGCGCTCGCCCCATACCGCGACAAGGGACTGACCCATCTCAGTCTCAATTTCCACCATCCGGGTATGGATACGAAGGCGGTGCGGCGCTCGATGGAGATGTTTGCCAAGGAGCTCATGCCTTCTGTAAAGACGTGGTGATCAACGAAGGAGTCACGTGGTGCAAGCAGAAGGCAAACCGACGCCGGGCGCGGGGTTCACCGAAGGCCATGTCGAGGCGGACGGGTTTCGCATCCGCTACATGGAAGCCGGGCACGGGGCTCCCCTGATCCACCTTCACGGTGCGGGCGGGTTGCGCCTGACGTCGGGTCACGACCTATTGAGCCGGCAGTTCCATGTGATCGCGTTCGAGATGCCCGGGTTCGGCCAGTCGCCGGAAAACACCCGGACGGCGAGCATGGGCGAACTCGCGTCGACCATGGGCCGAGCGGTCGAGAAGCTCGGGATCGACAGCTTCAATCTGATGGGCACCTCGTTCGGCGGGAAGACCGCCCTCTGGCTGGCGCTCCAACACGAAGAACGCGTCCTCGCCCTGGTGCTCGAAGCCCCCGCGGCGATCCGTCCCGAGGGCGCTGAGCCGCCCTCCGGCTCACCCGAGGAGATGGCGCGCCGGCTCTACGCCCACCCCGAGCGCCTCCCACCGATCCAGCCGCCCGACCCGGCGGTGCAGGCGAAGACGCGGAAGCTGGTCGCGCGGCTGCGCGGCCCCGATCGCGATGCCGATCTCGAACGTCAGCTGGCCGGCCTCGCGACACCGACCCTCGTCTTGTTTGGCACCGTGGATCGGGTCATTCCGCCCGATATGGGCCACATCTACAAGGAGCTGATGCCCAACTGCCACCTTGTCTTCGTGTATGATGCCGGGCACGCGATCAGCACCGATCGGCCGGAGGCGTTTACCGAGGTGGTGGCCGACTTCCTCGAACGGCACGAGGCCTTCGTGATCAGCCGCACCCCGACAGTGATCCATCCGTAGGGGCCGGTTGGGGTATTACGTGCGGCGCTTGGCGCCGGCTTTGTCGAGTAGCTGCTCGAGCACCTCGTAGGGCTGGGCGCCGACGACGCCATAGCGGTCGGCCACAAACGTCGGCACGCCGGTGACGCCGTATTGGTGCGATTTCGTCCAATCGGCATCGACGGCGTCCTTGAAACGACGCTCGGCCAGCACGGCCCCCGCCTCCTCCGCCGACAGTCCGACAGATGCCGCGAGCTCCACCAAGATCTCGGGATCGCCGATGTTGCGCGCGTCGACAAAATAGGCCTTGTACAAGGCGTCGTGGAGAGCCTCGCCGCCGGGCTGGGTGTCGGCCCATTTGCCGAGCTCCTGAGCGAGCCGGCTGTTGTAGGTGTGCGTCCGCCTGCCGTAAGGCAGCCCCTCGGCATCCATCAGCCCTTTCATGCGGGCATACATCGCTTCGGGGTCGACGTTTCGCCCAGCATAAAGCTCCGCCATCGAGCGTCCTTCCATCGGGGTCTCGGGATGGAGCGGGAAGTGTACCAGGGTCGCGTCGATTTCGAACGTCTGCTTCAGCTTTTCAATACGCACGGTACTGAGGTAGCACCAGGGTCAGACGTAGTCGGTGAAGATCTCCAGCTTGATCGGCTCGGTCATCGCTGTTCCTCCGTCGAGGGCACTATATCACCCGCTTTTCCCGGAGCTGCTGAATTTCTTCCCGCGTGTAGCCGGCGAGGCTGCGCAATGCCTCCTCGGTGTCTTCGCCCAGCAATGGCGCTCGTTTGGCGGCGACCGGTGAATCCGAAAGCCGCACGGGACACCCGATCACCGAAAACCGGCCGCGCGTCGGATGTTCGAGTTCGAAGATCGTCTCGCGCTCGCGCAAATGCGGGTCCGCGAGCACCTCGGCCGTATCGAGCACGGCACCGCACACAATGCCGCGGCCGGCAAACGCTTTCATGACCTCGCGCTTCTCGCGCCCCGTCGTCCAGCGCTCGATCTCCGTGGTCAATGCCGCGCCATTCTTGGCGCGCGCCGGAGGTGTCGCAAAGCGCTCGTCGGTGCGCAGATCCGGGCGCTCCATTACCTCGGTCATGGCCTCGAACATTTCCGGGTTATCGGGCGGGATCGTGATGTAGACGTAGTCGTTCGCCCCGTTCCCCGCGCAGCGCAGCAGGTCGGACCAGCCGCCGGTGGACGAGCGGTTGCCGGTGCGGTCGAGCGGCGTTCCGTTCGCCAAACTCTGCGTGTATTTGACCCGGGTCAGGTTCAGCACCGCCTCCTGCATCGCGACCTCGACGAGCTGGCCGCGGCCGGTGTTGTGGCGCTGTACCAGGGCGGCGAGGATCGCGATCGTCAGATGCATGCCGGTGCCGGAATCGCCGATATTGGCGCCGTTGACCATCGGCGGACCGCCCGCCTCGCCGGTGACGCTCATCGCACCGGATGTCGCCTGCGCCACCGGCTCGAAGCATTTGAACTCGCTGTAGGGACCGTAGGAACCGAACCCCTTGACCGAAGCATAGATCACGCGAGGATTCAGCGCCTTGACGGCCTCGTAACCGAGGCCCAGCCGGTCCATGACACCCGGTCCGAGGTTCTCGGCGACGATGTCGGCGTTTTTGATCAACCGGCGGGCGATCTCCTTGCCCTCCTCGGTCCGCAGATTGACGACGGTGCTGCGCTTGTTGCTGTTGAGCAGCAGGAAGAAAAAGCTGTCGAGGTTCGGATTGTCGGCATTCCACAGCCGCCGCGCCCGGTCGCCATGGGGCGGGCGCTCGATCTTGATCACATCGGCACCGAGCCATGCCAGCATCTGGGTGCACGAGGGACCCGCCTGGTCGTGCGTGAAATCGATGACGCGGATGCCTTCGAGAGCCTGACTCATCTGGGTCCTCCTTCATTCCTCGGCGGCGCGGTCGACCGACTGGTCGACCCGGGTGAGCAAGTCCGCGGGCAGCGGGCCGGCTTCGGCCGCGGCGACGCATTCGGCCAATTCGCGGCGATTCTTGACGCCCAGCACCAACGTGTCGACCGGAAGCGACAATGCGTAGCGATGCGCCAGTAGCGCCGGGCTCATGCCGAGCTCGGCGGCGAGGCGCCGGAAGCCGTCGGCATGCGCATAATCGCGCATCTCCGGGTGGTCGGCCGGGAGCGGCCGATCGAGGGCGCTGGTCAATGCCCCGGCCTGCACCGCGCGGATCCCCATGACGCCAACCCCATTGGCGCGCGCCGCCGCCATCACCGCGCGCGGTTTCGCCGGTCCATCGAAAAACTTCAGCGCGCCGGGCGAGTCGAGCAAATTGGCGATGCATTGCACCGCCGCTGGAGCGGGGCGTTCGCCGAGCAGCCTGATGATCGTGTCAGGATGCCCGATCCCGGTCAGACCCCAGGCGCCGATCAGGCCCTCTCCGACGAGCTTTTCGAAGACGGGTCGGACATCGGCGACAAAGGTCTGGTAGAGCGTCATGCGGCTGGCGGCGTCGGGCCAGCGCGCGATGTGCTGCGCATCGGGCACGACATTCGAATGAAGGAAGAACAGGTCGAGCCGCGACAGGCGCAGCCGCTTGAGGCTGCCTTCGATCGATCGCCGCAGTGTGGGCTCGATCTCGGCGCGCGGCGCATTGCCGAGGCCGCACTTGCTGGTGACCCGCACCCCTGCAGGCAACCGGCCATCAAAGGCCTCGCCGACGACCTCCTCCGCCTTGCCGTCGCCATAACGCGGGGCGAGGTCGATCAGGTTGATACCAGCGGCGACCGCGTCGTGCACCGTGGCGACGCATTCGTCGAACGTCGTCTCGCCCCACACCATCCCGAGCCCGCCGCCGCCCAGAGTCAGCGCCGAGACCGGCCAGAGTCGGCCGAAGCTGTGTTGCTGCATCAGCTACTTCCTCATCAATCGCCCAGATCGCGACCACGATCAAATCAACGCGGCCTCAGGTTAGCACGATCGCCATACCCGATGTTCAGCACAAAGTTTGATCGGCGCGGTCGGCTGCAGGCCGACGCGGCAATCGTCCATCCGAAAGAAATCAACCTATCGCATCGACCGAATGGGCCCTATTGGTATTGGAAGGGGGTCAATCCGGTTGCGGTGATTTGGACGGCACTGGGTTTCCTCGCCTACATGTTCGTGATCCCCGCCGAATGGATCCGGGTGGTTGCCCTGGTGGCCACCGGTGCCGGGTATTGGGCGACAATGCAGCTGTTGTCGCCGCGTTATCCGGAACTCGCCCGCGCCTCGCATCCGGGCGAGCAGCGCGAAGCGGTCGAGGATCTCGATTGGGAGCTCGCCTTGCGCTGACGCAGGTTGCTGGGCCGCCGGCTGTTCGGAGCGCCCGGCGGCTGTTGACAACAAGGGCCGGGCGGCGTTTGCATCCTTGTCAACTCGGCGACGATAGAGGAAGGCCCGACCCATGCAAGGCGATCCGACCGTTATCATGCACCTCAACGCGGTGTTGAAGAACGAGATGACCGCGATCAACCAATACTTTCTGCATGCCCGCATGCTGGAGCACTGGGGCGTCGCCAAGCTCGGCGCGCATGAGTACGATGAATCGATCGACGAAATGAAACACGCCGACATGCTGATCAAGCGCATCCTATTCCTCGGCGGCGAGCCCCGTCTCGAATTGGACAAGTTGCTGATCGGCCAGACCGTGCCGGAGGTCCTCGAGTGCGATCTACGGCTCGAACAGCTGGCGATGCCCCAGCTGCGCGAGGCGATTCCCTTCTGCGAAAGGGTGCGCGACTTCGTAACCCGCGACCTGTTCGCCGAGATCCTCGAGAGCGAGGAGGAGCACGTGGATTTCCTCGAGACCCAATTGGAGCTGATCACCAAGATCGGCCTCGAAAACTACATTCAGCTGCAATCCCAGCCCGCCGGCTAGGACAGCCCGCGGCCACCGCCGCCGCGCTGACCCGCTTGGCGGCCGCCGCAAACAGGACGATAATAACCCAGGATGTACCGCGAAGAGGCGCGGGAACGCTCGCGCCAAGTCGCGTAACGGAGGGAATTACAATGTCATCGGTCAACGGACGCTACGATGTCGGCGGAGTCTACCTGCCGAGGCCGTTCAAGGTGCGGCGGCTCGGTCATTTCGGGTTCAACGTCGAAAAGCTTCCCGAAGGCCGCGAATTCTATGGCGACCTGCTCGGCTTCACGGCCTCGGACACGCTCGATTTCTCGCGGGCGCCCTGGTACCCGAAGGATGCCGACCTCGGCGACCCACGCGGCTATTTCATGCGCTACGGCACCGACCACCACGCCTTCGTCCTCTTTCCCAAGAAGGTGATGGACCACCGCGCCGACCGCAAATTCGCTCCCGAGGTCACGATCAACCAGATCACCTGGCAGTGCGGCAGCCTCAAGGAAATTGCCGACGCCCACACCTATTTCCAGGAACAGCAGGTCCGCGTTCAGAGGGTCGGGCGCGACATGCCGGGCAGCAACTGGCACGTCTATGTCTACGATCCCGACGGCCACACCAACGAATTCTATTACGGGATCGAGCAGATCGGCTGGAACCGGCTGAGCAAGCCGCGCGACATGTACTACCGCGGCTTTCAGGAAAAGCCGCCGCTGCCGCAGATGTCCGAGGCGGCCGAAGTGGCCGAGGCCGAGGCCAAGGGCATCGCGGTCCTCTCGGGTCACCGCCCGCAGGACACCCTCGCGGCAACCTATGACGTAGAGGGGGTGATGCTACCGCGGCCGTTCAAGATCACTAAAATCGGCCCGGTCGGTCTGTTCGTCGACGATGTCGAGCGCGCCGAGGCCTTCTACACAGAGCGTGTCGGCTTTGTCCGCAGCGAGGAGACGACTTATCGCGGCGCTCGCTGCGTGTTCCTGCGCTGTGGCGCCGAGCACCACAGCCTCGGGCTCTTTCCGAAGGAACTTCGGCGCGGGCTCGGTCTCAGCGAGCGCAGCACGTGCATGTCGTTCGGCGTCGAGCTCGGCAGCTACGGGCAACTGCGCGAGGCCGTCGCATTCCTCAAATCGCGCGGCGTCAGCTTTGTCGACTCGATCGCGCCCGAGCTCTATCCCGGCATCGACTATTCGGCTTTCGCGCTCGATCCGGACGGGCATTGCATCCAGCTTTATTACTACATGGAGCAAGTCGGCTGGGACGGCCGCGTCCGGCCGCAATCCGCACGCCGCCAGATCGCACACGAATGGCCCGCGGCGCTCGAGCCGCTATCCGACACCTATGTCGACCAGGTCTTCCAAGGCCCGCTCGGGTAGAAACAATAAATACTTTAGCGCAGAGGTCGCCGAGGATACGCAGAGGACGCGAAAAGCTGGAAACTCTGCGTCCTTTGCGTATCCTCCGCGTACTCCGCGGTGAAGCTTTTTTTATGGTTCCCTCATGACGCCTGAAGATTATCTCGACCGCGTCCGGTCACTGCTGCCGGTGCTGCGCGAGCGCGCTTCCTATGCAGAAAAGCTGCGGCGATTGCCCGACGAGACGTTCAAGGACTTCCAGGACGCGGGGCTCTTTCGTTGCCTGCAGCCAAAGCGTTACGGCGGTTACGAGCTCGACCCCGAAATCTTCTACCAAGCGATCATCGAGGTCGGCACGGTGTGCGGGTCAAGCGCCTGGATCTTCGGGGTCATCGGCGTCCACAACTGGCACCTGGCGATCTTCCCGCCGCAGGCGCAAGAGGATATCTGGGGCGAAGACAGCAGCATCCAGATCTCGACCTCGTTGGCGCCGACCGGTACGGTCGAGCGGGTCAAGGGCGGCTTTCGCTTGCGCGGCCGCTGGTCGTTCTCCAGCGGCTGCGATTTCTGCCAGTGGGCAGTGCTCGGTGCCGTCGTGCCGCGGTCCGAGGACGGCGAGGCGCCGGATGCGCGGGTGTTTCTGGTGCCGCGACGCGACTACGCTATCGACGACAATTGGCATGTGATGGGGCTCTGCGGCACCGGCAGCAAGGACCTGGTCGTCGAAGGTGCGTTCGTGCCGAATTACCGGACCCACTCGTACCTAGACGCGTTCCATCTGAGGCATCCTGGCAACGAGATCAACGACGCTCCGCTCTACCGCCTGCCATTCGGGATCGTCTTTCCGAACGGCATCGTCGCCCCGGCGATCGGCGTGGCGCTCGGCGCACTCGAGGCCTTTCGGGAACAGTCGGCCAGGCGTGTCAATCTGCGTGACCAGTCGCGCATCATCGAAGACCCGTTCGTCCAGCTTCGCTTGGCGGAAGCGGCCGCCGAGGTGAGCGGCGCGCGTGACCGGCTGCTCGGCAACTTTGCCGAGATGATGCGACTGGCCCGCGCCGGCGCGGAGATCCCGTTGACCCAGCGTGCCCGCTACCGCTGGGACGCCGGCAAGGCCATCGATTGGAGCGTGCGGGCCGTCGATCGCCTGTTCGAGGCGAGTGGCGGGCGCGGCATCTTTCTCGATAATCCAATCCAGCGGGCGTGGCGTGATGTGCATGCCATGCGGGCGCACGCTGGCAACAACCCCGAGCGCGCCGCCGCCGTGTTCAGCCGCTCCGAATTCGGCCTACCGCCCACGGACATCCGGTTCTAAAGTTCACCACGAAAACACAGCGGCTACCGAGAGAAGCCGATCAAGCCCACCGAGATTGCTTCGCTTCGGACGCAAGGTCGAGGAGGGCATGGTCGGCTTCGTCAACGGCAAGACCGACTACCGCGCCCGCGCGACGACCGTGCGCTTTTCCAGCCGCGAGACCTGAGCGGCCCCCGCTCACGGAAGGGGCGCCTCCGGCCGCCCCTTTTTGCCGGTTGCGGAAGCGTCAAATTTCCCGGTTCAACGGGAAAATTCCCGCAAAAAAACGCATCCGGGCGCAAAACAGCCCGGCACTCCTCGGATAAAGCGTAATCAATCAAATACTTAGGATAGCCGAGACCGCGCAGCGTCGGCACCATATCCGGGAATTTTCCGCCGCCAAAAACCGGGAAAAATCGCCGTAACCGGGAAATAACCGGGAAAAGGGCACCGACAGTCCGGGAGGGTGCCGCAGACTGCCGTGCATGATACGCGTTGATCTTGGTGCAATGATGACGGTGGGTTCTCGCCTAATGCGCCCGAGCGAGCCCGGTGGCATCTGCGTATCGGCGCGAGTTCAGGAGGATGCGGCGGGCCGCCTCGACCTCGCCTTCGAAGACATGGGCGAGCGGGCTCTCAAGAATATCGCCCGGCCGGTCCGGGCATACCGAGTGGTAACCGCTGGCGGTTCGGCGGTTCCGCGGACGGAGTACGGCTCCACCCTTCCCGACAAGCCGTCGATCGCGGTGTTGCCTTTCGCGTACATGAGCGGCGATCCCGAGCAGGAGTATTTCGTCGACGGCATGGTCGAGGAGATCATCACCGCGCTGTCGCGCATCCGCTGGCTGTTCGTCATCGCCCGCAATTCGAGCTTCTCCTACAAGGGCCAGTCTCCCGATGTGAAGCGGGTTGGCCGCGAATTGGGCGTCCGCTANGTNCTCGAAGGCTCGGTGCGCAAAGCNGGCGGGCGGGTGCGGATCACCGGGCAGTTGATCGACGCGGCCACCGGCGCGCACCTTTGGGCCGACCGGTTCGACGGCTCACTCGAAGATGTCTTCGAGCTTCAGGATAAGGTGGCGTCGAGCGTCGCCGGCGTCATCGAGCCGGCGTTGCAGGCCGCGAGACCGCTCGTTCGACCGGCCGGCCGGCCGCCGATCTGACCGCCTACGACCTCTACCCGCGCGCCTATGCGATGGTCTTGTCGTCGACAAGTCGAAGCCCTGAGGCGCTCCGCCTTCTCGAGCAGGCGATCGCGCGCGACCCGCGTTACGGGCCCGCACTCGCCTGGGCCGCGAACTGCTACCGTCGGCTTGTGGTCGACGGTCGGAGTGAAGATCCGGCGGCGGACGCTCTGAAGGGCGTCGATTTCGCCAGGCGAGCGCTGGAAGTGGCCGGCGACGACCCCGGCATCCTGGCAACTGCTGCCCACGCGCTGGCCTATTTCGGCGAGGACATCGGCGCCACGATGGCGTTGATCGACCGTGCCCTCGCGCTGAACCCGAATTTCGCGCGCGGCTGGCAGATCAGCGGCCTAGTCAGGTTGCAGGCGGGCCAGTCCGACATCGCGATCGAGCATGTCGAAGCCGCGCTGCGCCTCAGTCCCCGCGCCCGCGTCGGCTACTCGCTCAATGTAATGGGTCACGCCCATTTCGTCAGCCGGCGTTTCGATGAGGCGGTGCCGAAACTACCCCTCGCGATCCAAGAGGATCCAAGCTTCCCGGTGCCGTATCGCACTCTTGCCGCCTGCTACGCGCATATGGGTCGGCTCGACGACGCCCGGGAGATCGTCGAGCGGCTCCGCGCCATTACCTCTGTCGTGGTACCGGACGCCAGCTCCCTACGGAACGCCCAGCACCGCGAGCTTTTGCTGTCGGCGGATGATGTCCTTTCCCATACTGCCGGCTGCTCGGCACCAGAGCTGGAGACCCTCGCCTCCTCGTGGCAGCGGTGACGGTCGTGGTGCGCTGGTGCGGACAAGGCGCTGCGCTGGTGGACCGACGCGGCGCTGAAGTTTATCTTCATTCCGCCACAGGGAGGACGACGACGTTACCATCGGCAATCGGAATGCTGATTTCATTTGGCAATTCATGACGCGTGCAGCGCTGCTGATCGCGGTCGGCATTCTTCTCCTATGGTCGGTGGCCGTCGCAGCCCAGGAGTTGGTGCATTTCCCGTCGTTCGAGGATAACGGCGCAGGTCTGTCCTCAACGATGCTCAACGGCTACCTCTGGCGGGGAGCGGGCGAGGGGCAACATCCTGCGGTGATCTTCCTGCACGGATGCGGGGGCCTGTTCCTGGGCTCGAGCGGGGCGATCGAGCCCGGCGAAAGCGATTGGGCCCGAGAGCTTACCCGGCGCGGCTATGCGGTGTTGATGGTCGACAGCTTTGCGCCGCGCGGCCGAGGAGCGATGTGCTCGNCGCAAGCCTNCGACATCGAACTTTATCGCAGCAAGCGGCCGCGAGACGCCTATGGGGCCTTGCTGTTTCTGCAGGCGCAACCCTTTGTCCGGCCCGATCGCATAGCCGTCATGGGGTGGTCCCAGGGCGGCGGCGACCTTCTCTTCGCGATTGGCACGCAGAGCGTCAGCCGGCCGGCCCAACTGGCACGCGGCGACTTTCGGGCAGCGGTCGCCTTCTACCCGTCATCGTGCGGCCCGCGAGGACAGTCGGCAGGGTGGACGACCGAGGTTCCGCTTCTGGTGTTGGTCGGCGCCGAAGACGTCGGGATCCCCGCGGTTCCCTGTAAGGCTCTTCTCGACGACGCGGCCGGCCGCGGCGCCAAGGTCGAGATGCAGATCTATCCGGACGCCTATCACCATTTCGATTGGCCCAACCTGCCGCGCCGCGAGCTGCCGTTTCGCACCGCGGCCGGCCTCGTCCGGATCGAGGGAACCGATCCGGCGGCGCGACAAGATGCTTTCTCCCGGGTCCCGTCCTTCCTCGCCCGCTTCCTGTCAAACTGAACGAACCGGATATCAAACTTCGAAGCGACCAGGAGCGCTCTTATCACGTAGAAGACGACGCGCCGGCCGGCGCGCGATGTTGGCACGTTCTCGCTCGAACTAGGTCTGTCGCGGATCACAGGCAGTTTCGTGATCTCGCGCAATACCGCGTTCACTTACCGGAACAAGCCGGTCGACACGAAGCAGATTGGCCGCGAGTTGGGCGTGCGCTATGTCCTCGAAGGAAGCGTTCGGCGCTCGGCCAACAAGGTCCGCGTCAACGCCCAGCTGATCGATGCCGAGACCGACGCACATCTATGGGCCGACCAGTTCGACGGTGACATGGGCGATCTGTTCGCCCTGCAGAACGAGATCACCAGCCGCATCGCGATCGCCCTCAACGTAGAGCTGTCCCGCAGAGAAGCCGCCCGGCCGACTGAGAATCCCGACGCGCTGGATTACATTCTCCGGGGACGCGCCGCATATTGGAAGCCGAACTCGCGAGAAAAGTTTGCGGAGACGACTGGCCTGTTCGAGCATGCCTTGGCGCTCGATCCGCATTCCGTCGAGGCGGCTAATAACCGGACGATGGCGCTCGCCGCTCTCGCAATCCGAGAAAAAACTTCTTCCTAAGGGTGAACTACCTCACACCTGTCGGCCGATTCCTGAACGATGCTGCCGAGCGTGGGCGGATCGCCCGCCCATCTGACGAACGCCGGCTAACCCTGGGAATCTGGGGAATGTCGGCTAGGGAGCCTCCAATGAGAATGACGAGCCTAAGTGCAACGATTTCTCTGCACAAGACCAAGAGCGGCATCTGTGCCGCTGTGTTCTGCGTCGCTGTGTTCTGCGTCGCTCCGCTGTCGGCGTGGGCAAAAAGTTGGACTTTCGTGGCGAACTCCGTTCCGAACGAAACCGGCGGCGTGCTGTACGTTTCCGGCGTTGGGTGGGCGAAGACAGGCAATATAGTTATCTCCGTGACGAATCCGCCGGATCAAAAGCCCGGCACTTACAGGATCGGCACAGCTTATCTCTACAAGAGCAAATTCAGTACTTCGATCTCGTGGGACCTTAATGCGGGCTCGTGCCCTATCTATTCGGAGTACGTGTACGTTCTGATCAACGCAACCGGCCCCCCCCAAACAGAGGTCGGCTATCCCGATATGCC
>JGI26340J50214_10000054_pt1 | contig 38141 bp, 40 predicted proteins | sample BogFormECP12_OM2_FD_50214 | JGI IMG/M metagenome (IMG submission 50214)
ATCACCGGCTTGCGAGCGCTCGGGCGAGCTGGCTTACCGCCTCTTGATGCCTCTCGTTTCTGATCTCGCCGAAATTGCGGGCGATCTCGAGCAGCATGCGTTGGTGTGGCGTGACCTGCCGCGGACCTTCCTGCCCGATCCCTTCATAGAAATAGCTGATCGGCGCGCTCAATGCCCGGGCGATCTCGAACAGCCTTCCGGCCGAGACCCGATTGATCCCGCGCTCGTATTTGTGCGCTTGCTGGTAGGTAACACCGATCATCTCGGCGAGCTGCTGCTGGGTCAGGCCCAGCATGATGCGGCGCTCACGAATCCGCGCCCCGACATGATCGTCGATGCTGGCGGTTGATCGCCCTCTTTTTGGCTTAGCCATGCTCCTCACCTGTGTGTGTCTGCCCAAAACGCGCTGATCGTGACCTCCATCCCTATCAACGCGATAGCGACGGATTAATTCCGAGCGGTCCGACCGAGCGGCCNAAGAGTACATCAGAGNCACCCGACTCCCACGACGATGAGTGAAAGCGGGAGTTCAAGCTTCCGGTAATCGCGAAAATGGTATGCCCCCCATCCGATGACAAGGTGTTGGATGAGAACCGCGACTGATGGGCTCCGCCTCGGTCAGCTCGCGACCAGCAAGATCGACCGATGGGATCGCTTCAGCACCGCGGTCGCCGTGTCCCCAAAGAAGAGCGTGGTTCCCGGCCGGGGGCTGACGCCCATGACGATCAGATTGTGCTCCCCGATTCTCAGCTGCCGCAGGATCGCCTCCTCCGGGTCGGCGTGCGCTCGGACCGCGGTTCGCAGCGGCACGCCGAATCGGTCGCCGAGACGGACGGCGTCGCGCAGGATCGCTTCTTCGTTGGCACCGATGCCTCCCCAATTTGTGTTGAAGCTAGGGGCCATGCCTTGCCGCCGCGACCGCCGTCCCCTCCTTGCCACGTACAATACCGTGACTGAACCGAGGCTTGCGCGCGCCAAGGTCAGGGCGACCTCGGCACCACGTCGCGAATATTCGGTACCGGTAACAGGATGTTGAGATGGGCGTTGGCAGCAGGTTCTTCACGATGGAATCTGCGCGCGACCCGCGATACCGAAAAATACCGGGATGAAGAGCGCGGTAATGAGCCCGCGCAGTTGCTCGTCAATGTGGCGAGTGAGGATCGGCGATTGGCCGACGAGAATACCGGCGACGAATGCCCCGAGCACGGTGTGGACGCCGATCGCGTCGGTGATCAGCGCCATGATCCCCATAACGACCAGGATGGTGGTGATGACCGGCACCTCGCTGAGGAGTGTGTCGTTAGCCCACCGGATTAGGAAGAACACCAGCCGCCGCCCGATGGTAAAGCTCACGACCAGGAACAGCGCCGTCCCGAGGATGCTCTGGGTGAGCGAGACGAGGTCGATCCTGCCGTGAAGGGCGAGACCGAACGTAACTGCCATGATGATCCAGCAGGTGGTGTCGTCGATAATCGCTGAGGTGACACTCAACTGGCCGACCGTACGGCGCATGAAGTCCATCTCGCGCACGATCATCGCGACGATCTTGACAGAGGAGACCGACAGCGCGGTGCCGAGAAACAATGATGTTATCAGGCGCTGTTCCGGGTGAGGGAGCATCGTTTCCGGCAACACCTCGCCGAGCACGAAGCCGCATACAAAAGGTACCGCGATGCCGGTGAACGATACGCTGAGCGCAATGCCGCGCGACTTTCGCACCACCGACAAGTCTATTTCCATGCCGGTCAGCAGCAGCAGCATCAGGATACCGAGTTGCGAGACAGCCTCGATCATCGCCTTCTGCTCGCGCCCCGGCGGGAAGATCGCATGCTGCAGCTGAGGCCACAGCTCCCCCAGTATCGAGGGGCCGAGCAGGATTCCGGAGATCAACTGGCCGATTACCGCGGGCTGGCCGATCCGCAGCATGGCCTCGCCCAGCAGGCGCCCGGACACCAAGAGCAGTACAATCTGGCATAGAAACACCGCCTCAGAGGAACCGGCCTGCGACGCCGCTCCGACCATCCATCGCTCTCCTTGCCCGTTTTCACGGGTGAACGTGAGTGCCGCAGGAATGGCGCCGCCACGCGGCACTTGCCTGCGGTCGCGAGACGACGGCAAGCTGGCATCACGCGCTTTCGAGAGGAGACCAATGACCCAACCGGTCGGCTTGTCCCGCGGGCTCACTAATTATGGCGACCCCGATTTCGCTCTCTACCTGCGGCGTTCCTTTGCTCGCTCGATGGGTTATTCGAGCGAGCTATTGGCCCGTCCGGTGATCGGCATCGCGGACAGCTCTTCGGGGTTCAACAATTGCCACCGGCATTTTCCCGAGCTGATCGAGGCTGTGAAGCGCGGCGTGCTGGCGATGGGCGGCTTGCCGCTGACTTTTCCGACGATCTCACTCGGCGAGGTCTTCTTGAACCCGACAAGCCTGATGTTCCGCAATCTGATGGCGATGGACACGGAGGAGATGATCCGCGCCCAGCCGATGGATGCGGTCGTGCTGGTCGGCGGGTGCGATAAGACGGTGCCCGCCCAACTGATGGGCGCAATCTCGGCGAATAGGCCAGCGATCGGGCTCGTTGCCGGGCCGATGATGACATCGCGCTGGCATGGCGAGCGGCTCGGTGCCTGTACCGATTGCCGTCGCTTTTGGGCCAGGTACCGCGCCGGTGAGATCGACGCCGAACAAATCTACGAGATCGAAGGTAACCTTGCGACGACCGCCGGGACCTGCGCAGTGATGGGGACGGCGAGCACAATGGCCTCGATCGCCGAGGCCCTCGGCATGATTTTGCCCGGGAGTGCGGCGATTCCTGCGGTGCACGCTGACCGCCTGCGCGCCGCCGAGGCGACCGGCCGCGCCGCTATGCAGCTCGCCCAAAGCGGGCTCACTGTGGAGCGCATCGTCACCCAAACATCAGTCGAGAACGCCATGCGCGTGCTGATGGCGATCGGCGGCTCGACCAACGCTGTCCTACATCTGACCGCGATCGCCGGCAGGGCCGGCATCGATCTCGACCTCGGCCGGTTGAACGAGATCAGCGACTCTACCCCGGTCCTCGTCGATTTGAAGCCGACCGGCCCACACTACATGGAGGATCTGTTCGCGGCCGGTGGAATCGGCGCAGTGCTGCGCGAGTTGAAACCGCTCTTGCACCTCGATTGCATGACGGTGGCCGGCGAGACGCTCGGTCAGCGTCTTGCGGTGGAGACAGGGCCGGTCGACCGTTCAGTCGTCAAGCCGTTCGCGGATCCGCTACAGCCGAAGGGCGGTCTTATCGCATTGTTTGGCTCGCTGGCGCCGAAGGGCGCGATCTTTAAACGCTCGGCGGCCGACCCGAAACTGTTCGAGAAGGAGGGGCGCGCGGTCGTCTTCACCTCGCTCGAAGACCTCTCGGCGCGCATCGACGATGCCGATCTCGATGTCACGCCGGACGACTTCCTGGTGTTGCAGAATGCCGGCCCTTTGAGCGCCTCGGGCATGCCGGAGGCGGGCTATCTGCCGATCCCGGGCAAATTGGCGCGCGCCGGGGTCAAGGACATGGTGCGCATCTCTGACGCGCGCATGAGCGGCACGGCCTACGGCTCGATCGTGTTGCACGTCACCCCGGACGCGGCAAGCGGCGGCCCGCTTGGCAAAGTCAGGAATGGCGACCGCATCCGGTTATCGGTGGCCGAGCGCCGCCTCGACCTCTTGGTCGCGCCGGAGGAGCTGGCATGCCGGCAGCTTATGCCGCCCTCCGTCCCGGAGCGTGGCTATGCGGCCCTCTATCGGCGCGAGATCTTACAGGCCGATCACGGTTGCGATTTCGACTTTCTGCGCAAGCATCCGCTCGGGAACGCGGCCCGGTGACCGGCTCGAATCTCCAGGGCAATTGCGTGCGCTTCCCAGCGACAGCGGGCGCGAATGGCGTATTTTCTGCAGCAGCTGATTAATGGGCTGACGCTGGGCTCGATCTACGGGCTGATCGCCATCGGCTACACGATGGTCTACGGCATCATCGGCATGATCAATTTCGCCCATGGCGAGATCTACATGATCGGTGCTTTCATTTCGATCATCGCTTTTCTGCTCCTGGGTTTGATCGGCGTCAGCTATGTTCCGCTCGCCCTGGCCCTGGTTTTGCTGACGACGATGCTGTTCACCGCGATCTACGGTTGGACCGTGGAGCGCGTCGCCTACCGACCATTGCGCGGGTCGTTCCGGCTGGCGCCGCTGATATCGGCAATCGGCACCTCGATCTTTCTGCAGAACTACGTGCAGATCCTGCAAGGGGCGCGGGAAAAGCCGATGCTGCCCCTCGTCCAAGGCGGGTTCACGGTCTTCGAGAGCAGCGGTTTTGCCGTTCGGCTCAGCTATTTGCAGCTTCTTATGATGCTGGTGACGGTGGCGCTGATGGCTGGGTTTTCGACTTTCATCGCGACCACGCCGCTCGGCCGCGCGCAACGCGCCTGCGAGCAGGACATGCAGATGGCAGCACTGCTCGGGGTCGATGTCGACCGGGTGATCTCGATGACCTTTGTGATGGGCGCGGCACTCGCGGCCGTCGCCGGATTGATGGTTACCCTCTATTACGGCGTGGTCGATTTCTTCATCGGCTTCCTCGCCGGCGTGAAGGCCTTTACAGCCGCCGTCCTTGGCGGCATCGGCTCGCTGCCGGGAGCGATGCTGGGCGGCATTCTGATCGGGCTAATCGAGGCTTTCTGGTCCGGCTATTTCTCGGTCGAGTACAAGGATGTTTCGGTCTTCGTGGTCCTCATCCTCGTGCTGGTCTTCCGTCCGACGGGTCTGCTCGGCCGGCCCGAATTGGAAAAGGTATAGTGACGGCCGCCTCAGGGCTTGCCGTCGAGAAAGCTGCTCTGGCGACCATCGACTGGGCGGCACTCCTCAAGGACGCAGTCATAGCGGCGCTGGTCGCCACACTTCTTGCCCTGCCCCTGGTGGGTTTCCAAACCTACGATGTCGGCGGCGGCGCACTTGGGATCCGCACGCATTTTGATTGGGTCGCAATAGCCGCCGTCGCAGTGTTCATCGGCCGGCTGGCGCTGAAGCTCCAACAGCACCTCCGTCGCGGTGGGGAAAGGCGCGGCGAGACGATCTTTGCCCGCCTCGGCGCCTGGGGGAACCGCCGAACATTGCCGATAACCCTTGGCGGGATCGCGTTCGCCGTCGCGCTCCCGTTTCTGCCGTTCTCCTCGCGCTATCTGATCGATCTGGGCACCACCGTGCTGATCTATGTCATGCTCGGCTGGGGTCTCAATGTGGTGGTTGGCCTCGCCGGTCTGCTCGATCTCGGCTACGTCGCGTTTTACGCCGTCGGCGCCTATACCTTCGCCCTGTTGGCGCGCGACCTCGGGTTTACGTTTTGGCAGGCGTTGCCTTTCTCGGGCCTGGTAGCAGCGAGCTTCGGGGTCATTCTCGGGTTTCCCGTGCTGCGGCTGCGCGGCGATTATCTCGCAATCGTCACGCTCGGCTTCGGCGAGATCATCCGCATCGTCTTGTTGAACTGGTCACCGGTCACCGGTGGTCCGAACGGGATCTCGGACATCCCGCGGCCCTCGTTCTTTGGCCTGCCCTTTGCCCGCTCGGTGCCCGAGGGCGTAACGACTTTCCATCAGTTCTTTGGCTTGGAATTCTCCGCGTCTCAGCGCGTGACGTATATCTATTTCGTCATCCTGGCATTGGCGCTCGTCACCAACCTGTTCACCTTGCGCCTGCGCAGGCTTCCGATCGGGCGCGCCTGGGAAGCCCTGCGCGAGGACGAGGTCGCCTGTCGCGCGCTGGGCATCAATCCGACCAATGTCAAGCTCTCTGCCTTTGGCATCGGAGCGATGCTCGGCGGTTTTGCCGGCTGNTTCTTCGCGACGCGGCAGGGTTTCATCAGCCCCGAGAGCTTNACCTTTATTGAATCGGCGACAATCCTCGCGATCGTCGTGCTCGGCGGCATGGGGAGCCAGATGGGGGTCGTCCTCGCCGCGATCTTGCTNGTNACCTTGCCCGAGTTCGGCCGCGCCTTCGCCGAGTTCCGCATGCTGATCTTTGGCGCGGCNATGGTCGCGATCATGGTGTGGCGCCCGCGNGGGCTCTTGGCGCATCGCGAGCCCTCGCTGCGCCTCCATCCGCGGCGCTCAGCGGCACCGTGACCGGCACCGACGAAGTCCGGGAGCCGCTGCTCCTTGTCGAGCATATGACGATGCGCTTCGGNGGGCTGACCGCGGTCCACGATCTTTCGTTCGATGCCTATTCCNGCGAAATCACCGCCATTATCGGACCGAACGGCGCCGGCAAGACCACCGTCTTCAACTGCCTTACCGGTTTCTACAAGCCGAGGGTTGGCCGTCTGATCATGCACGTCGACGGTGAGGCGCTGCTGCTCGAACAGATGGACGGCTTCAGGATCGCCCGGCAGGCTGGTATCGCCCGCACCTTTCAAAACGTACGCCTGTTCGCCGGGATGACGGTTCTCGAAAACCTGATCGTCGCGCAACATAGTTTGTTGATGTCGGCAAGTGTGTTCTCCGTTGCCGGGCTCCTCGGGCTGCCGCGCTATCGCTCGGCCGAGCGGGCTGCCGTCGAGCGCGCCCGGCATTGGCTCGATAAAGTCGGGTTGATCGAGCACGCTGACCGGCCAGCAGGGGCATTGCCATACGGCGCCCAACGCCGTCTGGAGATCGCGCGAGCCCTTTGCACAGGGCCGGCGCTACTCTGCCTCGACGAGCCTGCCGCCGGCCTCAACCCGCGTGAATCGGCCGAACTAAATCAGTTGCTGCTGGCCATCCGCGCCGAGGAGAGGATCGGGATCCTGTTGATCGAGCACGACATGAGCGTGGTGATGGGGATCTCGGATCACATCATCGTCCTCGACTACGGGCGCAAGATCGCCGACGGGACGCCGGCCGAGGTGCGCGCCGATCCCAACGTCATCAAAGCCTATTTGGGAGAGGATGAGCTGGAAAAGCTGCCCGAGACGACCGCGGCCGATCTCCGCATCCGCCGATAATGCTGACGATCTCAGGTGTCCATGCCTACTATGGCAACATCGAGGCGCTTAAGGGGATCGATCTCGAGGTGCGGGCCGGCGAGATCGTCACCTTGATTGGCGCTAACGGGGCGGGCAAATCGACGTTGCTGATGACGGTTTGCGGCCGGCCGCGCGCCGCTCGCGGGCAGATCCTGTTCGAGGGGCGCGATATTACCTGGCTCGCGACGTTCGAAATCGTGCGTCTCGGGATCGCGCAGGCGCCGGAAGGGCGGCGCATCTTTTCGCGCATGACCGTGCTCGAAAATCTGCAAATGGGGGCGACCATCGCCGATCGGGCGTCATTCGACGAGGATCTGGCGCGCGTCTTTGGATTGTTCCCGATCCTCGATCAGCGCCGAGGGCAGCGCGGCGGTACGCTTTCGGGCGGCGAGCAACAGATGTTGGCGATAGCCCGCGCGCTGATGAGCCGTCCGCGGCTGTTGCTGCTCGACGAGCCTTCGCTCGGATTGGCGCCTCTTATGGTCAAGCAGATCTTTGGCGCGATCCGCGAGATCAACGAGCGGCAAAAGACGACCGTGTTGCTGGTCGAGCAGAATGCGCACCAGGCGCTGCAGCTCGCCGACCGCGGCTATGTGATGCAGACCGGGCGGATCATGCTGAGCGGCACCGGGACCGAGCTGCTGGCCAACCCCGAGGTACGCTCTGCCTATCTCGAAGGAGGTCAGCCGTGACCGCCTTGCTCGGCGGCGAGATCGGTTCGTTCTTCGCGATGACGGTAGTATTTTTCGGCGGTGCGGCCTTCTTGACTGGCCAAGCACTGGCCCAGGGCTGGCGACCTGGTTGGCAAATCCTTCCATTCGCGTTGCTTCTCGCCGCGGCGGACAGGTTTCTCCTCTATGCGTTGTTTGCCGCCGAGCTCGCATCGTTGAGCGGGTTCCTGATTGCCGCAGCGATGCTCGGCGCGATTTTGTTGGCGGCTTACTACCTCACCCGCGCGCGCAAGATGGTGCAGCAATATCCCTGGCTCTACGAACGCCGTGGGCCGTTCGGTTGGCGCGAAAAATAGTACCGGTATGTTCCGCGCCGGGCGACCACGCGTTCGCGCGCTGCGCCCGGCCATGTTACAGTAACGGCAATCGCATGCTGGAGGGAGGTAAAGCCTCATGAACCGCTGGGTCCATTACGTCATCCTGACAGCGGCGCTCGCGCTCGGCGCCGGTGGGGTCAACGCGCAGGATATTCCGATCGCGGTGGTCGGACCGGTCACCGGCTCGAACGCGGCTCTGGGTGAGCAGATGACACACGGCGCCAAAATGGCGGTTGCCGACATCAATGCCAAGGGCGGATTACTCGGCAAAAAGCTCGATCTGATTATCGCCGACGATGCTTGCGATCCCAAGCAGGCAGTGGCCGCGGCGAATGATGTGGTCGGCAAGAAGGCGGTGTTTGTCGCCGGACATTACTGTTCCTCTTCGTCGATCCCGGCCTCCGCGGTCTACAACGAGGCCGCCGTTCTGCAGATCACGCCGGCCTCGACGAACCCGGCCCTGACCGATGATGCGGCCAAGAAGGGTTGGAACAACGTGTTCCGATCCTGCGGCCGCGACGATGTGCAGGGCGGCATCGCCGGCAAGTATCTCGCCGATCATTTCAACGGAAAGCGGGTGGCGATCGTCCACGACAAGACTGCGTACGGCAAGGGGATCGCCGACGAGACCAAGAAAGCGATGAACGCTGCCGGCTTGAAGGAAGCAATGTATGAAGCGATCACCCAAGGCGACAAGGACTTCTCGGCGCTGATCAGCAAGATGAAACAGGCGAATATCGACGCGATCTACTTCGGAGGTTACCAGACCGAGGCCGGGCTGATCGTACGCCAGGCTCGCGATCAGGGTTTACAGGCACAGTTTATCGGTGCCGACGCGCTGGTCACAGAGGAGTTCTGGAAGATTTCCGGGCCGGCGGGCGAGGGGACGCTGATGACTTTCCCGCCCGATCCACGCAACGTGCCGGCAGCCAAGGCCGTCGTCGACAAGTTCACGGCCGAGGGATACGACCCGGAGGGCTACACGCTTTACACTTATGCGGCGATTCAGGCCTTTGCCGCAGCGGCGAATAAAGCCAAGTCGCTCAACGTCGATGATTTGTCAAAGGCACTGAAGTCGATGACGGTCGACACGGTCATCGGACCGCTGAGTTGGGACAAGAAAGGCGACATCACGGACCCGAAATACGTCTTCTACGTCTGGAAGGACGGAAAATACGCCGAGATGTAAGCAGCCGTGGAGGATCGAGAATCGGCCGGAGGCCTGCAGAGCTAAGAACCTGACCCAAAAGTCTATGTCGCCTACTCATTAACATCGACGGCCACGGACCGCCTTTGACCTCATAACGGCCGCTCCAGGTTAAACGTCCGGAATCGGTAAGAAGCTCGTGGAAGCGCGTCCTAGTCAACCTATGATTAGACCGGCTACCCGAGTGAGTCCGCGAACCAGGCCGATGCCCTACGACACGGCAGCCGATCCCCGGCAGATCATTGCGGATCTCTACCGACAGCTTGACGAACGCAGCGTCGCTGCAAGAGGGGTCTCAACCCCAACACGGCCATTCATTCCTGGATCGGCTATGTCTTGGACTCCCACGACCACCGTCGAGTTCGTCTGCTACGACTCGGCGATCTTGATCGGCTTATCGACCGCTGCCGTAGCACGTAGCCGAGCGCGATGCCGGCGCAGTCAGGCAAGAAACAAGGAGGGCAGGATGCGCGCGCTGATTTTGGGAGCCGCCTTAGTGGCGGCGGCGACGCCGGCGTTTGCGGAGTTGAAAGTGTCCTCGACAAACGTCAAGAGCGGCAGCCCGATGGCGTTGGCGCAGGTGCTCGGCAGCTGCAACGGGCAGAACACTTCGCCGGCGCTCAATTGGTCGGGCGAGCCCGCCGGCACACAGAGCTTCGCGCTGACGATGGTTGACACCGACGCTCGGAACGGCAGGGGCTGGTGGCATTGGAGCGTGTTCAACATTCCGGCCTCGGTCCATGGCCTGGCGGCCGGCGCNGGCAGCGAGGGCTCGAAGGATTTACCCGCNGGCGCAATCCAGGGGCGGACCGACTTCGGATTTTCGCANTACGGCGGGCCATGCCCACCGGTCGGCGAGCACGCACATCACTACGAGATCACCGTGTANGCGCTCAAGGTCCCATCGCTGCCGCTCGACGAAACCGCCTCGGGCGCCCAGGTCGAACCCAGCCTCGGCGCCAACNCGCTGGCAACGGCGAAGATCGTCGGACGCTACGGCCGTTCGAAGTAACGCCGGCAGCTTCAGAGCACGTCCTCGATGCGGCTGGCGCCGGTGCACAGCAGGACGGTTGAAGCCGAGCGCGATGCCGGCGCACGACCCACGTCGCATGATCGATATGACCTAAAACATCTGCGGCGAGCAATCGATTACGACCCGTACCCGCTGCCGCCGCGCGGCTCGAGCCGCAGAGCGCGTCGAAGCGCAGTTGCGCCAACTGTCAACCGCCGCGAATTGACAAAACAGCGGCCGAGCGAAAGTCGGATTCCACCCTTCTCGGCCACTCGGCCTTGGCGCCGGGAACGGCTCTTCCTGCCCCTTTCCGGCCATTGCCCAATGAGACGCAGAGGTGTCGGGTGGGTGGATTTCGGACCTCTCGGGCCGGCGCGGCTGATGCACGTAGCTCGTTCGCTGCCAGGGCAAAAATGCAAAATTTTTGCACATTTGTTTGGCGCGCTTTCGGAGCCTTCACTTTGGCGATCGGTATGGTACCTTTTCTGGGCTCAGTCGCGAGATGAGGCCGGGAGGGGAAGCGATGTAAGCGGTAGCCTTTTTTGCGCTCACAAGCCTTGTCTTCGGCTTGTGGTCGGGGCCGACGGTTGCTCAGACCCCGGCGACCGATCCAACGCTCGTCAAAATCGACTCAGGCACTGTTCGCGGCATGGCAGCGGGGGACGTGATCAGCTTCAAGGGTCCCCCCTACGCCAGCCCGCCGGTCGGTGATCTGCGCTGGCGAGTGCCGCAGCCGGTGAAGCCTTGGCAGGGCGTGCGGGAGGCCGACAAGTTTGGTCCGGAATGCATGCAGCCGGACGATGTGCCGAAATCGGAAGATTGCCTCACGCTCAATGTCTGGCGGCCCGCAACCGCCTCGGCTGCGCCGCTCTCCGTGATGGTATGGATTTACGGCGGGGCGCTGGTGCATGGGTCCACTTCGCTGTACCCGGCCGACGCGTTGGCGAAGCAGGGTGTCATCGTCGTCAGCATGAACTATCGGATGGGCCGGCTCGGCTTCTTCGCTCACCCGGCGCTGGCGGCCGAGGCGCCCGACGATGTGCGCGGCAACTACGGGTACATGGACCAGCGCGCAGCACTTCAGTGGGTTCAGCGCAACATCGCTGCCTTCGGCGGCGATCCGAAGGCGGTGACAATTTTTGGAGAATCGGCCGGCGGCGGCTCGGTGTTGGTTCATCTCACCTCACCCTTATCGCGCGGCCTGCTCCAGCGGGCCATCATGCAGTCGCCCGGCATTCCGACGCCGCGGGCAAAGGTCGTTGGGCTGACCGAGCTTGCGGACGCTGAGAAGACGGCGGTCGACTATGCACGCTCGGTGGGAGTGACGAGCGAAGGCCCAGCAGCACTGAATGCGTTGCGCGTGCATCAGGCTGCCAAACTCATGGAGGGAGCTTCAGCGCCGGAGGAAATTGCGGCGCTCTCGGCCGGTAAGTTGATGATTGGCTTCGCCGGATCGATCCTCGATGGCAGGCTTGTCGTCGAGACACCGGAGGCGGCACTCGCTGCCGGACACCAAGCGATGGTGCCGATGATCATCGGTGCAAACAACCGGGACCTGGGGATCGGCAATGCCAGCAGCAAAGACGAGCTGTTCGCACAGTTTGGCCCGTATGCCGACGCGGCTCGCAAGCTCTACGACCCGCGCGGAGATCAGACGCTTGACGAGCTGAAGCAGCAGGTTTTTGCCGACAGGACCATGACGGAGCCGGCGCGTCATGTCGCCGACTTGGTTGCCCGCGCCGGCCAGCCGGTCTGGCTGTATCCTTTCTCCTACGTGGCGGAATCTCAGCGCGCCGAGCTGAAGGGCACCCTGCACGCTTTCGAGATTCCCTACACTTTCGACATTCCGGCAGCGATGGTAGGCGACAAAGTAACCGCTGCCGACAAGGCAGTGGGTGCGCTGGCGAGCGCCTATTGGGTGTCTTACGCCAAAACCGGCGATCCGAACGGCGGCGGGCGGACACAATGGCCACGCCATGACGCGGCCGTGGACGAGTTGATCGATTTCACCAACACGGGCGCGGTCGTCGGGCCGGATCCGCTCAAGGCGCGGCTGGACCTGTGGCAGAAGGTGTGGAACCGGGGCGGCTAAGCCTGGCTCGAAAATCGCAATCGATTGCGTGGAACGGGACGCAATCGGTGCGTAAATCAGGGACTTTTGCACCGGGGGTCGAACGCCGTTTTCCGGTCCTAACGCGACGTGCCTCGGTTGAAATGCTGATAGCGCCGACCGCACCACCCGGCCAGAATTGACGCTGTTCGGCGAGCGTACACTCCGGAGGGCATGATGCCATCAGTCGATCAATTCGTCGTTTGGGTCGTAGTCGGCCTCATTGGCGGCAGCCTCGCGGGCCTGATCGTTACGCAGCACCGCCAAGGGCTTGGTTTTGTCCGCAATTTGGGCGTTGGCCTCGCCGGCGCTCTCGTGGGCGGCGCGTTGTTCCGCGTGCTCGGCCTCTTGCCTCAACTCGACAAGGTGATGATCTCGTTGCGCGATGTCGTGGCTCGCCATCGTCGGATCGCTGCTGGTCCTCTTGGCGCTCTGGTTTTGGCAACGCTGGCATAATTCCACCTGAGCATCGGAAGGTCTGAAGCGTCGAGGCTCCGGACACCTCCCGCTCAAGCATGAAGGGGCTTGGGGTCGAGAGGCGCTGACCACGAGGGGAGAGGTACGCCTTGAGGAAGGCAAAGCAACCAGTTCCAGCGCTCCAAGGCAGGCAATCCTCGGCTTTCGCTCCCCAGGGCACCCATCATGGGCGCCGCTCGTTGCGCCGGCGGCGCAAAGGCGAGACGATGACCTCGTCGGCACCGGAATCCGGGGAATGTCGGATGATGAGTCATACGCGCGGCGCCTTCCATTCCTCGAGTTCCACCGCCCTACTGATGGTCGCTCTCAGTCGTTCGGGCCACGGGCAGACCGGCCCATCGATGCAAAATGCCGGTTCGGTTGCCTTCGGTGCTCTTCAGACTCGCCAGCCGCTCACTCCTGCGCAGATCGAGGGGATCGCGCGCGGATTGCTTGCCCAGCTCAGCCTCGAGGAAAAGATCGGCATGATGTCCGGCGATCTTTCCTTCTTCCCGGGACTGCTCCAGATGGGCAGCGGCGGATACAACCGTTTCCCGCTGACGACGGCCGGCGCGGTTCAGCGCCTCGGCATCCCAGGGGTTCGCTTCACCGACGGGCCGCGCGGCGTGATGTTGCCCGAGGCGACCACGTTTCCAGTCTCCATGGCGCGAGGCGCGAGCTTCGACCCGCAGCTTGAGGAGCGAATTGGCGATGCCATAGGGCGCGAGGCGCGCGCCAATGGCGCAAACATGATCGGCGCCGTCTGCAGCAATCTGCTCCGGCACCCAGCCTGGGGCCGTGCGCAAGAGAGCTACGGTGAGGACACCTACCATATGGGTGAAATGGGTGTGGCGCTCACACGCGGCGTCCAGCGCCACGTGATGGCGTGCGTCAAACATTTTGCCCTCAATTCGATGGAGAACTCTCGCTTCAAGGTCGACGTGACCGCTGATCCGCGCACGCTTCACGAGGTCTACCTGCCGCATTTCAAGCGCGTCGTGGATGCGGGCGTCTCATCTGTGATGAGTTCTTACAACAGTTTGAACGGCGAATGGGCCGGGCAGAACAAAGTGCTGCTCACCGACGTTCTCCAATAGCAGTGGGGCTTTCAGGGGTACGTTCAATCCGAACGGGTCTTCGGCATGCGCGCGATGCCAAGAAGGCGGCGCTGACGGGTCAGCACCTGGAAATGCCGACGAAGAACCTGTTCGACCGCTTCCTGCCCGATCTGGTCAAGCGAGGAGAGGTCCCGGTCGCAGTGGTGGAGGACGCGGCGCTGCGAATCCTGCGCCAGCAGGTGCGGTTCGGGCAGGGACGCGATCCAAGAGACTACACGCCGGACGTCATCGGGAGCGAGGCTCACCGACGCCTGGCGCGCCAGGCCGCGCAGAAGGGCATTGTGCTGCTGAAGAACGAGGGCAATGTGCTGCCGTTGACTGGCGTTCGCAACATTGCACTCCTCGGCCGGCTGGCGGATACTCCCAATACGGGCGACCACGGCTCCAGCTCGACCCAGCCTGCGTATGTCGTCACCCCGCTGCAGGGACTTAAATCGGCCGCCGTACCATTCGTTGTTGCGTATGACGATGGGAGCGATCTGGCGCGCGCCGCGGCGGCGGCCAAGTTCGCCGACGTGGCGATTTGTGTGGTCGGCTACACTTATCTCGACGAGGGCGAGTACTTCCTCCCGGAATCTTCGGGTCCGTGGACGGACCACTTTCCAAAGTCGACGCCCGAGGACATGCCGTTTGTCCGGAAACAAGCGGAGTACAAGGCGACCCAGGGCACGTACATTTTTGGGGGCGATCGGACCTCTCTCACGCTGAGCGCGGCGGACGAGAAACTGATTCAGGCCGTCGCGGCGGCGAACCCGCGCACGATCGTCGCGATCATGTCCGGCAGTGCTGCGATCGCCGAGGCGTGGCGCGACAAAGTGGCGGGAATACTCATGCTGTGGTACCCCGGCATGGAAGGCGGTCATGCTTTCGCGGACGTGTTGCTTGGGCGAGTCAATCCGAGCGGCAAGCTGCCTTGCACTTTCCCGCACCGCGCCGAAGACCTGCCGTTTTTCGATAAGGACGCGACGAAGATCACCTACGACCTGTGGCACGGCTACCGCAAGCTGGAGCGCGACGGGAACAAGCCGGCATACCCATTCGGCTTTGGGCTGAGCTACACAACCTTCTCGATTGGCAACCTTCGTCTGGCTGGCGACCGGATCGGACCGGACGGCAGTTTGATCGCTACGGCCGAGATCACCAACACCGGCAAGGTGGCGGGCGAGGAGGTGGTCCGGCTTTATGTCGGCGCACGCAACTCGAAAGTCGCGCGCGCACCCCGAGAGCTGAAAGCGTTCACGAAGGTGGCGCTTGCCCCCGGCGAAAAGCGTGTTGTCCGCCTGGCAGTTCCCGCCACCGACCTCGCCTACTATGATTCTGCAAGAGGCTGGATCGTCGAGCCGGGGAACTATGAGGCCATCGTCGGTCGTCACTCTCTCGATGACGCAGCTTTGCGAGAAGTCTTCGTAGTGGGTTGAGGTTTCCCGCAACTAACCGGCCGGCAGCGCTCCGCCGCAATGATCGATATCGCGACCGTGCATTTGGGCTTCTGCCTATCCGCCGTGAGCAATTCATCAGGAAGGTAAATCCCATGGAGATTTGGGCTCGCCTGCTCCGCACAACCGCGCTCGTGATGCTGGCCACCGCAGCTCTTCCGATCGCAGCCAGCGCCCAGACAAACGAAAATCCGACTATCACGTTTTGATGCAAACGCGGTGATTGGAACCGTCATCCCGCCTCTGGGCGAGTATCTGGCAGGCGCGCTTCGCCCCAATCTCGGCGGACCGCAACTGGATCGGACTGTCGAATACAGCACGGCAGCGGACGGCACAAAGCTGCTACTAGACGTATGGCGAACGGACAAGGTTCCGACAGGTCGTCTGCGGCCGGCCATCGTGAAGGTGCATGGCGGGGCCTGGGTACACGGCCAACGTAGCGACCCGAGCGAGTGGAACCGCTGGCTGAACGCGGTCGGCTACGATGTGTACGATGTCGACTACCCGATGCCGCCGCCAGAGCGCTGGAAGGACGAAATCGGCGAGCGTCAACTGGGGTGGTTTTGGCACTCAAATCGCTCGCGCGAAGATCAGGGCCTTCCTTGAAAAACACGGATGACCTACCGAGGGTGGTATCAGTCGCTTCAGCGTCAGCGTGTGCACCGAGAGGGCAGCTTGGCTCCGTAGCAGTCTCACAGCTAGTTTATCCGCGGTAGTCAGCTCTGGGTCGATCTTGCCAATTGGCCGCCATCGCGGCGAATGACCGGAATCGGCGCAACGTCGTCGTCCGGGCGAGTCCTGGCGAAGGCCGGGAGTCCCAACCTTTTGCAGACCCTCGGGCGCCCTTGCGAGCCGCCTGACGGCGAGCTGGATGGAGGCCAGGGTAAACGAAGGTGGCCAGGGTTTCGGCGAGGTTCTCGAAGTCCTTGGCGAGACGACGGTTTCGTCCGAACCACGAGAAGGTGCGCTCGACCATCCAGCGGCGCGGCAGGACGACGAAGGCTTTCGCGTCGTTGCTCCGCTTGACGATCTGCGTGCGCAAGACAGGCACCTTGGCCACCGCAGCGTCAACCTGCCAGGCGTTGTATCCGCCATCGGCCCAGATCAATTCGAGCCATGGGAAGCGCTGGCGTGGATCTTGCGGCCCTTCACCTTCTTGCCCGCGTCGTAACCCACTTTGTTTTCTTTACCGCCCCCTTTTCCGCCGATTTCACCGACTGGCTGTCGAGAACCGCAGCCGAAGGGCTGGCCCTCCGGCCCATCCGCTCGCGCAAGGCCATGTGCAGCTCGGCCCAGATCGCCTCCCACACTTCCTCCCGCTGGAACTTGCGGAAGATGTTGTAGACCGTCGAGCGCGGCGGAAAGCCGTCACGCGGCAGGTAACGCCACGGGCAACCGGTGCGCAACAAGTATAGAATGGCGTTCAACGCCGCCCGCATGTCGGTCTTGCGCGGTCGCCCGCCGGGTGTCGCCTTGGGGATCAGCGGCTCCAGCCGCACCCACTCGGCATCCCTGAGATCGCTCGGATAACCGTCGCCCTCTCGCCGATAAATCCGGCGGTGCTTCTCCGTCTACATCGCCGTTCGCCATCATGGTGTCCCATTACCGTGAATGACGCAATTCGGCGTAACGCAACACGCTTTGTGGGTCAGCCTCTAAGTCTTTGCTCGAGCCGCTTGGCGACCGGTGCCCCGTCCCAATCCGATTTTTTTGGCAAACTCGGAGCGCCGCTCTGCATAGTTTGGCGCCACCATCGGATAATCCGGCGCGAGACCCCATTTCGTCCGGTATTCGTCTGGCGTCATATTGTAGGTGGACCGCAGGTGCCGTTTCAGCATCTTCAGCTTCTTGCCGTCCTCTAGACAAATGAGGAATTCCGGGGTAACCGACTTTCGAATTGCCACCGCCGGTTTCAGCGGCTCCGGCTGAACTTGCGCCCCCGGGCCCTCCAGCGACTTCAGAGAGCTGTAAACGGCGTTGATGACTTCGCCCAGCTGTGCTGTCGGCAACGTATTGTTGCCGACATAGGCTGCAACCACATCCGCCGTCATGCGCAACAACAACTCCTCCTCTGCTATCTTCGGCGCTGCCGTTTCTGCCATCTGTCGCCCCGATATCTAGAACGTTCAACCTAGCGTTCATAATCTCAGCGGGAATTTCTTGTGTCAACTGATACTTGGTGGAAAAGACAATATTGGTCATTTTCCGATTGCACGAATGCACCCTCCCTGCTTCGCGCTCCAGGTTAGCTCAAGTGTCGCTCGGCAAACGCGATTTGTGGTAGGCGGCTGGTGTCCCTGGTCGAGATCTGGTAAAATGATTTCGGTCGCAAGCGCGTCGCGCGAGATGAGCTGCGAATGATTGCGTGATCGTGAATCAGCCTCCGCGAAGGCCTTGGCGCGGCGGCTCGTCCCGCCACTCCAACGAGCGGTCCTTTGATGCTCTCGACTTCAGTTTCCTCCCCAGGGTCCGCCGTTGACGGCTTCTATTCTGCCGACCTGTTCGAGGCCGATCCCGAGCTGGCGGCGGCGGTCGATCGCGAGCGCGATCGCCAGCAATGGCAGATCGAACTGATCGCCAGCGAGAACATCGTCTCGCGGGCGGTACTGGAGGCGCAGGGCTCGGTACTGACCAACAAGTACGCCGAGGGTTATCCCGGTCGCCGCTATTACGCAGGCTGCGAGTTCGTCGATGCCGCCGAAAGGCTCGCGATCGAGCGCGCCAAGCAGCTTTTCGGGTGCCCGTTCGCGAATGTCCAGCCGCATTCCGGGGCCCAGGCAAATCAGGCGGTGTTCTTGGCGCTGCTGAAGCCGGGCGATACCATCCTGGGGATGGCGCTTGCTGCGGGCGGGCACTTGACGCACGGCGCGCGGCCTAACCTTTCGGGCAAATGGTTCAACGCGCTTTCCTACGGTGTCCGGCCAGAGGATGGACGCATCGACTTCGACGAGGTCGAGCGTCTGGCCGAAGCCCACCGGCCTCGGCTAATCATTGCCGGGGGCAGCGCCTATTCCCGTATCATAGACTTCGCCTGGTTTCGCGCGATCGCCGATGCGGTCGGCGCCTATTTGATGGTTGACATGGCGCATTTCGCCGGGCTGGTCGCCGGCGGGGTTTACCCGAACCCGCTGCCGTACGCGCATGTCGTCACGACTACCACGCACAAGACCTTGCGAGGGCCGCGAGGCGGTTTGATCCTGTCCAATGACGAGGAGATCGGCAGGCGGATCGATGCGGCGGTCTTCCCGGGGCTGCAGGGGGGTCCGCTGATGCATGTGATCGCCGCCAAGGCGGTCGCTCTGCGCGAGGCCTTGGAGCCCGCATTCAAACGCTACGCGGGTGAGGTCTTAGAGAACGCCAAGGCGCTCGCCGAGGCTCTCGCGGCAGCAGGGCTCGAAATCGTCTCCGGCGGGACCGACTCGCACTTGATGCTGGTGGATTTGCGGCCCTTGGGGATCACCGGCCGAGACGCGGAGAGAAGCCTCGAACGAGCCGGGATCACTTGCAACAAAAATGGGATCCCGTTCGACCAGCAGAAGCCAACGGTTACTTCCGGCATCCGTCTCGGCTCTGCGGCAGCGACGACCCGCGGCTTTGGGCGGGACGAGTTTAGGACCGTCGGAAGATGGATCGTCGAGGTATTGCGCGGGCTGCCGCGAGGCCCCGGCGACAACGGCATGGCCGAGGCATGTGTGCTCAGAGAGGTTCACGAGCTGTGCGCCCGCTTCCCGATTTACGCGAAACTCGGAGCGGATCGTGTGCGGAATAAGTAGCGTCGCTCCGCGCCTCGGAGCGACCGGAGCAGGCGGAGGGGGAGATGCGCTGTCCGTTTTGCGGAACCGATGATACCCAGGTGAAGGATTCGCGTCCGACAGACGATCGCGGTGCGATCCGACGCCGGCGGTTCTGCCCAAATTGCGGCGCCCGCTTCACGACTTTCGAGCGGGTGCAATTGCGCGAGCTGACCGTGATCAAGAAAAATGGGCACCGCGAACCCTTCGACCGAGACAAGCTGGCCCGATCGATCTACGTTGCGTTGCGCAAGCGCCCGTTCGAGCCGGAGCGAGTGGAACGCATTATCAACTCGCTGGTGCGGCAATTGGAGAGTTCGGGCGAGACCGATATCCCGAGCAACATGATCGGAGGCCTCGTCATGGAGGCGTTGGCGAGCCTCGATCAGGTTGCCTATATCCGTTTCGCCTCGGTCTACCGGAACTTCCGCGAGGCCAAGGATTTCGGCGATTTCGTCGGCCGGATCGCGGCGGATGGCGATTGAGGCCAGCGCAGATCCGCCCGGCGATCGACGCCTCGAACTCGACGCGATGCGAGCAGCGCTTGCGCTGGCCCGTCGCGGGCTCGGCTCCGTCTGGCCAAACCCCGCCGTCGGTTGTGTAATCGTAAACGATGGCCGGGTCGTGGGACGTGGGTGGACCCAGCCCGGCGGACGGCCGCATGGCGAGACCGAGGCGCTTCGCCGGGCGGGGAAAGCGGCTCGCGGAGCCATCGCGCATGTCAGTCTCGAGCCGTGTTGCCACTGGGGCCAGACCCCGCCCTGCGTCGATGCTCTGATCACCGCCGGGGTACGGCGGGTGGTCGTGGCCCTCGAGGATCCTGATCCGCGCGTCGCCGGCGAGGGACTGCGCCGGCTGCGCGCGGCGGGGCTCGACGTCGAGGTCGGGCTCAGTGCCGAGGAGGCGGCCGAGGTCAATGCGGGCTTCCTGAGCCGCCTGCGGCTCGGGCGTCCGCTTGTCACGTTCAAACTCGCAACTTCGCTCGATGGCCGCATCGCTATCGCGACCGGCGAGAGTCAGTGGATCACCGGACCACCGGCGCGCGAGCGCGCGCACGCCTTGCGCGCCAGTCACGACGCGATCATGGTCGGCACCGGCACCGTTGTTGCGGACGATCCCCAGCTGACCTGCCGACTGCCCGGGCTCGACCATCGCTCGCCAGTGCGCGTCGTCATCGACCGCCATCTGCGAATTCCGCCGGCCGCGCGAATAATCGCCGATGCGCGCCGGGTGCCAACCTGGGTGTTGACTTTGCGCTCGGCTGATCCCGGGCGGCGCGCGGCGTTTCTTGCGAACCGCGTGACCCTGATCGATGTCGATGATGACGGCGAGGGGCAAATCGACCTCGCCGCAGCCCTCGGGGCGCTCGGTGAGCGGGGTATTACTCGACTTCTTGTCGAAGGCGGCGCCCAGCTCGCGGCCGCCTTCTTCCGCGCCCGCCTCGTCGATCGCCTTGTCTGGGTTCACGCCCCGCTGGTGATCGGCGGTGACGGGATCCCGGCAATCGCCAGCTTTGATCTCGCAGCATTAGCCGACGGTCGCGCCTTCGAGCGGCTGTCTACGGAGACGATCGGCGACGACGTGCTGACGACCTTCCGTGTTCGACCGATTTAATTCCGTGATCGCCGATTTTATGTCCCTGTTCTTTGGATTTATTGCGCTGTTCGCTCGCGTACGGAATTTGCTCTCGTGACTGGCCAAATATCAATCACTTAGAGGTAGACGATCGGTCGCTTTGCGGTCCGGAATCGGCTTTTTCGCGGTTTTTCCCCGTCGACCAGGGATTCCGGCCGAGGATGAAGAGCCTGGTAAATCGTCTGACAGACCCGTAGTTTGCCGGCATGTTCACCGGCATCGTCACCGATGTAGGCCGGGTGCGGCGGTTGCACCGCGGCGAACTTCTCGATCTGACGATCGCCACGGCTTTTGAGACCTCGGCGATCCCGGTCGGGGCTTCGATCGCCTGCTCCGGAGCGTGCCTTACCGTCGTTGCGGTGGAGCCTGCAGCATTCGCGGTCCAGGCATCGGTCGAGACTTTGACGCGCACCACCCTCGGGGAATGGGAGGAAGGCACGCCGGTCAATCTCGAAAAATCGCTCCGCCTCGGCGACGAGCTTGGTGGGCATCTCGTCTTGGGCCATGTCGACGGCATGGTGAGGATCCTCGAACGGCGGCCCGAGGCGGAGTCGGTTCGTTTCGTCTTCGAGGCGCCGGAAGAACTGATGCCCTTTATCGCACCGAAGGGTTCGGTCGCGCTCGACGGGGTGAGCCTTACCGTCAATGAGGTGGCGCAAAACCGCTTCGGGGTGAATATTATCCCGCACACTCTCGCATGCACCAATTTTGGCTCTTTGCGGCCCGGGCAGCGGATGAACCTGGAAATCGACTTGATCGCCCGCTATGTCGCGAGGCTTCTCCGGCAACCGCCATGACACGACCGCCCCATGTCCTCCTCGTCGAGGCGCCGTATTACACCCACATCGCAGCCGAGCTGCTGCGCGGCGCAGAGCGCGCGCTCGCCGCGGTCGGTGCCACCCATGAGCGCCTCGCGGTTCCCGGGGCGTTTGAGATCCCGGCGGCGATCGGCATCGCCAGCCGGGCGAGTGAGCGTTTCGACGGGTTTGTCGCGCTCGGCTGCGTGATCCGCGGCGAGACGACACACTACGACCACATCTGCGCCGAAAGTGCGCGCGGGCTCCAGGATTTGGCGGTCCGCGACGGTATCGCCATCGGGTACGGGATCCTGACGGTCGAGAACGAGGCCCAGGCACTCGTTCGCGCCTCGCCTGACGGCCGGGACAAGGGCGGCGAAGCGGTACGCGCCTGCCTGGCGATCGTCGACCTGAAGCGGCGTTTCGCCGGAAACGGCGGATGACTTCGACGGAGAGCGAGCACCATCAGGGCCTCGGCGGCCGCCGGCGCAGTGTGGCTCGGTTGACGGCCGTCCAGGCGCTCTACCAGCTCGAGGCCAATTGCGAGGCCGATCCGCAGTCGGTCGTGCGCGAATTCGTCCGACACCGCTTCGGCCAAGAAATCGACGGCGATCGGTTGGGCGATGCCGATCCTGAGCTGTTCGCCGACATAGTCTGCGGCGTGACCGAGGATCGGGACCATCTCGACACCGAGATCTCCGCGGCGCTCACCGAGGATTGGCCGCTGCTGCGGCTCGACTCGGTCCTTCGTGCGATCCTCCGTGCTGGCGCTTATGAGCTGATACATCGCCGCGACGTGCCACCACGGGTGTCGCTGAGCGAATATACCGCGATTGCGTACGCCTTCTTCACCGGCAAGGAACCGGGGCTCGCCAACGGGGTCCTCAATCACCTCGCCCACACGTTGCGCGACAGCGACCTCTAGGAGCCATGGCGGACCGCGTCTCCCGAGAACCCCTCGGCGAGTTCGAGCGCATTCGGCGGTTTTTCGCGCCACTCGCCGGGCCGGGCGGTCTCGGCCTGCTCGATGACGCCGCTATCGTCGATTGCCGCGAGGGGCAGCGTCTTGTTGTCACCGCAGACGCGATCGTCGCCGGTGTCCATTATTTGCCGGACGATCCGCCGGACCTCGTCGCGCGCAAGCTACTGCGGGTCAACCTGTCGGATCTCGCGGCGATGGGGGCGCGGCCTCTCTATTATCTCCTGACGACGGCGCTTCCGGCCGCGCTCGGCTCGGACTGGCTGGCCGAGTTTACCCGAGGGCTGGCCGAGGATCAGCGCCGGTTCGGGATCGACCTCCTGGGTGGCGATTCGGTGGCGACGACGGGGCCGGCCGTACTGTCTCTGACCGCCATCGGGGAAGTCGCCGCGGGAATGGAGGTCAGGCGCAACGACGCCCGCGCCGGAGACCTCGTCTGGGTATCCGGTACGATCGGGGATGCGTTTCTCGGGCTCGCCCTGCTGCGAGGTGCCTACCCGCAACTCGCCCCGGAGTATCGCGCCGGGCTAATCGGGCGCTTTCAAGTGCCCGATCCGCGCGTCGACCTTGGCTGCCGATTGACTGGGATCGCGCACGCGATGATCGACATCTCCGATGGTTTGATCGCCGATCTCGGACACATCTGCGAGACCTCGTGCGTCGGCGCCGTTGTCGAGCTGGCATCGCTGCCGCTGTCGCCCGCGGCGAGGATCATCGTCGATCGAGAACCGGGTGTCCGAACAGAACTGGCGGCGGGAGGCGACGACTACGAGCTGTTGTTCACCGCACCGGCCGGTTCGACAAAAGCGATCGACGATCTGTCCGCTGTCCTCGGCCCGCCGATCACGAGGATCGGTAGGATCGAGCCCGGAGAAGGCGTCCGCCTCGTCGATGCCGAGGGGCGGACCATCCCCGTCGGCGAATCCGGCTACCGTCACTTCTGAGCAGTTGCTCGTGCGGTTGCCTGTGGGTTGCTCTTCTGGCATGTTTCGCGCGCGCTGAAATACCCCGCTGTGCCGGACTCTGGCGGGGCCGCTGCTCTACCTTCGTGGTCGCAAGGAAACCTTTCCGATGCCTTCCGCATATTTGCTGGTCATCGCCTGCGGCGTGCTGGCATTGCTTTATGGCTTGATTACTAGCCGTCAGGTGTTGACGGCCAACGCCGGGTCTGCCCGGATGCAGGAGATTTCCGGCGCTGTCCTGGTCGGTGCGCGCGCCTATCTCAACCGCCAATACCGCGCGATCGCGGTGGTTGGCATGGTCGTCTTGATAGTGCTCGGAGCGACCCTCGGTCTGCGCGTCGCGATCGGCTATCTGATCGGGGCGGTGCTGTCGGCGTCGGCCGGCTATATCGGCATGAACGTCTCGGTGCGCGCCAATGTCAGGACCGCGCAAGCTGCGCGCAGCGGCCTCAAGGCCGGGCTGGCAATCGCGTTCAAGGCCGGCGCCGTCACCGGGTTGGTGGTGGTCGGGCTCGGGTTGCTCGGGGTCGGGATCTATTATTTCGTGTTGCGCGCGACGATGCCTGGCGAGGATCTGCGTCCGGTGCTCGAGGCCATGGTGGCGCTGAGTTTTGGCGCCTCTCTGATCTCGATCTTTGCCCGCCTCGGCGGTGGCATCTTCACCAAGGGCGCCGATGTCGGCGCCGACCTTGTCGGCAAGGTTGAGGCCGGCATTCCGGAAGACGACCCACGCAACCCGGCCGTTATCGCCGACAATGTCGGCGATAACGTCGGCGATTGCGCCGGGATGGCCGCGGACCTGTTCGAAACCTACGCTGTGACGATCGTCGCGACGATGCTGCTCGCCAATATCTTCTTTGCCCCGCCGTTGCGCGACAGCATGCTGCTGCTGCCGCTCGCGATCGGCGCGGTGTGCATAGCCACCTCGGTGATCGGCACCTTCTTTGTTCGGTTGGGTGCGGATAACGGAATCATGAAGGCTCTCTACAAAGGGCTCATCGCGACCGGTATCCTGTCGATCCTGGCGATCGCCCTCGTGATCGACTGGCTCCTCGGCCTCTCAGACCCGCTGGCAATGAGCACAGGCGCATCGGTGACTGGGCTCGGATTGTGGCTCTGCGCAATCGTCGGTCTCGCGGTCACCGGCTTCATCGTCTGGATCACTGAATATTACACGGCGACCAGCTACCGACCGGTGCGCAGCATTGCGCAGAGCTCGACCACCGGACATGGCACCAACGTGATCCAAGGCCTTGCGGTGTCGATGGAGGCGACCGCGCTGCCGGTCGTCGTGATCTGCGTCGGCATCATCGTCTCTTTTATGATCGCCGGTCTGTTTGGGATCGCGGTGGCCGCGACGACGATGCTGGCGCTTGCCGGCATGATCGTCGCCCTCGACGCTTATGGCCCCGTCACCGACAATGCCGGCGGCATCGCCGAGATGGCCGACCTGCCGCGCGAGGTGCGGCGCACGACCGACGCGCTCGACGCCGTCGGCAACACGACCAAAGCAGTGACCAAGGGTTACGCGATCGGTTCCGCGGGGCTCGCCTCGCTTGTGCTGTTCGCGGCCTACACCGAAGATCTAAAGCACTACTTCCCCACCCTCGATGTCCATTTCGGGCTGCAAGACCCCTACGTCGTGATTGGGCTCTTTCTCGGCGGGCTCCTGCCTTACCTCTTCGCCTCGCTCGGGATGACCGCGGTCGGACGAGCCGCCGGCTCGGTGGTCATGGAGGTGCGGCGCCAGTTCCGCGAGATCCCGGGCATCATGCAGGGCAAGGCAAAGCCGGATTATGGTCTCGCCGTCGACATGCTGACCCGGGCGGCAATCCGCGAGATGATCGTTCCGTCCCTGCTGCCGGTGCTGGCGCCGATCGCTCTGTACATTGTTATCTCGCTGATTGCCGGGCGAGCGGCCGCGTTCAGTGCACTCGGCGCTATGCTGCTTGGCACCATCGTGACCGGGATCTTCGTTGCCATCTCGATGACTTCGGGTGGCGGTGCGTGGGATAATGCAAAGAAATATATCGAGGAAGGCCATCACGGGGGCAAGGGCTCCGAACCCCATAAAGCCGCAGTGACCGGGGATACCGTCGGCGATCCCTACAAGGACACCGCGGGTCCGGCGATCAACCCGATGATCAAGATCACCAATATCGTCGCCCTGCTGCTGCTGGCGATCCTCGCTAAGTGGGCCGGCTGAATTCCGCCGATCGTCCGATCAGGAATTTAATTGTCTGGTTTGCCGGTTTGGTGGCCGCCGGTGCTGCTGCCTCCGCTGGTGCCGCCCGCGCTGCTGTTGAACTTTCCGAGATTGCCGATCACCTGCTCGAGGAATGACAGCTCGCGGCCAGGCGCCGGGGTCGCGCGGTCAACCGGATCGATCGCCCTAGCGTCCTCTATGCCCTTGTGATCGACCGCCTTGACGATACCCTGGTCGTCGAAATTGACGACATAGACTTGCTGGTCAACCATGCTGGGATCAAAGAAAGAGAATTGCTCAGTTCGCCGGCTTATGTAGTACCAAGATTTGTCGTTGAAGATGCTGACGCTCGACGGCGAACCCAGGATCTTGATCACTTCGTCTTTGGTTGTGCTGCCTGGATGAACCTCGGCAATCTTATCCTGCGAAGGTAGGTTGCCGCGTTGCTCGACGCTCGTCGCGCAGCCCGTAGTCAGCGCCATCCCCCAAATTACGCTGAAGATGGCAAATCGATGCCGAATGAGGATTGCCCGCCGGTGGAACATGGGATCACGCAACCGGTCTCTGTTGAAGCAAGTCGGGGCCGCGCCCATTTCTACCTTACAGCTTTTAGCCTGAAGCCGTTCGTTGTCAACGTCTTCGGCGGTTTTGAGCGCGATCGTGACCTCCTTTTGCTCGCGTGTCCCGGATCGCGCCCGGTTTCTTGTTGCGATGGAAGGGTCACAGTGACCGATACCATACCCGAATTCTCCCGACTTGTTCCACTCGCACGGCTGGGTTCCGCTCCGTTTCGCCAGCAGATCGAAGCAACGTCGAGCGAACGTGAGAAACTTTGCGGGCGCTTCGACCTCCTCGCCCTCGACCGTCTGACCGCGGCTGTCGAGCTTCGCCGCCAAGGCGATGAGGTCATCGCGTTGGAAGCTGCTTTCGAGGCCGAGTTTGTGCAGAGCTGCGTCGTCACTCTCGAGCCGGTCGCGGGCGCAGTATCCGACCGCTTCATGCTTGTTTATGGTCCTGCCGAAGCGGAGCAGCGGGAAATCGGATCGCAAGAAGCCGAGGTGGCTTTCGAGCCATTGAATCGCGATGTGATCGACATCGGAGAAGCAGTGGCGCAGGAGCTCTCGCTCTCGCTGCCGGTCTTTCCACGGCACCCCGACGCAAGGATAGATGCCGAAACATTTGTGGAATCGACCAGGAGCCCCTTCAGTTCCCTAGCGCGCCTTAAGCAACGTATGGAGTGCTGACGGGTTCGCGAGGCGCGAGCAAAACAGCTGCCAGGCCTTGCGGGACGGCTGCATGATTGTTGCCGCGGCTTCTGTTTTTGGCTAATTAGCGGCGTTCTTTTGCGTCGCTTTTCCAGAAAGCGAGCTTGCCATGGCCGTTCCAAAAAAGAAAACCTCGCCGTCGCGCCGCAACATGCGGCGCTCGCACCATTCGCTCGAATCTGCCACCTATGCGGAATGCCCCAATTGCGGCGAGTTGAAGCGCCCGCATCATCTTTGCAAGGCGTGCGGGTACTATGACGGGCGCGAGGTGATCGCGGCGCCATCGGAGAAGCCCTGACCAACAAACTCGGCTCAGAGGTCGCGCACGGTGAGCGACACCATCACGATTGCGATCGATGCAATGGGCGGCGATCGCGCTCCGGGCATCGTGCTGAAAGGTGCCGAGATCGCGCTGCAACGATATCCTGGTGTTCGCTATCTGTTGTTCGGCGCGGAAGGCAAAATTCGTCCGCTGCTCGTGAAACTGCCGGGGCTCAGCGAGGCGGTAACGCTCTTCCACACGAGCGAGGTAGTAGCGGCTGATGCGAAGCCGTCGCTGGCGCTTCGCGCCGGGCGCCCGTCGAGCATGAAGCTCGCGATTGACGCCGTCGCCGACGGTCGAGCCGATGGCGTCGTGTCTGCCGGCAATACCGGCGCGTTGATGGCGATGGCCAAATCAGCGCTGAAAATGTTGCCGGGGATTGATCGGCCAGCAATTGCGTCGTTCTTCCCGACCCAGCGCGGCGAGAGCGTGATGTTGGACCTCGGTGCCAACATCGAATGCGACGCCGAGAATCTCGTGCAGTTTGCGCTGATGGGTGACGTGTTCGCGCGGACCGTCCTCGGTCTTGTCGAGCCCACCGTTGGCCTGCTCAACGTTGGCGCCGAGGACTTGAAAGGCAACGACGCCGTTCGCGCCGCTAGCGCGCGATTGCGTCTGGCGGTAACACCGATCCAGTTTTATGGGTTCATCGAGGGCGATGATATTGCTGCGGGAACCGTGGATGTCGTCGTCACCGACGGCTTCACAGGCAATGTCGCCGTCAAGACGGCTGAGGGAATGGCCAAGCTTTTCACCGAGTTCCTTGAGGCGGCGTTTCACCACTCGCTATCGGCACGGATCGGCTATCTCCTTGCACGCGGGGCTCTCAGGAAACTCCGGATGCGTTGCGATCCGCGCCGCTACAACGGCGCCATGTTCTTGGGCCTGGGCGGAATCGCGGTCAAGAGCCATGGCTCGACCGACGCTTTCGGCTTCGCCAACGCGATCGGCGTTGCCATCGACATGAAGGTAAACGGCTTCCTCGACAAGATCCGGGTCGAACTGGAGCGCCTCAACGAGGCGCGGTCCGTGCCGCAGCCGGCGGCTCTCTAATCGCCGGGAAGATGACTCTGCGATCCCAGGTCGCCGGCTGCGGCGCTTACCTGCCCGAGCGAATCATTACGAATCACGAACTCGCCAGCGACCTCGACACCTCGGATGAATGGATCCGCCAGCGCACCGGGATAGGCGAGCGCCGGGTCGCCGCACCGGGAGAGTTGACGTCGGACCTCGCCGTCCGTGCCGGCGAGCGCGCGCTGAGTAGCGCCGGGATGAACGGCAGTGACCTTGATCTGCTCATAGTTGCCACAGCGACTCCCGACAACACCTTTCCGGCCACTGCTACGAAGGTGCAGGCACTGCTCGGGATGAGGCACGGCGCGGCTTTCGACGTTCAGGCGGTGTGCGCGGGGTTCATCTTTGCACTTTCGGTCGCCGACAATGCGCTGCGCCTCGGCCAAGCGCGGACCGCGCTCGTGATCGGGGCGGAGACATTCTCTCGCATTCTTGACTGGGCGGATCGCGGCACTTGTGTCCTCTTCGGAGACGGAGCCGGGGCCCTCGTTCTGAGGGCGGTCCCAGCCGCGGCGTCGGGCGGCCGCTTTATCCTCTCGAACCATTTGCATTCGGACGGACGCCAATACGACATCCTCTATGTCGACGGGGGCCCGTCCTCGACCCGCTGTACGGGCTTTCTGCGGATGGAAGGACGCGAGGTCTTCCGGCTGGCGGTCCAGCATTTGAGCTCGGTGGTCGACGAGGCGCTCACCGCGAATGGTCTTACCGCGGCGGATATCGACTGGCTCGTCCCGCATCAAGCGAACAGCCGCATCATCGAGGGTATGCGGAGGAAACTGGGCCTGTCCAAGGACCAGGTGGTCGTCACGATCGAACGCCACGCCAACACTTCGGCGGCCTCGATTCCGCTCGCCATCCAGGCGGCCGTCGAGGACGGGCGGATCCAGCCGGGGCATCTGGTCTTGATGGAGGCTCTGGGCGGCGGCCTGAGTTGGGGTGCGAGCTTGGTGCGCTGGTAGTCGTGCTGGGGTACTCTGCCGCCGCTTGACCGGAAACCTGACAACGCTTTGGAATTTGACGAGATTTTCCCCGCGGGTTAGGCTTCCGGCAAAGAAGGGGAGGGACCTAATGGCCGGAGAAACGGTGACTCGCGCGCGGCTTAGCGAGGCGGTTTATCAAGAGGTCGGCTTGTCGCGCAACGAGTCGGCCGAGCTTGTCGAAGCGGTGATCGCCGAAATCTCCGGCGCACTCGAACGTGGCGAGATTGTTAAGATTTCATCATTCGGGAGTTTTGCCGTTCGGCAGAAGGGCCAACGTATCGGCCGTAACCCCAAGACTGGTCAGGAAGTGCCAATCAACCCGCGACGCGTTCTCGTCTTCCGTGCCTCGCACGCCCTCAAGGATCAGATCAATCAGGGTCTGGCCGATACAGGCAACAGTGGTACGCCCTCTGCGCGTGCGGCCAAGGCACCCTCGGCGTGAGGTGACCCGGGCGAACGAAGCAGCACTCCACCGGCGCGCCGGCAAATCGGGCGCTGCCTTTCGCACCACCGGAGAAGTCTCTGAGGAACTCGACCTTCCGCCGCATGTGCTGCGGTTTTGGGAATCCAAATTTCCGGAGATCAAGCCCCTCAAACGCGGGGGCGGGCGTCGTTACTATCGGCCGGAGGACGTCGAGCTGCTCCGCAGGATCCGCCAATTCCTTTATCAGGAGGGATATACGATCCGCGGGGTCCAAAAGCTGCTCCGCGAGCGTGGCCCGCGAGAAGAGCTGCGGGTAGCGGTCGAGGCCGACGCGCCGGCGACGCTGTTTCCGCTCGAGCCGGTAGCCGATCCGCCCGGCGCCGCGACAGCTCCGGTGCCCTCTCGGCAAGCCCTGCAAACGGCGCTGGAGGAGGTGAGGCGCGAGCTCCTGGAGATCCGCGCATTGCTCGACAAGCTCCTTGAATGAGATGTCGTGCCTGCAGCAAGTTGCACTGTCCGAGGCGGATCATTATGATCGATTGCGTCGGCAGAGCCGCGCCGGTCGGAGCGTAGCGCAGCCTGGTAGCGCATCAGCATGGGGTGCTGAGGGTCGTGAGTTCGAATCTCACCGCTCCGACCATCTTTCCCCGGCTCGTTGGCAATTGAAGCTCGGACGAGGAGGACGAAGGCATGAATGCTCCCCAGGCCGAGCTCGAGCCTTGGCAGTGGCCCGAGGAACGGTGGCGCAAACTCGTCAACCGCGTCCGTGCCGGGCGACGATTGCGGCCGGCCGAGTGGCCGAACGGCACGCGGTGCGCCGTCGCGTTGTCATTCGACAGTGATCACGAGACCAGCGAACTGCGCGATGGCGGCAAGTCGATTGGGCGTCTAGCGTGGGGCCAGTTCGGCAGCCGGGTAGGCGTGCCGCGGATCCTCGACCTGCTCGACAAACACGGCGTCAAGGGCTCGTTTTATGTGCCGGCGGTGACAGCACTTCTCCACCCCGAGGAGCAGCGCCGGGTGGTGGCTGAAGGCCATGAGATTGGTATTCATGGCTGGATCCACGAGCTCAATTCGAGCCTCCCCTACGAGGCCGAACGCGACCTTATGAGGCGTTCGGCCGATACCCTCGAACAGATCGCGGGTGTACGGCCGGTCGGCTTGCGCACCCCTTCGTGGGACTTCAGTCAGCACACGCTGGAAATCGAGAAGGAGATGGGGCTGCTATATGATTCCTCGCTGATGAGTGACGAGGATTGTTACGAACTGCTGCTCGACGGCGAGCCGGCCGGGATCGTCGAGCTTCCAGTCGAATGGGTACGCGACGACGCGGTCTATTTCATGATGAACAGGTTTTCGGCGCTGCGGCCTTATACGCCGCCGACCGACGTGCTCGATATTTTCCGGCGAGAGTTTGATGCCGCTTATGACGAGGGCGGCATTTTCCAGCTGACCATGCATCCACACGTAATCGGCTACCGCTCACGGATCTGGATCCTCGAGGAGATTATCCGTCACGCGAAAGCGCGCACCGGGGTGTGGTTCGCCACCCATGCCGAGATTGTCGACTGGGCAAAGCAGCACGCAGCCTAAGACGGTGGACGAGGCCCAGGCCACGCCCACGCGGTGCGGCCATGTCGCGCTGATCGGCGCGCCGAACGCCGGCAAGTCGACGCTGCTCAACCGGCTCGTTGGACGCAAGCTTTCGATCGTGACGCCCAAACCGCAGACGACACGAACTCGGCTGCTCGGTATTGCGATCGAAGGTCCGACGCAGATCATCTATGTCGATACGCCGGGGATCTTTGCACCACGGCGCCGCCTCGACCGAGCGATGGTCGCGGCGGCCTGGTCGGGCGCCGCAGATGCCGACCAAACGGTGTTTCTGGTCGATGCCGCCCGCGGCGTCGACCGAGACACCCGCCGAATCCTCGACCGCCTCGCCGAGCGTGGCCGGAAATCGATCCTCGCTTTGAACAAGATCGACCTGGTTCGACGCGAAAGCTTGCTCGGTCTCGCCGACCAGCTCTCCCGAGAAGGCCGCTTCGATTCCGTCTTCATGATCTCGGCCTGCACCGGCGACGGGGTCGAAGATCTGAAGCGGTATCTCGCCGGCGCCCTGCCGCAAGGTCCGTGGCTGTTTCCTGAGGACCTGCTGTCCGACATGCCCGAACGAGTGATCGCGGCCGAGGTGACGCGCGAGCAGGTCTTTCTGCAGCTGCATGACGAATTGCCGTATGGCTCGACGGTCGAGACCGAGCGATGGGAGGACAAAAAGGACGGCAGTGCACGGATCGAGCAAGTGATCTTTGTCCAACGGCCGAGCCAACGCGCGATCGTCCTCGGCGAAGGTGGGCAGCGGATCAAGGCGATCGGTGCCCGGGCCCGCGCCGAGCTTGAGCGTATGCTCGAACGCCGCGTCCATCTGTTCCTGTTCGTCAAGGTGCGCGAGAACTGGGTCGAGGACCGTGAGCGCTATGCAGCCCTCGGGCTCGATTACGACGTCTGATGCAGTGGCATGACACCGGGTTCGTCCTGGTAGCTCGCCGCCATGGTGAGAGCGCCCTGATCGTCGAGCTCTTGACGCGCGAGCATGGACGGCACGCCGGCCTGGTTCGCGGCGGGCAGTCGCCCAAAGCGCGGGGGATGCTGCAGCCGGGCAACGAGGTTGCCGCGACGTGGCGCGGACGCCTGGACGAGCATCTCGGCACGATCGGTTGCGAGCTGGTGCAGGCCCATACCGCGCGCTTTCTCGACGATCCCGGCCGGCTTGCCGGTCTCACCTCGGCGGTGGCGTTGGTTTGCGCTGCGTTGCCGGAGCGCGAGCCGCATGGGAATGTGTTCGTATCGTTCGCGCGGCTGATCGGCGCCCTCGATTCGGCGGTCGACTGGCCAGCGCAATATGTGCGGTGGGAACAGGACCTGCTGAGCGCGTTGGGGTTTGGCCTGGATTTCGGTGGTTGCACGCCGCCGGGGGCGACGGCCGACCTCGCCTACGTGTCACCGCGCACGGGGCGCGCGGTATCGCGAACGGCGGGTTTACCCTATCACGATAAGCTGCTGCGTTTGCCCGAATTTCTCTGGCGCGATTCGCCGGCCGATGAGGCTCAACTCGTCCTGGGCATGACCTTGACAGGGCATTTCCTGGCGCATCACGTGTTCGCTCCGCAAGGCCGCACCCTTCCGTCGGCGCGAGTCCGGCTGGCCGAGCGCATACGGCAAGCTGCTGTGGCTGCTACGATCAGCAGCTAAGAATGCCGCGCTCCTCCTTCTATTCAAGGTAATCGACACATGCCCACGACGGCCCTTTCCGGCAAGGTCCGCAATGTGGACTTCGCCGATGCGCTCGGCGAACGCTATCTCTCCTATGCGCTGTCGACGATCATGTCCCGCTCGCTGCCCGATGTGCGCGACGGGTTGAAGCCGGTGCATCGCCGGATCCTGCACGCGATGCAGCAGCTCCGCCTCGATCCTGCTTCGGGCTACAAGAAATGCGCCCGGGTTGTCGGCGACGTGATCGGCAAGTTCCACCCGCACGGCGAGCTGGCGGTCTACGACGCGCTGGTGCGGCTCGCGCAAGACTTCTCCCAGCGCTACCCGCTGGTCGACGGACAGGGGAATTTCGGCAATATCGACGGCGATAACGCCGCGGCGATGCGCTACACCGAGAGTCGCCTCTCGGCCGTGGCGCAAGCGATGCTCGACGGCATCGACGAGGACGCCGTCGATTTCCGCTCGACCTACGACGGCGAGGACAGCGAACCGGTCGTCCTGCCTGGGCGCTTCCCGAACCTGCTCGCGAATGGCGCCTCGGGGATCGCGGTCGGCATGGCCACCAGCATTCCGCCGCATAATGTCGGCGAGCTGTGCGCGGCGCTGTTGCATTTGATCGAGAACCCCGCCTGCGCAGCGGGTGAGCTTACAGGTCTTGTCCCAGGACCGGACTTCCCGACCGGCGGAATTCTGGTCGAGCCACCGGAAAGCATTCGCCAAGCCTATGAGACCGGTCGCGGCAGCTTTCGGCTACGAGCGCGTTGGACCACCGAAGCGGTCGGCCACGGGCTCTACCAGATCGTCGTCACCGAGGTCCCTTTCCAGGTGCAAAAAGGGCGGCTTGTCGAACGGATCGCCGCCTTGCTCGAGGAGAAGAGGTTGCCGCTGCTCGCCGATGTTCGCGACGAGTCGGCCGAGGATGTCCGCCTCGTGCTCGAGCCGAAGACACGCAATGTCGACGCCGAGATGCTGATGGAGCAGCTCTTCCGGCTAACCGAACTCGAAACGCGCGTGCCGCTCAACCTCAACGTCCTCGACCCGTTCGGCGTACCGCGGGTGATGAACCTTAAGGAGGCGTTGCAAGCCTTTCTCGACCATCGCCGCATTGTGCTGCAGCGGAAGAGCCGCCACCGGCTGGCGACGGTCGCCCGCCGCATGGAGATCCTGCGCGGCCAGATCATCGTCTATGTCAATCTCGACGAGGTGATACGGATTATCCGCGAAAGCGACGACCCGAAGGCGGAGATGATGGCCCGCTGGGAGCTGACCGAGGTCCAAGCGGAAGCGATCCTCAACATGCGGCTGCGCGCGTTGCGCCGTCTGGAGGAGATCGAGATCCGCAAGGAGATCGACACTCTTTCGGCCGAGGAAGCGCAACTAACCAGGCTGCTGTCGAGTGAGCGGAGACAATGGCGCGCGGTGGCGAAGGAGGTCACCGAGACCGCCGCCGAGTTCGGCGGAGACACACCGCTTGGTCGGCGCCGTACTGTACTCGCCGCTGCTCCGGAGCCAGTCGAGATTCCCGCCGAGGCGCTGGTCGAACGCGAGGCGGTGACGGTGTTGTGCTCGGAGAAGGGGTGGATCCGCGCGATCAAGGGGCACAACGTCTCGGCCGCCGAGCAGAAATACAAGGAAGGCGACGGGCCGCGCTTTGCGGTCGCGGCCGAGACGACCGACCGTCTGACCGTCTTCGGCACCAACGGCCGCTTTTATACGATCGCGGTCGACCGGCTGCCGGGCGGCAGGGGCCAAGGTGAACCGCTGCGGCTGATGATCGATCTGCCGAACGAGCACGACATCGTTGCGATGTTCCCCCATCGGCCCGGCATGGAACTCCTCGTCGCCGCGAGCGACGGGCGCGGCTTTGTCGTCGACGGCGAGGAGGTGGTCGCCCAGACCCGCGCCGGCAAGCAGGTGCTGACCCCGGGCGAGGGCGCGGTCGCCCGTGTGTGTGTGCAGGTGGAGAGCGGCGACGCCGTCGCCTTTGTCGGCGACAACCGTAGGATGTTGATTGTCAAGCTCGACGAGATCCCGCTGATGACGCGCGGCCGCGGCGTCATCCTGCAGCGTTCCAAAGCGGGCGGGCTCGCCGACGCCAAGGTCTTTCGCTTGGCCGAGGGCCTCTCGTGGCGGCAAGGCGAAAACCGCACCCGCACTGAGACCAATCTCGGCCCGTGGCTCGGCGCCCGTGGCGCCGCCGGCCGCCTCGTCCCCACCGGCTTCCCGCGCTCGAACCGATTCAGCTGACAGAGAACCCGGATTACCTGCTCATTGTTCAGATCCGGTCGCGTTCGTCGGCAAGCGTCGCGAGCCCTGGCCTCACAGCGTAGTGGTGAACATGATCGTGATCCCTGCGTAAGTCAGCGCCTCGGGTTGGGGCGCAATTGCGGCAACGCCCCAGAGCAAGATTCCGAGAAGGACAAACGCGGCTCCGAATATCCGCCTGCGAGCTCTCTTGCGTTGTCTCGAAATCCTGTCTTTGCCGCGGACTGCCATAGGGAATGACCCCTTCCCTGCCGGCGCTTCACCTCCGGCTCGTCGGTCACAACGAGGATTACGCAGCTCATCCGTGGCGAAAAAGACGGTTAACCAAAGCCGGACCGCTCGGAACGCGAAAGGCCGATCGGCTTGCCACCGAAGGCGATGCAAGTGCGACGTGGCACCGGCACGCAAGGCGGTCTTGCCGGGAAAGCCGAACGGGCGCATGCTCTGACATAGGTTTTACTACCGCGGAGGGAGGACCCAATGCCCAGAATCAAGCACATCGCACTGACGACGAAGGATCCCGAAAAGACCGCAGCCTTTTACAAAGAGGCTTTCGGATTGCAGGAAATCCGGCGCAGCCCGAACGGCGCCGTCTTTTTGACCGATGGCTATATCAATGTGGCGATCCTCAATTTTAAGACCGAGAAGGACGCCGATGTCGGCGCTCACGGTGCCAATTTCAGCGGCATCCATCACTTCGGCATCGAGGTCGAGGATCTCGACGAAGCCTCTCAACGGTTGGAGCGCGCGCAAGGCAAGCAGCTCACCGCGAAGGAGGGCCTCGATATGGAAATGGCCGCCGGCAGCCACCGCAACTTCGAGATGAAATGGGCCGGCCCCGACGGGGTGGTCATCGACATCTCCCACACCGGGTGGGACACCGGATCGTGATCGCTGTCAGCGGAGGATCGAGCCATGGCCGATAACTTCACGATCTGCGTCGGGACCATCGGCACCGGCGCCTGGGTCAGCCCGGACGGCGGCGAGAGCTGGCGCCAGGTGCGAACGGGTCTGTGGGCAGAAAGCCGGATATTCGGCTTCGCAGTCCATCCAAAACAGGCTCGCACCGTCCTGGCCGGCGCCGATGACGGCATCTATCTGAGCGAGGATGGCGGCGAGCATTTCGAACATCTCGACACGCCGATGAACGCACTCCATGTCTGGAAGGTCGCATACGATCCCGCGGACCCGAATATCATCTTCGCGGGCACCCGGCCGGCAGCGTTGTTCCGGTCGACCGACGGTGGGCGACATTGGGAGAAACTCCGGGCCGAGATGGCCGAAGAATGCCCCAATGTGCGCGTCCCGCGGGTAACCGCGCTAACGGTGGACCCGGCGGATCATCGCACGGTGTGGGCGGGTGTGGAGGTCGATGGCGTACGCCGTAGCCGCGATGGCGGGGAAAGCTGGACGCGCATCGCCGGTGGGCTGAACGATCCCGATATCCACGACACGGCGGTCAGCGCCAACGGTGCGAAGACCGTGCTCACCAGCACCCCGCGGGAGATCTTTGCGAGCACCGATGGGGGCGAGAGTTGGCACGGCTTGGGTGTCGGCAAGCATTTTCATCTGCCCTATTGCCGCAGTCTGGCGCTGAAAGCCGACGACCCCAAGGTGTTGTTCGTCGCCACGGGGGACGGGGCGACCGGGAGCACGGGCGCGATCCAGCGTTCCAAGGACGGCGGGCAGAACTGGCAGAAGCTGCCCCTGCCGGTCGAGCCCAATTCGCCGATATGGGCGTTTGCGACCCATCCCGCACAGCCCAATCGGATCCTCGCCTGCAGTCACTATGGCGAATTGTTTACCAGCCACGACGCCGGCGATTCCTGGGTCAAGCTCCGCCGCGAGTTCGCCGAGACCCGCGCTCTGACCTGGACGCCGAATTAGCCGCGGCGAGGGCGCACACATCGGGCTCGGCCGTAGTTTCGCTTGATCGGTCGATCCCGATACGCGCAGTCGAAGGGTAGGCATTATTTCCCTGCGGGAGTGTGAGCGCAGCCTTGCGGGGGTCGCGGAAGGCATGGGGGATCGGTTATGGTGACTGGGCAACCACGCCTGCGCCCTGAGGCCTCGAGGCCGAGTACGGCTCCTGCCGCGCGCGGAGCTGTGTGGCCAGCTTATCTCGGCATCACCGCGCTCTTGGTTCTGATCGTCGTGGCGCTCGCCGGCGGGATCATCTGGTACAACCAGCGTAAGTCGACCGAGCTGATGGTTGCGGGGGCCGAGCGGCAGATGGTCGAGATGGGAGACAAGATCTCGGATCGGATCAGGCTGCTCTACGATCCCATGTACGCGATTGTCGGCATTGCTTCTCAGGCGCCCAACATAAAGGCGCTGCTGACCGACAATGCTCACCCCGGAATGTCAATTCTTTTAAGGACGCTACGCTTCTATCCCCAGATCCTCTCGCTGTATGCCGGCTTCGACGACGGCGGTTTTTTCGGGGTGGATTACATCGGCGGCGAATCCCGTACGCGGTTTCGTAGGTTCTTCAAAGCACCGGACAACGCAGCCTTCTGGAACAGGATCATCACACCCCGCGAGGACGGTGTGCGGGTCGAGCACTGGGTGTTTCTCGACGATGACGGGGTCGAGGTTGGACACACTGACCCCGTGCCGCAGACTTGGGACCCGCGGGCGCGTCCTTGGTATGGGCCGGCGCTTCACAGTAATCATGTAGAGATGAGCGATCTCTACATCTTCTTCCAGAATAATGATCCAGGATTTACCTTGAGCCGCAGCTTCCACGGTGA
>JGI26340J50214_10000069_pt1 | contig 34846 bp, 28 predicted proteins | sample BogFormECP12_OM2_FD_50214 | JGI IMG/M metagenome (IMG submission 50214)
GGTGATACCCCTGTACCATCACGAACCCCTCGCGGTCGAGGCATACGATATGCGGTATATGGGGAGGAGTTTTGATCCAGCAATAGCTTGATGCTTAGAACTTTTCACGAACTCCTCATCCCGGTCTCATTCACCGACTCCTTAGTCCGTTCTCCTTTCATCCCATTTTTGTGCAGAATCAAGGGTTGCACAAAAAGGGGTGCGAATTTATCGACTTATTGTGCAAAGCCCCTGCAGGCTGAGGCCCAGCTCGTCGATCATTTGCTGGCGCATCAGAAACTTCTGGATCTTGCCGGTAACGGTCATCGGAAAGCCGTCGACGAATCTGACATAGCGCGGGATCTTGTAATGCGCGATCTGACCCTGGCAGAAAGCGCGGATCTCTTCCACCGTCGCGCTTTCGCCGTCGCGCAGGCATACCCATGCGCAGAGCTCTTCGCCGTAGCGTGCATCGGGTATCCCAATCACCTGGACGTCCTGGATCTTCGGATGCAACCGTCGCCTGGCCTGTTTTTGGGGAACTGGCGGAGTTTAGTTCTGGCCGCCTAATGGGTCAGACGGGGCGGGTACCTTTGAGCTGAGTGCGGTGCATCAGCCGGCGCGTCGCCGGATCGAAGGCGTCGCGGCGGTGCATGGCGCAGCGATTGTCCCACCACACCAGGTCGCCGACCTTCCACTCCTGCGTCCAAGTAAACTTTTCCTGGGTCGTGTGTGTCCACAGCTCGTCGAGCAATTCCTCGCTCTCTGCCACCGGCAGCCCGATCACATAGGCGTTGATGCGGCGACCGGGAAAGAGCGCCTTCTTCCCGGTCTCCGGATGGGTGCGCACCATCGGTTGCCGCGCTCCCGGGACTCGGCTGACATCGTCGAACTTCTCAAACCCTTTATGCGCCCTGCCGGCGCTCGAATGGGTCGCGGCATGGATCATCAACCTTCCGTCGATCCGCTTCTTGGTCTCCTCGGGCAATGTGTCATAGGCGGTATAGCAGTTGAGAAACGAGGTCGCTCCGCCGGCGCTCGGCGGTGGCACTCCGAGCGCGCGCAACAGGCTGGCCGCCGGCGGCACATCGACGAACGAGCTGTCGGTGTGCCAGAACGCCTCGCCGTCGCCTAACCCGCCGATTGCTTTGCCAGCCTCGATGATGTTAGAGATCACCGAGATTTCAGGCGGTATTTCGCGCTTGCGGCCGGCGGTCTGGGTTTCGACCCCGTACTGCTTGGCGATTAGCGCCGCGGGATTGAATTCGAGCTCGCCGAACTGACGGGTGAACGCCATGTGCTGCTCGTCGGTCATCGGCTGGCCTCGGAAGCGCAGCACCAGGTTGGCGAGCCAGGCGGCACGAATAGCGTCGCGGTTGGCGGTGCTGAGCGGCTCGCGGATGTCGACACCGGAGAGATCGGCGCCGAGCCCTGCCGCGAATGGCCTGACGGAGACGCTCATCGCCTTTACTCCGCGGCCTCGAGAGCCTCGATCCCATAGTCATTGATCGAGACGCGCCAATGGATGCGGTCCTCCTCCGGCGGGTAGTCGCCGGCGGCCTTGTGGTAAGAGCAGCGATTGTCCCAGATCACGACGTCGCCCTTGCGCCAGACGTGATGGTACTCGCCGTCGGGCACGATCATGCGCTCTTTCAATTCGGCGATCAGCGCGTCGCCTTCTGCTTCATCAATGCCGACCAAGTAGCAGATCTTGCCGGGATCGAAATACAGCGACCTGCGGCCGGTCTCCGGATGGGTGCGGATGATCGGGTGGAACACCGGCTTCCAATCCTGGTCCTCGGGGTTGAGTAATTTGGCCTTGCCGCGGCGCCCGCCATAGGCAAAGGCACCGATAATGCCTTCAAGACGTTCCTTCAGCCGCTGCGGCAGCGCGTCATAGGCGGCATAAGCATTGGCGAAGAGAGTGTTGCCGCCCTGGCTCGGCACGGCCAGCGCGTAAAGCTGCGTCGCCTTGAACGGAGCCTGATTATACGCGCCATCGGTGTGCCAGCCTTCGGCCCCACGCCGGTATATCTCGTCGCGCAATTTGCCTTTGGCGTCGAACTTGTTGATCCCGAGCATCGTGATCTTGGGATGGTCAGGGTGCCGCGTCGATTTCGACGGGTGCGGCGCCACTGGCCCAAAGCGTTCGCTGTAGGCGATGAAGTCCGGGATCGTCAGGTCCTGGTCCCGCACGACCATCACATTGCGATCGAGCCAGGCCTGGTAGATCTTGCTCCAGGTCGCCTCGTCCATCGTCTTGACATCGACCCCGGTGATCTCAACGCCAATCTGCGGCCCCATCCGGCGAACCTGGAGCATCTCTCTTATCCTCCGATCCTAGATCTCGTGGCGAGTGAACACTTGTACCAGCAGGGCCACAACGCTGGATTCTGCGATGCACACACGCGATAGGGGCATAACGACGACCCTAGCCGTGATTTACGCCCTCGCCGGCGGCTCGCGGTGTCATGATCCGCCACCAGAGGAGCAGCGATCTGGTGATTGCGAACGACGCCGCAACCCTTCTGTACGTATCGAACGCGGTGCTGGTGCCAGACGGCTTGCAGACCCTCCCCGCGCGCCGACAAATCGTGTGAATACGAAATTCGCCAGCCAAGCGGGCCTGTGACACACTCGCGGGCGGGCCGCCCTGCGAGCCCGATTTCTAGAAGGAATGAGCCATGGCTGAGGACGAAGCGCTGTTTCAGAAGGGCATGCCGATCCGGCGTGAGGTGCTGGGGGCGGAATATGTCGACGCCTCGATGGCGCGGGCGGATGCATTCATGATGTCGTTCCAGCGAGCGACCACGGCCTGGGCCTGGGGTTGGGCTTGGGGAGACCAGACGCTGGATCGCAAGACGCGCAGCCTGATGAATCTCGCCATGCTGACGGCGTTGAACCGGGCGCCCGAAATCAAGCTGCACGTGAAAGGCGCACTCAACAACGGCGTCACGGTTGATGAGATCAAGGCGGCACTGCTGCATGCTACAGCCTATTGCGGGATACCGGCCGGGCTGGACGCGTTCCGGGCCGCGCATGAGGTGCTGGTCAGCGAGGGTGCGCTGGGCGCGAAGCCCGGGAGTGCGCACAGATGACACAGGCGTCTCGGCGGCGCTTTGGCGGGGCACGACGCCGCGGCGAGTAACGGCGAAGAGCTTTACGGGCGCAAATAGCGAGTCGGCCGCCGCTGATCACCGGCCGCAGATCACTTGATGAACCTCGCTCACGCCGGCAGGGCGACGCGCCGCGTCATGATCCGCCACCAGCGCGCGGATGCGCGGGATCAGTTCCTCGCCATATTGCACAGCGTCCGGCCGGGGATCGTAGCCGCGGATCAACAGGCTGGTGGCGCCGAGCTTATAGTATTCGAGCATCGCCTTCGCGACCGTTTCCGGCGTGCCGACGAGCGCCGTCGAGTTCCCTGAGGCGCCCGTCGCAACGGCGAGCGACGTCCACAAGCATGTGTCGTGCACCTCGGCTTCCGCGGCGGCTTCCAATAGCCGGTTGGAGCCGACGTTCTGGCGTTTTGGTGCAGGAACGCCGCCGCGATTGATCAGCACCCGGTCGAGGATGGCTCTCGCCCGGTCCCAGGCTTCGCCCTCGGTTGCCGCCAGGATCGGGCGGGTCGACAGGCTGAAGGTCGGGTTGCGGCCGGAGAGTGCCGCCTCCTGGCGCACGCGATCCATGAACCGGGCCGTATCCTTCAGCGGTTCACCCCACAGCATGTAGACATCGACATGCGGCGCCAGCGCCCGAATTGCTGCGTCGGAGCCGCCGCCGCCGTAGATCGGGATATAGGGCTGCTGCCGGCAGCGGATTTCCGAATAGGTGCCGCGGGTTCGATAGAACTCGCCCTGGTGGTCGAACGGCGCCGGCTCGGTCCAGGTCCGGCGCAACAGCGAGACATACTCCTCGGAGCGGCGATAGCGGGCCTCATGGTCGATCCAGTCGCCGTCCTTGGCCTGATCGGCGTCGCTGCCGCCGGTAATGATGTGCACCGCCAGCCGGCCGTCGCTCAGCTGGTCGAGGGTCGCCAACTTGCGGGCGGCGACCGGCGGGGCCACAAAGCCCGGTCGATGCGCCAGCAGGAACCCCAGCCGCTCTGTCACCGAGGCGGCGTGCGCTCCGACCAGGAACCCGTCGGGCGCATCCGAGAAATAGCCGATCAGCACGCGGTCGAAGCCGGCCCGCTCGTGAATGCGCGCCGTCTCGGCGATCACTTCGGCATCGAACGGCGGTCCCGACGGCGGGATCAGCTCCGACGAGACCCGCGGTGCGATCCAGCCGATCAACTCCACAGGCATGGCAACCACTTTCCGAACCGAAGTACCGCTAGCCTCTGCCCCGAATGGCCGCTGTCAAGCCGGCTGTTGGATCGCGCTTAGCAGCCGGCGGCTTGTCGCAGCCGTCAGCATCGTCTTGCAGAGCACGGCCTCAAACCTTCACGGTCGAGGCCCGGTAGATCTCGTCGATCGATTTCGCCAAGGTCGCGTCAAACTCGGCGTCGCTCGTTGAATGCTTGAGGTCTTCGGCCAGGGCTCGCGAAAAGCTCGCGATCATGCCGTGATTGGCGGAGAGGCGTTTGCAGGCGTCGGCTCGCGTATAGCCGCCGGAAAGCGCTACGACTCTGGCCACACGCTTATGCTGCGTCAGCGGCAGATAGAGATCCGGAACATCCGGGATCGTCAGCTTGAGCATCACCCGGCGGCCATCCGGCACGGCGTCGAGGTTCCTGGTCAGTTCCGCGAGAAGGATGGCTTCCGCACCGGCTTTGTCCGGGCTCTTGATCGAGACTTCCGGCTCGATGATGGGCATCAGCCCATGCTCGGCGATCCGCGCGGCCACGTCGAACTGCTGCGCCACCGCGGCAGCGATGCCGTTTTTCGAGGACAGGTTGATGACCGAGCGCATCTTGGTCCCGAAGACACCGAGCTTTTCCGCCCGGGTGAGCAGGGCATCGAGCTCCGGCATTGGCCTCATCAACTGGACACCGTCTTTCTCGGTCTCGAGCCCCTTGTCCACCTTCACAAAGGGGATCACGCTCCGCTCCTCCCACAGGAAAGCCGGAGTAGGCTTTCCCCGCACCTCGCCGTCCATCGTGCCTTCGAAAAGGATCGCCGCGAGAACCTTGGCTCCGGTGAAGGCCGGTGCGCTCATGATGCGCACGCGCATCTGATGCACGAGCCTGAACATCTCGGCATCGCCGCTGTAGGCGTTGTCCGGAATGCCGTAGAGGCGCAGGGCGCCGGGCGTGGATCCGCCGCTCTGGTCGAGCGCGGCGATGAAGCCGTCCTGCCCAGAGATTTGTGCCATCATCTTGTCATTGGCCATGATCGTCATCCTCACATCAGATCAACACGCTGGGAAACCCGCCCAGCCTCGACCCATCATACAGCCAATAAGTATTGGCACGGCTATCGAGATCCACACAATCTTCACCTCCCTTGACCCGACGGACGTCGCAAGCGCCGTGTTGGGCGCAGGCGGCCAGCGCGTCACGTTCGGATCGCCGGGCAGGGCCTGGGCGAACCGTATCGGCGCGGCGGCCGAGTGTAGCCGGGGATAGACCTCGGCCCGCATCTGCGCTAACCATCACCGCAGGGGAACGGCCGCCGTCCGGGCGGTCTGCCTGCAACGACGAGGAGGTAACGACTATGGCCTATGAAGGCATGATTGCGGAGACCATCTCGATCAACGGCGACAAGAACGAGCCAATCTCGGCCTATGTTGCGCGGCCGCTGGGTTCAGGTCCCTTCCCGGGCATGGTGCTGCTGCACCACGCGCCCGGATGGGACGAGTGGTACCGCGAGGCGACCCGCAAGTTCGCTCATCACGGCTATGCCGCGATCAGCCACAACCTCTATCACCGCGCCGGCGAAGGCAAAGCCGACGATGTCGCCGCCAAAGTGCGCGCCGAGGGCGGCGTTGCCGATGCTCAGGTCATCGGCGACACCGCAGGTGCCGTCTCTTGGCTGCACGCTCAGCCCTGGCTCAACGGCAAGGTCGGGGTCTTCGGCACCTGCTCGGGCGGGCGGCAGACCTTCCTGTTTGCTTGCCATGCCAAGAACATAGACGCCGCGTGCGAGCTCTGGGGCGGCCGCGTGGTGATGAGCAAGGAGGAGCTGACGCCGAAGCAGCCGACCGCGCCGATCGAGTTTACCAAGAACCTCTCCTGCCCTCTGCTGGGGCTGTTTGGCAATGAGGATCGATCACCGACCCCAGAGCAGGTGAACCAGCACGAGGCCGAGCTCAAGAAGCACGGCAAACAGTACGAGTTTCACCGGTACGACGGCGCCGGGCACGGCTTCTTCTACTACGACCGGCCGATGTACCGCATCGAGCAGGCGCTGGACGGCTGGCAAAAGGTGTTCTCGTTCTTGCACAAGCACCTGGCCAAATAATCGCCGGCCAAAGCGACTGGTATGTGCACCTCGATCGTCGAGGTCGTCGGCGCCGACGGCGCCGGCAAGGGCGGTGACGGGTGGTTCGATCTGACTCACTCGGTGGTGTCCTACGACCACCCGCACCACGCTCTGTTGGAAGAAGCCATCACCATCGATTTCGTGAATTCGGCACTCGGACCGGGTGCACGGGTCGCCGTCGAACTCACATTGGAATCGGCCAAGCAGCTGAGCGGCGCGCTTGCTCGGGCGATAGCGGCGGCCGAGATCGAAGAAAGCGCGCGGTTTCGACCACGCCGCTAACGCCCGCCATCGCCCGTAGGCCTACGCAAGTGATCCGCCGAACCGCCGGCAACTGGCGGGCGGGTGTTGCGCAGGGCCGGCTCGGCCTGTAGCACGTCAGGGGAAACTGCAAGGGAGAGAGACGATGCCCTCACGGGTGCCGATGGTATCGCTCGAGCGCGCCCGCGAACTCGGTGAGGCGATGGGTATGCCCGCGCGCCGTACGCAGAGCGAGGCGTTTCGCACCGTGGCCAATAATCCTGGTGTGGCCAGGGTCGCGTTCAGCCAATTGGTGCAGCTGTTGGAGAACAACAAGTTCGATACGCGGCTGCGCGAGCTGATGATCATGCGGATCGGCTGGGTCACCGGGTCGGCTTACGAGTGGACGAACCACTGGCGGTTGGCGACCACCGCGGGGATCCCGCCCGAGGACATTCTGGCGGTGCGCGATTGGCGGAGCTCCGAGCGGTTGACACAAGCGGACAGGGCGATCCTGGCCGCCACCGACGAGTGTCTCGCCGGCAAATCGATTTCGGATGCCGCCTGGGCCAAGGTAGCGAAACATGTCCCCGAGCCCGGACAGCAGGTGGAATTCATCATCGCCATGGGCAACTGGATGATGTTTTCCCTGTTGTTTCGAAACCTGCGCATTCCGCTCGCGGAGGGAGTCTCGCTCTGGCCGCCCGACGGTCTGGCGTCCCCGGCGGCGGAGAGATGAGGCAGCAGAGGTGAGTCCGCTCTGAACGTCGATCACGCTCTTTCGTGCAGACGGCCCTTCTCCGACAGGCTGCGGAAGGTGATCGACCAGCGCGGCACTTCCATCGCGGCGATGCTGTGCTCCCATTGATGTCGCGCCTCGCCTGTCAGATGATAGATCGACCGCGGCGCTAGGTGCACCGAAGCTCGATCAAAACCACCCGGTCTGCGCCGTCGGAAACGCATCGTCGCCGGGGCGCCAAGCGAGATGCCGACGACATGATCGAACACCGGCCGGTCGCGGTGCCAGCCAATCCCGGCACCCGGATCGTAGCGGATCAACAGGGCCTGGACGAATTCTCCCGGTTGCAGGCACGCAAACCGCGCCGCCTTTGCCCGAAGCGGCAGCAGGCAATCCGGGATCGCCTCAGCCGGGGCGAAGCTGGCGTCGTCGAAGTCGTAGCGCCAGCCGTAGGAGGCGGTCAGCCGCTTACCCAGCCATCCATGGAAGCGGAAGGGCGAGAGTTCCGCTGCGTTGATCGACGTGATCAACATCTGCTCCTCGCCGGGTGTGACGAACGCTCCGGCCTGGGACAGCCCGGCAAGTCCTGGTTCACTAAATAGATCGGGCTGGGCAGCGATAAGGCTCATTCTGCGCGGAGCTGTTGTCGCGTCCCTATGTGGGAAGCGAGCGTAGGACGGAAAAGCACAGCGCCCTCCGCTCTACAGGCGCCGTGGTTCGCCGTCATTGAGTGCGCAGGAAAACGACAGTGCGCTTCAGTACATCCAGCAAGTCTATTTCGCGTTCCTCGTCGAGTGTGACCCCGCCGACTGCATCCCCCCAGCGCGATAAACCCCACACCATCGTCGTCCCCCAATACCCGGGCGGGCGTGCGATCACCTCGGTGGCTTTCAGCGGCGGTCTTTGGGGTGAGGCTGCGTGGCCCGAAACAACGTGTTTGAAGGCATGCGCGATGCGATCGACAAGCGCGAACTCCGGTGACTGCTCATTGAACCTCAGTCGCAACGACTGCGGCTTCCGAGGGTGGACCAGGTAATCGACGCCGTGGAAGGCGGCGACGCAGGCAAAGAATGCGTGCCGCCGGGAGGTGGGATTCGCCTCGAAATCCGCGATCGTTGGCTCCACTACCTCGTCGAGATAACGTGCAAGGTCTTCCATAGGGCTGCCGGGTTATCGTGGCGCGAAAGACCGGCGGATCGGCAACTCTCGCGGTAACGCCCGACGATCACTGGGATTTGGAACGCAGCCGCCGAGGCAATCTGGCCCGCCGAGCGCGGAGACGCCGATGGTGAATGGACGGCCTTGGTCGTCTGGCGGATCGGGTGTTTCCCGCGGCAGTATCAGTTGATCAGACGCGGCGAGCCTAGCCCCGAGCAGCAGTAAGATGGCCAGCGCGCGCCAAGCAGCGGTTCTTTGAACTCTTCCGCGTCCTAACTCCGCCTCGTCGGCAGTAATATCAACCATCGGTCGATCCCAATCGTCTAAACACCTTAAATATGGGTTCTCCTCTTGCCGGCGTGTAGTCGGTCGACCGAGTGTGGGGCGGCAAGCGCAGCGCCTTCGCCAAAATCGTCGCCGCCCACACTAGTGCGCCAACCAAGCGTCGTCGGGCGGAATACGCTTCGCTCTTCCGCCCTACAGGCGACGTGGTAGGCTCCGTGGCAGGAGGAGCCAATGGACACGATGGAAGTGGACACGACTGCCGACGAGACACGCTTACCGGCAGATATCGACGCGCAACCCTTGGTGCAGGCTGCGGTTGCGCTGCGGCCGGTGCTCCGCGAGTATCATGACGAGATCGAGCGCGAGCAGCGCATGCCGCCGGCCCTGTTCGAGCAGCTCCGCGAAGCGGGCTTCTACAAGATGGTGATCCCGCGCTCGCTGGGCGGGCTGCAGGTCGACACGCTGACCTATCTGCGCGTCGTCGAGCTCCTGGCCGAGGGTGCTGGCTCGGTCGGCTGGAACCTCGGCAACGGCGGCGTCGGCCAGCTTGTGACGCTCGGCTTGCCGGACGAGGGCGTCGACGAGATCTATGGGAAACGGGCCGACACGGTGATCGCCGGAACCGCAGTGCCGGGCGGCGGGCAGGCGGTGCCGGTCGAGGGCGGCTACCGGGTCAGCGGCAGGTGGCAATTCGGCAGCGGCTGTCAGGAGGCGAGCTGGATGCTCGGGAGCTTCCAGGTGCTCAGCGATGACGGCCAGCCGCGCCGGCACCCGGAAGGCGGATCGCTCTACTGGCGCGGCGTGTTTGCGCGCTCGGAAGCGGAGATCGTGACGGGGAGCTGGGACGTGGCCGGACTGCGCGGCACCGGCAGCTTCGACTGGACGGTGGAGGATGTGTTCCTGCCGGAGCGGCGGACGATGCCGCAAGTCGGCATTCCGCTCGAGAACCAGTGGTCGCGCTGGCCGGGGCTTACCTATCAGCTGCCGGTCCAATGCTGGGTTGGGCCGCATCACAGCGCTGTGATCACCGGCATAGCGCGGGCGGCCATCAATGCGCTGATCGATCTGGCCGGGGGCAAACAGCCCCGCGGCCGCCCCGTTGGGTTGCTCTGTGATAGCCCGCAGGTGCAGGATGCGGTGGGCCGGGCTGATGCAATCCTGAATGCGGGTCGCGCCTACCGCAGCGCGCAGATTACCGAGTTATGGCATACGATCGCTGCCGGAAACGAAACCAGTCTCGAGCAGCGCGCCCGCTGCCGCTTGGCCTCTACCTACGCTGCCGACAGCGCGCGCGAGGCGATGGATCTGGTGTACCGGCACGGCGGCAGCACGTCGTTCAAGCGCGAAAGCCGGCTGGCCGAGTGTTGGCGCGACTTACACGTGGTCGGTCAGACGGTCACGCTCGCGCCGGAGTGGTACCCGATCGGCGGCCGGGTGTATCTCGGGATGGAGCCGGGCCCGCGTCTGCGCTAAGCGCCGGCGAATTTCAGCCCCCGCCGGACTGGTACGGGCGTCGAGGGTTGGGGTCAGCCGACCGCTGTATGAAAGATCCGCATGTAGTTGCCGCCCGAAATCTTGCCGGCTTCTTCGGGTGTGAAGCCGCCGCGCAGCATTGCCGCGACGAGTTGCACCCATTGCGCGTAGTCTTGCAGACTGCCAGGGGTGACTTGCTGGTCTGTGCCGATACTGACGTGATCGACGCCGACGACTTCGACCATCTCCTTCACCCCTTCGACATACTTGTCGAGGCTTGGGAAGAAGTGCCAGACGCCGATCGAACCGCCGGTCTCCGCAATCGCCCGCGCGTGGTCTCGGCTGATTTGCCGCCCCTTCAGCGGCGTAGAGCCCATCGCTCTCGATTCGAAAAGCGCGGTGTGCGAGAGCAACAGAGGGCCGGTGGCCACCTTGGTCGCCTGCTTGACGGTTTCCTCGGTCGCATGCGCGACGTCGCACACGAATCCGAGCCGGTGACATGCTCGGATCGCCTCGGCGCCGAATGGGGTGAGCCCATTGTGCGTCACCGCACCGGTCTGAAAGTCTCCGATGTCGTTAGGCGTGTAGTGCACGAGCTGCGCGTGCCGGACGCCGCGCTGGTGCGCCTCCTCGAGCCGTTCGAGCTTCATCTCGAGGAAGTCTAGCCCTTCCATGTCCGCCACGATGGCCGGCTGCCCGGCGGCATGCGCCGCCTCGAGATCGGCAGCAGTGAGGGCGCGGCGCAGCCCATGCTTCGCCACCATCTGATCCACCCAGGCGAGGCGCTCGAGATGGTGCTTGTAGAGAAGGCCCGGCTCGGGTGTGCGCAGCGCGGCGAGGACGCCGGCCGCGTTCCTGCCGAGGATGGGACCGTCCGGCACGTCCGCGAGGCACGCGACCGCAAGCGATCCCGCCCGCATGCCGTTCGCGAGATCGTCGCTGGGGGGCGCCTTCGACGTGATCCCGGTCGTCCCGCCATGGGTATGGACATCGACTGAGATTGATTTCCGGAGGACGTCGAGCGCGGCTGAGGCAGTTGCAGCCGTCTGGGCGGCGGCCGTCGAACCCGGGGCCCCCACACCGCCGCCGAGCATCGTGCCGACCGAAGTCAGCATCGTACCCCACATCCAACTTCGGCGCGTCAATGCGTGACCGCAGCAGTCCATATCACCGTCCTCCGCATGCGCAGGCAGTGTCGTCCCGCGCGTCTGTGGCCCACCCGGCCCATGGCCGAGTAGGCGAGGCCGGGGTTATTCCGCGGCGGCGCGCGCCGGGATGTGGGTCTGACCCAACACTTCGGCGGCCTGTCGGGCGACGGCGGTGCCTTTGAAAAAATCCGGGTTCTGCGTGCCCCAGAGCCGCACGGCGTTGGCGAAGGTGAAGTCGCGGAAGTCGTCGGCGGTAATCAGCCCGTCCTCGACCAGCTCGTGGGCTTCCGGCAGCACCATGCGCATGTCGGGCACGTCGAAATGGCCGACATCCGAGCTGAAGATCGCGTTGATCCGGGCACCGAACGGGTTGACCTTGCCGAACGCCACGGCGTTCATCCGGTCGTCCGCCTCGCAGCCGAAATAGAATGGCCGCGCGTAGAGGTCGATCCAATCCTCTTTGCGGGTGATCTTGCATGCGGCGTAGTCGTCGTGCTCCGCGACCCCGCCGTCGAGCTCATCATCCTGCGGGTTTGGCCAGCCGTCGCGGCGGCGCAGTTCGGCGGCGATATCCTGATAGCCGTATTTGTCGACCAGCTCTGCGAGCAACGGGCGATCCAGCTTTTTCGGATCCATGTATTCGAGGCCGGCCTTGCCGCGCCGCTCCCAGTGCTCGATCAGATCGGCGAAGAGCTGGCAGGCCCAGCCGACCCCGCCCTCGAGGAACGCGAAATGCAGATCGGGGAACCGCCTTGTGACGCCGCCGAGAAACAGGGACTTGGCCACGGCGTGACCGGCGGCGGCGAAGTGCCCGATATGGTTGAAGGTGAAGTTGCTCGCGGTGTTGCGCAAGCCGAGACCACGGCCGCCGGTGTGGAAGGTCGGCGCCATCTTCAGCTCGCGGCATTTCTGCCAGACCGTGTCGTAGTCGTAATCGCTGTCGAGGCCGAGCTGGTCGTAATGCGCGGCGAAGCGAGCGACTTCGGGGTCGACGCCCTTGGCGGCCGGAAGTGGCCGCCTGATCCCGCTGCCGAACATGCCGACCTTGGAGCCGAGCTGCTTGGTGACGAATTCGAGCTCTTCGATCGCCTCTTCGGGGGTGTGCATCGGGATCACCGCCGCCGGGGTCAGTCGGTCGCTGAGAGCACGGAAATAATCGGCGGTGACGATGTTGAAGCCGCGAACTACCGCGCGCCGGGTCTCGTCATCCTCGATGCGCGCTATGCCCAACCCCGCGGTCGGATAGATGATTCCGAAGTCGATCCCTAGCTCGTCGAGGCGATCATACAGCATGCGCGGCATCATCGCGGTGGCGCGGTCGCGGGTGTTGGTGGACTGGCGCCCCCAATAGCCTTCCATGGCGATGCCGCGGCGGCGCCGCTCGGCGACCGACAGCGACAGCGCGTCGGGAATGCGGCGCATGTGTCGGAGCAACCCGTCGGCGGACTTGTCGCCGGCGGCCTTGCGCACCTGCTCGGCGAATACCGGCCCGTATTCGATCCAATGGCCGTCGCCATCGATGACCGGGTGGCTCAGCCGGGAACGGACCTGTTCGGGGTGGTACTCTTTGTGCGCGCTCATGCTCTCCTCCGCGAAGTGACCATGTATTCTGCGGCCATTCTCAACCGAGTGCCATGATGATTCAACCCGGATGGGCGGCGAGTCGATCAGAGCGGCGAGTCGGGCGGGAAGGCGGGCCGGCGTTTTTCGAGATGCGAGGCGAGCCCTTCCTTGACCTCGGGGCCGCCGAAACCGAGCATCTCCAGCGCCAACGAGGTGTCAAAGGTCGGCCCCATCGCGCGCAGCCAGTTGTTCAGCGCGTATTTCGTCCACCGGATCGCGCTCTGCGCGCCATCGGCCAAGCGGCCGGCAATCTCGACCGCTTTCGCGTCGAGCTCGGCATCGTCGACGGCGAGCGAAATCAGCCCGATGCGCTCGGCCTCTTCGCCCAGCACCTGCTCGCACAGCAGCAGGTAGTATTTGGCCTTGGCGAGCCCGCAGAGCAGCGGCCAGACGATCGCCGCGTGGTCGCCGGCGGCGACACCCAATCGCGTGTGGCCGTCGATGATGCGGCAGTCCTTGGTCGCGATCGACACGTCGGCCAACAATCCGCAGACGAGCCCCGCGCCGACCGCCACCCCGCGCATCGCGCTGACTACCGGCTTGCTGCAGTTGATCACGTTGTAGACAATGTCCCGCGCCTCCTTCCACTGTCTGGCGCGCGCTTCGAAATCCTCGATGTTCTGCCGGATGATCGAAAAATCGCCGCCGGCCGAAAAGATGCGGCCGGCGCCGGTGATGATCGCGGCATTGACGCTTGCATCACGATCCACGTCGCGCCAGATCTCGGCGAGCTCGCCGTGTAGCGCCTGGTCAGTGGTGTTCATGCGGCCGTTCTCCATCGTGATACGGAGAACCTTTTCATGCGGACGATCGAATTTGAGCCGCGTATAGCGGGCATAGGGGTCGGTCATCGGAACCTCTCGTCCATCAGACAGGCAGGAGCTAAGCGGGCCGCACAGTCACCGGCAGGCTGGCCAGTGCGCGCAGCGTGTTGTTGTAGCGCCGGCGGATCGGACCGGTGATTTCGATCGAACCGGCCTTGCGGGCGAGTGCGGAGAGCACGCACTCGCCTTCCAGCCGCGCCAATAGCTGGCCGACGCATTGATGGATGCCGCTGCCAAACCCGACATGGCCGACGGCGCGGCGGCTGATGTCGTAGTCGTCGGGGCGCTCCCAGTGCCGCGGGTCGCGGTTGGCCGCACCCAGGAACATCAGCACCTTCTCACCCTCATCGACCGCAATACCGCCGAACTCGACGGAGCGCGTCGTCGTCCGGAAGAAGGTCTGCACCGGGCTCTCATAGCGCACCGCCTCCTCGAACGCGGGGCGGGCCAGCGTGGGATCGGCGCGCAGCCGGGCGAATTCTTCGGGGAATCGCGCGAGGCAATAGATGGCGGCGCCAATGCCGCTGACCGTGGTATCGACGCCGGCGCTGAGCAGTGACCGCGCCACGATCGGCGCTTCCTCTTCGGTCAGTTCACCGGTGTCGCTCGCCGCGTGGATTGCCGCGCCAAAGCCCTCGGGAGCGAAGGCGTCGCGCTGCATCTGCCGCTGCAGCCAGGCCAGTACCGGTTCGGCGTCGGCGACCGCCGCCCCGAAGAACTCGTTGCGCGGGCCAAAGGAGTTGAAGACCATGTTGCCGTAGGGCAGCAGGAAATGGCGGTTCTCGCGCGGCATGCCCATGGCGTCGGGAAAGACGGTCAGCGGGTAGGCCTCGGCGAGATCGGCGATCGCATCGAAACTGCCGCGTTCCACCAGCTCATCGATCAGCGCGTCCGCCTCGCGGGCAAAGCGTTCCCGCAGGTTCCGAATTGCCGCAGCGGACAGCACGCGGTTGAGCACGCGACGGGTGCAGTCGTGCAGGGGCGGGTCGACCTCCAGCACCAGGCTCTTCGGGCGCCACGGCTGCTCTTTGCCGAAATCGGTGAGGCCCGCTCCGCGGCTCGAGCAAAAGGTTTGCCAATCGTTGAGGACCATGTGGACCTCGGCGTAACGCGCAACGGCCCAGACATTGAAGCGCGACAGCCGTACGACGGGACCCGCCTCGCGCAGCTCCTCGTGCGCGGGAAGCGGGTTCTCGAAGAAGTCGCGGCAGAACGGATCGACCTCCGACACCGGTGCCTTTTGTCCCTCCAGGGCCACGATCGCCTCCTTGGTGAGCCGCGATCGATCTTAGGATATTATGGGCAAATGGCCGACCGTTCTCTTCAAATCCGCCCGATTGCCGGCGCGCTCGGGGCCGAGATCGCCGGGGTCGATCTTTCGGAAGACCTCGACGGCGGCACAATTGCCGCGATCCGGCATGCCTGGCTCGACCATCTGGTGATTTTCTTCCGGGGCCAAAACCGGCCGCCCNAGCGCCTTCTCGCCTTCGCCAGGCATTTCGGCGAGGTGGTCGAATATCCGTTCATCAAGGGGATCGAGGGCTTCCCCTTGATTACCCCGGTCGTCAAGCTCGAGCACGAGCGGGTCAATTTCGGCGGCCTCTGGCACAGCGACACCGCCTATCTCGAACGCCCGCCGATGGGCACGATGCTGATCGCCCGCGAGGTGCCGCCCCACGGCGGCGACACCCTCTTCGCCAACATGTATCTCGCCTACGAGACCTTGTCGCCCGGCATGAGACGGCTGCTCGACGAGCTCGTCGCGGTCAATTCCTCGGCCAAGGCCGACGTCACCAAGACTCGCGAGGACCGGCTGCGCGACACCGCCAAGACGGACGCGCGCCACGAATATGTCGCCGAGCACCCGGTCGTGCGCACGCACCCGGAAACCGGCCGGAAGGCGCTCTACGTCAATGGCGGCCACACGGTGCGCTTCAGGGACATGAGCGAAGAGGAGAGCGCCCCGCTGTTGAATTATCTGTTCACCCACCAGCAGCGCCCGGAGTTCACCTGCCGCTTCCGCTGGGAGGTGAGCTCGCTCGCGTTCTGGGACAATCGCTGCGCCCAGCACAACCCGATCAACGATTATCACGGCTTCCGCCGGGTCATGCACCGCGTCACCCTGGCCGGCGACCAGCCGCGCTGATTCCTCGCGCGCCGGCCGCAATCTCCGGTAAGGTAAACTGGCGCCAGTGAACGCGTCGGGGAGGCGAGCGTGGACATCGCAGCCTGGCTCCACAGCCTCGGCATGCAGCAATACGAAGAGGCGTTTCGCGCCAACGCAATCGACGCCGAGGTGTTGCCGGAGCTGACCGCCGACGACCTCAGAGACCTCGGCGTGAGCCTCGTCGGGCATCGGCGCAAATTGCTCGCAGCGATCGCCGCATTGCGTAGCGATCGCAGTCCGGTACCCGAGAGTGCAGCAACTGCGCCGGCCGATGCCGAGCGCAGGCCGCTCACGGTGATGTTCTGCGATCTTGTCGGCTCGACGGCGCTCGGCGCGCGCCTCGACCCCGAGGATTTGCGCGACGTCATCGCGGCGTACCATCGCGCTATCGCTAAGGTGATCGCGAGGTTCGACGGGTTCGTCGCCAGGTACATGGGCGACGGAGTGCTCGCTTATTTCGGCTACCCGCAAGCGCGTGAGGACGACGCCGAGCGCGCGGTGCGGGCCGGGCTCACTGCGGTCGAAGCCGTTCGCGAGTTGCCGATATCGGAGCCGCTGCGGGTCCGCATCGGTCTGGCGACCGGCCTAGCGGTTGTCGGTGATCTGATCGGATCGGGCGCCGCGCAGGAGCAGGCGGTGGTGGGCGAGACGCCAAACCTCGCGGCGCGGCTGCAAGCCTTGGCGGAACCTGACTCAATCGTGACCGCCGAGAGTACGCGGCGGCTGGTCGGCGGCCTGTTCGAATTCCAGAGCCTCGGCTACGTTGAGCTAAAGGGGCTGACGGCGTTGGTCCAGGCCTATCGCGTTCTGGGCGAAAGTCGGGGCGGGAGTCGGTTCGAGGCGCTGCGCTCGGGCGAGACGCCGCTGGTCGGCCGGGATGAGGAAATCGAGCTGCTGCGTCGCCGATGGGCACAGGCAAAGGCCGGTGCGGGGCGTGTCATGTTGATCTCGGCCGAGCCGGGGATGGGGAAATCCCGACTGACCGAGGAATTTCGCAAGAGCCTCGCGTGCGAGCCGCATGCGCGATTACGTTATTTCTGCTCGCCGCACTACCGGGACAGCGCCCTATTCCCGATAATCGGCCAGCTCGAACGGGCCGCCGGTTTTGAGGTTGGTGACTCGCCCGACCTGAAGCTCGGCAAGCTGGAGGCGCTTCTCGCTGCGGGCACACCGGCGGGAGGCGATGCGCCCTTGCTGGCCGGGCTGTTGTCCCTACCGTTCGAAGGCCGCTATCCCGTTGTAGACCTCAGCCCACAGCGCAAGAAGGAGAAGACGTTTGAAGCGCTCCTGCGCCGGTTCACAAGTTTGGCGCAGCAAAGACCCGTATTGATGGTTTTCGAGGATCTGCAGTGGGCGGACCCGACGTCCCGCGAGCTGCTCGACCTGACTGTCGAACGGGTCGAGCGCCTGCCGGTGCTGTTGATCGCGACCCTTCGCCCGGAGTTTAATCCGCCCTGGACCGGCCAGCCGCATGTCACGACATTGTCTCTGAGGCGTCTCGGACGGGATGAAAGCGACGAGCTGGTTTGCGGGATCATCGACGACCCCACGGGGCTACCGAGCGAGGTCGTAGACGACATTGTCGAGCGAGCCGATGGCGTTCCGCTATTCCTCGAGGAGCTGACCAAGGCGGTCCTCGAAACCGGGGCAGAGATATCGTCCGTTCCGGGGACATCGCTAACGGTGCCGGCAACGCTGCATGCCTCGCTGATGGCGCGGCTCGACCGGCTCGGCCCGACGGCAAAAGAGATCGCGCAAGTCGCCGCCGTCATCGGACGCGACTTTTCCTACATGCTGCTGGCTGCGGTCGCGCAGCAGAGCGAGGCGGAGCTGCAGGAGGCGCTCGGCCGGATCGTCGATGCGGGCCTCGTCTTCCAGCGCGGGGGGCCGCCGCAGTCCACGTTCCTATTCAAGCACGCACTGGTGCAGGAAACCGCCTACAGCACGTTATTGCGTGCTCCGCGGCGGGCATTGCACGCAAGGGTCGCCCGCGCGCTCGAAGAGCACTTCCCTGCCTTGGTGGAATCGCAGCCTGAAGTCCTGGCCCACCACCTCACCGAAGCCCGCATCCTCGAACAGGCAGTCGCCTATTGGTGCCGCGCGGGCCAACATTCCGTGGCGAAGTCGGCGTTCGTCGAGGCGATCGGGCAGCTGAGACGAGGGTTGTCGCTGATCGCTGATTTGCCGGACACCGGCGCGCGTAAGCAGCAGGAGCTCGATCTCCAGGTCACCCTGGCGGCTGCGCTGAGGTTCCCAAAGGGCTATGCGCACTCGGAGGTGGCGGAGGCGTTGGGTCGAGCACGCAGCTTGATCTTGGAGACCGAGGGTGCGGGTACGATCGCTTACTTCGCGATGCTGTTCGGTCTGGTTGGGGTCAATTACATCGGCGGCAAGCCGAAAGCGGCGCTCGAGTATGCCCAGGAGTTCTTGTCACTCGCCCAATCTCGGGGACCGTCCGAATTGTTGCTGATCGGCCATCAGCTCGTCGGCATGACGCTGATCGTCATCGGCGATTACCCCGCAGCGTTGTCGCACCTGGAATGCGCGGTAACGTCGCATAAACCTGAGGAACATCGGGAACTGATCTTCCGGTTTGGCGGAGACCTCGGCGTCAGGGCACTCTCGATCTGGGCGTGGGCACTCTGGCACGGGGGCTGCCCCGACCAGGCGAACAAGGCTGGCCATGAAGCGCTACGACAGGCACGGCAATCCGTCCACCTCGAAACTCTTGCCTATGGTCTTTCCTATAGTTGCCTGACGGCGGTCTCCGCGCGGCAAGCGGCCGAGGCGGAAGAGCTTGCGAACGAGCTGGCCGCCTTCGCAACAGAGCATGGGTTTGCATTCCTTTTCGGACACGGCCTGATCGCTCAAGGTTGGGCGATGACGCAACGTGGGCCGGGCGTAACCGCGGTGGAACGGATCCGCGACGGCTTGGCAGCGACCCGAGCGGCGGGATCGCGCTTCCACGAGCCAATGGTCCTCGGCTTGTTGGCAGAGGCGCTCGGACTGACGGGCGAGATCGAGGCAGGACTGAAGGTGCTCGCCGAGGCGTTGGCATTGGCGCAGGCGTCCGGCGCAAGAGGGAACGACGCGGAGCTCCATCGGCTGCGCGGCGTGTTGCTCGGGCGCCTGCCCTCACCCGACTGGAATGAAATGGATGCTTCTTTCCGCTTGGCACTCGCCATTGCGCGCGAGCAGGGCACGCGCGGGTTCGAGCTGCGCGCCGCCGTCAACCTCGCGCGCTTGTTGTGTGACCAGGGACGCCACGCCGAAGCCCGCGATCTCCTCGGGTCCGTCTACGGCTGGTTCACCGAAGGCTTCGACACACCCGATCTCAAAGACGCGAGGGCGCTGCTCAACGAACTCGGGGGCGCCTGATGGACATCGCGGGTTGGCTGCGCAGCCTGGGCCTCGAGCGATACGAGGCCGCTTTCCGCGACAATGAGATCGATTGGGAGGTACTACCGAAGCTGACGTCGGAGGATCTCAAAGAGATCGGCGTGGTGCCGATCGGCCATCGACGCAAGCTTCTAGCCGGCATCGCCGCGCTCGGAGCCACCGCGACGGCGGCATCCGAAGCCGAGCGCCGGCAATTGACGGTCATGTTCTGCGACCTGGTCGGCTCGACCCAACTCGCTGCCCGCCTCGATCCGGAGGATTTTCGCGAAGTCATCACCGCGTATCATCGGGCCGTCGCCGATGTCGTTGGCGGGTTCGACGGCTTTGTCGCCAAGTACATGGGTGACGGTGTGTTGGCCTATTTCGGCTATCCGCGAGCGCATGAGGACGACGCCGAGCACGCGGTCCGGGCGGGGCTTGGCGCCATCGCGGCCGTCGGTTGCCTCGACGTCAAATCCGTCAAGCTACAGGCGCGCGTCGGGATCGCCACCGGGCTGGTAGTCGTCGGCGATCTGATCGGCGAAGGCTCGGCGCAGGAACAATCGGTCGTCGGCGAGACGCCAAACCTCGCCGCCCGGCTGCAAGCCCTGGCCGAGCCGGACACGGTCGTCATCGCCGCGTCAACGCGGCGGCTGGTGGCCGATCTCTTCGAGTACCGCGATCTCGGCGCCGTCGAAATCAAGGGCCTCGGGGCGCCGGTGCCGGCTTGGCAGGTATTGCGCCCGAGCGACGTCGCGAGCCGGTTCGAGGCGTTGCGCGGCGCGGCCTTGACCCGACTGGTCGGCCGCGGCGAGGAGATCGACCTGCTATTGCGCTGCTGGGCGCGCGCCAAGGCGGGCGATGGCCAAGTCGTGCTGGTCTCCGGCGAACCCGGCCTCGGCAAGTCGCGCATCACCGCAGCACTGGAAGAGCGCCTTCAGCCCGAGTTGCATTTCCGCCAGCGCTATTTCTGCTCACCCTATCGCCAGGACAGTGCGCTCTATCCGTTCATCGACCAGATCGGACGGGCAGCGCGGCTGGCACCCACCGACCCGCCCGCTTCCCGGCTGGAGAAGCTCGAGGTGCTGCTGGCCCGTGGATCAACCTCGGACACGGATGTGGCATTCCTCGCCGATCTGCTGTCATTGCCGGGATCAGACCGCCACCCTCTGCCGAACCTCGCTCCGCAGCGTAAAAAGGAACGGACACTGGAGGCGCTGATCCGCCGGCTGGAGAGCTTGGCGAACCGCCGGCCGGTCGTGGTGATTTTCGAGGACGCGCATTGGATCGACCCGACCTCGCGCGAATTGCTCGACCTCGCCGTCGAGCGGGTGCGCAATCTGCCGGTGCTGTCGATCGTCACGTTCCGCCCCGAATTCCAACCACCCTGGACCGGCGAGCCGCACGTGGCGACGCTGGTTCTCGATCGCCTGAGTCGGCGCGACCGGGTCGCTCTTGTCACGCAGATCGCCGGCAGCAAGGCTTTGCCCGATGACGTCGTCGCCCAGATCGTCGAGCGTACCGACGGCGTGCCGTTATTCATCGAGGAATTGACCAAGAGCGTGCTGGAAAGCGGTCTGCTGCGCGAGGCGGCCGATCGATATGTACTTGAAGGGGCGTTGCCGCCGCTCGCGATCCCAACCAGTCTGCACGCCTCACTGATGGCGCGGCTCGACCGTTTGGCGTCGGTGCGGCATGTCGCACAGATCGGTGCGGCGTTCGGCCGCTGGTTCCGCTATACCTCGCTACGCGCGGTCTGCGGTCTTTCCGAGGACAAGCTGCAAGCCTCTCTTGCTCGCCTCGTCGCTTCCGAGCTGGTATTTCAGAGCGGCACACCGCCCGATGCGGTCTTTACCTTCAAGCATGCGCTGGTGCAGGAAGCAGCCTACGGCAGCCTGCTGCGGACTGCCCGGCAACAGTTGCACGGGCAGATCGCCGAGGCGCTGGAAGCTAATTCCCCGGAGCTGATGGAGAGCCAGCCCGAGCTCTTCGCGCGCCATTATACGGAGGCTGGGCTCGTCGAAAAATCCATCTTCTACTGGACCAAGGCCGCTCGGAGATCCGCCGCGCGTTCGGCAATGGCGGAAGCGGCCGCGCAATTGCAAAAGGGCTTGGACCAGCTGGCTCTATTGCCGGACAACTCCGAACGTCAGCGACAGGAGCTCGAAATTCGTAGCTCCTTGGGCGCGGTCTTGCTGGTGGTGAAAGGCTATGCAGCGCCGGAAACGGGCCATGCCTACGCCCGCGCCCGGGAACTGTGGGAGCAGCTGGGTTCCCCCTCGGAGTTCCTTCATGTTCCCTATGGGCAGTCGTCCTATCACGTGCACCGCGGCGAATTGGATTTCGCGATGCGCTTGGACGAGGGTCTGCTGCGCCTGAGTCGCCAGCGTAACGATTCCACCGGGCTCGTTCTGGGTCACCTATCCTCCGGTCGAAATCTGATGGTTGCCGGCAAGTTCGCGGCATCCCGGTCGCAGCTCGAAGAGGTGCTTGCCCTCTATGATCCGATGTCCCATCGCTCGCTTGGCCATCTCCACCCCATGACGACATCACAAGCATACTTGGGGAACGTACTTTTCTGTCTCGGCTTTCCCGACCGGGCATTGGCACGCAGCGGCGCAGCAATCGCTGAGGCTCGGAGACTGGCTCATCCGCCGTCTTTGGCCGTGAGCTTGGCGATCGGCGCCAGGCTACTCGCGTTAGTCGGAGATGACACAGCCCTGGAAGAGCAGGCAAGCCAGCTGGTCGAGCTGGCGACCGAACAGGGTTTTCGCATGTGGTGGGCGCAGGGAGCAATCTATCGCGGGTGGGCCAAGCTCAAGAGTGGCGATGTGGCGGAAGGGATATCGCTCCTGCGCAGCGGTTCGGCGGCTTACCGCGCCACCGGAGCGGTGATGTGGATGCCCCATTATATCGCCCTCCTCGCCGCGGCATGTGAGATCGCAGGGCAGATTGAGGAGGCCGTGGATCTGCTGGACGACGCTTTGCAGATCGCGGACAGGACCGGGGAGCGTTGGATGGATGCGGAGCTCTGTCGGCACAGAGGCCGGCTGCTGCTGCGGGAGGGGCATACCGAGGCCGCCGAGGAACTGTATCGCAAAGCCCTGAGCATCGCCGAGGAGCAGGGGGCCAAGCTCTGGGAATTGCGCGCCGCCGCGAGCCTCGCGCGGCTCCGCCGCGACCAGGGCCGCCGCGCCGAAACCCGCGACTTGCTCGCGCCGGTCTATGGCTGGTTCACCGAAGGCTTCGACACACCCGATCTGAAAGAGGCGAAGGCGCTGCTCGATGATCTGAGGTGGTCGCCCGAAGACCGTGATGCCGGATAGCGAGGGCGACGACCGTGCGCCAGAGCGAAAAAGCGAAGATGCTGACCGGCGAGCTATACTGCGCGACCGACCCCGAACTGGTCGCGGAGCGGCATCGGGCTCAGCACCTCTTGGCGCGCTACAACGCCACCGGCGCCGACGATGCCGACGGCCGTCGAGCGTTGCTGCGGGAATTGCTCGGCGCAATCGGCAATGGCGCCGATATTCAGCCGCGCTTCGCCTGCGATTACGGCTACAACATCCGCATCGGGCATAACGCCTTCATCAACTACAACTGCGTGTTTCTCGATTGCGCGCCGATTGTGATTGGCGACGATTTGCAGATGGGCCCGGCGGTCCAGCTCTATGCCGCAACCCATCCGCTTGACCGGCGATTGCGCAATTCGGGGTTGGAATTGGCGCGTCCGATCCGGATCGGCGACGGTGTGTGGATCGGCGGCGGCGTCATCATTCTGCCGGGAGTGACAATTGGCGACGGCAGCGTCATCGGCGCCGGCAGCATCGTGCTCCGCGACGTGCCGCCCGGTACTGTGGCCGCCGGCAATCCGGCTCGGATTATCCGCAGCCTCGCCTGATCGCGGGAAAGCTCGTCGGCGCGCGGGGAAACAGCCTGCGCGCTGATCGTAACTTGGGATAATCTTGCACCGAAATCCCGGTCCGAGCACCTGCCGGGAATGGGGAGCGCCGTGGATATCGGCATCTGGCTGCGCGGACTCGGTCTGGAGCGATATGAGCCGGCCTTTCGCGACAATGCGATCGATGCCGAGGTATTGCCTGAGCTGAACGAGGCGGACCTCGAAAAGCTCGGCGTCCTGCTCGGACACCGCAAGCGTCTGCTGCGCGCGATCGACGAGCGGCGCATCACCCGCCTTCCGGCCCCGGCAGCCCCGGAAGCTGCGTCCAGCCACGCAGATCGCGCAGAGCGCCGGCAGCTGACGGTCATGTTCTGCGATCTCGTCGGCTCGACCGAACTCTCGGCGCGCCTTGATCCCGAGGATCTGCGCGAGGTCGTCGGCGCATACCATCGCGCCGTCGCCGAGACCGTCGCCGGGTTCGACGGCTTTGTCGCCAAGTACATGGGTGACGGCGTGTTGGTCTATTTCGGCTACCCGCGAGCGCATGAGGACGATGCGGAGCGGGCGGCCCGGGCAGGGCTGGGTGTCGTCGACGCTGTCGGGCGCCTTGATGTCAAATCCGTCACGCTGCAGGCGCGGGTCGGCATTGCCACCGGGCTGGTGGTCGTCGGCGATCTGATCGGCGAGGGCTCGGCGCAGGAACAATCGGTCGTCGGCGAAACGCCGAACCTCGCCGCCCGCCTGCAAGCCTTGGCCGAGCCGAACGCGGTCGTCATCGCCGCGGGCACGCGCCGGCTGGTTGGCGGTCTTTTCGAAGTCCGCGATCTCGGCGCCGTCGAGGTCAGGGGCATCGCCGCGCGGGTGCCAGCCTGGCAGGTATTGCGTCCGAACGTCGTCGCGAGCCGGTTCGAGGCATTGCGGGGATCGGTGCTAAGCCAGCTGGTCGGCCGCGACGAGGAGATCGACCTGCTGTTGCGGCGTTGGGCGCGCGCCAAGGCGGGGGACGGTCAAGTCGTGTTAGTCTCCGGCGAACCCGGCCTCGGCAAGTCGCGCATCGCTGCGGCATTGGCGGAGCACCTCCACGCCGAGCCCCATCTTCGCCTGCGGTATTTCTGTTCGCCCTATCACCAGGACAGCGCGCTGTTCCCGTATATCGACCAGCTCGGCCGGGCGGCGGAGTTCGAGCGCGACGACCCGCCCGCGGCGCGGCTGAAGAAGCTCGAAGAGTTGTTGGCCCGCGCCGCACCGCCCGAGGATGATGTGGCATTGCTCGCCGACCTGCTGTCGTTGCCGGGCTCGAAGCGCCGCCCGCTGCCGAACCTCAGTCCGCAGCGCAAGAAGGAGCGGACGCTTGAGGCATTGATCCGGCAGCTCGAAGGCCTGGCGCGCCTACAGCCGGTGGTCATGGTCTTGGAGGACGCGCATTGGATCGACCCGACCTCGCGCGAATTGCTCGACCTCACCGTCGAGCATGTCCGCAGCCTGCCGGTGCTGCTGATCGTGACGTTCCGCCCGGAGTTCCAGCCGCCCTGGACCGGCCAGGCGCAAGTGACGGTGTTGACGCTCAATCGCCTCGATCGGCGCGACCGGACCTCCCTGGTCGCGCAGATCGCCGGCGGTAAAGCCCTCCCCAAGGAGGTCATCGATCAGATCGTAGATCGCGCCGATGGCGTGCCATTGTTTGTCGAGGAATTGACCAAGAGCGTCTTGGAGAGCGGTCTGCTGCGCGAGGAAACCGATCGCTACGTGCTCGATGGCGCACTGCCGCCATTCGCGATCCCGACGACGCTTCACGCCTCGCTGCTGGCGCGGCTCGACCGCCTGGCGTCGGTACGGGTGGTGGCGCAAATTGGCGCCGCGATCGGACGCGAGTTTTCCTACGCGCTGCTGCATGCCGTCTCCCGTCTTCCCGAGGACGAGCTGCAAACCTCTCTCACCCGCCTCGTCGCTTCCGAGTTGGTCTTCCAGCGCGGCACGCCGCCCGATGCGGTCTATGCCTTCAAGCACGCGCTGGTGCAGGACACGGCGCACGGCAGCCTTCTGCGCAGTGCCCGGCAGCAACTGCATGCGCAAATCGCCGAGGCACTTGAAACCCATTCCACCGAGATCCTGGATAGTCAGCCCGAGCTTCTCGCCCAGCATTACGCCGAAGCCGGGCTCGTTGAAAAATCTACCGTCTGCTGGAGCAAGGCCGGTCGGAGGTCTGCCGCTCGCTCGGCGATGGCGGAAGCGGCCACCCAATTTCAGAAGGGGCTGGACCAGCTGGCGCTGTTGCCGGTCAGCCCCGAACGCCAGCGACAGGAGCTCGAATTTTGCGGTGCCTTGGGCGCCGTCTTGATCGCCGTCAAGGGCTTTGCGGCGCCAGAAACGGGCCGTGCCGTTGCGCGCGCACGAGCGCTGTGGGAGCAGCTGGGTTCTCACGCGGAGTTTCTTGGGGTACCCTTTGGGCAGTCTCTCCATCACCTGTTCCGCGGCGAAATCGATCTGGCGCTGCGCTCGGCCGAGGATTCGCTGCGTCTGAGTCGTCAGCGCAACGATCGCGCCGGGCTGGTTCTGGGTCACTACTCCTCCGGCCGAAACCTAATGTTTGTCGGCAGGTTCGCGGAGTCCCGATGGCATCTGGAAAAGGCGCTTGCGCTTTACGATCCAAATGCGCACCGCTCGCTTGTTCGTCAGGCCGGGACCCACCCCCACATAAACTCACAGACGTACTTAGGGATTGTCCTTTTCTGTATCGGCTTCCCGGACCAGACATTGGCACGGAGCAAGGCAGCGATCGCTGAGGCTCGACGACTGGCTCACTCGCCGTCTCTGGTCGTGAGCTTGGCGATGGATGCCAGGCTACTATCGCTCGTCGGAGACGACGCAGCCTTGAGTGAGCGGGCGCGCCAGGTGGTTGCGGTGACGACCGAGCAGGGTTTCCTCCAGTGGGGTGCGGTAGGTACGATTTATCGCGGGTGGGCCGAGGTCAAGAATGGCGATGTGACGGAGGGGATCTCTCTCCTACGAAGCGGTTCAGCGGCTTACCGCGCCACCGGGGCAGAGTTGTGGATGCCCCATTTTATCGCCCTCCTGGCTAGCGCATGTGAGATCGCAGCGCTTTTTGAAGAGGGATTGACCCTGTTGGACGAGGCATTACAGATCGTCGAAAGGACGGGGGAGCGCTGGCTGGAGGCGGAGCTGAACCGGCACAAAGGCCAGTTGCTGCTGCGGCAGGGCCAATCCGAGGCCGCCGAGGAACTCTATCGCAAAGCCCTGAGCATCGCCGAGGAGCAGGGGGCCAAGCTCTGGGAATTGCGCGCCGCCGCGAGCCTCGCCCGGCTCCGCCGCGACCAGGGCCGCCCCGCCGAAGCCCGCGCCCTCCTCGCACCAATCTACGGCTGGTTCACCGAAGGCTTCGACACGCCCGACCTTAAAGAGGCAAAGGCGCTGCTCGACGAACTGGGGAGGGAGCCATGAACTCGTTCGACGGAATGCGTGCGCTGGTGACCGGATCGGCCTCCGGGCTCGGCGCGGCGACGGCCGTTGCGCTCGCCCAAGGCGGCGCGCGAGTCATCGTCAATTACCGGTCGAGCGCGCGGGAGGCCGAGGAGACGGCCGATCTTTGTCGCGCTGCGAACGCCGAGGTCATGGTGGTTCAGGCCGATGTCGCAATCGACGAGGATTGTCGCAGACTGGCCGCCGCGGCATCCGAATGGGGTCGGCTCGATGCATTGGTCAACAATGCGAGCACAACAAAGCATGTCGCGAACCCGGCTGATCTCGATGCGCTCTCTGCGGAGGATTTCCACCGGCTCTATGGGGTCAACACGATCGGGCCGTTCCAGATGATTCGCGCGGCGCGCCCGCTGCTCGAGGCCGCTGCACGCATCGCAGAGCGCCCCTCTTCGGTGGTCAATGTTTCTTCGGCGAGTGCCCTCAACGGGTCGGGCTCATCGATCGCCTATTCGGCGAGCAAGTCGGCACTCAACAGCATGACCCTATCGCTCGCCCGCGCGCTTGGGCCGCTCATTCGGGTGAACGCCGTCTGCCCGGGATACATGGATACGCCATGGTGGGTGAACGGCGTGGGTCAAGAGGGGGCCGACAAGCTTCGCGAAGTCGTCAAGGCGGCTGTACCGCTGCGCGTGGCCTCGAGGCCGGAGGACATCGCCGAGGTCGTGACGTTCCTCGCCAGCCCCGCCTCGCGTCACATGACCGGGTCGATCATACCGGTCGACGCCGGGTTTCTTCTGTCGGTCTCGATCACCCCTTCGAACGCCCGACGCTAAAGCCGATCCGCGCTTGATCCGCGAATTTTGTAACCGGGAATTTGACCCCGATTTAGACCCTTGTAGTTCCCGGTTTCGTGGATTTGCTTCCCGGTTCGGACGCGAAAAATTCCCGGTACGTCTTCGTCGGGAATTCGCGAAGTAAGGGATTGATTTATCACATACGGAGAGCCGCCGGACCCGGCATTTCTTCCCGGAAAAAATTATTTTCCCGGATTTTCACCTCTTTGCGGTCGGTGAACCGGAGCGGGTTTCTTGTCGCCGTCGGGGTGGGCTGCAGCGCTGGCCTTTCGCTGGGGCGTGTCGTACCCTGTCGCGGTGGCTTGCGGGTAGGGAGTGAGGCGCGATGCCAGCGCGGACGGGACGGCAATACCTCAACGGGCTGCGCGAGCAGGAGCGCGAGGTCTGGCTCGCCGGCGAGCGGGTCAAGGACGTGACGACCCATCCTGGGCTGAAGAACGGCGCGCGGGCCATCGCCTCGCTCTACGACATGCAGTGCGATCCCAAACTGCGCGACCAGATGACCTATATCTCGCCGACGACCGGCGACCGGGTCGGGTTCTCCTTCATCATTCCGCGCACCCGCGAGGACCTCGAAAAGCGCCGCGTCATGATGCTCAACTGGGCGCGCACGACCTGCGGCATGATGGGCCGTTCGCCGGATTTCATGAACGTCACCTACGCCGCCTGGGCCGGAGCCGCCGATTATTTTACGCAGGGACTGGGGCGGCCCGAATTCGCCGAGAACATGCGGCATTACTACGAGTACATCCGCGAAAACGACCTGACCCTGACCCACTCGCTGATCAATCTGCAGCGCAGCCGCACCGTCTCGGGCATGTTCAACCTCGAAGAGGGCACCGCACTGCAGGTGATGCGCGAGACCGATGCCGGCATTGTAGTGCGCGGTGCGCGAATCCTAGCCACCCTCGGGCCGCTCGCCGACGAGATCGGCGTCTACTCGCCGCGTATGGCACGGCACGCGGAGACGCACAGCCCGTTCGCGGTCAGCTTTGCGATCCCGTGCGGCACGCCGGGGCTCAGGTTTCTGTGCCGCGAGAGCTTCGATCTCGGCCGCTCGCATTTCGACCACCCGCTCGGCTCGCGTTTCGAGGAGATGGACTGCGTCGTCTTTTTCGACGACGTGCTGGTGCCGTGGGAGCGGGTCTTCCTGCTGGGCGACGTCGATCTCCTCAACCGCACTGCCGTCGCGACCCACTCAACCGCGCATTCGGCCCATCAGGGTGCGGTCAAAAACCTCGCCAAAGCCGAGTTCGTGCTGGGCGTGGCATTGCTGATGACCCAGGCGCTCGGTAACGCGCATCTGCCGAATGTCGAGGAGCGCATCGGCGAATTGATGCTGATCACCCAGCTGACGCGAGCCTGCATGCGGGCGGCCGAGGCCGACGCCAAGCTCGACGAATGGGGTGTCATGTGCCCCGAGCCGCTGATGGTCGAGAGCCCGCGCAACCTCTTTATGACCGCCTATCCGCGGATGGTCGAGATCATCCAGCTCCTGGGCTCGAGCAGCTTCATGCTGACCCCCACGGAAGCGGATTTCCACGGGCCCCTTGCCGACCACATCGAGCAGTATCTGGCGACCGACAATGCGGAGGCGAAAGACCGCGTCAAGCTCTTCCGCCTCGCCTGGGACATCGCCGGCACGTCCTTCGGCAGCCGTCAGGTGCTCTACGAGCGGTTCTTCGCCAGCGACCCGCTGACGCGGGCGCGCGCGATCGCGTCGATCTACCCGAAGAAAGAGGTGATGGACCGCGTCCTCGAGTTTCTCGGGCGCGACGACGAAGCCCTCTGAGGGCCTGGTGACATGACGGACCGGGACGATCGCATCACCCGAGCGCTGCTGAAAGACGAGATCGAGGATTTCCTCTATCGCGAAGCCGACCTCTTGGACGAGCGGCATTATGACGAATGGCTGGCCTTGCTCGCCGAGGACGTGCGCTACTGGATGCCGATGCGGCGCAACGTCAAGGTCGACGACCGCGAGCGGGAATTCACCCGCGAAGGCCTCGACATCAGCTGGTTCGACGAGGGCAAGGAGACCCTGACCCGCCGGGTGCGGCAGATCCAGACCGGCATCCATTGGGCAGAGGAGCCGGTCTCCCGCATCTCGCACCTGCTCTCCAACATTCAGCTGATCGAGGTCAACCCGTCTGCGGCGGAGCCGACCGAGGTATCCGTCAGATGCCGCTTTCTGGTCTATCGTAACCGGGTTGAGACCGAGACCGACATCCTGGTCGGCAAGCGCGAGGATTTGTTGCGCCGCGCCGGGGCGGAGTGGCAGATCGCGCGCCGCAAGATCCTGCTCGACCAAAATGTCCTGTTGAGCAAGAACCTGACCTTTTTCTTCTAGGCGAGAGGACGCCGATGACGACCGGACGGATATCGGGTTATCACCCCGGGCTCGTCGATTTGGCGAAGGGCCAGATCAGCCGCGAGATCTTTGTCAATGACGAGATCTACCAGCAGGAGGTGGGGCGCGTCTTCGCCCGCGCCTGGTTGTTTGTCGGGCACGAGAGCCAGATCCCGAACCCCGGCGATTTCTTCGTCTCGTCGATGGGGGAGGAGTCGGTGATCCTGTGCCGCGACGGCGCGGACAAGGTTCATGTGTTCCTAAATTCTTGCCGGCATCGCGGCATGAAGGTGTGCCGCTACGACGAGGGCAACGCCGCCGTCTTGACCTGCCCTTATCACGGCTGGAGCTATTCGACCGACGGCAAGCTCGTCGGCGTCCCATATTTCCGGGAGGCCTATCACGGCACGCTCGACCGGTCGGCCTGGGGCCTCGTCGAGGTGGCGCAATCGTACCTCTACAAGGGCACGATATGGGCGACCTGGGACCCCACGGCGCCGCCCTTCCTCGAATATCTCGGCGATTTCCTGCCCTATATCGACCTGACCCTCGACTCCTGGGACGGCAGCGACGGCGGCACCGAGATCCTATGCGGCATCCAGAAATGGCGGGTGCCGTGCAACTGGAAATTCCCAGCCGAGAATTTTTCCGGTGACAGCTACCACAACATCAGCCACCGCTCGGTCGACCTCGTTGGCATCGGGCCCTCCGGCAGCGGCCGCCGCGACATGCCGGAACTGAACATGGCGAGGAAATTGCACATCGCATTTCCGAAGCGCGGCCATCAGACCACCAGTTACCTGCTGCCGAAGGAGGCGGCACCGCCGCCCGCTTACCAGCACTCGTCGGTCGTCTCCGACTATTTCCGTGAATGCGAGGAGGCGCGGCGCAAGAAGCGCGGCGATTGGGGCCGCATGATCGCCTTGGTCGGCGAGGTGTTTCCGAACACCGCCTTCCTCGCGCGGCAGCCGCGCACCTTGGCCGTCTGGCATCCGCGCGGCGCGCACGAGACCGAGGTGTGGCGCTGGTTTCTCGTCGACAAGAATGCGCCGGCCGAGGTCAAGGATTTCCTGCGGGACTACTACATCCGCTATTCCGGCCCGGGCGGCATGACCGAGCAGGACGACATGGAGAATTGGAACTACGCGCACGCGGCGAGCCGCGGCACGATCGCGCGCCGCTACCCCTACAGCTACGAGCAGGAGTTGGGGGCTGAGGTCGAGAATTACGAATGGGAAGGGTTCCGGGTTCCCGGAACCGTCTGCGACCTCACGCAAGCGAAGTCGAGCGAGCACAATCTGCGCAATCTCTACCGGCGTTGGGCCGAGTTCATGACGGCCGAGAGCTGGAACGAGCTGATGACCTGGCGCCGGCCGGCCCGCGCCGAGGCGGCGGAATGAGCGAGCCCGTCAACATTCGGCAAATCGCGCCGGGCACAAAGATCGCGCTCGTCGACGGCGCTCTCGCCGAAGTCGTCTCGAACCCGGCGGACGGGGTGTGGGTGTTCGCGCGTTATCTGTCCTCGCCGGGCGACCCCTCGCGGGTCGGCGGCGAAGAGATGATCTTTGCGCAGGATATCGTCGAGATCCGCGAATAATTCCGAAGGAGGAGCCATGGCGACGGCACGCGAACAGGGTTACCGGACGGGTCTCGTGGACATGGCGGCAGGGCAGATCAGCCGCGAGATCTTCGTCAACGAGGAGATCTATCAGCAGGAGCTGGAGCGGCTCTTCGCCCGGGTGTGGCTGTTTGTCGGGCATGAGAGCCAGATCCCGAACCCGGGGGACTACTTCGTCTCCGGCATGGGCGAGGAATCGGTGATCCTGTGCCGCGACCGGGCGGGCAAGGTCCACGTGTTTCTCAATTCCTGCCGGCACCGCGGCATGAAGGTGTGCCGCTACGACGAGGGCAACACGCCGATCTTCACTTGCCCCTATCATGGTTGGAGCTATGGCACCGACGGCAAGCTCGTCGGGGTGCCGTATTTCCGCGAGGCCTATCACGAGAGCCTCGACAAATCGCAGTGGGGGTTGGTCGAGGTCCCGCAATTGTGCTGTTACAAGGGCACCGTGTGGGCCTGCTGGGACCCCGAAGCGCCGTCTTTTTTCGAATATCTCGGCGACTTCGTCCGCTATCTCGATTTGACGTTGGACGGCTGGGACGGGAGCGACGGCGGCACCGAGATCCTGGAGGGTATCCAGAAATGGCGGATCCCGTGCAACTGGAAATTCCCGGCAGAAAACTTCTGCGGCGACAGCTACCACAATATCAGCCACCGTTCGGTCGATCTGGTCGGCATCGGCCCCTCCGGCAGCGGGCGACGCGACATGCAGGAGCGGGTGATGACCCGCCGGCTGCAGATCTCGCTCTACGAGCGCGGGCATCAGACCGGCCTCTACCTGATGCCGAAGGACCGGGCGACGCCGCCCTCGTACCAGCACTCCTCGGTCGTGGCCGAATATTTCGCGCATTGCGAGGAGGAGCGGCGCCGCCGGTGCGGCGAATGGGCCCGTGTGATCGGCAGCCCCGGGGAGATTTTCCCGACGACGGCCCTGCATCCGCGTCAGCCTCGCACGATCGCCGTCTGGCACCCGCGCGGGCCGCATCAGACCGAGGTGTGGCGCTGGTATCTGGTCGATAAGGCAGCACCCTGGGAGGTTAAGGATTTCCTGCGCGACTATTACATCCGCTACTCCGGCCCCGGCGGGATGACCGAGCAGGACGACATGGAGAATTGGAACTACGCCCATGCCGCGAGCCGTGGCACGATTGCCCGGCGTTACCCCTACAGCTACGAGCAGGGGCTCGGCTTCGAGGTCGAGAACTACGAGTCAGAGGGACTGCGCATCCCGGGAACGGTGATGGATATCACCGAGGCGAAGTCGAGCGAGCATAATCTCAGAAACCTCTACCGGCGCTGGGCCGAGTTCATGGAAGCCGGCAGCTGGGACGAGCTCGCGACCTGGCGCCACAATGGCGAGGTGATGGCCGCCCGCGCCGCGGAATGACCGTAGGCCTACCACCCGGCAAATTGCCAGGTGGTGGGCGCCGCGGTCGGTTTTAGGCCTGCTTGAAGAACCGGTCGGCGTTGCCGCCGAGGAGCTTCTTCTGCGTCTCCGGCTTGATGCTGTTCCAAGCCAGAATGTTGTCGACCGACCCGGGGAACTGGCACTCCGAGTGCGGATAGTCGGAGGCGTACATCAGAATGTCGTCACCGAGGAAGTGGGAGACATAGTTGAACATGTCCTCCCCTTCGTGGTGCTCGATGCTGCAGAAGAACCGGCCGCTCGCCATGTATTCGCTCGGTTTCCGCTTGAGCGGCGCGGTGCCGCCAACATAGATCGCCTGCTCGTCCATGCGCTTGGCCCAGAACGGCAGCCAGCCAAACCCGCATTCGAGCACGCCCATCCGCAAGCTCGGATACTGGTCGAAGAGCCCGCCGCCGATAAACGACCCAACGAACCGCATGGCACCCCAGGGATGGGCGGCGAGACGGCTGAGGAAGATGTTTTCCCAGAGATCCTGATAGCCGGGATAGTAAGGCGGGTTCCACGTAAAGCTGTGGTTGGCGATCGGCAGGTCGTGATCCGCGGCTGCCCGCCAGATCGGATGCAGGTCGGGATGGTCTGCCGGAAAATCCTTGGCGAGCAACGGCATCACCGCTACCGCCCATTTCGAGTTGCCCCATTCGCGGATCTCGCGCACGGCCTCATCGATGTTGCGCGACGAGGCGACAATCATGCTCTTCAGCCGGTTCGGGAACTGCCCACAAAAATCCGCCATGTGACGGTGGTAAGCGCGGATCACGCCGATCTCGAGGGCCGGATCCGGCAGGCCGACGAGGCTGAGCCAGGAGGTCGGGATCAGGAAGTGGACATCCGTCCCCTCGTCGTCCATGTCCTTGACCCGGTTCTCAGCCTGATCGTCCTGCACCCCGGGCCGTGGCATCTTGCTGCCCATCCATCGCGTCTCGCGGCCGGTGAAGGTATCGCGCGGCGCACTCTCGCCAAGAACCCGGCGGTAATATTTCGTGCCGACCCGGTAGTTGTGCAGGCCCTCGACGCCTCCGACCGCCCCTTGTCCGACCGGCAGGCGATAGGCCTCGAGTTCGGCGAGGCGCGGCCGAAAGTCCGGGTCGACATAGCGCTCCAACACTTCTGCGGCCGGGTTGACATGGGTATCGGAATCGTACACGCGGAAGCCGTTCTTCATGCTGCCTCTCCTTCGTTCGGCACTCGCCCTTCGCGCATCATAGGATCGCGCGCCAGAACATTCAAAACTTTAGCGCAGAGCCCGCCCGGCGGGCGACCCCTGTAAAAGCCGGAGAACAGGGCGAATTTTCGATTCCACTCTGAAATTTACCCGGGTCATCCTCTATAAAAGCATCCAGATCAGGCACTTAGAAGCCGGTGTCGGGCTCGCATGAGCAGGGGTCCGAATTCGCCGCGCAGGGGGCGGAATCGGTCTATCAGGGGGCGAACAGGGGCGGGTCTCTTTGCGCGTGATCATATTGTCATATTGACAAATTGCGCTTGCGATGATATATGGGCGGAAACTTCCCAGAGGGCAAGATGTCCGAGACCGAACGCGAATACGCGGCGAACTACCGCAAGCCGCCATTGCACACTCGCTTCAAGAAAGGGCAGTCCGGCAACCCGCGCGGCCGGCCCGCGAAAAACCTGCCGGCGCTGCTGGCCGCGGCGCTCAACGAGAAGGTGACGGTTACCGAGAACGGCAAGCGCCGGCAGGTCACCAAGCGCGAGGCGGTCATCGCTCAGCTGGTCAACAAATCGGCCTCAGCCGAGCTGCGGGCCACCAAGATGCTGATCGACATGATGCGGGACATCGAAAAAAGGGCGGAGCC
>JGI26340J50214_10000097_pt1 | contig 30325 bp, 31 predicted proteins | sample BogFormECP12_OM2_FD_50214 | JGI IMG/M metagenome (IMG submission 50214)
AGTTCACCGACCCGCCGTTCCGCTGCTCGCTGCCCGTGACCCTGGCCTTCGCCGCCACGGCGAACCGGCCCGCCGCGGTGCTGACCGGCCCGGCCACCGCCACGGGCGACCGGGCCGGGCCGGTCCGGCGATCTGGCCCCGCCGATGCCAGCGGCATGGTCCGGGTCAGCCTCCAGCACCAACCGCTGACCGCCTCGGCGGCCCTGGTCTGGAACGGCGACCTTCCCCGCCCGCTGCAGCAGATGCTGTTCGACGCCGCCGACAGCCTAACGGCGCCAGCTCCGCCGCAGCCCGCCGAACTGGCCTCCTGACCACTGTGTGGCCGAGCTTCGCCCCGCTCCACGAGGCGTTCAGGTGAGCGGCAGGAGGTGTCCAACACGCAGGTCAGCGGACTTCGGTGTACTCGCTGCGGTCCAGCTGCACGACGTGGGTGTAGTCGTTGCCCTCCGGCTCTGCGACGTCGGTGTACTGGCTGCCGTCCAGCTGCACGACACGGAAGCTGCGCCCGGCGACCAGCTTGCGCAGGTGCCGCATCCCGCTCATGCCTGCGACCGCGACAGCTATGGCGGCGGCGAGGATGGAGCTGCCAAACAGCGCGAGCCCGCCGACGACGTGTCCCAGCAGCATCACGACCACTCCGGCCAGCAGAGCCACCGGCACGGCCGCCACCAGCAGCAGCGCGAGCAGCATCACGGCGATCACGGCCTTGGCCGACCTGTCCGGCGTCCGCTCCGCGTACCAACCGGTCATCACGCTCACCTCTCAAGGCCCGAGCTCTTCAAGGGACCCAGACCTGCCTAAATAACACGATATGTCGCGTCCTCTATGTATGCAACGCACCTCTCGATCAGAATCATCCCGTGACCGTCCGGCGCGCTGACCGTGGGTGGGCAGTCTGCCGCCTGAGCTTCTCCAGGCGATTATTCGGCGGTGTGCTAGTTACGGGGCTCGGTTGCGGCCTGAAGGATCGCGGCGATGTCGTCTGCGGTGTCGAGCTGCCCGGACGCAACGTTGATTACCAGGTCGTAGGCGGCATCGTTGGTCAGGGTCAGGCGGCGGCCGTTGAGGCCGCGGAAGGCGATGAGTGCCGCTAGCGCAAGCCGCTTGTTGCCGTCGATGAGGGCGTGGCCGCGTGCGAGCGAGTGCAGCAGCGCTGCCGTCTTGCCGTCCAGCGTGGGATAGGCATCCTTGCCGAAGGGGGTAGCCCGGGGGCGGGCGAGAGCGGCTTCCAGCAAGCCGTAATCGCGCACGATGAAATCGGCCGCGAGGGTGCGCCCGGCAACATGGAGCAGTTCGGGCAGCGTCAGGTAGATCACTGGCCGAGCCGCTCAAGTGCCTCGGCGTACCGGGGCAGATCTTCATCGAGCACGCGGTCGAGCAGTTCGCTGCGGCTGTGATTCTCGACGTACTCCCTGATGGCCTGCCGGGCCACGTCTTGCATCGACCGCTGCTCCAGTTCGGCTCGCCTGCGCAGTGCCTGGGTCTCATGGTCGGCCAGCCGCAATGTCATCGCCATGTGATTATGGTATCAGCACTGATACCAATGCGGCGGACTGCGACGCACGGGCCAGCTGCACGTCAGACGCCGCTAGGCAGGGGAGTCGACTGGGAGACCCGCCGCCTGCGCCGCGTCCAGCAGGCGCTTGTCGTACGTCACGAACGAGGTGAGCCCGGAGCGGGAATGCAGGGCCGTGCCCAGGTGAATCGCGTCCAGGCTGCGGACTGTCGCCGGCTTAGCCGCCTGGGCCAGGCTCCGGATGCGCGGACCTAGGTCGATCAGGTCGATCTGGTCCAGCACGGCGGGCAAGCGGGATATGGCGTCCGGTGCGTACCTGGCCAGCGCCCGGAATGACTCGATTTCTACCAGCACGGAGCTGATCCAGCCGGTTTCCGCGCGCTCATCCAGCCAGCCGCGCAGCGCCTGCGATTCCGGCTCGGCATGGACGAGCTTGACGACAGCCGCGGAGTCGAGATAGATCATCAGCGTTCGCTGGCGCGATCGCGGGCCAGTTCCTCCGCTACGTTGACGCCGTCGGGCTTGCCGAGATCCATCCGCAAGACTTCCCGGCGCATGTCGGCCGCGCGCTCGCGTCGGCTGGCAGCCTCCAGCACGGCTTGCCGGATGGCGGCAGATCGCGAACTGCCGTCGTGGGTGAGCACGTCGAGAGCGTGCTCGGTCTCGTCGTCAGTACGAATAGTGATCGTGTTCGCCATACCGCGACTGTAAGACGTCTGGTCTTACAATTGCAACACGCGCCGCTGAGGCGGATCACTGTGAGGACGCCGAGGTCTCACCAGCCTCCGCGCAGTGGCCGGGCAATGCGCGAGAACTGCCGGACCGCCCGGGATGCGGGTATCCGACCCGGCCGATCCCAGGCTGCGCCCATGCGATTGGTCGCCCGGAACTGAGCGCATGTCATGTTAGATGGCTGGTGTCGTTGACGCGGCGGACGGCGGCGAACTCGTGATCATGCCATTGGATCTCGCTGATGCACGCGGAGCCGAGGTAGATCCGGTAGAGGGCGGCGAGTGGCACGTCGAGGGCCCGGCACAGCAGGATTTTTATCGGCGTGATGTGGCTGACGACCAGGATCGTCTGACCGTGGTGGTCTCGGAGGAGCCGATCGCAAGCCTGGTAGACCCGTCGCGCGGTCTCGGTGAAGCTCTCGCCGCCCGGCGGCGCCTGCTGCGGGTTGTGTTGCCAGGCCGCCGCCGCCGCGGGCCATCGTTGCTGGATTTCCGCCAGGGTGAGGCCTTCCCATTCGCCGAAGTCGGTTTCGCGTAGGTCGTCATCGGGGACCGCCGTCAGGCCCAGTTCGGTGGCAGCTATGGCGGCGGTGGCGGCGGCGCGCCGCAACGGCGAGGTGACGACGGCGTCGATCCGGGCGCCGGTGGCCAGCCGGCCGGCGGCGGCTTTGGCCTGGCGGGTGCCATCAGCGCTGAGGGGCAGGTCACACAGGCCGCTGAACCGGTGTTCTGGCGACAGGCGGGTGTCGCCGTGCCGCAGCAGGACTGTGATGGTGGGTTGCGCCGAGGGACTGGTCCAGCCGAGTGTCATGGCCGCCTCCCGAGGATGGCGAAGAACTGTTGCGCGGATTGCTCCCAGGTCGGCAGGCTCAGTGCCCGGCGCGCCGCGGCGGCTCCCATCCGACGGCGATCAGGCTCATCCTCAGCGAGCCTGCGCAGCGCGCCTGCGAGGGCGCGGGTGTCGCCTAGTGTGATCAGGATGCCCTGTTTCCCGTCGTCGACGAGATGGGGCAGGTTGCCGCTGCGCCAGCCGACCACCGGCAGGCCTGCGTCCATCGCCTCGGCATAGACCGTCCCGTAGGTTTCCCAGCGTGAAGGCAGGACGAACAGGTCGGCCGAGCGATACAGGCGCCCTACTCCGGCGTCGTCACAGGGCCCGTGCCGCACGACCCGGTCTGATAGACGGCTGATCCGGCGGATCACTCGCTGCCCGTATGGCGTCTCCGCGCGTTCGTCGCCGGCGAGGTGCAGCCGCAATGTGCCGGCCGGCAATGCGGCGACTGCGTCCAGTAGTTCGAGGATTCCCTTGTTGGGGAGCCAGTTAGCCACGCAGAGCGCAGCGGCCCGGGCGCCCTCTCGCAGGTCGCTGACTTCCGTTCCCGCCTTCTGGTCCCGGCCAGGAGGCACCACGACGGCCCGATCGAACCGGTCGGCCAGCAGTGCGCTGGCGACGATCACCGTTTCACAGTGGCGGTAAAGGTATCGGTCCAGCCGGGCCTGCGCCCATCTGCGCAGCGGTGGGCGGTCGATTCCGCCGGGCGGCTGATGGACGATGGCGGCCATCCGCCGGGGGCGCCGCAGGACAATCCACGGTGCCAGAAACGCCGCCACGATGCTGTCAACCAGCACGACATCGGCCGCCTCTGCGATGCGCAGCACCCGGCGGCCATACACGACGGACAGTCGCGGCGGCAGTGACGCGAAGGTGATCCGGGCGTTGTTGCGGCCCGCGAGTTCGGCCATCCGCCGGTGGTAACGGTATCCGCCCGTCAAGGTGGCTGGGTCACCCAGGGTGATCAGGCAAATCGATAGCATGGTGCCGGTATCCGCCGAACGCGACCGGGGTTTCCCACACCCGGACGGCCAGCGTATCCCCTCCTGCGGCGGCGATGGCGGGTGAGAGGGTGTCATGCACCCAGCGGGCGAACACCTCGACGGTAACCGCCTCGGCGTCGGCGGGACGGATCTCTTCGAGGTTGCGGCCTTCGATGCGCCCGGTCAGCTTGGTCAGCGCCGTTTCGAGCATGTCCAGGTCGCAGACCATGCCTCTGTCGTCCAGTTGCTCGCGGTCCACGACGATCTCGATCCGGTAATCATGATGGTGCAGCTGCCCTTCCGGGCCGGGCAGTCCAGGCATGATGTGGAATGCGCGCACCGTGCGCGTCAGCCCGACTTCATAGGTCAATGATGGCTCCCGTCGTAGTCGAGAACGGCGTGCATGAGGCCGGGTGTGCCCTCATCCACGGCGTGGAACGCCTCGGCAGCCTGGCTGAATGGGAACACGTGGGTACACAGCTCTGCCAGCGGAAGCTCAGAAAGCAACTCGACGGCCTCCAGGCGGCGGCGCGACGGAGCCCATCTTGCCGATAGCCTGGCCGGAACCGTGGAGACCTGGGTACTGCGGATGGTCAGCCGGCGACGGTGGAAGGCGCCGCCGAGCGGCAGCACCACGGGCTTTATGCCGAACCAGGATGCGACTAGCAAGGTGCCCTCGTGGGCCAGCATGCTCAGCGCCATGCCCGGCGCGTCCGGATTGCCGCTGGCGTCGATGACCAGCGGAACTTCTTCCTTCACCAGCTCCTCGGGCACTGCAGCCGTGACGCCGAGACTGGTGGCCAGGGCACGCCGCCACGCTTGCGGTTCGGCGCATACGGGCCGCTGGCCGCAGCGCTGCAATAGAAGAGCGGTCAGCAGCCCGAGGACGCCGGCACCGAGCACGATGACCCGGTCCCGGTATCCCGTCCCGGCATCCAGCGTCACCTGCAATGCCGTCTCCACTAGCGGGAACAATGTCGCGGCGGCAGGGTCGACGGCGGGCAGGGAAATCAGGTCACCGGGACGCGCTGAAAATACATCCTGATGCGGCTGAAAGGCGAAGACCGGCCAGTCCCAGTCCCGGACTTCGCCAACGCAGGCGTAGCCGTATGCAAAGGGATAGCGGAAGGCGCCTGCCAGCGCGTCAATCGTGTCGTCCAGCGCGAGGCCCGCGGGGAACTCGCCGCGGTAGATCAGCCGCTCAGTGCCGCCACTGATACCGGAGAACACGGTTGTGACAAGGACCTCGCCCGCGGCCGGCCGTGGCGTGGGCAACTCCCTGATCTCCACACAGCGCGGCGCGGTGTGAAACAGCGCGCGGGCGGGCACGTAGGGCACCTACCCGTCGGCCATGCCGGCAAACGCCACGGTTGATCACCACCACGTGAGGGATCGGTGCTGACCCGGGTGGCGATTACCCCGGCTCAGGTCGGCACCGCTGCGGGATCGCGATTGGTCCGGGGAGCCGGTCGCTCGTGCGGCAGTTCTCTCGTGAACCCGAGCGAGATGAGGGCGAGGAGGGCAGCAGCCAGGAGCCCGGCCTTGAGCGATCGGAGCTGCGCCGACTCGTAGTCATCGACGAGTGCTGCTGTAGTCGTGGCGTCGAGACCAGCCTTTGTCGCTGCGGCGTCGATCTGTGTGGCGGAGACGAAGTTGGTGTTAGAGCCCGCCGCCACCCCCACCTGGGCCGACACGTCGGCGCTGATCCGGGGGTCGTGCTCGACGTTTGAGATGAAGGTGCTGGTCAGGCCGATCAGCACGATGGCCCCGATGAGCGCCACCCTGAGCGACGAGCCGAGCTGTTGGCCGGTGTACTGAAGCCCTCCGGCCTCGCTCCGGCCCGACTCCTCGACCGAGGACTGAACCACGTTGCCCAGCTGGGAGATCATCAAGCCCATCCCGACTCCGAGCACGGCCATTCCGATGGCGAATCCAGCGCTGGACAGAGTGGGCTTGATCGTCGCGAGCAGGACGAGGGTACCGGCGAGAGTCACAATCAGACCGCTCTGCACGATCGCCCGCACCGGAAAGCGGTTCGACAGTCGTGAGCCGATCGCCGAGGTCGCGAACATGGTGATCGAGATGGGCAGCATCTTGATCCCGGTCTCCAGGGCGCTCAGCCCAAGGACCAGCTGGAGATAGAGCGGAACGACGAAGAAGATCCCCATCAGGACGAGGTTCTGGCTGAACATCCCGATCAGCCCCGACCGCACCGGCGGGATCCGAGCGAGTGAGAGATGGACCAGCGGGTCCCGGTTCGTGGCTTCGCGATGGCGCTGCCAGGTCACGAATCCCCACAGCAGGATGCCACCAGCGGCCAGGACGAACAGGGTGAGGGAGAAGCCGAAGATGGTGATCGGGGAGTTCTTCGGCTTGACCCACCCCCAGGTACTCGACTGGAGAACTGCGAAGACGAAGACCCCCAGACCGGCGGCCGACAGCACCGAGCCGACGATATCGAGCTTCGGAGCAGGATCCGGGCGAGGGGCGTCTGCCACCTTCCGCATCATGATCAGGATAAATGCGGCAATGAAGACCTCGCCGACGAACACGACCCGCCACGTGAGTACGGTCGTCGCCCACCCGCCCACGATGGGGCCGACCGCGATCCCCGCGCCGGCGACCCCGCCGATGACCGCGTAAGCGGCCTTGCGCCGGGGCCCCGCGAAGTTGCCGGCAATCAACGCCGCGAGCGCAGGAAAGACCAGCGACGCGCCGATTCCCTCGAGCACCGACCACCCGAGCGCGAGCACAGCCACCGACTGGGACACCGCGGTCAGCGCCGAGCCGCAGGCGTAGATGACCAGTCCGATGACGAACGCCCGACGGCGGCCGATCATGTCGCCGATTTTGGCCCCGGTGAGGATGAGCATGGCCATGACCAGGCAGTAGAGGGTGATGACCGCCTGGATCGTGGTGACCGTGGTGTGGAAGTCGTGGACCAGCGCGCTGATCGAGACGTTCATCACGGACTGGTCCAGCACCATCAGGAACTGCGCCGTAGCCAAGGCGACCAGTGCCAGCCAGCCCTTGTTCGCCGTGGCGTTGTTCACGCTCCCCCCTTAGTGCTGCGCGCTCTTGCCCGAAACGGGTCGTCTGGCGAAGCCTCGTTGATCCTGCCTCTTCGCCCCGTCCTCGATGGCTTCCCGCCGTCCCGATCCGAATCCCTGCTGGAACGTCAGTAAGTATTGCACCGGGGAGACGGCCTTCGGGTGTGGAGTCCCGTGACCTCGGTCAGTCCGGCGACTGCATCTCCTGTCCGCTCGTCCTCTTGGGTCACCGGGGAAATGGCCGCGTCTTTTTGCCTGCTTAATGAAATATTCATTAAGCGCTAATTCTTGACGAGATCGGTGTGGTAACCACTTGGGAAGTAATTCGCAGATAGCCGGTATAGCGGATAGCCTGAATCCGACTGAGGCGCCGGTGCTTGGGGCCGGGCGCGGCCATCTGACGGCGCTGGCCGTCGGGGTCTGGCTGCCAGGCGTTATCCGTCTCGAGGGTGTTGCCCGGCTGATCGAGGAGCTAGTGTTGCCGCGAGGGAGCATCGGTCTTATGATCTATGGTTACCCCCTGCACCGCCTGCGTAATTTCGCCCTGGCCCGCCGCGTCCCGGCCGTTTTCGGCCGGTTTTGGCCGGCCGGTTGGCTGCTGGCTCGCGGTTCAGAAGAAAACCACAGGTCGCGGTCACAATTCCTTGAGCATCGTGCGTCAAGGTAGCCACGTGATGCGTCACTCGCCGGTCACCCCGGCCAAGGGGGGCAGCGCAAGATCTGCATCCGTGCGTGCGCACCGGCCAGGTCCCGTGCCCCGGCCATGGGCCGTTGACGCGTGTGCCGCGCTGGCCGGTCTCGGGTTCGGCGTGACCGTCGGCACGGTCATTGTCGGCGAGGACCGAGGATCGCTGGCCGCGCCGGGAGGGCTGCTGACCGCCGAGGGCCGGCTCGCTGGCTTCACCGGCGCGTATCTGATGCTGATCATGGTGGTGCTTGTCGCCCGTTTGCCGTGGCTGGAGACCTCGGTCGGGCAGGACCGGCTCGTCCGCTGGCACCGGCAGGTCGCCCCGTGGGCGTTCGGGCTGATCACCGCCCATGTAGTCCTGATCATGCTCGGCTACGCGCAGGCCGCGAAGGCGGGGGTGCTGCGCCAGCTGTGGGTGTTCGTCAGGTCCTATCCGGACCTGCTCGCCGCGATCGTCGGCTTTGGTCTCCTGGTAATGGCCGGGGTCACCTCGATCAGGATCGTCCGGCGGCGGCTGAGGTACGAAACCTGGTGGATTGTCCACCTCTACGTCTACCTTGGGCTCGCGCTCGCGTTCGCCCACCAGATCGCCACCGGCGTCCCGTTCATCGGCCACCCGCTCACCCGGGCGATCTGGATCGTCATCTGGGCGGCCACGGCCGGGATGGTCATCGTGTTCCGGGTCGCTCAGCCGATCTGGCGGAGCCTCCGGCATCAACTGCGGGTCGTCGAGGTCCGCGAAGAGGCGCCAGGCGTGACCTCGGTCATCTGCCAGGGCCGGCGGCTGGATCGCCTGGCGGTTTCCGGAGGCCAGTTCTTCCTCTGGCGCTTCCTCACCAGGGACCTGTGGTGGCAGGCGCATCCGTACTCGCTGTCCGCACTACCGCAGCCGCCCTATATCCGCGTGACGATCAAGGGGCTTGGCGACCAGAGCCGCGCGGCGTGCCGGCTCCCGCCGGGCACCCGCGTCGCCATCGAGGGGCCCTACGGAGCGTTCACCCGCCACGCGCGCGCCTATGACCGCGTTGCGCTGATAGGCGCCGGAGTCGGCATTACCCCGTTGCGCGCGCTGCTTGAGGACCTGCCGGACGGGACCGACGTGGTCGTCATCGTCCGGGCCTCAACCGTCGACGACCTCGTCCACCGAGACGAGGTCACTGCCCTGGTCAGGCGGCGTGGCGGCCGGCTCTATGAGGTCGTCGGCTCCCGGCGCAGGGTCCGCTTCGACGCCCACGTGCTGCGACGGCTGGTTCCCGACCTCGCCGTCCGCGACGTGTACATCTGCGGGCCGAACGGGTTCGGTGCCAATGTCATCGACGCGGCCTTGCGCCTAGGCGTAGCCGGGGAACAGATCCACCAGGAAGCGTTTGAATTCTAGTTTGCGGATAAATCCCGACATCACGTGCGCGCGCGCAAAGGATCAGCTCATTGAGACGAACCCCGATCGTGATAACGGCGACCTTCGCGGGTCTGGCCGGCGTGCTGGCCTTTCACACCACCCCAGCCAAGCTCAGCCTCGGTGCCTTGCCCGGAGCTTCCGGGACCGTGCAGCCTTCCGCTGCGGCCAGTTCCGGCAGCTCGCAACGGGCCCAGAGGGCCGCCGGAGCGAGTTCTCCGCCTCGGTCCAGTCCGACCGCGAAGGCGAAACCTGGCGCCACCCGGACCGTCGTCGGCCCCGCCGTCAACTACAATTTCGGCGTCCTGTCGGTCTCGGTCACGGTTTCCGGTAACAAGATAACCAAGGTCGGGATTGCCTCTCTCGACGACGGAGGGAGCCAGCGCTCCCAGTTCATCGATCAGCAGTCGATACCGATCCTGATTCAGGAGACCTTGCAGGCGCAAAGCGCCAACATTCAAGGTGTATCGGGCGCCAGCTACACAAGTGCTGGTTTCCAGCAATCGCTCCAGGCGGCACTTCACACGCTCGGCTTCCAGTGAAGGCTGGTCGTCAGGCCGCGGCCGGGCCACCCGAGCTGCCCGTGCGCTCGATTCACCATCTTGAAGACGTGATGGGCACGGTCGTGACAATCGACGTCTATACCACGGACGCCACGGGAGGCGAAGACGCCTCCCGGCAGCTGGCCACGGCGCGGGCCTTGCTCCAGCGCGCGGACGCGGTGTTCAGCACCTGGCAACCGCACAGCCCGGTCAGCCGGCTACGGCGAGGGGAGATTACGTGCGCTCAGGCTCCGGCGGAGGTTTCCGAAGTCCTCGAGCAATGCGCCGTCGCACGTGAGCTGTCCGGCGGATGGTTCGACCCGTGGGCTATGCCCGGGGGGATCGACCCCACCGGATACGTGAAGGGGTGGGCCGCGCAGAGGGCGCTCGGCGCCTTCCGCGCAAGCGGCGTTTGCGGCGCGATCGTGAACGCGGCCGGGGACATCGCGAGCTTCGGCGACCTGGGAGGTGGCAAGCTTTTCAGGGCCGGCATCGCGGACCCCTTTTCGCCGGGACGCCTGGCCGAGGTCGTCTATCTCAGCAGGGCCATCGCCACGTCGGGTACCTACGAGCGCGGTAACCACCTGATCGATCCGCGGTCGGGCCGGCCGGCCGCGCGGGTCGCCTCGGCGAGCGTGACCGGGCCCGACCTTGGCCTCGCGGACGCGCTCGCCACGGCGGTCGCGGTCGCCGGCGAGACCGGCTTGGACTTGATTGAGGCGCTTGATGGCTATGAAGCGCTCATCATCGCCTTTGATGGCCGCCGCCGGTGGACGGAGAACTTCCCGTTTGCCCCGCATGCGGCCTTACCGCTGTCCCCCTCTGTGTCAGGATCAGGTGAGGTCGCCCCCGTCGGGTGATTCACCTGTACCGGTATTTGCCTACGTTGAGTCAGGAACCCTGCCGTCGCAAAAGACTAGAGGTCCGGGATGGTGCCTGGTGCTGACGGCGCTGGTCCGGGCAGCTCGCGAAACCCAGGCTCAGACCCTGGCGCGGCTGATCGCCTGGGACAGACAGCAGACTCCGTGTCGGCAGTTCCCGGCCAGGACCGCCCAGTGCAGGACCAGGTGACGCCGGATCTCGCGGAGCAGGCTCACGCCAGGACTGAACTGAGCCAGCAGGACGCGGCGGACCAACCAGGCGGCGGCCGGACCAGGCGGCTTACCGCGTGGAGCACCAGCGCGCAGCAGCGGCTGCGGCAGTATCAGGAGAAGCTCGAGGGGCACCGGCAGGTGGGGTTCCTGCTGCAGTCGTCCCGGCGGTTCAACAAGATCGAGGGCAAGCATCTGGCCCTGGTGATCAGCGTGAACCTGTTCGTCGCGGTGATCCCGCTGCTGATCCTCGGCTACGCATTCCTGGAGGCATTCAACCCGAATCACAGCGTCGGCGCCTTGATCGACCAGGATCTGCATCTGACCGGCAGCACCGCGCATGTCGTCCGTGACACGTTCGCCAGCGCCCAGTCGGGCAAGAGCGTGGCGCTGAGCATCAGCCTGATCTCGCTGCTGATCACGGGCCTGGATGTGAGCGCCACCGCGCAGATCGCCTACGCCCGGGCGTTCAGCATGACCCCGCTGCGAGGCCTGCAGAAGTACCTGCGCGGCGCCGCGTGGCTGGTCTTGCTGCTGGCCGACACCTTCGCCGCCTTGACGCTGCGTACCCTGGCGGCCAGCCACCCGCTCTGGTTCGCGCTCATCGCCGCGGGCGTGCTGCTGGTGCTGGAGTTCGGGTTCTTCCTGGTCACCCCCCGTTTGCTGCTGGACCTGCCGTTCGCCTGGCGTGACCTGGTACCCGGCGCGGCCGTCTGCACCGTGGCGGGCGCCATCGTTCACGTCGTGGCGGTGTTCTTCCTGCGCAAGTGGTTCGGCGAATATGGGAACGCCTACGGCGGCTTCGGCATCGCCCTGGCGCTGATCGCGGCCGTCGGTATCATCGCCTCCTTCTGGGTCTGGATCGCCGCCGTTATGGGCGTCTACTGGGAACGCAAAGCCGGACCCGCCGCGGTCGCCGCCATGGAGGAACTATCAGCTGACTTGACCACGGCATAACCGGGCGCGGCCGCAACAACGCCAAGGGCGATGCCGCCGTCGGCCCAGCCGGTCACCGTGATCCCGGCAGCGGCGTCCGCCGACCTGGATCTGTCTTGGGACGTCCGCCTCGTCGGCTGGCATGTCCTGGTCGAGGGTTAGGCGACCGCGGCAGTGACCAGCAGGACGAATCCGGCGAGTGTGACTACGGTCCGGATGAGGCGGCCGCCGAGCCAGCGGGTGCGGAGCCGTTCGACGTCGGTGGCTGACAGGTCCGAGCCTGGGCTGGTGAGCCGGCGCTGGATGGGTATCATCGCTGGTCCTCGTGCACGACCTGGTACAGCGAGGCGTGGAAGGGGAAGGGAACGGGTGCGGCGATGAACCCGGGCTGGGAGATGGCTGCCTGGAAGGCTTGCGGTGACTGCCAGACGGCGACGTTAACGAAGCGGAAGTCCGCGGCAGGCGACAGGCTCCGGTGCAGGCGGGTCGACAGGTACCCCGGCTGGGTGGCGAGGAACGCCCGGGCACGCTCCCAGGCGGCCAGGAACGCCTCGTCCTGACCGTCGGGCACCTCGAACGCGTTGATCAAGACCACGGGGTCAGGGTTCATGATCGTTTCCTTCCTGGTGGTGTGGCTGGGTGGGATCGGCCTCGAGCCGGGTGCACAGCTCGCCGAGAACCGTCCTGCGGATCATCACCACAGCCCGAAGCATAGGCAGTCCAAGGTATATAGGTAGTTGGGAGTAGTAGCGCATCTCGAAGGACCTGGACATGGCCGCCATTCGTCATTGCCGCCACTGCTGGGGTGACTGCCAGGGCGGATGCCTCCTGGGGGATACGGGAATGTGCATCCACGGCTGGAACAGCAGGAGGCCCCGGATGCGGGCACAATGGCTGGTGAGCCGCCGGTGGTGGCGCAGAGTGTTCTGGGGAGGCTAACGGGCTCGAGCGCCGTATCCCAGCAAGAAGGACGCCTAGGCTGAGGGGGTGAGCGAGGAACTGCCCGCCATACCCGAGGCCCGGGTGCAGGAGATCCGGTCGAGCGGCACGTGGGGGTCCGCGCTGACCGCAGACGAGTTCGCCGCCGTCCGCAGCGCGGGCTTCGAACCCGTCGGCCAGGTGTTCGGCGCGTCCGTCTATCACGCCGGGTCCGCCAGCGGGTATAGCTGTCCCGGGATCTGGGCATCGCGTGGTGACGGCTTGCCGCCCCGGGCGACGACCCAGGTGTCCGGGCGGGGCGGCTTGGGGTCTTTCGGCCCGCTCGTACAGGCCATGTACCAGGCCCGGCGCAACGCCATCGACAGGATGACCACCGAGTGCACCGAGCTTGGCGGGCACGGGGTGGTGGGCGTCCGGCTGTCCAGGGGATCGTTTCCCCTCGGCGGCCCTCAGTTCAAGGCCATCGGCACCGCAGTGCGCGCGCCGGCCGCCGCGCTCGGGCCACGGGTCCCCTTCACCTGTGACTTGTCCGGGCAGGATTTCGCCAAGCTGATCATGAAGGGCTGGGTACCCGCAGGGCTGGTGCTGGGCATCTCGATCGGGTCGCGGCACGACGACCGGAAGACCGCCCGCCAGACGCGCTGGGGATCGGGCAACGCCGAGGTCGCCAGCTGGACCGAGCTCGTCAACGAGTCACGGCACGACGCCAGGCGCGAGCTGGAAAGTGAGGTCAAGCGACTCGGCGCCGACGGCGTGGTGATCGCCGCGATGGAGATGCGGGTGCGCGAGCGGGACTGCCCGGTGCAGGTGGGCCGCCACGACCACATCGTGGAGGCCACCGTCATCGGCACCGCCATCGCCCGGTTCTCCCGTGCCGGGCAGCGTCAGGCCGCCCCGGCCCTGGCCGTCATATCGCTCGACCCGCAGCGGCGCCAGGCCGCCAGGGACCGGATATAGGGATCTGGCTCAAATAAAGGTGAATGCTCAGTCGGGCAGCTCGATCGGGCCGATATCGGCGAATACGTCTCCGGGTCCGGGGTTGCCGGCCCGGGTGCGGCCGCCTAGGTGATGCATGATCCCCCAGACTGCGTTCAGGGAGGTCTGGACGGCGCCCTCGGCCCATGCGGGTGTCCAGGAGACGTCGTCTCCGGCGATGAAGATGCCGCGCTGTTCGGGCGGCATGTGATCTTGCATGAAGTGGGCGTACATGCGGTGGTTGTACCGGTAGTGGCCGGGCAGCGCTCCCTTGAAGGCTCCTAGGAAGTGCCGGTCGGCTTCCCAGGACACGGTGATCGGGTCACCGACGATGTGGCTGGCGATGTCGACATCGGGATAGATCTTGCTCAGCGCGCCGAGCGCGAGCCGGACCCGGCGGTCGACCGGCTCGGGCAGCATCTTCAGCGCGTCGCTCATCCAGGAGTACGTCAGGCAGATCACGCCCGGCTGGCCGGGACCGTTATCGAACAGGTAGGTGCCGCGGGTCAGCCGGTCGGTCAGCGTCATGCTCAGGACGTCGCGGCCAGTGCGCGGGTCGGTGTCCTTCCAGAACGGCCGGTCGACCATCACGAAGGTCTTGGAGGACTGCATGTAGCGGGTGCGGTCCAGGGCCGTCCATATCTTCTGAGAGAACAGGGACTCCTCGCATTCGATCTGCGTGGTGAGCAGCCAGCTCTGGCAGGTCACCAGCACCGCCGCGTACCGGCGCGTGTCACCCCAGGCGTCCGTGACCGCGATCCGGTCATCGGCTTCGCGCGCGATCTGCGCGACGCCAGGCCTAGGCGCGCCGGAGTGCAGCGAGGCCAGTGAGGTACTGGCCGGCCAGTGGGTGAGCCGGGGCGCGGGGTGGCGCCAGATCCCGCGGGGAACCTGCTCGGCACCGCCGACCACCAGCCGCTGGTTCTCGTCACAGCCGGTCATCACGACCCGGAAGATCTCCAGCATGGAGTTCGGATAGTCCGAGTCCCAGCCGCCGGTGCCGAACCCGACTTGGCCGAAGACCTCGCGGTGGTGGAACGATCGCGAGGAGAACGCCTTGGAGCTGGCCACGAAGTCATAGAACGTGCGGTCATCCCAGCGAGGCACCAGATCGTTCCACAAAGACTTCAGCGTGCTGACATCGCGCGCCCGGATCGCGTCCTGGATGGAGGTGTAGCGCACCTCCTCCAGAGCCTGCGCCCATGCGTCAGCGACCTCGGTGAACATCGGGGGAAGGTCGTCCAGCGTGCGCGCATAGTACGTGACGCCCTCGAGATCGATGACCGTGCTGCTAGCCGCCTCGGTCAGCGGGTTGGGGAACGGCCTGGTCTGCAGGCCCAGCATGTCGACGTAATGATAAAAGGACGTCGACGACACAGGGAACCGCATGCCGCCCAGCTCCGCGACCACCCCGTCGGCTCCCTCGAACGCCTGCGACCGCAACCGCCCGCCCATCCGCGAGGCCTCGTAGACCACCGGCTTGAGGCCGAGCCTCATCAGCTCGTACGCAGCGACCAGCCCGGAGATGCCAGCGCCGACGACGGCGACCTCCTCGCCATGACGTCCGGCCGGGATCGCCCCCAGGCCGGCCGGGTGCGCGATCCAGTCGTCGAACGGAAACGGGAAGTCCGGGCCGAACATCGTGACCCGGCCCGTCTCCCCACCAGGAGCATCGCGGCTACGTTCGTTCATCAAAGCGCCTAACGCCGGGCGGACAGGCCTGCTAGGCGCGAGGATACGCAGCACCGCGCCGTACATTCAATGCAGGTACAGGGACTTCCCGGCTGCGCGCTGGCCGTGCCGACAGGGTGGGGGCCAGGTCGAGAGGCGCTGCAACGAGCTGCGGCCGGGAGCGATCCCGGCTGCGTCCTGCTCAGCCAGGCGCGTGAGGCCATCGGGCCAGCTCGGCGTTAGCGTCGATAATTAAGTTGACGACGTTTACTCTCACCCTGCATACTCGTTTCAGTTAACGGCGTAAACACGATCATGGCAGGGGGCCTCAGATGATCAGCATGCAACTCCTAGACGGCGTACTCGTGGCTCTGGCGGGTCTCGTGGGCGCGGCGGTCGTGCTCACGGCCGCGATCATAGCGGCGGCCGCCGTCAGCAAGCCCGGCCAGTCGCCGCACGGCGGCATCCGGCGGGAGATGCCGACGCAGCCGCAGCCCGACACCGACGACGACCGCGTGCTCGTGCTGCACTGACCGAGCACTACCGGGGGTGACGCAGAGCCGCCGTCGGCAGCTGCGCAGCCTAGGCTGGGGCATGCGCGGGGGAAGGCGAAGGAGCAGCGGTGAACGAGCAGCCGGTTATCTCGGTCAGGGGCGAGGCCTTGCTGGAGGTTGAGCCCGAGATCGCCATCGTGAACGTCACGATCGAGGCCCGCGACCGCGACCGGCGGACGGTGCTCGGCCGGCTGGCCAGCCGGAATCAGCACGTGACCAACCTGATCAAGAGCCACGGCGAGGCGGTGGAGAAGCTGGAGAGCGGGCCTGCCAGCGTCCGCCCGGACATCAGGGATAAGAAGGCCGGTGAGCGCGTGGCTCGTTACCTGGGCCACGCCAGCGTGCGGATCACGGTCCGGGACTTCACTGTCCTCGGCGAGCTCGTGACCAGCCTTTCGGAGGAGGATCTGGTCACCGTTGCCGGACCCTGGTGGGCGCTGCGCCCGGACAGCCCGGTCTACCGGGACGCGCGGCTCGCCGCGGCGCGAGACGCCATGGTACGCGCCCGCGAGTACGCCGAGGCCTTCGGCGGCGGCGTCGCCGGGCTGATCGAGGCCGCCGACGTGGGCCTGCTTACCTCGCCCGGCGAGCACGGACCTCGCTTCCGGGCCATGGCCGCCAGCCGCGCGACCGCGTTCTCAGGGGCGCCACCCCAGGCCGAGCTGGACTTCGAACCTGCCAGGCAAACGGTGACCGCCCAGGTCGAGGCCCGCTTCGCCATGATCATGCCGACGAGCTAGCGGGCTGCGCCCATATCGCGACGGCCAAGAGCGCATCACTATTGCGCGTCCGCGCAGGATGGCTGCGGGGACGGTGACGGCTTAACGTGGTGTCATGGACCGTTTGATGGCCGGCCGGGAGTATGCAAGCCACCTGACCGATACTGACCTCAGGCTGCTTGCCTCGGTGGCCGACGCGGCGGCCAGTACNGGTCAGGGGAGCGGCGCCGGGGGCGCGCTGGATGCCTCGCGGCTGCGCGGCGACCCGGAAGCGCTGCTGCGGCTGCTGGCGCAACCCGGCGTGTTCCGCGCGGTGCTCGGTGCGCAGGATGCCGCCGCTGGATGGGCGGTCGCGGCGTCCCCCTTCCTGGTGTTCGCGGTGCTGGTCCAGCAGGCCGCCGCCGAGCTGGCATCGATGGACCACGTGCCGGAGCGCACCGGGCTGCGCCAGCGGGTGCCGGTCTTCGACGCTCCCGCGCTGCGGGACTTCCTGAGCGAGCCGGCCCGGCGGCTGTTCCTGGCCGAGCTGCTGGCCTCCTTCACCCGGGTGGCCAGTGGCCGGTACCGGGTCCGGGTAGGCGGGCGGATGCGGACCCGGCGGTTCAGCGAGCTTGACCCGGTCCGGCTGGCCGGGCTGCTGGACGCGGTGCCGCAGGCCGAACGGCCCGGCGTGTACCGCCGGCTTGGCGACGTGACGCTGTTCCTGACTGGGGTGTTTCCCGATTACGCGACCACGCGTGCCCTCGGCTCGCTTGATGCCGGCCGGCTGCTGCGCGCCGCCCGCCTGCCGTCCTGGCAGCAGGAGCGCCTGGCGGGCTCGCCAGCCATGGACCTGTGGGAATACCTAGGCGCCCGCTGGTACCGGGCCGCCCGCGACCTGGCCCCGGCCGCCACCGCGCGGGTCCTCGTGGCCGGCGACGTGGCCGACCGGTTCCGGCAGGCCCGGCGCGTGCTCAACCACCTCGCCGACCGGTACCTGCTCGCGCCCGACCAGCCCTGGTTCGAACAGCCCAGCTGCTGACCACCCGACCCGGAAACGCGCGCCCCCGATAAGCCAGGCAGAAAAGCGACGTCCCGGGTGGGCCACGCATGGCCCACCCGGGACGTCAGCCCAGAGCTATTACCACCTGCTGGTGGCGGCCACCTGCCGGTCGTGGCGACCGGTCTCGGTGGCGCTGCTGACCACCAGAATGAGGTAGACAACCGCCGAGACAAAGAACCCGACGAGCCATGAGATGTCCGCGCCGCCGAGGTGGCTAACGAGCGGGCCTACGTAGTCCGGCTGCGAAACGAACGGCCATTCCGCGGCGAGTCCTACCGCGTACGCTAGAAACCCGCGCCACGCAAATTTACCGTAAACGCCATTCGGGATGAAGAATGCCGTTACGTCGTAATTACCCCGGCGCACTAGGAAGTAGTCGGTCAGGTTTACCGCGGACCACGGAATGAAAATGACCAGCAGCACGTCGAGGAAATTGGACAGGTTACTAACGAAGTGCTTGTACCCGAGAAGTGCGATCAGGACGCCTACCACCATCACGCATATGAATGGCACCACCCGGAGCATTACCGACACGGACTTAAACCGCCGCCACATATTGCCGAGCGCCAGCAAGCCGCCCCGTAGAAGCCGAACTGGCCGCGGGACTGGATCGTCTGCGGCACCCCGAGCCGGGGACCCTGGGTCGCGTGCAGGGCGATGAACAGCGCGCCGGCCAGCGTCCCGGCGGCGATGGCGATGAGGGCCCACCAGAAGGTGAGGCCGATCGCCACGACCACGCCGCCGAGCACGATGTTGAACACGTTGATGTTGGCGCCCGCCCAGAAGGCGGCCTGCTGCCAGGGTTTCCCGTGCCGGGCGCCGGCCGGGATCATGTCGATGTGGTGCGTCTCCACATACCGGCGCAGCTGTTCATTCTGCACCACGGTCTCATTCATGACCTAAATTACCCTTCCGAAAAGGAGCTGCTCACGTCGTCGTGTAGTACCGCTTGGACCATTGGGTCGGCTAAGCTGCTGATTACGGCCTTGAGCCGATCGACGCAGGATGGCGAATGGTCGCATCCAGACCCATTGAGCATGCGTCCGGGTGCACGCGTCANGACTGCGGCGATTCTGGAGCGTGCAGGTGTGCCGCAGGTTTCGAACCGATGTTTCCTCCCATCGGTATATCGCTAGTCGGTGTAGCCGCGGCCAAGCCGCCGGCCGAGGCTAAATATATCGGTCGAACTCGTCGTAAATAGGCGTTTTACCTAGAGGAAACCGATCAAATGCGGTCGCCCGCCCGCGGTTACCGGAGGGCATCCTGCGCCATTATCACCCGGTGATGTTCGCCAGGGTCTCCCGCATCTTCTGCGTCAACGGATCGCCCGCGGGCAGGGCCCGCTCGCCGCGCGCGATGATGTCGGTGAGCAGCGCCATCGCGTCGCCTAGCCGACCCGTGGCGTAGTATCCGCGAGCCAGGTCCGCCTGGCAGGCCAGGGTCGCCGGGTGGTCAGCGCCGATGGTGCGCTCGTAACCCGCGCAGGCCTCCTCGTAGAGCTGCAGCGCCGGGGCCATCCGGCCCGCCGCGAAGCAGGCTGACGCGAGGTCGGCGCGGACCAGCAGCGTGTCCGGATGATCCGGGCCGAGCAGGCCTTCCCGGTCGGTGAGAACTCCCTTGTACTGAGAGATGGCGTCCTTGGTCTGGCCGCCCGCCAGGTAGGCGTCGGCCAGCCCGAGGCTGGCGGTCATGGTGTCGGGATGCTGGGGGCCCTGAATGCGCTCCCGGTCGGCCAGCGAGTGGCGGTACGCGCGGATCGCCTCGGCCGGCTTTCCCGCGGCCTGGGCCGCGGCGGCGTACTCCTCGCGTGCGGCGAGGGTATCGAGATGATCGGCGCCACGGACGAGCTCGCTGCCGGCCACAGCCTCCTCCAGGACGGCGACCGCTTCGGCGGGCTGGCCGACGGCCACCATGGCGCGGCCGAGGCTGACCTTGGCCGCGATGGCGGCCGGATGATCAGGCCCGAGCGTGCTTGAGCGGCCGTCGAGGACCAGCCGGAACCACGAAACGGCCTCCGCTGCCTGCCCGGCTGCCAGCAGGGCCTCGCCCAGGTAGCCGCTCACCATGAGGGTTTCCAGGCTGCCGGAGCCGAGAAGCCGTTCGCTATCCGCGGCGAGCTCGCGCCAGTAGGCGACGGCCGGGCCGGTCAGCCGCGCGCTGTCCATGCTCTGCCCGGCCAGTAGCAGCAGCGGATGATAGTGGCCATCCGTCCACAGCACGTCCCCGGCGGCCTGCCTGAGGCTGACCGCGCACGACCGCAGGTCCGCGGCCAGCCGCGACTGCGGCTCGTCCCGGGGCCAGACCTCGAGCAGCGCATCCGCCGCGGCCCGGGCCGCCCGGTCGTAGATATCCTTGGGTACGGCCGTGCGGATCGCTGCCTGGATCACCGGGCTTAGCCGCACCGCCGGCGGCGTGCCTGGCGGGTCGATAGCCATCAGCCCCGCCTGCTTCAGGCCGAGAATCGCGGTCCAGCTCCGCTGCGGATCCGGCGGCTGCGCGACCTCACTCATCACAAACTGGCCGGCTGCCTTGGTGGTGAACACGGCGCCCGGTATCCCATGGCCGTCAAGCAGCGCGGCCAGCGTCACCAGCGACCGGATGCTCACGCCCGGCGACAGGTGTTCGGCGAACTCGGCCGAGAACGTCCAGGTGACCGCGGCAGCCGACGTCTCGGCCCGGCCCGCGTCAGCGAGTTGCTTCTGGCGCTGCGTGAAGTACTGCCGGTAGTTGCGACAGGACATGCCCGAGCTGACGATCACCGCGCTGGCCTGGGCTAGCGCGAGCGGCTCGCAGCCAAGATCCCCGACCAGGTCAATCGCTCCGCTGCGCTGCTCCGGGTCGGTGCCGAGGCGGCCGGACAGGTAGTTCATGGCCTCGCGCGTGCTGAAAGCCGGTACCGGCAGGGCCAGCGCCCGCTGCTCGGCGGATATGACCGCCGGATCGGCGGCGGTGATCAGCAGCCTGCCCGTCGGGCCCGAAGGCCAGAGCCCGCGCAGGTCCGCCGCGTCGCGCAGGTCGTCAAGCACGACGAGCCACGGCCGGCCGGTCTTGCCGAGCCAGTCCACGAACCGGGCCGCCACCGCCTCGGCGTCGCCCGCGCCGCTGGCCCCCATCGCCGCGGCCGCCTGCACGAAGCCGGACAGCACCGACGCCCGGCTGCTGGCCGCCACCCAGGTCAGCACGTCTACCCCCGGCGAGCGCCACAGCGACTCGGCGAAATGCCGGGCCAGCTGGGTCTTGCCGGACGTTCTCCGCCAGTCCCAGGCCGCCGAAGGCGCCTGATCGGGTACCAGGGCCACCGTGGCACCAGGAATCAGCGTGGTCTCAAGGTCAGGAACGGTGTCAGGCCTGACCGTGAAGCCATCGGCGAGCGGAGGTACCGGGCCCGACCAGATCGGCCACGTTGGGGTGCGACCCTCCTGTCCTCCCGGCCCGGTGGGCTGCACCGAGTTGTCCGCCGACATCAAACCGTAACTGCCGGTATGCACCCGGAACCTCCTGATACGCCCGGTTGGTGCAGGGACCAACGATACGGTCCGTCGGTGCCGGTGCGCCGGGAGATCGGTGTCCTAGGCGGGCCTGTGCTCAAATAGAGACCCCAGCGGTCACGCGGTCAGTCCGAAGGCAGCGGCCACTGCTAGGCATCGAAAAGCCCTGCGGCCATCGTGAGCGGACCTTCCGGTAGGCGACGAAGACTTACCCGATCGTATGCCAGGCCCCGCCGCTGACAGTGCCACCGGGGATGGCAAAAGGCCCCGCGACGGCGAACCGCCGCGGGGCCCCAGAGGCCGCTGGCAAACTCAGTCGACCGGTGCCGCCATCGGGTTGACCCCGGCCAGGTCTTCCCGCTTGACCCGGATCGCGACCACCGTGATGATCAGCGCGAGCAGCGCGATCCCGGCCGAGACCAGGTACCCCTTGGCGAAGCCGACCGAGTACGCGTGGTCGGTGATCGCCTTGGTCGCCGCCGCCTGCTGGGCCGCGGACAGGTGCACCGCAACGTGCTTCGCCGCTGCGGTCGCTGCGGCCACCTGCGCGTGGATGTTGTTCGCCACCGCGCTCCACGCCACCGTGCCGAGGATCGCGAGCCCGATCGAGCCGCCGACCTGCTGGCCCGTATTCAGCAGCGAAGACGCCACGCCGGTGTCGTTGTTAGCCACCTTGACCAGCGCGACCAGCGACATCGGCACGAAGATCAGCCCCAAGCCGAACGCGGTCACCAGCATGGGCCCGAGCAGCCCGGAGGCGTAGTGGCTGTGCTCGGTGATCCGGGACAGCCAGAACATCCCGCCGGTGACGATCGCGCTGCCCGCCAGCAGCAGCGGCCGGGCGCCGATTCGGGCCACCAGCTGCGACGCCACCCCGGACGCCACCATGATCATCGTGACCATCGGCAGGTAGGCGATGCCGGTCTTCAGCGAGCTGTACCCCCACACCTCCTGCACGAAGATGGTGAGGAAGAAGAACATGCCGAACAGCGCGGTGCCCACGCACAAGCTGATCAGGTAAGCGCCAGACCGGTTCCGGTCGCGAACCACCCGCAGCGGCACCAGCGCGTGCTTGCTCCGGACCTCGATGAATCCGAACGCGACGAGCAGCACGACGGAGGCCACCAGTGACACGATCACCTTGGTGTCGCCCCAGTGCGAGACACCGTTCGGGGTGGTACCGGCGCTGGACAGCCCGTAGACGAGCAGGGCCAGGCCGAGGCTGCCGGTGATCGCGCCGGGCAGGTCGAAGCGACCACGGCGCCGCTCCGACTCGGGCAGCACGCGCGTCGCGAGGAACGCGACCAGCAGGCCGATCGGCACGTTCACCCAAAACACCCAGCGCCAGCTGAGGTACTGGACCAGCAGCCCGCCGGCGATCAGGCCGACCGCGCCGCCGGCCACGCTCATGGCCGCGTAGACGCCCATCGCGCGGTTGCGCGGCGGCCCCGCGGGGAAGGTGACCGCGATCAGCGCCAGCGCGGTGGGCGCGGCGAACGCGCCGCCGATGCCCTGCACGACGCGGGCGGTGAGCAGCCACGTCTGGCCGGTGGCGAACCCGCCGAGCAGCGAGGCCACCGTGAACAGCAGGATGCCGAAGATGAAGATCCGGCGGCGCCCCAGTAGGTCGCCGGATCTTCCGCCGAGCAGCAGCAGCCCGCCGAACGCCAGCGCGTACGCGTTGACGACCCACTCCAGGTTGGTGCCCGAGAAACCGAGCGCGGTCTGGATGTGCGGCAGGGCGACGTTGACGATGGTCGCGTCCAGCACGACCATGAGCTGTGCCGTCGCGATGACGGCCAGGGCCAGCCCCAGCCGGCGCGGCGGGGAGCCTGCGGACTTCGCGGCGGCGCTGGACGCCGCCGCGCTACTGACCTCCCGGGTCGGCTGCCCGGTGTCTGGTGATGTGGCGGACAAGACAATCTCCCTAACTTGAGGCGCGCTGAACTACCGCCGTGACCGGCAAGGTAGCTGCGAAGGTCACGCGCCGTACGTCTTAAAACCCTTTTTCGGCCCGAACGAGCCTGACTGCTTGTGTCCCCGTAATGTCTTTACCTTCCCCGTGTAGTCGCCATCAGCAGTGATGACGACCCTGCGGCCTTCCTCTCATCGTTGACGAGGCAGCCGCCGCGGATGTGACACCATCACCTCCTACCGCGGGATTTGAGCATCTTCCGCATCAGCCCGAGCAGGCACCGGCGCTCGCCGGTGTCAAGCGTGGTGCACCACGGCGCCTGGGCCAGGATCTCGCGGAACAGCCGGTCCCTGACTGTCTCGCCTTCCGGGGTGAGCACGATGTTCTTGCTGCGCCGGTCCTGGAGCGAGGGCTCCCGCCGGGCCAGCCCGTGCTTCTCCAGGGCGTCCGCGATCGTGGTGACGAAGGAGGGGTCGCAGCCCATCCGCTGCCCGAGTTCCTTCATCGTCATAGGGGCATCGAGCTTGAGCAGGGCGATGGCGTCGCTGCCGTTCATCCCGAACTCGGTCGCGATGCGCTGGCTGAGCTCGTGGAAGTGCTTGAAGAGCTCGGGGAGCGTATCGCTGATCTGCTGATTGAGCTCCCCGTCGGTCAGCGGTCCCAGCTCCAGCGGTGTCACGTGCGGCACGGGCTCCGCGCCCTGGGCCGGGCCCGGCCCTTCGGCTACGGGGCCCGGTCCTGAGTCGAGCACCGTGGCCGTGCCCGGCTGCTCGTCCATAGTGCCCACCTCCTCGCGCCAGGACCGAATCCTCTACACGATTACCTGAGTCTCTCAATCATTGAGTAACTCAACTATATTCCTGCTTGCTGGTGCAGGCAAGTCAATGACGGGCAGATTCTCTGCAGGCTCACCACACGTAACTGGCAGTACTCAACTATCTGGGATCCCGGGGTGTCTGTACCGCTAGGCGCTCGCACTGGTGCTCATACTGGGGAGCAGGTCGAAGGGAAGGCTGACGCGATGGCTGAGGTCCAGGGTCGGCGCGCGTTCCTGCGGTTGGCGGCGGCAGCGGGCGGGGTCGGGCTGCTCTCGTCCTGCAGCCAGGGCGGCGGGAGAAGCGCCGCGGGGGCCATGGCCAGTGCAGCGGCGAGCTCGACTGGGGCGATGGCCGACGGCGCTGCCCCCCAGGTCACGGGATCGCCCAGCCCTGCCGACTGGACGGCGCTCGGCCATGACCTGTCCGGGCGGCTGGTCCGCCCGGGCGAGGCGGCCTACACCGTGTCCAAGCGGCTCTTCGACCCGCGGTTCGACTCGCTGCACCCGGCCGGCGTCGCCTACTGCCGCAACCCCCACGACGTGGCGACCTGCCTGGCCTTCGTGCGCAAGTTCGGCGTCCCGGTGGCCGCCCGGTGCGGCGGGCACAGCTACGCGGGCTGGTCCTCGACCAGCGGCCTGATCGTGGACGTGACGCTGATGGCCGGGNTGAACGTCAGCGGTAACACCGCCACCGTGGGGGCCGGCACGCATCTGATCGACTTCTACAACGGGCTCGCCGCGCACGGCCGCGCGGTGCCCGGCGGGTCCTGCCCGACCGTGGGCATCGCCGGGCTCACCCTGGGCGGCGGCATCGGAGTGGTGTCCCGCGCCTACGGGCTGACCAGCGACAACGTGCAGTCCATGCAGATCGTCACGGCCGACGGCCAGGTCAGGACCTGTAACGCGAGCTCCAACGCCGACCTGTTCTGGGCCTGCCGTGGCGGAGGCGGCGGCAACTTCGGCGTGGTCAGCTCGTTCACCTTCACCACCCACCCGGCGGGGGAGATCGTGCTGTTCTTCCTGTCCTGGCCGTGGTCGCGGGCCGCCCGGGTGATCTCGGCCTGGCAGTCCTGGGCGCCGCATGCCCCGGACGCGCTCTGGTCGAACCTGCACCTGGCCGCCGCGCCGGGCGGCTCGGTCCCGACCATCGAGGTCGGCGGCACTTACCTGGGCAGTATCAGCGCCGCGTCCGCGCAGCTGGGGAAGCTGTACGCCGCCGTCGGCTCGGATCCGTCCTCGCCGTTCGTGGAAACCACCTCCTGGCTGCACGCGATGCTGGTCGAGGCGGGCTGCGCCAGCCTGACCGTGAACCAGTGCCACCTGCCTACCCAGACCCCGGGCGGTCAGCTCTCCCGGGCCTCGGAGTACGCCAAGTCCGACTTCTTCACCAAGCCGCTGAGCAGCCACGGGATCGGCACCCTGCTGTCCGGTGTGGAGACCTTCCAGCGGGCCGGCGGCGCACCCGGTGGGTCCGGGGGCATCGCGTTCGACGCGCTCGGCGGCGCGGTCAACCGGGTCGCCCCGGGGGCCACCGCGTTCGTCCACCGCGACGCGCTCTTCCAGGCCCAGTACACCACGACCTGGCCGGTTGGTTCGGCGCCCGCCGCGGTGTCCCGCCAGCACGCCTGGCAGCAGTCGTTCTGGCAGTCGATGCGCCCCTACGCCAGCGGCCAGGCCTACCAGAACTACATCGACCCAGCCCTGACCAACTGGCGGCAGGCCTACTACGGTGCCAACTACACCCGGCTCACCCAGGTCAAGGCCCGCTACGACCCGGATCGCGTGTTCACTTTCCCGCAGGCCGTCTAGACGGTCCGGCGGGGTGCGCCGGGGCGGGCATGATGGTATCTCCGTAATTGTTGCCGTCTGTTCCCGTACGCTAGCTAGCCGTCCGAGGATGCCAGCTCGCCCCACCGATGTAGGTTCCGATGACAAGTAACGCTGAACTCCAGGCCGCGGCCTCTCCCGCCAGCGACGATCAGGTGCAGGTCCTGCTCGTCGAGGACGACGACGGCGACGCCCTGCTGGTCGGCGAGCTGCTGCGCGAGGTGGGAGCCGCGGTCGTGGTGCGGCGCGCGCGGTCGCTCACTCAGGCCAAGGCCCTGGTCTCCGGTGTGGCCTGCGTGCTCCTCGACCTGGGCCTGCCGGATTCCCAGGGCCTGAACGGGCTCAGGCAGCTGCTGCAGCTCGAGCCGGAGGCGGCCATCGTGATGCTGACCGGCCAGGCGAGCGAGCACCTGGGGGAGCAGGCGGTCCGGGCCGGGGCCCAGGACTACCTGGTCAAGGGCGACGTCGCCGGGCACCAGCTGAACCGGGTCATCCGGTACGCGGTCGAGCGGCGGCGCGCGGAGGAAGCCCAGCGCGCCTTGCACGTGGCGCAGATCCATGCCCAGGAGAACGCCCGGCTGGAGCGCGGCCTGCTGCCGTCGCCGCTGCTGACCGACTCGCGGCTGCGCGTGTCGGCGCGCTGCCTGCCGGGCGGCAAGCACCACCTGCTCGGCGGCGATTTCTACGACGTGGTCGAGACCTCAGACCGCTGGGTGCACGCGCTGATCGGCGACGTCTGCGGGCGCGGCCCGGCCGAAGCCGCGCTCGGCGTCTGCCTGCGCGTGGCGTGGCGCACCCTGGTGCTGGCCGGCCGGCCCGCCGACGAGATCTTGGCCACGCTCAGCGAGCTGCTCGAGCATGAGCGGCAGGACGACACCATGTTCGCGACGCTGTGCATGATGTCGGTCCACCCCGACCGGACCACCGGCTGGGTGCGGATGGCCGGCCACCTGCCGCCGCTGCTGCTCACCCGCAGCGGCGTCGCCGAGCTCCCCACCCTGCCCGCCGCGCCCCTCGGCCTGTCCGAGGTTCGGGACTGGCCGGGTACCCAGGTCCGGCTTGACGGCAGCTGGTCGATACTGCTTTATACGGACGGGCTTATTGAGGGCCGGATCGGGAAGGGGTCAGAGCGGCTCGGCAGCGAAGGCCTGATGGACCTGATCAGGGAGTCCCTCAGCGCCCAGGACAGGCCCGGGGAGGAGCTGCTCGACCAGGTGATCGACCGTGTCCGCGAGCTCAACGGAGGAGATCTGGACGACGACCTGGCTGTCCTGGCCCTCGGTTTCTCGTCCCCGGATGACCATGACTGACGTAAATGCCGCTCCCCAGGAGAGCCCGGCCAGTCCCCAGGAGAGCCCGGCCGGCTCGCTACCCGCCGCGGCCAACGGGGCCAGCGGGGCCGGGCGAGCCGGTGCCGTGGCGGACCGGACGGCGGCCGCGCGCGGCGCGGCGGAACGCTGGCCGCTCAGCCGGATCATCGGCGTCGCCCTGCTGAGCCTGCTGCTGTTCTCGCTGGCCGCGATGGTGGCCGGCGGGATCGCGCTGCTCAACCTGCACGATAACCGCCAGCGGGTGATAGCTACGCTCGACCCCGCCGCGCTCCAGGTTCAGCAGCTCGACATCGCGCTGCTCGACCAGGAGACCAGCGTGCGCGGCTACGCGCTGAGTGCCCAGCTGCCCTTCCTGGCCCCGTACACCGGCGGCGTGACCGAGGAGCGGGACGCGATCAAGGCCCTGCAGGCAATCATCCACCAGCTGCCGGCCGGCGCCGCAGCCGACCTCGAGAACGTGATCACGCAGGCGCATTATTGGCGTGTCCACTACGCGGAGCCGACCATCAACCAGGTCAGCCGCACCGGCAAGCCGGTGGTCAGCCCCGACATCGTGACCGGTAAGGCGGATTTCGACGCTCTGCGCGCCAGGATAGCCGTACTGCAAACCGAGATCTCGACCGCCAGAGCCGGTGCGGTCGCGGCCCTGGCCGACTCGGCGACCGTGCTGGACATCGTGTTCATCGCGGTCGCGGCCGGCCTCGCGGCGGTCGTGGTGATCCTCGCGCTCGGCCTGCGGGCGACGGTGATCAGGCCGTTGCACCGGCTGGCCGGCGAGGCCCGCCGGGTGGCCGACGGTGACTTCGGGCACGAGGTCAGCCTGACCGGCCCGCGGGAGGTGACCAGCCTGGCCGCGGACGTGAACAGGATGCGTGAGCGGATCTTGCAAGAGCTGTCGGCGACGCGGAACGCTAATGCCGTTCTGCAGGCTCACACCGAGGAACTGGAGCGCTCGAATTCCGAGCTCGAGCAGTTCGCCTACATCGCCTCGCACGACCTGCAGGAGCCGCTGCGGAAGGTGGCGAGCTTCACCCAGCTGCTGCAGCGCCGCTACGCGGGCCAGCTCGACGCCCGGGCCGATCAGTACATCGAGTTCGCGGTGGACGGCGCCAAGCGGATGCAGGCGCTGATCAACGACCTGCTCTCCTACAGCCGAGTGGGCCGGTCGGCGCGAGAGCCCGCCCTGGTGTCGAGCGACGCCGCGCTGACCCAGGCCAGGAACAACCTGGCCGCGGCGATGGAGGAGACCGGCGCTACCGTCGAGACCGGGCACCTGCCGCTGGTGCTGGCCGAGCTGACGCTGCTCACTGCGGTGTTCCAGAACCTGCTCAGCAATGCGCTGAAGTTCAGCGGCGGCAAGCCGCCGCGCATCGTGGTCACCACCAGCCGCGACGGGCCCTTCTGGCTGTTCTCGTTCACCGACAACGGCATCGGGGTGGACCCGGAGTACGCTGAGCGGATCTTCGTGATCTTCCAGCGGCTGCACGAGCGGAGCGCCTACCCAGGGACCGGCATCGGGCTGGCCATGAGCAGGAAGATCATCGAGTATTTTGGCGGCCGGATCTGGCTCGACACGACCTACACCGATGGTTCGCGGTTCCTGTTTACGCTGCCCATGCCGGACGAGACGATGAACCCCGCCCCGGAGGACGAGATCGCGGAACCGTCTGGAACACTGCCCCAGGAAGCAGCCGACGCCCTGCTGCGCAAAGACGAGGAAGCTGATGTGTGACGAGTTGAAAGTGATCGACGTGCTGCTGGTGGAGGACGACGAGGGCGACATCCTTATGACCAGGGAGGCCTTCGAGCACTACAAGATCCAGAACCGGCTGCACGTCGTAACCGACGGCGAGCAGGCCCTGCAGTTCCTGCATCGGCGCGGCCCCTACGCCGACGCGCCGCGCCCGGGACTCGTCCTGCTCGACGTCAACCTGCCAAGGCGCAGTGGCCTGGAGGTGCTGGCCGAGCTGAAGCAGGACGACGAGCTGCTGATGATCCCGGTGATCATGCTGACCACGTCGCGGGCCGAAGAGGACATCGTGCGCAGCTACTCGCTGCACGCCAACGCGTTCGTCAGCAAGCCCGTCGACTTCGAGCACTTCATGGACGCCATCCGGCAGATCGACACGTTCTTCATGACCCTCGTCGAGCTCCCCGTCTGACGTGGAGCGGCTCGCCGCGTACTGGGATAAGCAAGCGGGCCGGTACGACCGCGAGATGGATCGCTGGGACCGGCGGCTGTTCGGGGACAGTCGGCCGTGGGTGTGCGGCCGGGCCGCCGGCGAGCACTTCCGTCGCAGGCCGCTCACCCACGTACGGGAACTTGGTTTCCTGATCGAGGAGACGCAGCGGCTCAAGCTCGGCATCGTCGAGCGTGTCTGCGCGCGGAAGGCAAAGTTAGCCCCACTAAGATCTCCAGTGCCAGAAACGGGACACGAAGGGAGCCTGATGTACGACGCGACGTTGGCCGAGACCGTCACCATCCGTGGCGACGGCGGAGATGAGATCGAGGCTTACCTGGCCAGGCCGATGAGCCAGGGGCCGTTCGGCGGCGTAGTGGTCATCCACCACATGCCGGGTTACGACGCGCCGACCAAGGAGATAGCCCGCCGGTTCGCGGAACACGGCTACAACGCGCTCATGCCGAACCTCTACCATCGCGACGCGCCCGGCGCCAGCCCGGACGACGCCGCCGCGACCGCGCGCGCCCAGGGCGGCGTGGCCGACGCGCGGCTGATCGGTGACGTGGCCGGGGCGGCGGCTCACCTGCGCGCCCTTACCACCTCGAACGGCAAGGTCGGCGTGATCGGCTACTGCTCCGGCGGCCGGCAGTCGGTCCTCGCCGCGTGCAGCCTGCCCCTCGACGCAGCCGTCGACTGCTACGGCGCGTTCGTCACCGGCACCCCGCCGGAGGGCATGCCGCTGAAGGTCGGCCCGATCAAGCACCTCATTAAGGACCTGTCCTGCCCGCTACTCGGCCTGTTCGGCGCGGACGACCAGCACCCGTCGCCCGAACAGGTCAACGAACTCGAAGAAGAGCTGAAGGCGCAGGGCAAGATCTACGAGTTCCACTCCTACGAGGGCGCCGGCCACGCCTTCTTCGCGGTCAACCGCACCGCCTACCGCCCGGAAGCCGCCGTCGACGGCTGGGAGAAGATCTTCACCTGGTTCGCCCGCTACCTGGCCTGACCCCACCCGCCAACTCCGTCACCCCCGCCCCCCCAGCCCCGACCTCCGCCAGCCCAGCCCCGACCTCCGCCAGCCCAGCCCCGACCTCCGCCC
>JGI26340J50214_10000098_pt1 | contig 30324 bp, 29 predicted proteins | sample BogFormECP12_OM2_FD_50214 | JGI IMG/M metagenome (IMG submission 50214)
AACCAATAAATTCTATCTTACATGGCTACACTATGCTATACGCAGAGAAGACAATGCCGAAATATCAATCGCTTGACGTTGCCGAAAGAGGGAACTTCCGACTAGGAAGGCCCCGCAGGAAATCGATCATCGCGGCGTTAACCTCTGCCGCTCGCTCCTCTTGGGTCACGTGGCCGCAGCCCGGCAGCATCATCGTGCGGCGCAATTGCGGCACGAACTTCTCCAGGTCGGCTATGTGCCGGTCCATGTCGGGAAACTTAATGACCGGGTCGCGGTCACCGGCGATATAGAGTGCCGGAACCGTCACCCTCAACCCGTCAAATGGTGCCAGCAATTCCCAATTGCGATCGATGTTGCGATACCAATTGAACCCACCGCGAAACCCGGTGCGGGCGAACTCCGCCGTGTAAAAATCGACATCGGCTTCAGTGAGCCACGGCGGCAACGGCGGGGCGGGCGCATCCCAGCGGAAAGGTCTGCCCTGCCGCGGCACCATGCCGAAGGGCGGCGTGGCCGGCAGCGCGTCCCCCGAGATCGAGATCCTGCCGGCGCGGAAGACCGCGCGCACATTGCGGTCGTATTCCGTCTCGGCGACGCCGGGCTCCTGGAAGTAGAGCTGGTACCATATGGCGTCGTCGGTCCGCGGCATGACTGTGGTCGGGCGCGCCGGTCCGCGCGCCCGGAACGGCACGCTGAGACCGATCACGCCGCGAAAGCGGTCCGGGCGCAGCTGTGCGGCGTGCCAGGCCACCGAGGCACCCCAATCGTGCCCGGCGATGACCGCCTGGTCGGCGCCGAGAGCGTCGAGCAGCCCGACCATGTCACCTAGCAGATGGAGCATGGTGTACTGGTCGATCGCGTCGGGACGCTCAGTTTGGCCATAGCCGCGCATGTCGGGAGCCACCACCCGGAACCCGGCCTCGGCGAGTGCCGCGAGCTGATGGCGCCACGAATACCAGCATTCGGGAAAGCCGTGGCACAGCGCGACGAGGGGACCCTTACCCGCTTCGGCGAGGTGCATTCGGATGCCGTTGGTCTCGACGGTGCGGTGCGTCACTTCTGTCGTCATCGGGGTCCGCCCTCCCTAAAGCACTCAGAGACGCCGCAAGAAATCGATTATCGCGCCATTGACCTCCGCTGCGCGCTCCTGCTGGGTCCAGTGACCGCAACCCGGCAGCATGATCGTCCCGCGCAGCTGCGGCACGTAGTCCGCCAGGTTCGGGATCAGCCGGTCCATGCCGGGGAAGGCGACCACCGGGTCGCGGTCGCCGGCGATATAGAGCGCCGGCACCATGACGCGCGCCCCGGCAAAGGGCGCCAGCAGCTCCCAGTTGCGGTCGATGTTGCGGTACCAGTTGAGGCCGCCCGCAAACCCGGTGCGGGCAAACTCAGCCGCGTAGAAATCGACGTCCGCCTCGGTGAGCCAGGGTGGCAGGGTCGCGGGGTTCGCCATGCGGGTCAGGAACCCGCCCTGTCGGCGCACCATGCCGACGGCCCCGGCCGCCGTTACGCTCCCTTCGCGGGGCGGCGCATCGCCGGAAATCGAGCAGAACATACTGCGGATCGCATGCCGGACATCCCGCTCGAGCTCGGCCTCGGCCACCCCTGGGATCTGGAAGTAGAGCTGATAGAAGACCGCGTCGTCGGTCTGCGGCATGACGGTGGTCGGCCGTACCGACCCGCGCGGCCGGTAGGGACTGCTGAGGCCGATCACGCCGCGGAAGCGGTCGGGGCGCAGGAGTGCTGCGTGCCACGCCACCGGCGCGCCCCAATCGTGACCGGCGATCACCGCCTGATCGGCCCCGAGCGCATCGAGCAGCCCGACCATGTCGCCGATCATGTGGAACAATGTGTATTGGTCGGTCGCTTCGGGACGGTCGGTTTGGCCATAGCCGCGCATGTCCGGTGCCACCGCATGAAACCCGGCCTCGCCTAGTGCCGCGAGCTGATGCCGCCACGAGTACCAGGACTCGGGAAAGCCGTGGCACAGCACGACAAGCCGACCAGCACCCGCCTCGGCGAGGTGCATGCGGATGCCATTGGTCTCGACGGTGCGATGCGTCACTTCTGTCGTCATGGTTCAAACTCCCATGCTTGAATAGCCGCCATCGACTGGGATCGCCGCCCCGGTCACGAAATCCGAGGCGGGTGCGGCCAGGAACACGGCGATCCCGGCGAGATCCTCCGGGATTCCCCAGCGGCCCGCCGGGGTGCGGGTCAGCACCCGGTCGTGAAGCTCGGGGACGTGGCGGCGCGCCCCCTGGGTGAGTTCGGTGTCGATCCAGCCGGGCAATACCGCGTTGACCTGGATGTTGTCCTTGGCCCAGGCAATCGCCAGCGACTTCGTCAGCTGGACGAGCGCCCCCTTGCTCGCGGCATAAGCTGCACCGTAGCTGGTGCCGAAAATCGAATACATCGATCCGATGTTGATGATCTTGCCGCCGCCGGCTTGCTTCATCGCCGGGTAGGCGGCCTGCGAGCAGAACAAGGCGCCGGTCAGGTTGGTGTCGAGCACGCTATGCCATTCGGCGGCGGTATAGCTCTCCGGCGGCTTGCGGATCGAGGTTCCAGCGTTGTTGATCAGGATGTCGAGCCGGCCAAAGCGCGCGACGGTTTCGTCGATCGTCGCCCGACACGAGGCCTCGTCGGCGACATCGAGCGAGATAAACGCGCTCGTGGCGCCGGATGCCGCCAGCATGGCGGCCGCCGTCTCGCCCTTCTTAGCATTGCGCGCCGCCACCGCCACCGCCGCACCCGCCGCGGCGAGCCCCTTCGCCATGCCGAGCCCGATCCCGCCATTGCCGCCGGTGACGACAGCGACCCGCCCGGTGAGCTCGAAGAGAGTCATCGGAAACCTCCACATTGCGGGCAATACCGCACTCTATTGACAGCGATCGAGCCTGCCGCCGCAATAGGATTGACCGATGAGCCCGTGGAGTGCCCCGATGAATGATGTGAGCCGAGCCGATCCGGTGGCACGGGCCCGTGAGCTGGCGCCGACGATCACCGCCGCCGCGGACGAGACCGAGCGCATTCGGCGCATTCCCGAGCCGTTGCTCGACGAATTGCATGAAGCACGGCTCTTCCGCATGCTCTACCCGCGCTCGGTCGGCGGCGACGAGGTCGAGCCCGCGACCTATATCGACGCGGTCGGGGAATTGGCGCGGGCCGACGGCTCGGTCGGCTGGTGCGTGTCGATCGCCAACAGCATCGGCCTCTTCGCGCCGTACCTCGATCTCGACTCGGCACGCACGGTGTTCGGCGATCAGCGGGCGACCTGCGCCTGGGGCCCGCCGAACGACTGCCGCGGGATCGCTGTGCGGGGCGGCTACCGGGTCAGCGGCCGTTGGGATTTCGCGAGCGGCTGCCGACACGCGACCTGGATGGGCGCGCACGGCACGGTCGTCGAGCCCGACGGCTCATTGCGCCGCAACGATGCTGGCCGCCCGACGGTGCGCACCTGGCTCTTTCCGGCCAAGCAGGCGAGATTGCTCGACAACTGGGACCCGATCGGGCTGCGCGGCACGGCTTCGGAGTCCTACTCGGTCGAGGACCTCTTCGTGCCCGAGGAGTTCACTGGCACCCGCGAGGACCCCAGTCTGCGCCGCGATCCCGGCCCGCTCTATGCCTTCCCGCAGCAGACCCTTTATTCGGTCGGCATCGCCAGTGTGGCTCTCGGAATCGCCCGCGGCATGCTCGAGGCCTTTGTCGAGCTGGCCTTGCGCAAAACCCCGCGCGGCAGCGGGCGGCTTGCCGACAATGCGGTGATCCAGGCCGAGGTGGCGCGAGCCGAAGCCCGGCTGGGTGCAGCCCGCACCTATCTGCTCGACACGGTGAGCGAGATCTACCGGCGGGCGGGTCCGACGGCACCGATCGACGTGATGGACCGGGCGCGGGCGCGGCTGGCCGGCTCGCATGCGATAACCAGCGCCGTGGCTGTCGCCGACTACACTTACAAGGCCGCCAGCGTCGACGCGATCTTCCCCGGCAGCCCTTTCGAGCGCCGCTTCCGCGATATCCACACCCTCTCGCAGCAGATCCAGTCGCGCGACGCGCATTACGAAACCGTCGGCCAGGTATTGTTCGGCAGCCCGCCCGAGGTGTTTTTTTAGCCGCGACCCGCCCTTCCTGATCGCGGTACGGCGAGTGGCTCTTGCTTCCCTGGGCACTCTCTGTTCGGCTGAATTAAATCCCTGTTCGGTCGATTTAATTCCCTGTTCGCCCGACTGGGGAATTGAGCGGTCGATTGCTGAGATAACAATGGCTTGCAGAGCCGGATCCCGCTCCGGAACGCCGCGGAGCAAGGTTTTCCCTATATCTTCCCGTCCACCAGGGAAGCGCCCAGCAACCATTAACGTTCCAGCTTCATACCTTTCTGAACGCCCGGCCGCGCTCCAACCCGCTCGCCCCAGGCGGTGACGTTTCCGAGGCCGGCGCCGTCGATCAGCGCCTTGCGCCCGGCATAGATCGGGTAGAGGCCGAGATCGGCGACGGTGATGTCATTGCCGGTCAGATAGGGCGTGCGGGCGAGCTGATCGTCCGCGCCGCGGAACTGGGTGACGAGCCGGTCTTCGTAAAACTTGATCGCCGATTGCGGCACGTTTTCCGGCATGCGGTTGCCGAGGAAAAAGATGTTCTGCGCGGTCGGCGCCATGTCGCTGGCGGCCTCGCCGAGCCATTGGTAAGTCCTGGCGCGCGCCAAGGGATCGCTGGGGATCAGCTTGCCGGTCTTTTCGGCGAGGTAATGGAGGATCGCCCAGGACTGGATCAGGGTCAGCGGCGTGCCGCCGGGGCCGTCGGGATCGATCAGGGTCGGGATCCGCGCGGTCGGATTTATTTTCAGATAGTCCGGCTTTCTCTGATCGCCTTGCGCCAGGTTCAGAACGTGCATCGTGCAAGGGACACCGCACTCGTTGACCGCGATTGCCGCGCGCTGCCCGTTGCCGGTGCCGGCCGTGTAGAGTTCCATCGCTACCCTCTCGTCTCGCTGGTTGTCGCGACGTAACTATCATAGCGCATCTGATTTGGAGACAAGAAGCCATGTTGGCAGCAGCCTTTCTGATCGGCGTCGTCGCCGGACTGCGGGCCTTGACGGCACCGGCCGCGGTGAGCTGGGCCGCCCATCTCGGCTGGTTGAAGCTCGAAGGCACGTGGCTGGCCTTCCTTGGCTACAGCGTGACGCCGTATGTTCTGAGCGCGCTTGCGATCGTCGAGCTCGTTACCGATCAGCTGCCGTCGACGCCCAGTCGGAAAGTCCCGATGCAGTTCGGCGCCCGGATCGTGACCGGGGCGTTTTCCGGGGCCGCGATCGGGTCCCCAAGCGGCGCCTGGATCGGCGGCCTCGTGGCCGGGGCGGTCGGCGCCGTGGCGGGAACATTGGGCGGTTATGAGTTCAGGACCCGGCTGGTCGCGGCAACCGGTGGCAAGGACCTGCCGATCGCACTTCTCGAGGACGCGATCGCCATCATCGTCGCGTTCCTGATCGTGGTTTCGCTCAGCTGAGCGTCGCAACTGACGAGCGCTAGGTCGGCCGGCCCGGTCGCTCGAGGATCAACTGCGTTTCCGCCGCCAGCCGCTCCACCAGCTGGCCGGCCGGCAGCTCGCGCACGAGTGCCACGGCCTGGCCCGCCCAGACCGGCATCAACTGGGCGCGTGCGGTTTCGTCCGCCACTTGCCAAAGCGGGCCGGCGAGGCTCGCCTGCAACGGAAAATCCAGAGCCTCGGCATCGGCCATCTCGGCGACAAAGCGATTGCGTATTGCGCGGGCGGGGCGGCCGGTAAAGGCGCGCGTCACCTCCGTGGCGTCGTCGGTCCCCGCCCGCAGCCGCGCCCGGTAGAGTGGCGGCACCGCAGCCTCCGGGCAGCCGAGAAACGCGGTGCCGAGCTGCGCACCGCTCGCGCCGAGGGCAAAGGCCGCCGCGATCCCGCGTCCGTCGGCGATGCCGCCCGCGGCGATGACCGGAACCCGCACCGCGTCGACGATTTGCGGCACGAGCGCCATTGTGCCGACCATGCCCGCTCCGGGGCTGTCGCTGAAGCTGCCGCGATGGCCGCCAGCTTCGAAGCCCTGCGCGATGACGACGTCGGCGCCGCCCGCTTCGAGCGAGCGAGCCTCGGCGACGGTGGTCGCCGAACTCATAATGGCGCAGCCGGCCTCCTTGATGCGCCGCACTGCCGCCATCGACGGCAGCCCGAAATGAAAGCTGACGACGCGCGGTCTGAGCTCGAGGACGAGGTCGAGCCGGTCCTCGTCGAAACTCCGAAAGGGCTCGCTGGGCTCGGGCACGGAGCCGAGCCCGAACTCCGCGAAATAGGGGGCGAGCCGCGCTCGAACGCGCGCCGTCGCCTCGGGTGCGGCGGCCGGAGGTGCATGGACGAAAAAGTTCAAGTTGAACGGCCGATTGGTCGCCTGGCGGACGGCAGCGACCTGCTCGCGGATCGCCGCCGTCGGCAATGTCGCGCACCCGATCGAGCCGAGGCCCCCGGCGTTACAGACGGCTGCGGCGAGCGCCGGCGTCGTAAAACCGGGCATCGGCGCCTGTACGATCGGGTGGGCAATCCCCAGCAGTTCAAGAAGATTGGTTCGCGGCCACATGGGTGTATTCGCGCGTGAAGCGCCCTTGCGTGACGAAGATCGCCATGTCAATCCTCGCAAAGGTCTGCCATGGAACGGTGGGCATCCAGCGTAAGACGAAGCGAGACCTCGGTCAAATCTCGACGATCTGGCGCTTCAGACCCTTGACGACGGCTTCGGCGCGCGAGGCGGCGCCGAGCTTTTTGAACAGCGACTCGATATGGAATTTGACGGTGTGCGGCGAGATGCCGAGGCGGCGGGCCGCCGCCTTGTTGCTCAAGCCTTCGCTCAATGCTGCGAGAACCTCGATCTCCCGCGGTGTCAACACCGGCCATGCCTCCTCGGCCAATGGTCCGAAGGTGCGGGGTTGCGGGCTCGGCCCGCGCACGGTCAGTCCGGCGGCAACGGCGCGCAAGGCCGCGTCGATCTGCTCAGCTGTTGCGTCCGGCGGCAACCACCCGGCAAAATCCCCTTCAACTGGGCCGGTCGTGACGGCCGGTGCCGGTGCCGAGCTATCGATCGTGCCGTCGGTCAGGATCGCATCCGGAGCGGCCGTCAATCCGACGACTTCATGCCCGCTCCGCGCGACCAGTGCCGCGAGCCGGCTTTGCGCCGTCGCACCGGATGCGACGACGGCGATGCGCAGCCGGCTGGGGACGCCGCTCATCCCGAGGGTCGGGTGGCGACAATCGCGGTTAGCGATAGGACCGTGCCGGCCCGCAGCAGCCGCAGTTCGCTCGGTTGCCCGACCGCCTCCGGCCCGAGGCGCTGCGCCACCATCGCCGGACGGCTGACACTTTCTCCACCGATGGTCAGCAGGATATCGCCGGCCAGCATGCCCGCCTGTGCCGCCGGGCCGTCCTTCGCCACACCCATGATCATCAGAGCGCGCGATTGGCCGGCTGCGGCCTGCATCGCCTCGGGCACAAGCACCGGCTGAAGCGCCAGGCCGAGCCAACCTCGCTCGACGCGCCCCTTGCTGAGCAGCGGCTCGATCACACCCTCGACCGTGGTGCTCGGGATGACCAGGACGCGCCGGCGCGGCCCCAAGGTCGAGATGCCGAGCAGGCCGCCCCCGGCATCGAATACCGGTCCGCCCTCCTCCCGCCCACTCAGCATTATGTCGAGAATGATCCGCCGATCGACGCGGCCGCCGGCTCGGCTATGCCAGGCCGGACCGACCGAATGGATGACGCCGAGCCGCACCGAGACGCCGGCGCCGTCGGCGCCAAAGGCGAGCGCGAGCGCGCCGGGATGGGGTTCGGCGGCCGCAAGCGGGTCCGGATCCGGGGTCCCGTCGAGCTTGAGGGCAACGACGTTGGTGCCGGGATCGCGGCCCGCCAGATGCGCCGCGAAGCTGCTGCCGTCGCCGAGCACGACCTTGGCCTCTTCGACATGTGCGAGGGCCTGCTCCGCAGCGACGACGACGTCTTTGCGCCAGAGGGTTCCCGAACGCATCGGGAGTCCCTCCACCTCGATACGCGCGACCACGGGCTGCGCCCGCCTCGCGCGCTCAGCCAGCGCCTCGGATAGCCCTCTCAGCGGATCTTGAACAACATCGGGCATAATCTTCTCCCTCTTCGCGATGACCATCAGGATGGCGTCGATCGAGGTTCTCGACTACCGGAAGGATGGGGAGGTCGAAGCCCGCCGGGTGACGGGGCGAGTATTACGGGGAGATGGCCGATTTTCGGGAGATGATGGCTTGCCTCGAGCAGGTGCCGAAGGCCCACCCGCCGATTGCTGTCGGCAACGCCTTAGCGCATGTCGCGTGCCGCGATCGCCCATGGCGACCACGGAGGTCGGTTCACCGCCCCCGGCGCCCTTCAGCCGAAGGCAACGAGATTCCACCCGTTCTCGACCGCTGGGCCGAGCTGATCCGCCGCCAGCGTCAGTTCAACTTACCGCAGCCAGACCGCAGCCAGCGAGCTGCCGACCACCCAGATCGCGGCCCACAACCCGACCGAGAACAGCGTTATCGCGGTCAGCGATGCCATTCTGCTCAGCCGAACTGCGCTTTGCCGTTCTGCTCGATCGCGCGAAGATGGCCCGTGACCCGGCCCTCGGTTGACGGAATAAGTTTGCTTGGACGCGATCTCGCTGTCCACCAGCCCCCCTTGCGAGCTAATACCCGCGGTTGCATCGCGATCGATCTTAACCATAATCCCGTCATGCTAGCGTCAGAACAGCGTCAACCAAGCGTCCCCGCACACGAGTGGCGCAGCCTCGACCCAAGAGCCGAAGTTCAAGGTAGCAATTTTGCTATTATCCTATCGAACCAGCCCGTCGTTCCTAGTGAACCACTGGCCTCTTCCGGGGTGTACCGGCCTGTTCACATCGGCGCGTGAGGTTTCGGCGTCGTGCCACCCAAAGAGATCTCGATCGCCATCCGTACCGAGCAGCTGCGCGCAGTCTTTCGGCAACTGCCGATCAGCCTCGCTGTCAATCTCGTGAATGCGGCGTTGACCGCAATCGTGCTGTCAATGATTGGCGCTCAACCGTTCGCGCTGGTTTGGTTTTCTCTCGTTGCTCTGATAACCGCTGGGCGCTGGATCTTATGGCGACGATATCGTCGCTCTCTTTCCGGATACGCGCGCGACCATATCTGGTCGAGGCTCGCTGTCTGCGGATCGTTGCTGGCCGGATCATGCTGGGGCTTTGGCGGGATGTTGCTGTTCCCGATCGTTCCNACATCGGGGCAGATCTTTCTGACATTCGTGATCGGAGGGATGTGCGCGGGCGCAGTCGTATTGAACGCGTCNCATTTGCNGACCCTTCTCGCCTTTCTGCTCTCGGCAAGTCTGCCGATGGCGGTCCGCTTCTTCGCAGAAGGCGGTGCCGCCGATAACGCCCTCGGAGCGATGATCATCGTCTTTGCAACGGCCCTTTCGCTGGCCGGAGTGCACCTCAACCGGTTCTTCACCGACGCGATGCGGTTACGCTTCGAACTCAACGAGGCCAATCTTCGCCTGCGGTCTGAAATGGCCGAACACCGGGCGACCGAGACGGCTCTGCGCCAGGCTCAAAAGCTCGAGGCAATGGGCCATTTGACCGGCGGAATTGCCCACGACTTCAATAACCTGCTGACGGTGGTGATTGGGAACCTGGTATTGGCGAGCGGTCGGGCTAACCATAATTCCAGCATATTGCCGCTGCTCCAGAGCGCGTTGCGATCCGCCGAGCGGGGTGTCGCGCTGATCCAGCGGCTACTCGCCTTTGCCCGTAAGCAGCACCTCGATCCGCGATCGGTCGATCTCGGGACCTTGGTTGCCGGCATTGAAGAACTGCTGCAGCGAACGGTGGGGCCGGCGATCCGCCTCGAGATGGTAACGGACGCCAACCTCGCACCGGCGCTCGTCGACGCCAATCAGGTCGAGCTCGCGATCCTGAACTTGGCGATCAACGCGCGGGACGCCATGCCCGTCGGCGGCACGTTGCGCATCTTGCTGCACAATCGACGAGCCGACCACAGCTCGCCTCCGGGGCTGACTGCTGGAGACTACGTTCTCGTATCGATCAGCGATACCGGAACCGGTATGGACGAAGCGACCCTCGCGCAAGCGCTCGATCCGTTCTTTACCACGAAAGAGGTCGGCAGCGGCTCCGGCCTGGGATTGCCAATGGTGCAAGGTTTCGCCGCGCAATCGGGCGGCGCGGTGCAGATCCGGAGCAAACTGGGTGAAGGCACAACGGTTGAACTATGGCTGCCGCAAGCTGTCGAGCCCCCGCTCGGGACCTCCAGCGCCAGCCCGTCCGGGTCGGCCATTCCCCAGGGCATGGCCAACATCCTGCTCTGCGACGACGATCATGACGTGCGGCGCTTTCTCAGCGAAGTCCTGAAATCCGACGGCTACATGGTGCGCGAGGCGAGCACTCCCGAAGGGGCGCTTCGCATCTTGGAGGACGGCGCCGCGGTCGATTTGCTGATCGTCGACTATGCCATGCCGGGGATCAATGGCCTGGAAATTATCCGGCAGGCATGGCGGAAGCGCCCGAGTTTGAAGACGCTGCTGATCACCGGCGATGCCGGTGCCGTAGGTGACGACGTGGCAGGTGCGCCGCTCCTACGCAAGCCTTTCAGACCGGCCGAATTCTCACAAACCGTGGCGACACTCCTGGCCGCCTAGTCGGTCGCGGCAGGTTGATGCATCGGCTGATCCGGTCCGAGCACTCTGCCGATCGTCAAGAAGCGAACTGCTCCTTGAGTACCCGCTCTTCGAGATTGAACTCGCGGTCGAAGAGCAGGGTCATCGCGATGTCGCGGTTCTCACGGACGCCGACGGTAACGACATCGCGCACCTCGGTATAATCGGCGACGGCGCTGACCGGGCGTTTGTCCGTCTCCAGCGCCTCGATCCTGACCTGCGCCTCGTGAGGCAACAATGCACCGCGCCAGCGACGCGGGCGGAAGGCGCTGATCGGGGTCAGCGCGAGGACGCCGGCGCCGAGCGGGATGATCGGGCCGTGCGCCGAGAGGTTATAGGCGGTGCTGCCGACCGGCGTTGCAACCAGGATGCCGTCCGCCATCAGCTCGTCGATGCGAACCACGCCATCGACGCTGACCCGCAACTTTGCCGCCTGCCGGCTTTCGCGCAGCAGCGAGACCTCGTTGAAGGCAAGGGCACGTTGCGAGGTGCCCTGCTCGTCGACCGTGTTCATCTCGAGCGGGTGAAGCACGACCGGCTGGGCCGCAGCCAGGCGCTCGACAAGTCCGTCCGCCCTGTAGGGGTTCATCAGGAAACCGACGCTCCCGCGGTGCATGCCGAAGATCGGCACCCCCTTTGACAGGAAGCGGTGCAAGGTCTCCAGCATGAAGCCGTCGCCGCCCAGCGGAATGATGACTTGGGCGCGCTCTGGGGAGACACAGGGGTAGCGGTCGCAGAGTTCCTCGCGCGCCCGCTGCGCCGCTTCGGTCTCGGCCGCGACGACGGCGATCCGCGACGGCGATGGACCGGTCACCCGCCGGTTACGCTCATGTGGCGGGCGATAGCGGGCCGGTTGTGACGACGGTCGATGATGAAGTCATGGCCACGCGGCTTGCGGTCGATCGCTTCGCGAATCGCCGCCTCGAGCGCCTCATCTCCCTCGGATTGGCGCAACGGCGTGCGCAGATCCGCGGCATCCTCTTGGCCGAGGCACATATACAACGTGCCGGTGCAGGTCATCCGGACGCGGTTGCAGCTCTCGCAGAAATTATGGGTCAACGGGGTGATGAAGCCGAGCCGTCGACCGGTTTCGCGCACCGTGACATAGCGCGCCGGTCCGCCGGTGCGATAGTCGCTCTCGTCGAGCGTCCACCGCCGTTGCAGCCGGGCGCGTACTAACGACAGCGGCAGATACTGATCGAGCCGGTTCTCGCCGCCGATATCGCCCATCGGCATGACCTCGATCACCACGAGGTCGAAACCCTCGTCGCCGGTCCAGGCGACGAGATCATCGAGCTCATCCTCGTTGATGCCCCGTAGCGCCACGGTGTTGATTTTGACCGCAAGGCCAGCGACCTTGGCTGCTGCGAGCCCTTCGAGGACCGTCTCGAGATGGCCGCGACGGGTGATCGCCGTAAATTTCGCCGGGTCGAGCGTGTCGACCGAGACGTTGACCCGGCGCACGCCGCAATCGTAGAGCTCGGCGGCATAGCGGGCGAGCTGGCTTCCGTTGGTCGTCAGGGTCAGCTCGTCGAGCGCTCCACTTTCGAGGTGACGGCCGAGCAGACGAAAGAGGGCCATGATGTTGCGGCGTACCAACGGCTCGCCGCCAGTCAGCCGCAGCTTCTTGACCCCGAGCCGGACAAAGGCGCTGCACACACGGTCGAGCTCTTCCAGGGTCAACAGCTCGGCCTTGGGCAGGAAGGTCATCTCCTCCGCCATGCAATAGACACAACGGAAGTCGCACCGGTCGGTGACCGATACGCGCAGATAGGTGATGGTCCGTCCAAACGGGTCGATCATGCTCTTCTCGTTCGCGCCACGACGGGCTTTGTTAAAGATAGTGGCACGATCGGTAAATGTCGCCCCCGATCGTCGCGGTTCGCAACATGGCCCTTCCCACCTTGCGGTCGGAGCCGGTGCGACCCATCATCGGCAAATGCAGGAATTTACCGTCCGTCCCCAGCCCGATGATCCACGGCTGACCCGAACCGTCGCCGGCATCGACCACGAGGGTAGGCCGATCGAGACCGCCGTCGTCACGGAGCGGCCGCTGACCCTGTTCCTGAACGCGCGCGAGATCGTAACGATGATGACGATCGGCGATCACCCGGACTACCTCGCGGTTGGGTATCTGCTCAATCAGAACATGCTCCGGCCCGAGGACCGGATCGTCGACATCGACTACGACGACGAGCTCGAGACCGTCGTCGTCCGCACCGATCACGAGACCGATTTCGAGGACAAGCTCAAAAAGAAAACGCTGACCTCGGGCTGCGCCCAGGGCACGGTGTTCGGCGACCTGATGGAGAAGTTCGAGGAGGTGCGGCTCGACCCCGCGGCGGTGCTGCGCACCTCGTGGCTTTATGCGCTAACCCGCAAGATCAACACTGCCCCGAGCCTTTATCTCGCCGCTGGGGCGATCCATGGCTGCGTGCTTTGCGAGGAGGACCGGCCGCTCCTCTACATGGAGGATGTCGGCCGACACAATGCGATCGACAAGATCGCCGGCTACATGCACCTCAATCGCATCTCGCCGGCCGGCAAGATTTTCTATACCACCGGTCGCCTCACCTCCGAGATGGTGATCAAGACCGTACAAATGGGCATCCCGATCCTTATCTCGCGCTCAGGCTTCACCGCCTGGGGCGTCGATCTTGCGCGCCAAGCCGGGCTCACCTTGATCGGCCGCGCCAAGGGGAAACGGTTTGTCGCGCTCGCCGGCGCCGAACGCATTGTCTTCGACCGCGATGTCAAGGTCGTCGAGGACGAGCCCTCGAGACTTGCCCGGAAGGCCAGCCTGGCCGAGGACGCAGCGTGAAGGTCGTCGGGCTCCTGCTCGCGGGTGGGCAGTCGCGGCGCATGGGGGGCGGCGACAAGGCGCTGCGCCTGCTGGGCGGAATTCCGTTGCTCGAGCGGGTCATCGAGCGGCTGCGGCCGCAGGTCGATGCGCTCGTGCTCAATGCCAACGGCGATCCCGCCCGTTTCGCGCGGTTCGCTCTGCCGGTGGCGGCCGACAGCGTACCCGGTTTCGCCGGCCCGCTCGTCGGCGTGCTGGCCGGCCTCGATTGGGCTGCCTCACAACGCCCGGATTGCCTCTACGTCATCAGCGTCGCCACCGACGCACCGTTCCTGCCCGTCGATCTCGTTGCCCGGCTCGTCGAGGGGCTCGACGAGGCGCGCGCGGACCTCGCCTGTGCCGCCTCAGGCGGCCGCTCCCACCCGGTCTTCGGCCTGTGGCCGGTGCGGCTGCGCGAAGACCTCCGCCGGGCGGTGATCGAAGAGGGTATCCGCAAGGTCGATCTGTGGACCGCCCGCCATGAGCTGGCAACGGTGCCGTTCGCCGCTCAGCCGGTCGACCCGTTCTTCAACGCCAACCGGCCCGAGGATCTCGAGACCGCCGCCGCGTTGCTGAAATCCGCTGCCGGCTGAGTTGCTTTCCCTTCCTCCTCTGACTGCGCAGTGGGCGGCGGCGTCGCCGCAGGACGGCCTGCTGACGTCGGGGAAGTTATCAGCAACGTTTGCGCCGCGAATGGTGGAGTGCAAATGAGCTGGCAGGACATCGACCGTTTTTCGCTAGGATCGGCGCTCAACGGGATTGCCGATCAAGTGTCCGTGGTGCTGCCGCCGCGGCCCGGCGTGGTTGCCGGTACCCTCGATTTGCGCGTGCTCGAGCTTTTGACAGCTCGCCTGTGTCACGAGCTGATCGGACCGATTGCTGCGATAAGCAATGGGGTCGAGCTGCTCGCAGACGACCCGGTCCTTGCGAGAGGCGGGGCGGACCCAGACTTCGTGCACGATGCCATTGCGCTCGTCGGCGACAGCGCGAGCCGAGCCGCCAGCCGACTCCAATTCTACCGCTTCGCCTACGGTTATGGCCATGGCGGGTCGATGGTCGGCTCACCACCCAACGAACTCGCGAGCCGCTTTTTCGAGAAGACACGAATCGCCTGCGATTATGGCGAAAGCATTCGGGTTCTGCCGCTTGACTGGCAGAGGTTGGCGTGCAACCTCCTCTTGACCGGGGCCGAAGCGCTTTCCCGCGGCGGCAGCTTGATCTTGGCGGTTGCGCCCGATGGCCTCGACCTCGAAGCGACCGGAGAATTCGCGGCGCTGTCGCCCGAAACGAGCGCCGCACTGTCGCCCGCGACACCAGTCGCTGCACTCACCTCGCGCTCGGTCCAAGCCTATTTCACCGGCCTCCTCGCGGAAACGCTAGGTTGCCGGCTGATCCGAACGGAAGAACTCCGGCGGCTTCGACTGACCGCGGTTGCTCTCGCCGGCTAAGCCGCCGCCGAGCCGGCTCGCTCGCCGGCGTTCCCCGAGCCTGTAGTGGGCGTCAGAGTCATCGGAGGCGTTTCGACCGGGTCACGCAATACATAGCCGCGCCCCCAAACGGTCTCGATGTAATGTTTACCGCCGGTTGCCTGGGCGAGCTTTTTACGCAGCTTGCAGACGAAGACATCGATGATTTTGAGCTCTGGCTCGTCCATTCCGCCATAAAGGTGATTGAGGAACATTTCCTTCGTCAAGGTGGTGCCCTTACGTAGGCTGAGCAGCTCAAGGATGCCGTATTCTTTACCGGTTAGGTGAACCGGCTGATCCTCGACCGAAACAATGCGACTGTCTAGATTGACGAGTAGCTTGCCGGTCCGGATCGTCGATTCCGAGTGACCCTTTGAGCGTCGCACGATCGCCTGGATTCGGGCGACCAGTTCCCGACGATCGAACGGCTTGGTCAGGAAATCGTCGGCGCCGAAACCAAGACCTTTGATCTTGTGGTCAAGCTCGCCAAGGCCGGAGAGGATCAAAATCGGCGTGCGCACGCGCGCAGCGCGCAAGCGCCGCAGCACTTCGTACCCGTCGATATCTGGAAGCATAAGATCGAGGAGAATGATGTCGTAGTCATAGAGCTTGCCGATCTCCAGGCCGTCTTCGCCGAGATCGGTCGTATCGCAAATGAAGTTTTCCTTGCCGAGCATCATCTTGATGCCGGCCGCGGTTGTCGCATCATCCTCGACAAGAAGCACGCGCATAAGAACCTCCGGGTTCGGCCGGTAACACGCACCGGCGGGGCCTTCGTTAACCAGGATTACCGACAGCAGTTAACAACTCGTTATCGGAGAGCAGAAAGCATTTACTCACGTGATGGGCGAGTGGCCGGGGTTTGACGGTCTTGCGACTCCATGCCGAAGATAGTCAATCAACGGCACAGCTCGAACGTGGGAGTGTCGGACTCATGGAACCACCTCTTCCTAAGGTTTGCTTGAGCTGCAAACATGACAATCATCGGGCAATTTCCGGGCAAGCAGTGTGAACTGCGTCACACTGGCCTACAATCTGCTCGGCTGCGCCGAGAGTTGACGCCGGGCGAACCGCTCCATATCTGCAGGCGCGTTGGTGGTTATCCATGCGGGCTGCACAGCTGATGTCATAGCCCGCGAGGCGTCAGTCAGCCGTCCCGCCGGGACCCCTTTCACATAAGACGCATCGTATGCCACCCTATTCCGATTCCATGGCCGAGCTTGCGCCAGCATTGCGCAAGCTCTTTTTCGCTTGCACGGCAACACCCAGCGTCGTCAGCTTTGCGCAGGAAGCCTGCGACTGATCCTTGGGAGTGAGGGTTATGGATTTGCAGCTTATTGGAAAGACTGCGCTTGTTACCGGTGCGAGCATAGGGATCGGCCGCGCGATCGCAAAAGGGCTGGCTGCCGAGGGTGTTCAAGTCATCGCGGTGGCTCGCCGCACCCAGCTTCTCGAGGAGCTCGCGGGCGAGATCGAGCAGGGGCACGGGCCGCGCCCGCTGCTGATCACACAAGACGTCATGGCCGCCGACGCGGCAACGAGGCTTCGCGATGCCGCGCTTGCCGGGCTCGGCTATGTCGACATTCTAGTCAACTGCGCCGGGGGCAGCCGGCCGCTGTCCCTCGATGCGCCGGAGGAAAAGTGGGAGGAGGCGATCACGCTCAACTTCACCCGGCAGCGCCAGATCACGCACGCGCTGCTTCCGAAGATGATCGAGCGCCGGTGGGGTCGCATCATCAACATCACCGGCAAATCGGAGCCCGACCGGCTCAACGCCGCCTTTGCCGCCAAGGCCGCGATGCACGCCTGGGCCAAAGGATTGTCGCGCGATGTCGGCAAATATGGGATCACCGTCAACTCGATCCCGCCCGGGCGCATCATGAGCGAACAGATCCGCCGCAACTACCCCGAAGAGTACCGCAAGAGCCACGCCGCAGCCGAAATCCCGGCCGGCGCTTATGGAGAGCCCGAGGACCTTGCCGTGCTGGCGGTCTTCCTCGCCTCGCCGCTCGCGCACTATATCAGCGGCGCCGTCATCCCGGTGGATGGCGGTCTCCGGCGTTATGCGTTCTGAGCCGGCCCGGCCTACCTCCCGCGCTGGGATGCCCCGGGAGGGCCTTGCCTAAGAACACTCGGAAGGGCCGCGCCGTTGGTGAGATCAGGCGCAGGTCAGCTGAGCGGATCGCTCTTCGATTTCGCCAAGCATCGACGCCCCGCTTCGGCCATCCCCCTACCATGCTCTCATCCGCCGCGGTAGCCGCCCCCGGCCGGGCTGTCCCCCATCATCGAGCCGCCGAGTGAAGGTGTCACCGTGGTTTCGGCGTGGCAGGCATTCCCGCCTCTTCCGCAGCCGTTGGCGGTCGCGGTTTCTCAGGGCAATCGGGGCGAGGCGCGGTTCCGCGACGCTCCGCAGGCACGCGGCAATTGTCGACGCGCTGGTCGTCGGACGCTTTGTCGGACAGGCGCTCCTTCAATGTCTGCGCCTCTTGCGCCTTGGCGATATCGGGGATCTGCGCAACGGCCGCCGCAAGCGCCAACGCCAGGATCAACGTGCTGCACAGCTTCACAGCGCCTTGCGAAAGGTCAGATTGATACGGCATTGGCCGGTAAGCGAGTGGTCTCCCTCGTCGAGCGGTGCCACCCCGTGGTATACTAGACGATCGGGACCGCCCCACACGACGACATCGCCGTTCTCCAGCCAGATGCGGCGGGGCCGGTCGCCTCGGCTCTGGCCGCCAAACAAGAAAATCGCCGGCAGGCCGAGAGAGACCGAGACGATCGGCGCTGTCAGGTCGCGTTCGTTCTCGTCACGGTGCAGTGACAGCCGCGTCCCGGGCTCGTATCGGTTGATCAGGCAAGCATCGGGTTCGAAGCCGGCAAATCTGGCCGCTTCCGCCGCAGTCGCGGCCAAGTCTCGGAACGACGCGGGCATCGGCGGCCAGACACACCCGGTCATCGGGTCGACGGCCTCGTAGCGATAGCCTTTGCGATCCGTCACCCAGCCCGCCCGGCCGCAATTGGTCATCGCTACCGACATCCGGAACCCGCCGGGCGTGATCATGTTGCGGAACGGCGCCGCAGTAGTGATTTCCGCCACTGCCGCGACCAGAACCTTTGCCTGATGCCGCGCGAAGCCGCGCAGCACCACGGCTCTCTCCCCGAGCGATTCAATGCTTTCCGCCGGCTCGAGGCAACTCAGCAGGTCACCCAATCCGGGATCACCCGAGCGGGATCGCACGCAGTGCCGTCGTATCCTGGTGCGCGCCGGCGAGCACATAATTGACGTCGGTGCCGGCAATGACGAAGCGCGCACCGAGGCGGATCAGCTCGCCCTGCAACGCGACATTGTGGCGGATGCCGCCGACACCCAGCACCTTGCCGTGCGCCCGGCAGGCCTCCGCGACGCGCTCATAGGCCTCGCGCAGGCGCGGGTGGTCGACCTGCCCGGGGATACCGTAATCCGTCGTCAGGTCGCCCGAGCCAATCAGCAGCACGTCGATCCCGGGCAAGGCTGCGATCGCCGCGGCATTGTCGATGCCCTCGGCGGTTTCCAGCATGACGATCAGCGCGGTATCACTATTGAGGCGGTCGTTCAGCTCGCCGAGCGGCGTGGCGCGATAACCGAGCGCCGGCCCGAGCCCCATCACCGAGCGCCGACCCACGGGCGGGAAGCGGCAATTGCGCACGACTGCCTCGGCCTCGCCGCGGTTATTGACATGCGGAACGATCACACCCTGCGCGCCGCCGTCGAGCACCCGGCTCGACCAATGGGCATCATGGCTCGGCACCCGCACCAGCGGGGTGATGCCGATGCCGAGTGCCGCCGCACAGATCGTCGAGGTGGTCTCGATCGAGTAGGGACTGTGCTCCATATCGACATAAAGCGCATCATAACCGCCCGCCTTGGCGACCATCGCGATGTCGACCGTGCGCGCGAGGCGCAGGTTCATGCACAGCACGAGCTCGCCCGCGGCGAGCCTCTGCTTCATCGAATTGCAGGTGTCTTCAGCCATCGACCTCTCCATTGCTCCCGGTGCTCACCGGTTTCCGCCCGGATTTCGATCCGGGGGAGGCACCCTCTCCCGTACACGGGATTGCTGGGGGCGGAAAGGCTCTGGATGAGCGGCGTCAATGGTCGGCCGGCCATTGCGCGGGGCTGGTCACGGCACGCAGGATCGTATCCGCGTGCAGGACACCGGAAGAGTCCACGGTGCCGATCACGGTGAACGGCTTGCCGACAACCAGGGGCGGCGCCAAGCCTGCCTGCACCGCCCTGCTGGCATCGACCTGCTTCGTCTCGCCGCTCCGAGTCCGCACCGCGACCTGCGAGCCGTCGACGCTGGTAATCGTGCCGGTCACCTCCGTACCGGCCGGCGCGGCGGCCTCCTGCGCGACCCTGACCACCAACGGCGCCGGGAGCGCAATGTGGGACCCCAAGCCGAATATGGCCAACTGCTTAAAGCTCGCGACATAGACCCTGCCGTTGGCGACAACCGGTACGATGTTCGCGTTGCCGTTCACGTTCGGCCAGGTGCCGGCCTTATCGGAGAACAAGACCGTCCCGTTGCTCGCGTCGATGGCATACAGCGTCACGTTCGCCGGACTGGAATCGGTGGGGTGGGTAACGGCCCATATGATGGTAGTCCCCGCAGCAGCCCCGTTCGATGAGACCGAGGTCATGAAACCAGGGTCCTGGCCCGAGGACAGCCCAGGAGACGTGCTCTCCTTGGCCAGCGTCGTGGTAGGCGTGGTCTGCACCTTCCATGTGACCACCTGATTGCCGCCGCTGCTGACGACGTGTCCCGCCCCGTCGGAACCGAAGTAGTACGATTCCCCGCACCAGCAGCCGCCGATGCCGAACGTGCCCAGCACCTTGTTCGGGCCGCCGCTGGTGAACCCGCCCAGGTTGTCGCGATCGAGCAGGAACATCTGTCCGACCTTGCCGGCTGCCACCGCGACGCGTCCCTTTGGTCCGGGCTGGTAGGGCAGCAACATGATACCGCCGGAGCCAGTGTCGTTGTCAGCGTTGTCCAGGCCGACCACGTCCGCAGGCGTGAAGAAGTCTTCGATCTTGTTCAGATCCGCAGCGAGCTTGACGATCGATTCCTGCACATTGTTCGGGGGCCCGTGCCCCGCGGTCGCGCTGGAATGCGAGTTCCCTGTCGTGAAGAACAGGTTGCTGAGCTCATCTGCCGCAATGCCGTATCCTGACATCCAGATCGAAGACAAGTAGAACGGCCCCCCGGGACAGGATCCGGCTGCAGGAGGTTATTCAGCTGGCTCGCCGCCAGCGGCTTCAGCGAACCGGGTTCCCAGCCCAGAAGCCAACCGCGCGACACGTCTGCGTGCCAGTCGCACCAGCTCGCAAAGCCGGCGTAGATGTAGCCGTTCGCGGCCAGCAAGGCGGCCCGCTGGCGGGCATGCTCGGGTTGGAAATTGTAGGTCGACCCGTCCGAGAGCTTGTGCGATGCACTGATGATGACCGACGGTACCTTGTCCGTCAGGCCGCTGAGATCGAGCGCATGCAGGCGATAGACCGGCTTTCCGCTTTCGAGCGTGTAGGTGATCGCGTAGAGGACCCCGCGCGATTGGTCTATTACCGGCGTCGAACCGATACCGATATTTGCCGCATTGTTGGAGCACTTGTCGATGCCCGATAGCGATGCGGGGACGGGCGAGCCGAGGTTCTGCTGTTTCAGCACCACCCCGTTGGAGGCGTCGATCGCATAGATGGTGTTCGATTCCGTCACGACGTAGACAACGTCGTGGGTCCCTTGCCCTTGCACGGCCTGCCCGGCGATGAACAGCGGCTGCGCATCCACCTGGTCGTCGAGCGCAACTGAATGCAGCAACCCGAACCCCGGCACCTTGGCATTCGCCGTGGTCAAGACCTGCTCATGTTGGTTCCAGCCGGTGCGCAGCACATCGTAGTGGTAGGTCCAGACGGCGAGCATCGAATCACAGGTCGGGCAGTCCCACCATTTGTGCCACATGGCCGCGTTGGTGCCGCGGGCGAAGCAGTTGAGCCGGTTCCCGCCCCAGCTCACGCAATCCTGGCCTTCGAGGAGGACGCCACCGAGATCCTCCCAACCGCCCCATTGGCTGCCATCCCACCAGCGATGCCACATCGCTGAGTCGAGGCCGCGGCCAAAGCAGTCGATCCGGTTTGCGCCCCAACTGACGCAGTTCGGCGCTTCGCGAATTACGCCGCCCAGGTTCTCCCAGCCACCCCAGGCGTTGCCGTCCCACCAGCGGTGATACATGGCCTGGTCGGTGCCGCGGGCGAAGCAGTCGATCCGGTTCGAACCCCAGCTCGTGCAGTTCGGCGCTTCAAGGAGTATCCCGCCGAGATCCTCCCAGCCTCCCCAGGTATTGCCGTCCCACCAGCGATGATACATCGCGGCATCCGTACCGCGGGCGAAACAGTCGATCCGATTCGCACCCCAGCTCACGCAGTTCGGCGATTCGAGGGTCGTCCCGCCAAGATCCTCCCAGCCGCCCCATGCGTTGCCGTCCCACCAGCGATGGTACATAGCGCGGTCTGTGCCCCGCCCGAAGCAGTCGATGCGATCCTCGCCCCAGCTCACGCAGTTGGGCGCTTCGAGCAAAATGCCGCCGAGGTCCTCCCAGCCGCCCCAGGCCTTGCCATCCCACCATCGGTGATACATGGCCTGGTCGGTGCCGCGGGCGAAGCAGTCGATCCGGTTCACGCTCCAACTGACGCAGTTCGGCGCTTCGAGAATGATTCCGCCGAGATCCTCCCAGCCACCCCAGGTACTGCCGTCCCACCAGCGGTGATACATCGCGCGGTCGGTGCCGCGGGCGAAGCAGTCGATCCGGTTCGCGCCCCAGGTCACGCAGTTCGGCGCCTCGAGAAGGATCCCGCCGAGATCCTCCCAACCGCCCCACGCGGCGCGTGCCCCGCGCGGCGGCAGGGCGATGACACCGATCAGCAATACCAGGATAACGGCATGGCAGAACCCTCCGTGCCGTGTGTGCACACCGCGGAGCCATCGGCCCGCGACGTCCCATCCCGGCGGCGCGGATTGCATCCGGCTGCGGATCCCTTGAACATTCATCGCTGCCTCCCTTGCGCCGACGCCCTTAACGGTTCTTGCGCGCGTTCCTGATCTTAAGGTTCCGCAGATGAAGGGCCTCCTCCCGTCTGCGTGTTAAGGTTAAGCACGGTCGCAAGCATTTTTCAACAGTTGGATCAGTGCGCTTGCTTTTGGCCGAACATCACCGACGTGCTGGCGTTCATCGGGACGCCCGTCGCCTGCCGGCGGCGAGTTGCGCCAAACATGACGAGAGGTCGGCATCGGGACGGTGGCAACGGACTGGAGCACCGTGATGGCACCCAGGAACCGACCAGCCCGAACAGAAGACGTTCGCGCCGATCTTCACAAGTTGGCAGGGCAGTGTGTGTGGTGGCCACCCAGCCCTCCTGGGCTGGGTGGCTCAGGGTGTGTACCGCCGAGTGCGCTACCTCAGCCGCAGGCGACCGCGTAGAGGTCGCGAGCGCCTTCCGGCAGTCGGTGCTCGTGCCAGGTGCGACCGCCGTCCTGCGTGCCGAAGACCTGCCCGAAGCGCGAGACGCCATAAACCTGGTTCGGGTCGCGCGGATGGACCGTCACCGCCATCATCGTCGCCTCGGCCTTGACGCCGTGGTCGAAGCGCTTCCAAGTCGCGCCGACATCCTCGGTGCGGTAGATCGCACCGTCGGTGCTGCGTGCTGCCGGGCTGAGGCAAGCATACATGACCTTGGGATCATGCGGGGAGACGCGGATGTCGCGACCATAGGTCAGCGGCGAGAACCGGCCGATCTCGATGTCCTTCCAGGTCTCGCCGCGGTTGTCGCTGCGGAAAAGGCCCATGCGGTTGGCGAGAAACACAGTGCCGGGTGCCGCGCCGCTGACGGCGAGCGCATGGCCGTCGAGCATCCCCTCGATCTCGGTCTGGCTGCCGATCCGGCTGCGGTATTTTGGCTCTTCGCAGAAGCGGATCAGATCGGCGGTGCAATCCTCCCAGGTCTCACCGCCGTTGCGGCTGCGCATCGCGCCGTTGGCTTCGAGCGTCGCATAGATATCGTCCGGAGAATTGGGATCGACAGCGAGCCGCATGACCCGGCACGGGAACGCCATGATCACCCGGTCGGGCAAGCCCGGGTCCGCCATCTTGCGCCAAGTGTCGCCGCCATCCTCGCTGCGATAGACGCCGGGCGGCGTGGCACCAGCGTAGAGGATGCGCGGGTTCTTCGGATGGATGCAGACCGACCAGGTGTCGGCGTCCTTGTCGGGCAGGTTGAGCCTTTCCCAACGACCACCGCGATTGGAGCTGCGGAAGGTGCCCTTGGTGGTCCCGATATAGACGACATCAGGGTTTTCCGGATGAACGGTGATCGCATGCACCTCGGTTTCTGCCGGCAGGCCGGTGGTAAGATGCTCCCACCGATCGTCGCCGATGGCCTGACGGAAGACGCCCCCGAAGGTCCCCTCCATCGACCGCGCCGCGCCGGCGTAAACATGTGATGTAGCTGCCATCAACTCCTCCCTCGCCTGGATTGCGGCCGGGATCATACGCTTCTATTAGGACTTGTCACAAAGGGATAAGGAGAGACCCATGGGCGACACGATGGTCACGGAACGGCGCAGGCTCGGCAGGAGCGGGCCGGAGGTCTCGGCGATCGGCCTCGGCTGCATGTCGCTGTCCGGGGTTTACGGAACGAGCGATGAGGAGGCGGGGATCGCCCTGATCCACCGGGCGATCGATCTCGGCGTCGATCATTTCGACAGCTCGGACATGTATGGCTGGGGCCAGAACGAGGAGCTGCTCGGTCGGGCGCTGAAGGGCCGCCGCGACGGCATCGTGATTGTCACCAAGTTCGGCCAGACGCGGCGCCCCGGCGGCGCCAACGGCGTCGACGGCAGGCCGGCCTATATCGCGCAGGCCTGCGAGGCGAGCCTGAAGCGGCTCGGCGTCGAGACCATCGACCTCTACTACCAGCACCGGGTCGATCCGGCGGTGCCGGTCGAGGAGACGGTGGGTGCCATGGCCCGGCTCGTCGAACAGGGCAAGGTCCGTTTCCTGGGACTTTGCGAAGCTCGGCCGGAGCGCATCCGCCGCGCCCATGCGACCCACCCGCTCGCCGCGGTCCAGATGGAGTTCTCGCTGCTCTATCGCGAGGAGGCGACGGAGACGCGCGAGCTGACGCGCGACCTCGGCATTTCCTTTGTCGCTTATGCGCCGCTCGGCCGCAGCCTCTTGGCCGGGGTCGTCCCAGATCTCGACCATCTCGACGCGGGCGACACGCGCGGCCGCCATCCTCGTTTCATGGGCGACAATTTCGCCAAGAATCGCGCGCTCGTCGAACGCCTGGAGGCGATCGCCGAAGAAAAGGGCTGCACCCCGGCGCAGCTGGCACTCGCCTGGCTCATGGCGCAGGGGCCGGACGTCATCCCGATCCCGGGCACCAAGCGGATTGCCCGGCTCGAGGAGAATCTCGGCGCGCTGAATGTCCGGCTAACCATGGCAGAGATCGACCGCATCTCCGCGGTAATCCCGATCGGCGCCGCCGCCGGCACCCGCTATCCCGAAGGCGGCATGCGCGGAGTTTATATTTGAGTTACCGGGGCGCCAATAGCGGGGCGCGTCTTGCGGAAGGCGCCGCGTCGCCCCGGTGCGAAATACAACGAAAATCGCGTTTTTTTGCCATCAAAAGGTCACGGTAGTCCGGTAAAAGCGCTCGTTATTTCAGCTTCTTACGAGGGAAATTCGTTACTTAGCGGATCAATGGAAGATCAATGGAATTTTTTCGCCGATCAACGAATTTAGGCGGCCATATCAACCGAATTACAATGGAATTCGCGCGGGCCGCGAAAACGCCCATGCCAGTAAGAAAGCGGCGACGTGAAGCCGAGCGGTTAGTCGCCTGCTTTGAGAGGATCGTAGAGGGGAATCTCGACCGCGTTCCGCGACTGGCCGAGGCGGAATTGCGAGAGGCTGTGGCAACTGTCCGGCACCGACCACGAGCGATTACCGAATGGGATATCGGGGAGGTGTGTACCGCATGGCGTATGATGCGGGCGCGTTGGAGTGAGCTTCCGGTTGGTGAGTCAATTCGTATTGAATGGCCTCCCTTCCGCTCCCACGGCAAGCGTCGCCATAGATGACCCGCAAGACGACCACAGATAGGAGCATGCAACCGGCAGAGTTCCGAGCATATCACGAGCCGGCTTTGGAAGCTGATGAGGTCAAGCACGGATTGATCGTGAATGCTCTCCGGCAGATGAGGGGTGAGAAATCCGCGGAGGTTTCGTATTGGTCCCTCGGCAAGCCGGGAGAATGTGCGATCAAGATGGGCCGTCACTCGATCGTTCTTGGGGCGCTTGACGAGGGCCAGTGTCGGAAGCTCGCCGAGTTGACCGCTCACACCGACTACCCTGGCGTGATCGGACCGGACCGGACCGCCAAGTGGTTGACCGATCGAGCACGGGAACTCGGTCTGCGATTCCTGGAACCGCAGCAGCAACAGATTTACTCGATCAGCGACAAGCCCCGGTATACGGGAGCGCGTGGACATGCGCGGCGGGTCACGATCGAGGATGCGGCGCTGCTTGCCGACCGGCTGATAGCCTTCCACCGAGAAGCCGACCCGCACGATCCGCTTCCGCCCCGCGCCGAACTCGAACACGCTGCCTGTGAAGATCGATTTCCGTTCTGGATCGACAACGGCCAGCCCGTGTCGATGGCAGGGATCGGACGGCGCTTGAAACACTCAGCCGCGATAACAGGCGTCTACACCCCGCCCGAAATGCGACGGCGCGGTTATGCCGGGTCAATTACTGCAGCGACCGTCGAGTGCATCTATGCTGAGGGGCGCAAGATCGCTTGTCTTTACGCGGACCGGAGAAACCCGGCCTCGAACCGCTGCTATGCGAAGATCGGGTTCACACCGGTCTGCAAGTCGCTCCACTTCTATAGGAATCTCTAGCGGCCAGCCTACCGGTTGCCGGGGTCCAGATCATCCCGGCGACCGCGGGAGAACCCTAGTGGACTAAAGCAGACCGATGCATCCCGTTTCGTGGGGTCAAATTATACTGGTCTTCTTACGAAAACCGGTCCCACGCTGCCTGACGCGAGACGCCCAGCGCCTTCCCGACAACCGCCCAGCTTAACCCTCGCTTTCGCAGCACGTCGACCATGTCCTGGAGCGCAATTCGGAGTTGCTCGTCTCTTGCCGCTGCGTATTTCAGGAGCAGTAGAAGTGTTTCGGTAGGAATAAGTCTTGGGTTTCCAATTTCGGTGGGTACATTGTCGTCCTCGCAAATTTTCACGCAGAGCGCGACGCATTCGTCGCAGATAAATACTGTGGGACCAGCAATAAGTTTCCTAACCTCAAATTGAGATTTTCCACAAAATGTGCAATACAGAGGTGTTTTCACTTCCTCTGTTTCTGCTGTATCGGTTGCGGGGATTTGGGTTGCCTCCGCGGCTGTCATGGCTACCGCCTCAAGACTGTCAAGGTGAGCTTGACAGTCAACTATAGCTTGACAGCACGTTTGTCAAGCATCAATTGACATTTAGGGTCATGGGCGTTCCCATCAGACACCGGCATCAAGCGTTAGCTTCGCTCCACTAGCTGGGCGGGAGTCACTCAGCCGTGGGCACGAATTGCGTCTTCGAGAAACGCGAGCGTCTTCGCCCATGTGGTCGGCGAAGGCGAGATCGTGCTCGACGTCGGCTACGGGCTCGGCAGCCTAGCGCGGGCAGTTCTTCGCCGTACCGACGCGACCATCGTGATCGGCATCGATCGCCAGCAGGAAGCCGTCGCCGCCGCGCGGCTGCGGGCGAGCGGGCAGCGCGCGGCTTTCCACGTCGGCAACGCTCGGCGAATGTCCTATGCCGACAACACATTCGATCACTGCATCTCGTTGCTGATGCTCAACTTTCTACCTGACTACCGGTATGCGCCGCCGAGGTGGAGCGCGTCACGCGGATTGGCGGGATAGTAGGCGCCGCGGCATGGGATTTCGCAGGGGGTCTTCCCTCGCATCGAATGTTCTACGACACCGTCGCGGCCCTTGATCCGGAGGCGGGTTTTCACAAGGGCTTTCTCCGGTTCCCGCAGCAAAGGGGTGAACTGGCCGCGTTCAGGGAAGAGAACGGGCTAGCAGCTGCTTGCACGCCGTCACTCAGAGAGAGCCTGCTCGGGGCCGAGCGGAGGCCGTCGATCGGCTTCGCGGGAGGTCGGCGCCGCAAGCGGGACGCCGCGCGTCCCGACGGTCGCCAAGCTTTCCTCGGGCACTTGGAAAATGGGTCGGCGGTCCGCGCTGCACATAGAGGGACGTCGTCATCACAAGCCTCAGCGCTTCGACCGAACCAGGATGCGCCGCGCTTCGTTAAACCTGCTCGATAACGGTTTGGCTCCCAAACCACATCAATATTGTCAGGTTTGGCAGCTCGCCGAAATCCCGACACTAGTGTAGCGGATTTAACGCTCGATTCCCGGAAGCAAGCTGTTCGAGTGCATTTCGCGCACGGGTGACTTTTGCGAGGATTTCTTCCGCCGATTTGGTCCAGACGAAGGGCTTGGGATCGGCATTGTGATGGTCGAGGTATTGGTGGATGGCAGCTTCGAGCTCTGGAACGGAGGTGAAGACGCCGCGTCGGATGCGTTCCTGGGTGATCAAGCCGAAGAAGCGCTCGACCTGATTGAGCCACGAGGCCGAGGTGGGCGTGAAGTGCAGGTGAAAGCGCGGGTGCTTGGCCAGCCATGTCTTAACGTTGGAATGCTTGTGCGTAGCGTAGTTGTCGAGGACGAGGTGGAGATCCCGTTTCTTCGGCGTCTGCCGGTCGATGGTCCGCAAAAAACGCAGGAACTCCTGATGGCGGTGGCGCTTCATGCATTGCCCGATCACCGCACCGGTGGCGACATCGAGCGCGGCAAACAGGGAAGTGGTGCCATGGCGCTTGTAGTCATGCGTCATGGTGCCCGCTCGGCCCTTTTTCATCGGCAGCCCTGGTTGGGTACGGTCGAGCGCCTGGACCTGGCTCTTCTCGTCGACGCTCAGCACCAGGGCTCTGTCCGGCGGGCAGAGATAGAGGCCGACGACATCTTGCACCTTCTCGACGAACCGCTTGTCGTTGGACAACTTGAACCCGCGCGTGAGATGGGGCTTCAGCCCGTGCGCATGCCAAATTCGCTGCACACTGGTGTGGCTGAGGCCGACGGCCTGGGCCATCGTCCGAGTGCTCCAGTGCGTGGCTGCCGGAGGCTTCTCGCGCAACGTCTTCTCCACGACCCTGGCAATCACTTCCGGCGTCAGCGGAGGCTTGCGTCCAGGACGGGTGCCATCGCGCTTCAGCCCGGCGATCCCTTGCCCAAGGTAGCGCTCCTGCCACCGCCACACCGACGGCTTGCTCTTGCCCACCGCGCGCATGATCGACATCGTCCCGTCACCTGCCGCCGATAGCAGCACAATGCGCGACCGCCACACCAATTTCTGCGGCGTGTTCCGGTCCGCCACCCAACCTTCCAGCTCCGCCCGATCCTCAGGAGAGAGCCAGATGCATACGTTAGCGCTCATCCCAGGATTATCGCACCACACTGCCATCCTGGGAATCTTTTGTTAAGTCCAATACACTAGTTTCGTCAGATATTATCCACCAGCTCGGTCAGGATAAGCCCAGGGGGGAGGCTCTCATCGTGTAGACTGATCCGTTCCGCACCTCCCACCGGCACGAATTCCTTGAGCTTGCCGGTTCTCTGAGGAGAAACACCGGCATTTTCCAGCTGGACCGCAATTCGCTGACGCAGAGCTTTGGGTAAGTCGAAACTCCGACTGCCGACGACACGTGCGGCGCGCAAGAACAAAGTTTGCACTTCGGCGAGTTCTGCCGCCGCCCAATCGAGGATACGCAAGGCCTCGTAAGCTCGCTCCACAAGATCGGGCGAGACAACCGTCTCTGGTCCGGCATAGAGTGGTGTCCGGCTCAGAATGTGGCCCAGCGCCCCAAGATAGGGAGCGCAGTGCTTATCCTCGCGCGCGAGATTGCTGGCTGCATCAATGAACAGATTAGCCAAATCCGTCTTCGTTTGAATGGGAAGGCGTTCCAGCGATCCCGCGAGCCGGATAAGTTCTGGTGCAACCTTCTTCTGCGCGCGGATCTTGTCGAGCTCGGGTGCGAGGATCTGCTCCTGACGTTGCCGCTCAAGGCCGCCCGCTACCCGCCGCCAAAGGACATATTCTTGAACCTTGCCTCGTTTGCCAGCAAAATAGAGCCCATGCTCGTGAAGGCGCCAGAGACTGTCGATGCGAAAGTGATCGGCAGCAGCCCCGAACCCCGGGCGCAGCAGGAAACCAGCGAGAATGAGCCAAGCCTCCTCGTGGTCCGCAGACTCCTTGCGCCGAGCCATACAGCTTTCCAGAGCTGGCCACAGAGAACGGACGAGGGCGGCATTCCATTCGCGTTTCGGCATTCCCAAAATTTGTTCCAGGTTTCTAAGAAGCCGCGTCGCTGTGAGCATTTCTCGTTGCTTGGAGGGGCGATTAAACAAGTAATGGATGCGCGCTCGGGCGGCTTCGAGTGCCTGTGCGGTGACATTCGGCTTGGTATCAACCGAGACTGCTGCTGTTTTAAAACCGTTTTGGCCGCCCTGCTCGTGCGGACGGAGATTGAATTCCAGTGGCCAGCTCTGCCTGATAGAGGGGTCCGCGCTGACGCAAGAGACCTGCAGCAGGCCCAATTCGTTCGCACTGGCAATCAAGGTGACAGGAAGCGTGTCGGCGGTTGTGCCGGGAGCAGGGTCCGTGATGTTGATGACTGTCTGCAGCGGCGGGAGGGCGTGGTGGTCCGCTTCACTCCAATCGGCGATATCGCCCGCTTTGCTTGCGTCATCACGAGTGGAGCAATAGGCCTGGAAGCGTGCGAGGCGGTTCGTGTGTACCTCGAGCGGAAGCCCCGTGATCTCAAAACGTTGGTCGGACGACGCCCCACGAGGGAGAACACACACAAGCGAGGGCGGAGCCGGTTCAGCAACTTCGGGCGTCCGCCTCTTACCTACTTCGAGGAACACCGCGCGCGCGGCGCCCGCCTCGATGCGTTCTGTTCTGCGATGGAGGATTTTTCCAAATAGCGCCGCGCCGCGCGCAACAGCGAGATCGGGATCCGCATTCTCCAGTGCCAGCGGCAAGCCACCCTGCCATTTCGCGACCTGCTGACAAATCCTTTCGCGCAGGATCTCAGGACGAAGGGAGCCGCCGTTGAATAAGATCGCGTCGACACGTGGACGACCCCGCA
>JGI26340J50214_10000099_pt1 | contig 30188 bp, 32 predicted proteins | sample BogFormECP12_OM2_FD_50214 | JGI IMG/M metagenome (IMG submission 50214)
CGCCGATTGTCGCATTCGAGCTTAACTTTGTCGGGCCAATCAACGGAGAGAGCGCGGTGCTCTCATCCGGTGCAGGGACGATTACCTACACCGCATCGAGTTTGCTTACGGTCTTGAACCAGGAGCCCGTATGCACCGAATCGGGCTATTTCACCGCGGAGACCGCGAACAGCCTTTATAGCGAGCTGCCCTCGACATCGAGCAACACGTTCACACAGTCTTTCAACGTGAGCAGCGCCGCGCCGATGATACGCAAGCTAGGAAAGCCTCGCCCGAGTACCCGATGGGTAGCTCGAGCTTAATCGAGACACGGCTTGCGGTTGTTTTACAATCTGGGTCGAGCTCACATTACTATGGAGGAAAAGATATGTCAGGCATTTCGGGCATCACTCCACCACGCAGCACTTGGGCGAACGGTATCGGACAAGCACTCGATATGGCCATAACCTGTCCAGGACGATCCTACACCGTAGTAGCGGGGGATACTCTCGCCCTCATCGCCCAGAGGTTCCTGGGTGACGGCGCGCCCTGGGTGGAGCTCACAAACCCCGACGGCACCCCGTTCACGGAGGCCGAGGCGGAAAACCTCCAAATCGGGCAGGTGGTCTCTATCCCCGGACAGTCCACGAGAAGCACACCGCTCGATTTCCTCCGTGGTATCTCAGGCTCCCAGACGGTGGCCGGGCAGCACAACCGGGAACCAAACAGCGAGCCGGCACTATGGACGAACTGGATATACGATACCACAGGCAAATTCCCCGGGCTGTGGAGCGGCGACTTCCTGTATGAGCAAGACGATATCGATGACCGCGGGACGATGATTGGCGAGGCAAAAACTCAGTGGGAGCAGGGGGCGCTGATCAACCTGATGTATCACGCCGCGCCACCGGACCTGGGGGAGCCGTGCGGCTGGGACCCGGGTGTCATCAACCACCCGCTCTCGGACGACCAGTGGAACGATCTGATCACCGACGGAGGTTATCTCAACGCTCAGTGGAAGGCGCGGCTGGACGTGATCTCGGTGTTCCTGCAAGACCTGAAGGATAGCGGCGTGCAGGTGCTCTGGCGGCCGTTCCACGAGATGAACCAAGGGGAGTTCTGGTGGGGAGGCCGCCCCGGCCGGCAGGGGACCCTGCGGCTGTATCAGATCACCCACGACTACATGGTTGGCACCAAAGGACTGACCAATTTGACCTGGGTATGGGACGTCCAGGACCTCGATTTCACCTGGGCCGATTACAACCCCGGCGACGGCTACTGGGACGTCTTCGCCATGGACATGTACGGGGACGGTTACACCACTCAGAAATACACCACGATGCTTCAAATCGCCGGGGACAGCCCGATCGCCATCGGCGAATGTGAGGTACTGCCCACCGCGGACGAGCTGACGGCGCAACCCCGCTGGACCTTCTTCATGGCATGGGCCGAACTGGTGCAGAGTGGCAACTCGGTGCAACAGATTCAGGACCTCTACAACGCCGCCAACGTGATCACCCTCGGCCAGATGCCGGGTTGGGGTGCTCAGATGGCTAATCTTTATGTCTTCCACCAGGGGGAGGAAAACGACGGACAGCTTTGGTACTCGTCTAACGACAACATAAACTGGACCGCAGATACGCAGGTTCAGAACGTAGGTATGTCGGGCTCACCCTCGGCAGTACCCTGGGCCAGTGGCATTACAGTCTTCCACCAGGGGCCCGGTGACGGACAGCTTTGGTACACGTATTCCCCGGATGGCACAAACTGGGGCGGAGATACGCTGGTTCAGAACCTAGGTATGTCGGACTCGCCTTCAGCAGTCGTCTACAACGGCCTGCTTTATGTCTTTCACCAGGGGTCGGGTGACAACGGACAGCTTTGGTACTCGGTTTTCGATGGCTCAAACTGGGCGGCAGATACGCAGGTTCAGAACCTAGGTATGTCGGAATCACCCTCGGCAGTACTCTGGGCCGGTGGCATTTCTGTCTTCCACCAGGGGAGCGGTGACGGACAGCTTTGGTACGACTATTTCGATGGCACAAACTGGTACGGAGATACGCTAGTCCCGAACCTGGGTATATCGGGCTCACCCTCGACAGTCGTCTACAACGGCTTGCTTTATGTCTTCCACCAGGGGCCCAATAACGACGGACAGCTTTGGTACTCGTCGAACGATGGCACAAACTGGACCGCAGATACGCAAGTTCAGAACCTAGGTATGTCGGGCTCACCCTGGGCAGTACTCTGGGCCGGTGGCATTTCTGTCTTCCACCAGGGGGGCGAGAACAACCCCGGATCGCTTTGGTACTCGTATTTCGATGGCACAAACTGGTACCCAGATACGCTGGTTTCGAACCTAGGCATGTCGGGCTCACCAAGTTGCGTAGTTCGGTAATTCTACCCGCCCAGAACCCGGCGGTGTTGCGCAATGATGATCGACAACTGGGCAACTTCGCCGGGCAATCTCAACCCACCGCGCCGCACAGAGCAGACCGCGCCATCTTGCCTCGTTCGCCGTAACCCTCCGGGGAAGGCCGCCTAGCGCCTAGTGGGGTGGGCCTGCCCGCACGTACCCGGAGAGCGCGCGGATCTCGCCGGCAACTGGTAACCCGATCGGCAACCATCGCGATCGGCTCGCGGTCGGTGCTAAATCCTTTGTGCAGCGCGGCAGTCTTGTAGCTCACTGCCGGTTCTGACCGACGATCCTGTCTTGCCAGACGCGACTCAAAGCTCGTCCTCGCTGATCACCGCCCCTGACGCCTCAATCAGCGCCGTCAGCCCGTCGAAGGCGCCGCCGCCGAGCCTGATCGGCCGGCCGTTGGCCAAGATCCCGAAACGGCCGAACTCCACCATCGCGGGCGGGGTCGGAAGAGGCGAACCACGGGCCATGGTTGTAATCTATATTTTCGAAGAAAATCACAGATTTTCGGATTCGACCCCGCATCTGGGGCCGCATAGCGTTGTCGATGCGGCCAACCTGGCCGCAAGCAGCCGCGGGAGCAGAACCGACTTCCGCAGTTTGTGGTCTGTTCGTTCTAACTGAACAGGAGGTTAAGATGTCCCTACGCAATGTCATCTACTACAGCAGTAATGCTAACCAAATACCCTTGGCAGGAATCGCCAACCTGCCCTACACCGATATCATTGTTGCCTTTCTGGTTCCGGATGGTAATTTGAATTTGGTCGGAGCTGGAGGTGCTTTCGACGATAATCTCCAAAGCAACATCCAGACGCTCCAAAACGCCGGCAAGAATGTGCTGATCTCATTTGGGGGAGCAACGTTCCCATCTTCAGCCTACCAAAGTTACGCCCAGGATGTGAATGGACTGGTGGGACAGATAGTCAACTTTGTGACCAGCAATGGCTTCAATGGCGTTGACATCGATTACGAAGACTCTAGTGGATTTGACGGTACAGGTGGATACGAGGGCATCGGATTTCTAAGTGCATTGACGAGCGGTCTTGCCCAAGCGCTGCCCGCGGGGCAAAACATCATCACCCACGCCCCACAAACACCCTATTGGGATCCAAATGCAGGTTACGACAACGCATACACCAAGATATGGCAGCGAGTGGGTAATCAGATCGCGTGGATCAACAACCAATTCTACGACAACCCGGACTATGATAGAGACGCCGCTACCAAGGTATTTTGGTATCAGAATGTTGCGGCCATTATAGGGGCACAAAACCTGCTCGTAGGTGCCCTCGTTGCCGATACAGGTCAAGACGAAGGGTACATCACACTTGACGATATGATCAACAACGTCATCAACCCACTGAAATCCGACTTCGGCTCTCAATTTGGCGGTGTCATGGGTTGGGAGTTTGCATTAGATCAAGGTGGCGCTTGGGCTAACGGAATTGGACAAGCACTCGGTGCGGGGTCGCCGGGAGGCTGTCCAGGACAATCCTACACCGTTGTAGCGGGGGATACCCTTGTCGCCATCGCCCAGAGATTCCTGGGCGACGGCGCGCTCTGGGTGGAGCTCACGAAGCCCGACGGCACTCATTTCACGGAGGCCGAGGCGGAGAATCTGCAAATCGGGCAGGTGGTCTGTATTCCCGGGCAGTCAATGGACTTCTCGATTTGGTCCTTGCAAGAGCCGAGGGGCTCAGGCACTTCTCCCACCACCATTTCCCCCAGCCAATTGGTAGCCGGCTATTCTGACGCTTACTTCTATAAAGCGGCTGATGGTGGGCAGGCTTTCATGGATACCGAAACCGGTATTACGACCCCGGGTTCGACACACTGTCGAACCGAACTGCGCGAAATGACTTCGAGTGGAGCGCGAGCCGCCTGGGCTCCGAGCGGTACCAACACTATGGACGTCGCCGGCATAGTGACGCTGCTGGGCCGTGGATCGAGTGGTAAAGTTACGGTAGGCCAAGTGTTCAATAGCAACGATTCCATTCCCTTGTGCGAATTGATGTATTCTGCCAGTGTTGGTGGGTTTGTCTTGCTGTACGAAGAAGCCAAGGGCGCGGGAACGGTGGTCGACCTACAAACCCCTGTGGCTGTGAATACCCCGTATAGCTTTCAACTCTCGCTGACCAACGGTGTGCTGACGGTTTCAATCAATGGCCAACAAGTCTATAGTCACACGCCAAGTTCGAGCATTCTTTCTAAAAATTTCTACTTCAAATGCGGTAATTACGATCAGACCACCAGTTCAGGTGCGGTGACCACCACCCCCTACACCATTGTCGAGAATTACTCCATCAACGTCGTTCACATGGCGTGAACGAGGCGGGCAACCCGGAATGGGCGCTTCGTCGCTGCTTTTCTTAGACAGCCTCACTCGCTCGAAAGCAGCAGAGAATGCTGGATGCGTAGGCGGGGGTCCAGAGCCTGCCCCTGGCATGAACAGGGGGCAACCGCTGAGCCCTGGGTTCCTGGATTCCCGCTTTCGCGGGAATGACGAATGAACTACTGACACTCCGAGATTCATTTCTGGTCGTACATTGAGGGTCGGTCCATGGCTCTGGATGAAGATCTGGCNGAGCGGATGCGCGTCGCTCTCGCTGGGACCGGTGCGGTGCGGGAAGTGAGGATGTTCGGCGGGCTGTGCTTTATGCTGAACGGCAACATGGTTGCCGGAACGTCGAAGCGCGGCCTCCTCGTCCGCGTCGGCAAAGATCAACAGTCCAATGCACTTGCGCGGCCCGGCGCAAAACGCATGGAGATGACGGGGCGGCCGATGGAAGGCTACGTCTTCGTCGATCCGCCCCCGCGTGACGATCGATCGTTACAGGACTGGCTGGCGCTCGCCGTTACGTTCGTCAACACTCTGCCGCCAAAGTTGCCGAAGTCGAAGCCCCGGCGCGCCAGGACCAAGTGAGAAAGCTCTGGCATCGCGCCACCAGGCGGTCGTTTTTCTAAGCTACTGCTGCGTGGTCACGCGCCGACGGATTCCGGCGCCTGAGCATGCGACTATAGGTGAGTTGCTGTGATTACCGGACCCACCAAGGCCAGGGCTAGCCCTCGTTGCCTTATTGCTGTAGAGCACCACATATCTAATAAATGGGCGCTGAGGAAAATCTAGCCATGTATGCTGTACAAGGGCGTGTTTCCGAATCTGGTCGTCTCAGCATTCCGGCGGAGTTTCGCAAGGCGGTCGGTCTTGAGCACGGCGGTAACGTCGTGATCGAGCTCGTCGGGCGTGAGATCCGTATCAGGACCATTGATGAAGTCGTTGCTCAGGCTCAGGCGATCGCGCGTCGCCTGACCGCGGGCAACCCGGACGCTTCAGTAGACGCGTTTCTCGCGGAACGGCGGCGCGAGGTCGAGCGCGAATGACGGCCGCCGTTCTCGACGCTTCTGCTCTGTTGGCTCTCATTCTCGGCGAGGAGGGTGGCGACACGGTGCGGCGCGTCCTGACCGACTGCGCGATGACGGCGGTCAATTTGGGCGAAGTTGTGGGCCATTTCGCTCGCATTGGCTCGCCCGAGGCCGACATCCGGCTGATGCTCGACCCACTGCCGTTCATTCGTGTCGCCCTCGACGAGGAGCTCTCGTTCATCGCCGGCCTGATGCTGCCTGCGACAAGAGGGGCCGGCCTGTCATTCGGCGATCGCGCGTGCCTGGCGCTCGCCAATAAACTCGGGGTCCGAGCGCTGACAGCAGATCGCGCGTGGCAGCGCATAGGAAGAGCTGTCGGGGTTCAGATCGAGTTGATCCGCGGCAACCCGCATTGAGATCACCGGCTATCAAAAAGGAGCCTCGCCTGTGACGTCCCCGTATCACATCAGTCTGTTTTGGTCAGAACCGGATGGCACGTGGGTTGCCGACGTGCCGGATTTACGGTCGTGCTCAGCCTTTGGCGATAGCCCGGCCGAGGCCCTCGCCGAAGTTGAGAAAGCGATGGAGGCTTGGCTGGCAGTCGCCCGCGAACAAGAGCTGCCGATCCCGGAACCGCGCTATAATCCGACCAAGCTCGCCGCCACCGCGTGAGTCGGGCCGGAAGTTTACACAATAAACAACGGAGAGCCTGAAATGAACGGCGCGGAAAGCTTGGTGCGCACCTTGGTCGGCGGTGGGGTCAATGTTTGCTTTGCCAATCCCGGCACCTCGGAGATGCATTTCGTCGCGGCCCTCGACCGGGTCGAGGGCATGCGCTGCGTGCTGGGCCTGTTCGAAGGGGTGGTCACCGGCGCGGCCGACGGCTATGCCCGGATGACCGGGAACCCGGCGGCGACCCTGTTGCATCTCGGTCCGGGCATGGCGAACGGGCTCGCCAACATCCACAACGCCAACAAGGCCTCCACGCCGATGGTCAACATCGTCGGCGACCACGCGACCTATCACCGGCGCTACGATGCGCCGCTGACCACCGACATCGAGACCGCCGCCAAACCATTCTCGCGCTGGGTCAAGACCTCGCCGGATGCGAAGTCGGTGGCGGCCGACGGTGCGGCGGCGATCGCCGCGGCACGCACGCCGCCGGGGCAGATCGCGACCCTGATCCTGCCCGCCGACACGGCATGGAACGAGGGCTCCGGCCCGGCCGAGGTGCCGCCGGCGGCGCAGCCTGCGAAAGTGTCGTCCGCGGCGGTCGCCGAGGCGGCGCGGGTCTTGCGCTCGGGTGAGCCCTGCCTGCTGCTCGTCACCGGCCGCGCCTTGCGCCAAGAAGGGCTCGATCTCGCCGGCCGGATCGCCGCCAAGACCGGGGCCCGGCTGATCGCACAGGGCTCCAACGCGCGCACGCAGCGCGGGCGGGGGCGGGTTTCGGTGGATCGCATCCCCTATGTGGTCGATCAGGCGGTCCGGGTGCTGGCCGGGCTCAAGCACATCATCCTGGTCGGCTCAAAGATGCCGGTCGCCTTCTTCGCCTATCCCGACAAGCCGAGCCTGCTGGCGCCGCCCGATGCGGTGGGCCATGTGCTGGCCCGCCCCGAGGAGGATCTGATCGGCGCGCTGGAGGCGCTGGCCGACGAGGTCGGCGCGCGCTCGACCCCGGCGCCGGTGAGCGACGGTTCGCCGCCAAAGCTCGCCACGGGTGCCATCACCCCCGAAAACCTCGGCGCTTCGCTCGCGGCATTGCTGCCGGAGCAAGCGATCGTCGTCGACGAGGCTGTGACGACCGGACGCGGCTTCTTTGCGCCGACCCGTTTGGCGCCGCCGCATGATTGGCTCTCGAACATGGGCGGCTCGATCGGCATGGGCATGCCGGTCGCGACCGGTGCGGCGGTCGCCTGCCCCGATCGCAAGGTCGTCTGCCTCGAGGGCGATGGCAGCGGCATGTACACCTTGCAGGCCTTGTGGACGCAGGCGCGCGAGGGGCTCGACGTCACTACCCTCTTATTCTCGAACAGGAGCTACGCGATCCTCAAGGGCGAGCTCGCCAATGTCGGCGCCGGCAACCCGGGCCGCAAAGCGCTCGACATGCTCGATCTCGGCCACCCGGATCTCGACTGGGTGGGTCTTGCGCGCTCGATGGGCGTGCCCGGCGCGCGGGTCACGACGATGGAGGCGTTCAACGACCGCCTCGCCGAGGGGATCGCTACCCCCGGCCCGTTTCTCGTCGAAGTCGTGCTGTAGGGCTCGCACGCCATCGGAGCACCTCACAGCCGCGACAGCATGGGCGTGGCGGATATGGTGGCTCGCGCGGATGCAGCGCGCCATACTGCGGCAGCGCGCCGAGAGTTCTGTTCTAGGCTGCCGGGACGCCGACAGGGCGACGACAGGATCGCCCGAGCCTTGCGCGCTTTGGATCAGGAGGGCATCTCGGGTCTTGCCGATTTGTGGCAGGCGATGCTCGCGGAACTGTCGACCAAAAACATGGCGCGGCAGCATCCACCTTGGCCCGCGCCGCCCGATGGGGATGCCGGCATCGTGCGGACGGGCGACGGTGTCCTCGTCTCGAGCAAGAAGCTGGGTCTTCCACCAGAAAGTATGGTTAACGATTAACTTTCGCGTTGGATCGTGCAGGAACTGGCGACCTTTCGCGGCACTCACGCGCGGTGCGCCGACGTGTTGGGCGGCAGCAGAAACGCGACCGAGTTATGCGAAGGGTTCAATCCGACCTACCCGCCCGTTCGGTCAATGCTTTGAGTAAAGGGGCCGGTCGCATCAAACCCGCGACAAGACACGTTAGGTCCCCGCGTCGCCTCACTATCCGCAGAGAGGGATGAATCCTGGTCAGGAAGCAAAGGCGCGTCTTGACCACCCCACTTCCGGTTGTCGAGATGGGGGACGGTGCGGCCGGACCATGACCCGTACCCTCGGGTCCCCCGAGGAGCATGTCGTCGAGCCTCCTGCCGCACTTCAAGGCCTTTTTCAGCGCGTTGGCGGTTTCGCTTGTGCCGGTTCCAGCCGCTTCCCGCAAACCGAGGCCATAGGGCTCAGGGGACGCTCCTGGATTCGTCCGGACGGATCGTTCCGGCGGACATTATGGTCCCCTCAATTGCAAGGATTATTTGTACAATTAAATCCGAAGCGGCCCCATCCCCCTCGTCGCGCGACGAGAGGCGGGTTTCCTTTCCCTGGAGCCAATCCGGGGTGCCTTTACCGCCTTTCAACCAGCGCCGCGCTAGCCTCGTCTTCATGCGCTGGCCAACCCCGCCCGCGCCCTCACGATGAAGACTCACTGAACCGCTGACGCCGAGCTTTCTGCCGCGCGATGAGCCCAACTACAAAACCCACCATTCGGCAGTTCTTTCTCGCGGTGGCGATCGTCGTCGGACTGTATCATGTGACCATGGGGTTCCTTCAGGGCACCGGATTTGCCTTAGCGGGTGTCATCGTGGGCCTAGTTACCACCATGGTTCTCCACCATACCACGGGATTTCTNGCAGGGGTTGCCGTCTTTGCGTGGCTNTTCGTGCGAGTCAAAAAGCGTAACCGCAACCCCAGATATTTGGAACCCCGTCCGCCCCGCTCANGAGCAGAGGATCGGTAGCAGTTGCAGCGCCTTTCCCGCGTGTACTGGCNTGNTAGATCCGATCGCTCGCGCAATCGAGCTCGCGAAATGCTGGCTCGTCGATCGGCTGTGCGGACCCTTTCCCGAGACGCCGTCCGATCGGGCCATCCGGGAACGTGGCGACCTGCGGTTCACCAGCGGTCCGGATGATCCTTGATATTTTCGACCTGACGATCGGTCCCGCCGCATGACGATTGTACCCTCGTCCCAGTGCGAGCCGATCTCGACTGGGTGGGTCTCGCGCGCTCGATNGGCGTGCCCGGCGCACGGGTCACGACGATGGAAGCGTTCAACGATCGCTTTGCCAAGGGGATCGCCACCCCCGGTCCGGCTCTCATCGAAGTTGTTCTATAATCGTCATTCACGCGGCGCGATCGTAGACATTCCCAGGTCCTTCCCTGTTAGGCCGGAAATCGCCCCACTCCGCTCCCTGTTCGGGCGAAAGGCTTTCCTGTTCGGCGGGGAAAATTCCCTGTTCGCTAAGTTAGGGAATTTTGGTCGCAAGTCCTTGGTTGGACGAGGTGCTCTCTGTGCGAATGGGCGGTACGGGACGGCATTTTGCCGGATTCGCTGTAATTTCGGGCATCGGGAATTCTGGGCGGCCCCTCACCGCTCTCTGCCGATTTCGATGCGGCCATGCAACCAATCCTCGATCAGCCGGCGGGCGATCGAATCGAGCCGCGGCATTCGAAACGTTTCGTCGTCGGCGTGGGAGAGCAGCCAGTCGCGCTCGAACCACCGGGCGTCCTCAAGCTCGCCGTAGTCGATCGTGATCTCGGTGGTCAGCGCCGCGGCGTGAAACCCGAGCATGATGTTGGCCGGGAAGGGCCAGGGCTGCGAGGAATGATAATAGACGGCGCCGACCTCGATCCCGGTCTCCTCGCGCACCTCACGCGCGACCGCCATTTCGAGGCTCTCGCCCGGTTCGACAAAGCCNGCGAGNGTCGAATACATGCCCGGCGGAAACTGCTTCGAGCGCCCCATCAGCGCGCGCTCGCCGTCGCTGACCAGCATGATGACGGCGGGGTCGGTGCGCGGGAAATGCATCGTGTTGCAGGCGGGGTCGGTGCACCGGCGCATGTGCCCGGCCTCTTCGCTGCGGGTCGGGTTGCCGCACAACCCGCAGAAGCGATGGCGCGAATGCCAGAACATCATCGCCCGGGCGAGCGCCAACAGCGCCCCCTCGCGCCGCTCGATCCGTCCGCCCAGCTGGCGCAAATCGGTAAACCGAGCCCCGTCGATCCCGCTCGCCGCCATAGAAGGGGATCGCAACATCTCGAGCGGCGCATCGAGCGGCGACAGGTCGAGCGCGAAATGGGCCCGCTCCTCGATCAGCCCGAGAAACACGACCTCGCCTCGAGCGAGGCGCTCCTCGGAAGGGGCGAGGATCGGAGCAACGGCGGTCGATGCGAGCACGACGGCGCGTGGCTCGGCGCTGTCGAGCTCGATGACCAAATTCTGGTTGCGCCACACCGGGATGAAGAGGCTCCCCGGATCGGCGATGCGTTCGAGGATCCAGCCGGTGTCGCGCCGGCGCAGACCGGCGCGTTCGAAGCCCGGATGGGCATAGAAATTGGGCGGTCGCATTTGGCAAGACTGGCATATCGGCCGTGCCCGCCGCAACCCGCGAGCCGCTCGTCACAGGGCGGCCAGACGGCGCTCCAGGAAGGTCCGTTCGATGCCGTTGGCGGTCAGGGCGAGAGCCCGCCGATAGGCGTCGGCCGCCGCCGTCCGCGACCCAAGCCGGCGCAACATGTCGGCGCGCGCGGCGTGAAACAGGTGATACCGATCGAGTGCTCCGGAGACTCCGAGCCTCTCGATCAAGCTCAGCCCGCGTCCCGGCCCCTCGCTCATCCCGACCGCGACCGCACCGTTCAACAGCACGACCGGCGTCGGATTGACTTGGGCGAGTTCATTGTAGAGAGCGGTGATTTGCGCCCAATCCGTCTCCGCGGCGGTGCGGGCTTCGGCATGCACAGCGACTATCGCCGCCTGCAGCTGATAGGGTCCGATCCGACCGATGCGCAACGCCTCCTCGACGAGCGCTAAGCCCTCCTGGATCTGGCCGCGATCCCGTAGCGAGCGGTCTTGGTCCTTCAAGGTGACCAAGGAGCCTTCGCCGTCGACCCGTGCAAGGCGGCGGGAGTCGTGCAGCAGCATCAGCGCGAGCAGACCGAGGCTTTCCGGCTCCTCTGCCTCGATTTCGCACAGCATGCGGGCGAGGCGAGTGGCTTCGGCGCACAACTCGCGGCAGATCAGGGCCTCGCCAGCGGTCGCCAGATAGCCTTCGTTGAAGATCAGATAGATGACCGCCTGCACCGCAGCCCGCCGCTCGGCGAGGGCGTGATCCGGCGGCACCTCGTAGGGGATGCGCGCGTCGTGGATCTTGCGCTTGGCGCGCACCAGCCGCTGCGCCAAAGCGGGCTCCGGCAGAAGGAAGGCGCGAGCAATCTCGGCGGTCGAGAGGCCGCCGAGGGTGCGCAGGGTGAGAGAGATCTGCGCCTCGCGATTGAGCGCGGGGTGACAGCAGGTGAAAATCAGCCGCAACCGGTCGTCGGGAAGTGCGGATGGCGCAGGCATCGGGTTCTCATAGACCGCGATCGCAGCTTCCTGCTCCAGAAGGTCGTGCTTTTCGTTCCGCGTGCGCTCGCGCCGCACCACATCGATCAGCTTGCGATGAGCGGCGGTCATGATCCACGCGGCGGGGTTTTGCGGGATCCCACGGTGGGGCCAATGCACCAGCGCCGCCGCCAAGGCGTCCTGCATTGCCTCCTCGGCGCGGTCGAAAGAGCCGCACAGCCGGATCAAGCCGGCGATGATCCGGCCGTGCTCGTGGCGAAACACCGACTCCGCGCAAGCGCAGACATCGGTCGGGCTCACCGCGAGGGCAGCGCCATGATCGGGCGGATCTCGACGCAACCCTCGCGGCCCTTGCATGCCGTCGCTATCTTGGCGGCCCACCCGATCGCCTCGTCGAGGTCCTTGCAGTCGAGGATGTAATACCCTGCGAGCTGCTCCTTTGTCTCGGCGAACGGCCCGTCGAGCACCAGCGGCTTGCCGCCCTCCATACGGACCGTGGTCGCGGTGGCGGTGGGATGCAGAGGCTCGGCCCCCCGGAAGATGCCCCTCGCCCGCGTTTCGTCCATGACCGCCCAGTGCGCCGCCTTCAGCTCATCCATATCGGCCGCCGACATCCCGGCCATTTCGGTCTCGCGGCTGTAGATCAGAAACATGTAGCGCATGGCTCATTCTCTCTCCTCAGCCCTCGATCTCCCAGGAAGAGCGGCCGGGAAACGGCGGCGGGACGGTGTCTTTGAGGCTCGTCCGCGCCTGGTGTCGCTCGTAATACGCCTTGAGGCTCTTGCTCCGGCCGAGCATGGCGCGGCTTTCCGGCGCCTTGCCCATGAAGAACAGAATCGGCAGCAGGTTCATGTCGGCGAGGGTGAAGGTGTCGCCGACCAGGTGACCGGTCTTGGCGACGGCGCGGTCGAGAACCGAGAAATGCTGTTCCATGTTCGGCAGCGCCGCGTCGATGACCGCGCGATTGGGACGGCCGTCTTGTGTCCGCGGGAAGAAATAGGCGGCGAGATACTGGCGCACCAGCAAGGGGTCGATTGTCGTGTTGACGAGCGAGATCCACTCTTCCGTCCGCGCTCCCTCCACCGGCCACCGGGGAACCAAGTCGGGGCCGTCGAAGGCGTGGTCGACGTAAAAGCAGATCGCGCGCGACTCGCTGAGGGTCACGTCGCCGTGCCGCATGACCGGGATCTTGCCAAAGGGGTGGATGGCATCGACCTCGGGGGTGTGTGGCATGACCGAAACGAGGGTGTACGGCACGCCCTTTTCGGCACAGGCGATGCGCGCGACCCGCACGTAATTGCTTTGTGGTCCGCCGATGATCTGAGGCTCCGGCATGGCTATGCTCCTTCGAGTAATGATCGTCCGACGACAAGACGACGCGCGAGGACGGTAGAATCGACAGCGCGGTCGATTTTTTCGCGAATGAGCGAGTATAGTGCCTGCGGGAGCCGGGCGGCGGACAGGCCCCTCGCCAACCCGGTCAGGTCCGGAAGGAAGCAGCCGTAACGAGTTCCGGTCTGGGTCGTCCGTCCGGTCTCCCGCCTCGACAGGTCCGCGCATGAACGATTCGGCGACCGCGTATCGCGTCCTCGCCCGCAAATATCGGCCTTCGACCTTCGCCGAGCTGATCGGGCAGGAGGCGATGGTGCGCACCCTGTCGAACGCGTTTGCGACCGGCCGGGTCGCGCACGCGTTCATCCTGACCGGCGTGCGCGGCGTCGGCAAGACGACGACCGCGCGGATACTGGCGCGCGGGCTCAATTGTGTTGGACCGGATGGATCGGGCGGACCGACCATTGCCCCGTGCGGCGTGTGCGCGAATTGCCGTCAGATCGCCGAGGACCGCTACAGCGACGTGGTCGAGATGGACGCCGCCTCGCGCACCGGCGTCGACGATATCCGCGAGCTGACCGAGGGGTTGCTATACCGCAAGCCGGATTTGGGACGCTACCGGGTCTATATCATCGACGAAGTCCACATGCTCTCCCGGAGCGCCTTCAACGCGCTGTTGAAGACTCTCGAGGAACCGCCGCCGCACGCCAAATTCGTGTTCGCCACAACCGAGATCCAGAAGGTCCCGCTGACGGTCCTGTCGCGCTGCCAGCGGTTTTCGCTGCGTCGCGTCCCGGTCGAGCTGCTCGCTGAACACTACCGCCGGATTGCCGAGGCCGAAGCGGTCGAGGTCGAGCCCGCCGCCTTGGCACTGATCGCCCGCGCCGCGGACGGGTCCGTGCGCGACGGGCTTTCGCTGCTCGATCAGGCGATCGCTCTCTCGGCGCTTCCCAAGGAAGCGCCTGGCGCGTCGGGCGAAGCTCAGCTTCGCCCAGAATTGACCGACGCTCGGATCACCGAAAAGGCGGTCCGCGACATGCTCGGCATCGCCGATCGTGGCCGCGTCATAGACCTGTTGGAGAGCGTGTTGCGCGGTGATGCGGGCGACGCGCTCGACCGGATGGACCGCCTCTATCAGGATGGCGCCGATCCGCTGATGGTGGTGCAGGATCTGCTCGACCTCAGCCATTTCCTGACACGGCTGAAACTCGCACCGGAGGCCGGTGTCGGCGATCCTATCGCTGAAGGCGACCGCAAGCGCGCCTGCCCGCTCGCCGAACAGCTGACATTGCCGGTGCTCGCCCGGGTGTGGCAGATGCTCCTGAAAGGGCTGGAGGAGATTCAGGCGGCACCCTCGCCGATTCAGGCGGCGGAGATGGTGCTAGTACGCCTTGCTTATGTCGCTGACCTGCCCGTTCCAGCCGAGCTGGTGCGGTCGCTTGCCACTTCGCCCGCTCCCGACGGCCGCCGGGTTTCGGAAGAGCCGGCCGCCAACCGTGCAAGTGGCGCGGAACCTCCGCCTCGCTCGGAGCCCGTCACAGCCGTCGCGCCCGGCTCGATCGCCGGCAGCGCGTTGGCTGCCGCCCCGCGGCTCGAACCCGAGGAGCGCACCGATCCGTTGCCGACGAGCTCGGTCGAGCGGGATCCGATGCCGCAAAGCTTTACCGAAGTCGTGGCATTGTTCGACAAGCGGCGTGAAGCGGTGATCCGCTCGCATTTGCGAGAACACGTTCATCTAATCTCGTTCGAGCCCGGGCGCATCGAATTTCGTCCGTCCGACGGGGCGCCGAGCAATCTCGCCAACCGCATCAGCCAGCTACTCGGCGAGTGGACCGGTAAGCGTTGGCTCGTAGCCCGTTCGGAAGCGGCCCCAGGAGAGCCCACTCTGCGCGAGCAGGAGGAGCGCCGCGAACGCGATCAGCGGAACGAGGTGGTGCGACACCCGTTGGTTCAGGCGGTGCTCGAGATTTTCCCGGGAGCGACGATAGCCGCGATCCGGGAGCGCTTCGCATCGATGGAGCCTGAACCAGATGAGCCCCGCTCGGGTGCCGAGGGGGGCGACGAGACAATCATCGAAGAGGACGAGATATGAAGAATATCGGCCAGCTGATGAAGCAGGCGCAGGCGATGCAAGAGAAGATGGCCGAAATGCAAGCGCAGCTCGAGACGGTCGAGATGACCGGCGTCGCCGGCGGCGGCACTGTACAGCTGACGCTGAACGGCAAGGGTGATCTCAAGAAAGTGAAGATCGATAAGACGCTGATCGACCCCGAAGAGGTCGAGGTGTTGGAGGACCTGATCGTCGCGGCATTCAACGACGCCAGGCGGAAGGTATCCGCTCACGCCGAGCAAGAGATGCATAAGCTCACCGGCGGCCTAGCCTTGCCTGGCGGTATCAAGCTCCCGTTCTGATCGCTGTGGCGTGCCGCCGCGCCGATCCCCGGCCCGATGTCAGAACTAGATACCTTGATCCAGCTCCTTGCCAAGCTGCCCGGCCTCGGCCCGCGCTCGGCGCGGCGCGCTGCATTGCATCTGATCAGGCGCCGAGAGAGCCTGCTCGATCCGCTTGCTGCTGCACTTGCGAAGGCGGCGGAGACAGTCCGGCCCTGTCCGATTTGTAGCAATTTCGATACGATCCAGCCCTGCGGGATATGTCGCGACCCGCAACGGGATGCGACCGCGATCTGCGTCGTCGAAGATGTTGCCGACCTGTGGGCACTGGAACGCACAGGAGCCTTCCGAGGCCGCTACCACGTGCTCGGCGGAACCTTGTCCGCGCTTGATGGCATTGGCCCTGACGACCTCAACATTAAGCGTCTTGTCGGTCGGCTGAAACCCGGTCAGGAGCTGATCCTGGCGCTCAACGCAACGGTCGAAGGGCAAACCACCGCTCACTACATTGCCGATCGTGTCGCCGACAGCGGGGTCAAGGTGTCGCGGCTGGCCCAGGGCGTCCCGATCGGCGGTGAGCTCGACTATCTCGACGACGGCACCCTGACCGCCGCGCTCAGAGCACGGCGGTCGCTATAGTGACCAATAGCGCAGCTGTCTTGACGGTGCGTTGACGCAGCCCCTGCGAAGATCACGCAGGCGGTTTACAGATCGCCGCGAAATCATCGTTCGGCCGACACAAAGCGGTCACGCTTTGTGATGATGCTGCCTACAATCTGGAAGGTAAGGAGGGGAATCATGGACGGACGCTCTGAGTGCCGCCGCTATGAGCCAAGCCTCGAAGATCTACTGGCGGACGAGGTGATGGAACCTGTGCTGCGCAGCGCTGGTCTGGAGCCGCAAGAGTTCCGCCAGATGATGATAGAGACCGCCCGCCGCATCGAAGATCGAGAACGACGGAGCGATGCAGAGGGCGAGGCGGAAGCAGGATAATCACGTCGCCAGCTTCGGGAACTCGAGCCGGACCCGCAGCCCGGGCCGATTGTCTGCGAGTTCAACGATGCCCCGGTGCCGTCGTACGACCGCCCGGACGAGGCTGAGCCCAAGGCCGTTTCCCGGGGTGCTACGGCTGGGCTCGAGACGCACAAACCGATTGAAGACCGTCTCTCGATCCGCTTCTGGAATACCTTGGCCCCGATCGCTCACCTCGAGAGCAGCCCGGCCTTCGCCGCGCAGGACGCGGATCTGAATTTCGCCGCCGCCGGCATATTTGAGCGCATTGTCGAGTAGGTTGGCGAGCGCCTGAGACAACAAGTGTCGCGAGCCGCGAATTCTGACGCCGGGCTCGGTGGCGAGCGATAGGACAATCCCCTTTTCCTCGGCGACCGGCTCATACAGTTCGGCTGCCGACCGGGCTACTTCGGAGAGGTCCAACGCTTCGCCCTCGTCGGGGCGCGTTCCCGACTCCAATTCAGCAATGCTGAGCAAGGCGTTGAATGTAGCGAGCAAGCGATCTGCTTCGTCGATCGCCGAGCGAATTGCCTCGGTCTGGCCCGAGCTGTCGGCTGGGTCGAGCAATGCCAATTCGAGCCGGACGCGCATGCGCGAAAGTGGCGTCTTCAAATCGTGGGCAACGTCGTCGGTGACCTCGCGCATGGCGGTCATCAGACGCTCGATTTGATCGAGCATGCGGTTGAGATTGGTGGCGAGTTGGTCGAACTCGTCGCTCGTCCCGTCGAGCGGAACACGATCCGAAAGATCTCCGGCCATGACGCGCTCGCTGGTTCGGTTTACCAGCTCGACACGACGCAGCAGGTTGCGGCTCATTGCCGTCCCGCCCAAGAGACCGACGCCGAGAGCGACCAATCCGGCCCACAGCAACGTAATCTTGACCCGGTTGCGGAACGCGGTTGCGTCGGCGATGTCGCGGCCAACCAGCAAACGATAACCGCCGGGGATGATGAACGACGCGCCCTGGGCGGGGTGGGTCTCGATCCGATCCTTGACGCGCGCCTCGGTCGTGAAGGACAGCCGACCCGCATAGGCGGGTACCCCCGTTGGCCAGGCAGCGATATTGCCGGCCAGCGGCCTACCGCTGGGATCGGTCACGAGATACAGCATCCCGTCACCCCGATCGCCGGCGCTGCGGGCTGCCACGATCTGAACGAGGCCGCTCAAACCTCGCAGGGCATATTGCTCGGCGAGGCCGGTAATCTCAGCATCGAGGGTGGCCTCGGTCTGACGCTCGACGAAATCCGCGCTCGTCCAGTACACAAACAACAGAACACCCGATACCGAGGCGGCGAAGACTAGGAAGTAAAGGGCGGCAAGTCGGAAAGCATGCGTCCGGAGCAGCCGGCGTGCATTGCCGAACACCCGCCGGGGAACGATCCACGGTCCCCAGGCGTGCAGCACAAGGTTGTCGTCGGTCATCAGGGCGCCGACGGCTCGGGCGCGCGCAGACAATAGCCGGCGCCACGCACCGTGTGCAGCAAGGGGCTGTCAAAACTCTTGTCGATCTTCTGCCGCAGCCGGCTTACGTGAACGTCTATGACATTGGTCTGCGGGTCGAAGTGATAGTCCCACACATGTTCGAGCAGCATCGTGCGGGTAACGACATGGCCGGCATTACGCATCAGATATTCGAGTAGTCGGAACTCACGGGGCAGCACTTCGATCGGTTTGTCGCGGCGCCTTACCGTGCGCGTCAACAGGTCGAGTTCAAGATCCGCGACCCGCAGCTTTGTCGTCGCCGCGGTCACGGCGCCGCGCCGCAGCAATGCCTCGAGCCGCGCAAGCAACTCGCTGAAGGCGAAGGGCTTGACCAGATAGTCGTCGCCGCCCGCACGCAAGCCCTTGACGCGGTCATCGACGCTGCCGAGCGCGCTGAGGATCAACGCCGGCGTCGAGATCCCGGCCGCGCGTAACGCTCCGAGCATCGCGAGACCGTCCATGCTCGGCAGCATGCGGTCGAGGACGATCGCATCATAACTGCCCGAACTTGCGAGGAATAATCCCTCGCGTCCGTCACCCGCTCGATCGACCGTGTAGCCGCTCTCACTCAAACCCTTGACCAGATAGAGGGCGGTCTCACGGTCGTCTTCGACGACTAGTAGCTTCATCGCACCCTTATGTCGGCGTCCCTCTGGGGATGCCAACGAAGTGGTGTCCGGGAGCGCGCTGAGCAAGCGGAGGGGCTCGACACATCGCCCTTAGCTTCCGTCGAAAGCGGGCCAGGGGGCCCCGTTAAGATTTTGGGCTTGACCCGGTCGGATCGGGCACGATTTATAACGTACCAAATCAGTCCGAATTTGGCATCCGATCCAAATCGGGTCATCGAGGAGCCGATGATCATCCTCAGCAAGCTCGCCGATTACGGCGTCATTGTCGCCACCCACCTCGCGGCGTCTCCCGATCGCCAGGTAACCGCCGGTGCGGTCGCTGTTGCGACGCGTTTGCCGCAGGCAACCGTGGCGAAACTGTTGAAGAGCTTGGCTCATGCCGGCTTGGCGACGGCTACCCGAGGCCCATCCGGCGGCTATCGTCTGGGCCGCAGTGCAAACTCGATCTCGGTCGCGGAGGTCGTCGCCGCGATCGATGGCGATATCGGCCTCACCCAGTGCTCTGTGCATGTCGACGAATGCGCACGCACGACCTACTGCCCGACCCGACCGCATTGGGCGGCGATCAACCGTGCAGTGGGGCAGGCCCTCGCGGCTGTTTCACTCGACGCGATGGTTACCCCGGCTGCCTTTGTTCCCGAGACACCCATACGCGCCACTTCGGCAAAAACCGACGAGCCCAGATATTCCGCATGACTACCTCCACAGACACCCTCCAGACCGTGCGATCGCTCTCACAAGAGGGCTATAAATACGGCTTTGTGACCGATATCGAGGCCGACGAGGCCCCGCCCGGCCTCGACGAAGACACGGTCCGCTTCATCTCGGCCAAGAAAGAAGAGCCGGAATGGCTGCTCGAATGGCGTCTTGCCGCCTTCCGCGCGTGGCGGAAGATGACACAGCCGAATTGGGCCAAGCTTAATCTCGCGCCGATCGACTATCAGGCCGCCACCTATTATTCCGCGCCAAAGAAGAGTTCGGGGCCGAAATCGCTCGACGAGGTCGATCCGGAACTTCTGCGGACCTATGAAAAGCTGGGCATTCCGCTGCGCGAGCGCGAGGCGCTCGCCGGGGTTGCCGTCGACGCGGTCTTCGACAGCATCTCGGTGGCAACGACTTTCAAGGAAGAGCTCGGCAAGCTCGGTATCATCTTCTGCTCGATGGGCGAGGCGGTGCGTGAGCATCCGGATCTCGTTCGCCGCTACCTCGGGACGGTGGTTCCACGGAACGACAATTTCTTCGCGGCATTGAATTCGGCGGTCTTCAGCGACGGCTCCTTTGCCTACGTGCCGCCCGGCGTTCGTTGCCCGATGGAGCTCAGCACCTATTTCCGGATCAACGCGGCCAAGAGCGGGCAGTTCGAGCGTACTCTCTTGATCGCGGACGCCGGCAGCTATGTCAGCTACCTCGAAGGCTGTACCGCGCCGCAGCGCGACGAAAATCAGCTCCACGCTGCGGTCGTCGAGCTGATCGCGCACACGGACGCCCAGATCAAATATTCGACGGTGCAGAACTGGTACCCGGGCGACGCCGAAGGCCGTGGCGGCATCTACAACTTCGTGACCAAGCGCGGCGCCTGCCGTGGGGCGCGGGCCAAGATCTCGTGGACCCAGGTCGAAACCGGCTCCGCGATTACCTGGAAATATCCGAGCTGCTTGCTCGAAGGCGACCATTCGGTCGGCGAATTCTATTCCGTCGCGATCACCAACAATCGCCAGCAGGCCGATACCGGAACCAAAATGATCCATATCGGCAAGGACACCCGGTCAACCATTGTCGCGAAGGGGATTTCGGCCGGCCGCGGGCAGAACACTTATCGCGGTCTCGTTCGGGTGCAACCGCGCGCACAGGGGGCCCGCAATCACACGCAGTGCGACTCGTTACTGATCGGCGACCGCTGCGGTGCACACACCGTGCCCTATATCGAGGTGCGCAATCCGTCGGCCCGGGTCGAGCACGAGGCGACGACCTCGAAGATCAGTGAGGATCAGCTGTTCTATTGTCGGCAGCGCGGATTGAGCCCCGAGGACGCCGTGTCATTGATCGTCAACGGATTTTGCAAGGAAGTGCTCAAGGAGCTGCCGATGGAATTCGCGGTCGAGGCGCAAAAGCTGCTCGCCGTGAGCCTCGAAGGCAGCGTCGGCTGACGGTGGCTTCATGACCGCCGCGGCTCCAATGCTCGAGATCAGCAATCTGCATGCGCGGCTCGCTGATGGCCGCGAGATCCTGCGGGGTATCGATCTTTCCGTGAACAGCGGAGAGGTGCACGCGATCATGGGGCCGAACGGCTCCGGCAAGAGCACGCTCGCCGCGGTGCTCGCCGGCCGCGACGGTTACGAGATGAGCGAGGGCACGGTCACCTATCTCGGCCGCGATCTCTTTGCGATGCCGGCCGAAGAGCGGGCGCGCGAGGGGCTGTTTCTCGCCTTCCAGTACCCGGTCGAGATCCCGGGCGTGAACAACATGTATTTCCTGCGCGCGGCGATCAATGCGCAGCGCCGCCATCGCGGCGAGCCCGAACTCGATGCCGGCCAGTTCCTAAGGGCCGTCCGCGCGAAGCTCAAGCTCTTGGATATCGGCGAAGATCTGTTGCAGCGCGCCGTCAATGTCGGTTTTTCCGGCGGTGAGAAGAAGCGCAACGAGATCTTTCAAATGGCGATGTTGGAGCCGCGGCTTGCAATCCTCGACGAGACCGACAGCGGCCTCGACATCGACGCGCTGAAGGTGGTTGCGCGCGGCGTCAACCAGCAGCGTGCGCCCGACCGGGCGATCGTCATGATCACCCACTACCAGCGCCTTCTCGGCTATGTCGAGCCAGATCGCGTGCACGTGTTGCAAGGCGGCCGAATCGTCGAGTGCGGCGACAAGGATCTCGCGGTCGAGCTCGAGCGGCGCGGCTATGGTCTCCTCGGCGACGCCACCGCTGCGGAATAACCCCGATGAGCGCCGTCGTCGATTTCCCGGTCAAGCCCGAGGCGCGACCTTACCTCGATGCTTTCGGGAGTGGTGATCCTGGCCGACGGGCCAGGGAGCCGGACTGGCTCGCCGGGTATCGCGGGCGGAGCCTCGCTCGCTTTGCCGAGCTCGGCTTTCCGAGCCGCCATAGCGAGGCTTGGCGTTATCTCGATCTGCGCGCGCTCGAACAGACCCCGATGCTTCCGGCTGGCGCGGCGCGCCCCGTTGCCGGCGAAGCAACTCGCGCCCAACTCGCCGTGGTCGGATTTGCGGGGGCAGCATATCGTCTCGTCCTCGTCGACGGGCGCTTTTCGCCGGAACTCTCCGCGATCGAGGGATTGCCTTCCGGCGTCTGGCTCGGCGGGATGGCGGCGGCGGTCACCGAGCGACCGGATCTGGCACGGTCCGCGATCGAAGCGCCGCTCGAAACCGCGCGGCCGTTTGCCGCGCTCAATGCCGCGTTTTTCGCCGACGGCTTCGTGCTCGATATCGCGCCAGGGGTCGCTCTCGATCGACCGGTCGAGATCATTCACCTGGCATCGGGCGGGACCGGGAGCTCGCTGCATACGCGCAGCCTTGTTATGGCCGGGGCGGGCAGCCGCGCGTCGATCCTCGAGACCTTCGCCGGTCACGGCAGTTACTGGCGCAACGACGTGGTCGAGCTGCGGCTCGCCACGGGAGCCGAATTCGCCCGGGTCGGGCTCGTCGAGGAGGCGCCGGACGCCCTGCATATCGGCGAGATGCTGGCCGTATTGGGACCCGCCTCGAGGATCGCCAGCTTTGTCCTGTTGCTCGGCGGCCGGACGGTGCGGCACGAGGCGACGGTACAGAGCCAAGGCGAGGCGACGCATTGCGCGCTCCACGGAGCCTTTGTGCTGTCGGGGCGCCAGGAGGCGAACATCGTCACCACTGTCGACCATGCGGCTCCGGGCGGCGAAACCCGCGAAGTGTTTAAGGGGGTTGCCGCCGGGCGGGCGCACGGTGCCTTTCAAGGCCGCATCACAGTTCGGCCGGGCGCGCAAAAGGTCGATGCGCACCAACTCAGCCGAAACCTGGTGCTGAGCCCGCGAGCGGCGATCGACACTAAGCCCGAGCTCGAGATCTACGCAGATGACGTCAAGTGCAGCCATGGCGCCGCGGTCGGCGACCTTGATGAAGCGGCGCTCTTCTACCTGGCCACCCGCGGCATCGGGCGCAAGGAGGCGCGGCATATGCTGATCGAGGCCTTTGTCCGGGAGGCGGTCGAGCTGGTCGGTTCACCGCAGCTACGCGAGCACTTGTTGTCGCGGCTCGCCCGTCGCTTGGCGATGTTGGAGGAATGAGGATGACGACGGCGAGCTTGCGCAGCGTCTACCCTGCAGCCCCCACCCTCCCCTCCCCCGCTTGCGGGGGAGGGCTAGGGAGGGGGTTCGACCCGCGGCGGCTGAAGCGTGAATTTCCGATCTTTGCGAACAACCCCGATCTCGTGTTTCTCGATTCCGGCGCCAGCGCTCAGAAACCGCGCTCGGTGATCGATCGCATCGCCGACTACTACCGCACCGACTATGCCAACGTGCATCGCGGGGTCTACCGTCTGAGCGCCCGCTCGACCGAGCTGTTCGAGGAAGCCCGCGAGAAGATGAGGGGCTTTCTGAATGCCGCCGACTCGCGCGAGATCGTGTTCGTGCGCAACACCACTGAGGCGATCAACCTGGTTGCTCAGAGCTGGGCGCTGGCGTTCCTCAAATCCGGCGATGAGGTATTGATCAGCGTCCTCGAGCATCACTCCAACATCGTGCCCTGGCAGTTGCTGCGGGATCGGATCGGCATCCGGCTAGTCGTAGCGCCGCTCGACGCGACTGGCGGGCTGGATCTGGCGGGCTTCGAGGCGCGCCTGTCGCCGCGCACTCGGCTTGTCGCGATCACCCACGTCGCCAACGCCACCGGTGCCGTCGTTCCGGTCGAAACGGTTGTGCGCCTGGCGCATCAAAGGGGCGCCAAGGTGCTCGTCGACGGGAGCCAGGCAGCGCCGCGACTGCCGGTCGACGTGCAGGCGCTCGGCTGCGACTTCTACGCCCTGACTGGGCATAAGGTTTACGGACCGACCGGAATTGGCGTGCTCTATGGCCGCTACGATCTGCTCGTCGCGATGCCGCCCTGGCAGGGCGGCGGCGAGATGATCGTTCACGTCACTTTCGACAAGACCGAGTACCAGGAACCGCCGCACCGTTTCGAGGCCGGCACCCCAAATATTGCCGGGGCGATCGGGCTCGGCGCGGCGGTCGACTTCATCGAAGAGCTCGGGCGCGACAACATCCTCGCGCATGAGGAGGCACTGACCGGTTATGGCGTAGACCGGCTGTCACGCATCCCGGGTCTGCGGTTGCTCGACGCCGGCCAGCAACGGCTCGGCATTCTTTCCTTCGACCTGGAGGGCGTGCATCCGCATGACATCGCCCAGGTGCTCGACCAGCATCACGTGGCCGTGCGCGCCGGGCACCATTGTGCGCAGCCGCTGATGGAATGGTTCGGCTTGGCCGGAACCACCCGTGCTTCGCTCGGCGTCTACAATGACGAGCGCGACATCGATCGGCTTGCCGAAGCGATCGAGGCTGCTCGGGAGATGTTCCGGCGATGATGGATCTGCGCGAGCTTTACCAGGACATCATCCTCGATCACGGGCGCCACCCGCGCAACTTTCGCACGATCGAGCATCCGACGCATACTGCCCAAGGCCACAACCCGTTGTGCGGCGACCGGGTGACGGTCTACCTGTCGCTCGACGGCGACCATATCGCTGACGTCGCGTTCCAAGGTCGCGGCTGCGCGATCTCGACGGCTGCGGCCTCGCTGATGACTGAGGTGCTCAAAGGCAAGACGGTCGAGGAGGCCCGGGCCCTCTTTGCGCAATTCCATGCCCGGGTGACCGGTGGCGAGCCGGTAGAACTACCCGAGCCGCTGGCCGAGGAGGCCGAGCGGCTCGAACCCTTAACCGGGGTCAAGGCATACCCGGCCCGGGTGAAGTGCGCAACATTGTCCTGGCATGCGCTCGAGGCCGCGCTGAAGGGCAGCGACGCGGGCGTCACGGTAAAGACGGAGTAAAGAGATGGATCGCGATCTGTTCGACTTCGCGCCGGAAACGACCGCTGCCGAGGTCGAAGTCGAGCGTCCCGAAGCGGGTGAGGACGATCTGGCGCTGATGGCGCCGGTGCTCGCGGCGCTGAAAACCGTCCGGGATCCGGAAATCCCGATGGACCTCGTCGAGCTCGGGCTGATCTACGAGCTGATCGTCAAGCAGGGCGGTACGGTTTACGTCGAGATGACGTTGACGACACCCGCCTGCCCGGTCGCCGCGAGCATGCCTGGCGAGGTCGAGGCCGCAATTCGTACCGTCCCCGGCGTCAACGATGTCCGGGTAAAGCTCGTCTGGACACCACCTTGGGGTCCGGAGCGGATGAGCGAGGAGGCGCGGCTCGAGCTCGGCATGCTGTGACGTCCGGCGCGACCCCGAGGGAGGCAGAACAGCTTGCGCGCACCCTTGCGGGCTTCATTTGCCTCTTCGACAACTACCGCGCCCTCTACAAAGCCGTGGCAGAAATCAACTCGGTCGTGGCCGCCCGCGCGCGTCCGCGGCGCCAGCGTGACGCCGCTTAATTCTGTCGGGTGATTCCCAGCTCCGTCAGACGATCCTGGATAAAATCGCGTGCGCCTACGGAGAGATCGCTGGCTCGAAAGACGAGCACGCCGATCCCGATGAGTACGCAGAGATACACCGTCTTTCGCAGCAATCTCCAAATCCTTCCCGGTTCCTGTGCGCGGAAGCAAGATCGAGCACTAAGACTTTTTTAAGAGTATCACGTCCGAGACGGGATAAGAATAAATTGATCGTTAATTTGCCGGTATTTTTGGTTAAACCGTCGCGATCAGGCGAAGGTCGGGCGGCGGACCGATGCGCAGCCTGGTGTCGCGAGAAAATCGGAGCAGGCCGTCGCCCTCAGTCGCCGATGCTGAGCGCTGCGTTCAGATCGGCGACAAGGTCGCCGGGGTCTTCGATTCCGACCGACAGGCGCAACAGATCGGGGGGAGCGGGGCTGTCGGCCCCTTCGATCGAGGCGCGGTGCTCGATCAGGCTTTCGACGCCGCCGAGCGAGGTCGCCCGCTTCCAAACCTCGACCCGCGCCGCCGCGACGATCGCCGCTTCGGCGCCCCCTTTTACGCGCACGCTCATCATGCCGCCGAAGCCGCCGATCATTTGGCGCGCCGCGACAGCGTGACCGGGATGCCCGGGCAGCCCCGGATAGAGCACCGCGATCACGCGGGGATGAGCCAGCATCGCCTCGGCGATCTGCAGCGCCGAGCGGCAGGCCCGCTCGACACGCGGATAGAGGGTGCGCATGCCGCGCAGCAGAAGATAGGCTTCGAAGCCGCCGAGGATCGCGCCGCTGCCGCTGCGCGCCGCGACGAGGTCGGCCCAAAACGCGTCCTGACGCGCGGTCGTCAACGTGCCGGCGATCACATCGCTGTGGCCGTTCAGGTATTTGGTCGCCGAGTGCATGACGAGATCGGCGCCGAGTGCCAATGGCCGGGTCAGCACCGGCGTGGCTGCGGTGCTGTCGACGGCGAGCAGCGCGCCGGCGGCATGGGCGATCTCGACAGCCCCGGCGATGTCGGTCACCGACCACAGCGGGTTTGCCGGGGTCTCGATCCACAGGAGGCGAGTCCGTCCGGGGCGGACCGCCCGGCGCAGCGCATCGAGCGAGGTCGCATCGACGAACGTGGCCTCGAGCCCCCAGGCATCCGCAAAGTTCTTCAACCAGCTGCGCAGTCCCCAATACATGACCTGCGGAGCCACGACATGGGCGTCGCGCCTGAGGCTCTGGAAGACCGCCGCAGCTGCCGCCATCCCTGAAGAGAAAACCAGCGAGGCCGCACCCCCTTCGAGCGCGGTCAACAGCGCCTGCAGCTGGTCGTAGCTAGGATTGTCGGCGCGCCCGTAGCTCCGCCCGCGGCGATACTGGTTGTCGGGATCGCGCAGGTAGGTCGTCGCGGTGTGGACCGGCAGGACGACGGCCCCGGTCGAGCCGTCGGTCCAGCCCAGCGCCTGTGCCGCGAGCGTCGCGGGGTGGAGTGATTTGCCGGTCATCGCCAAACCTTTCGGTGTATGCTGATGTGCTTGATGCCCCCGATTGGGACACTTTGAAATCTCCGGATGATGAAGCGCCGGGCTCTGTTGCTGCTGGCTACTGCGATTGGAGCAAGCTCATTCGCATTTTTGATCGGAGCCCAACTCCAGCGTTTTGCGACATCTGGGCTGACGATCGTCAGCGCGACGGGGCCGCACCGCTTTACTGTCGAGGTTGCCGAAACGCCAGCGCAGATGGAGCAGGGTCTGATGTTCCGCAGGGCCATGGACCCGGACGCCGGGATGCTGTTCGACTACAAGACGCCGACCATGGCCACGATGTGGATGCGCAACACGCTGATCCCGCTCGACATGTTGTTCGTCGATGCGCAAGGCCGGATCGTCAACATCCACCAGCGCGCGGTACCCCAATCGCTCGATGTGATCGCCGCCGCCGCACCGGTTCGCGCGGTGATCGAGCTGAATGGCGGCACCGCGGCGCGCCTCGGCATCGCGCCGGGCGACCAGGTGCAGTACCCGATCTTCGGCAATACGCCGTGATGGCCGCAAGTTAGCGTTTTGCACGCCAATCTCAGGCTATCGCCGATCGGTCGAAGGCGATTCAGAGGAAGCCCCTTAAAGTGTCGAGAAAGGCGTCGAGGCGGTCGTGATGCACCCAATGCCCGGCACCGTCGAATGAGACCACACGGGCATCTCGGAAGTGGCGCAGGCGACCGTCGGTCTCCGGCTCCGCGGCCCAGCTCTCCTTGCCGTAGACGAGCAGGGTGGGACAGGCGATGCGCGCCCAGAGCTGCTCAATCTCGGCCTGCGGCATACCGTAGGCCGAATTGGCGCGCGTGTAATTGTCGAATTTCCAGCTGTAAGTGCCATCTTCATTCTGGTTGACGCCATGCTGGGTCAGGTGGCGCGCCTGCTCGGGCGAGAGATGCTGGTTGGCCTCCTGCATCCGCTTTAAGGCGTCGTCGATCGAGGGATAGCGGCGCGGCAACCGTCCCGACAGCCGGCGGGTTTCCTCGATCCATACGTGCATCCGCTCGGCGAGCGGCACCCGCGCCCGCTCGGCGGTCTTTTCCGGCGATGCCCCGACGCCTTCGATCGCCACCAGGCGGCGCACCTTGTCGGGGTAGATGCCGGTATAGCGCAGCGCGATGTTGCCGCCGAGCGAATGGCCGATGATGGTGACTGGAGCGAGCTCCTGCTGATGGATCAACTGGGCGAGGTCATAGATGAAGGCGGCGAGCGTGTAGTTGCCGTCGGATGACCATTGGCTGTCGCCATGACCACGCAGATCGAGCGCCAGGACGTGCCAGTCGCGCCGCAATGCCGCGGCGACCCAGTCCCAATTGCGGCAATGGTCCCGCCCGCCATGCAGCAGCACCAGCGGGGGTGCCCCCGGATTTCCCCAATCGACGTAATGCAGCCGCAGGCGCTGCGAGAAATAAATCCGTGAGGTCGGTCCGGAGCTGTCGAGGGCCATCCGTGCGTCTCGTTATTTCGGCCGGGACGGCAAGACGAGCGCCGCCTTAAACATGCGAAGACCCCCGCGCGCTCGCAGGCGTCAGGCGGGGGTCACTGTCGCGAAGTTTTCCTTCGCACTCGGTTTGGAAACCGAGCTAAATCTTGGGCTTTGAACTCAGCTGCCGATGCCAAGCGGTCGGCAACTCGGTCTCTCCAGGTGGCGTCATGTCTGTTGCACACCCTCCCCGTAGGTTGACGACAAAAATGATCTACGACTGACGTCGCGGCGCGTCAAGGGGCAACTTCCGACCCGTTGCTCGTGGCCGCTTGAAACCGAGAAGGCGGTGGTCTATGTTGTTGGCACTCTCGATCGGCGAGTGCCAACCCCGCGTTCGAGGACATGCTATTTTTATGGAGGGATTCCGTGAAATTTCGACCGCTACAGGATCGCGTGCTGATCCGTCGCACCGAAGAAGAGGAAAAGACCAAGGGCGGCATCATCATCCCCGACACCGCCAAGGAAAAGCCGATGGAAGGCGAGGTGATCGCCGCCGGCCCCGGAACTCGCAGCGATGACGGCAAACTGCATCCGCTCGATGTAAAGGTCGGTGACCGGGTGCTGTTCGGGAAATGGTCGGGCACCGAGATCAAGATCGACGGCGAGGACCTCGTCGTCATGAAGGAGAGCGACATCATGGGCGTGGTCTGAGTGACTGCGCTCCGCAAGGCTGCATAAAGGGAGAGATTCATGGCAGCGAAGGAAATCCGGTTTCATGCCGACGCGCGCGATCGGATGATGCGCGGCGTCGACATCCTCGCCAACGCGGTCAAGGTGACCTTGGGTCCGAAGGGCCGCAACGTCGTCCTCGACAAGTCCTTCGGCGCGCCGCGCATCAGCAAGGACGGCGTCACCGTCGCCAAAGAGATCGAGCTCGCCGACAAGTTCGAGAATATGGGTGCGCAGATGGTGCGCGAAGTGGCCTCGAAGACCAGCGATCAGGCGGGCGACGGCACGACGACGGCGACTGTGCTCGCTCAAACGATCGTGCGCGAGGGCGCCAAGGCAGTGGCTGCGGGCATGAACCCGATGGATCTGAAGCGCGGCATCGACCGAGCGGTCGACGCGGTGGTCAAGGAGATCGAGAAGCGCTCGAGGAAGGTGTCGACCAACGATGAGATCGCACAGGTCGGCACGGTGTCGGCCAACAATGACCGCGAGATCGGCCGGATGATCGCCGAGGCGATGCAGAAAGTCGGCAACGAGGGCGTGATCACCGTCGAAGAAGCCAAATCGCTCGAGACCGAGCTCGACGTGGTCGAGGGCATGCAATTCGACCGCGGTTATGTGAGCCCGTATTTCGTGACCAACGCCGAGAAGATGGTGGCCGAGCTGGACGAGCCCTACATCCTTCTTCACGAGAAGAAGCTGCCTAGCCTTCAGTCGCTGCTGCCACTGCTCGAGTCGGTCGTCCAATCGGCAAAACCGTTGCTGATCGTCGCCGAGGATGTCGAAGGCGAGGCCTTGGCGACATTAGTCGTCAACAAGCTGCGCGGCGGTCTCAAGGTGGCGGCGGTCAAGGCGCCGGGCTTCGGCGACCGGCGCAAGGCGATGCTCGAGGACATGGCGATCCTGACCGGCGGTCAGGTCATCAGCGAAGACCTCGGCATCAAGCTCGAAAACGTCACGCTCGACATGCTGGGCAAGGCCAAGCGCATCCGGGTCGAGAAAGAGAACACGACGATCATCGACGGCGGCGGCCAGAAGGACGACATCCAGGGCCGCTGCACGCAGATCCGCCAGCAGATCGAGGAGACGACCTCGGA
>JGI26340J50214_10000100_pt1 | contig 30001 bp, 29 predicted proteins | sample BogFormECP12_OM2_FD_50214 | JGI IMG/M metagenome (IMG submission 50214)
CCCTTACCCTGCCCGGCATTGAAGTCATCTCCGGGCTTGCACAGGAATAGACGGCGAATCAGTGAAACCGTGAGCAGAAATTATAGGCCCGAAGGGGATTTTCGGTGATGTAGGTGACTCAGGGACAAAGATTTAGGGGGAAACAGAACAATGGCCCACAGCACGGCAATCTAGTTTGGAAGAAGAAATGCCCTGATTGTAGGGCAAAGGTCCTCATCGATCTGAAAAAGCACGGAGCCCGGCTGCAGGATTTTTGGGACGGCCTTGTTTCCGAGTCCCGCCGCGGAGAAGGCGGAATCCCTTTGGAGAAGGTGAAGGCCGACCTCGTCAGGCACGGGCGCCTTCGTGCATAGTTAAGTTTGCTTGTCATCCTGAGCAAAGCGAAGGACCTGTGCACGTCGCCGGGAGGATCGATGCTGCCGGCGAGTACATAGGTCCTTCGCTTTGCTCAGGATGACAAGGATATCGCGGACGACAAACTACCCCTCGACCGCTTCCTTCTCAATCACCACTTTCAAGTGCGCGGTCACGTCCTTATGCAGCTTCACCGGGACCGTGAACTCGCCCACGGTCTTCAGCGGCTCGTGCAGCTGGATCTTGCGGCGATCGATGTTGAAGCCCTTCTTGGTCAGAGCGTCGCCGATGTCGCTCGACGTGACCGAACCAAAAAGCTGATCGTGCTCGCCCGTGCGCCGCTGGAACGACACTGACACACCCTCAAACTGCTTGGCTAGTTCCTCGGCCTGCGTCTTCTCCTTGGCCGAGCGCCGCACCGAAGCGGCCTTCATCTGCGCCACCACGGCCTTGTTGCCCTCGTTGGCCTGAATGGCCAGCTTGCGCGGCAACAGATAATTCCGCCCATAGCCTTCCGCGACCTTCACCACGTCGCCGCGGGACCCCAGCTTCGCTACATCTTCCTTCAGAATGACTTCCATGATAGCTCCTAGCTTCTAGCTGCTAGCTTCTAGCCAACCAAAACCTCCGCCCCGTTTAGCTAGAGGCTAGAAGCTAGGAGCTAGAAGCTGCGTTTCCTACGATGCTCTTCCCGCGAACGGCAGCAGCGCGATATTGCGCGCCATCTTGATGGCCGACGACAGCCGGTGCTGGTGCGGCGCGCATACGCCGGTCAGACGCCGCGGCACAATCTTGCCGCTCTCGGCCACGAACTGACCCAGCATGCGGTAATCCTTGTAGTTGATGTCTTCGATTTTCTCGACGCAGAACTTGCAGACTTTCTTGCGCCGGAAAAACTTGCGTCCCCCACCGCCGCCTTCGCGCGGAGGACCACCCGGCCCACGCCCGCCCCCACCGCCGCCAAACCGCGGACGATCTCCACTCGGACGATCTCCGCCGCCGAATCGCGGCCTCTCACTCGGAGTCGATTGCTCTGGTGCTTTCGTTTCGTCAGCCATAATTCTCCTCTAAAGTCAGTGGCCAGGGATCAGGGATCAGTGGCCAGCCAAAATCGTTCCGGGCCACAGATCACTAACCCCTGATCCCTGGCCACTGGTTTCCTACGCCGTCGCCGGAGTTTCCGCCGAGGGAACAGATGCCGCAGCGGGTGCTTCCGCCACCGCCACCGGAGCCGCCGCAACCGCCGCCGCCGCCGGCTGCGCGCTTACTTTCTTGCGTGCATCGCGCAGCGCCTTAATCTTTTCCAGCCGCTTCTGCTCCTCATCAATGCGCACGGTGAGGAACTTGATGACCGGCTCGGTTACGCGCAGGCGGCGCTCCAGTTCATGCATCACCGCCCCTCCGCCCTCCACGACCATCAGCACATAGATGCCTTCGTGGAACCTCCGCACGGTGTAGGCCAGACGGCGTTTGCCCATCTTGTCGACCTTCTGCACGCTGCCGCCCGAGGTCGGCACCACGCCGCTCAGCGTCGCGATCAGCTTGTCCAGATCCTCTTCCGTCATATCCGGCCGGACAATAAACATCAGCTCATAAGTACGATTCATTCGTCATCTCCAAATTCTTAGGGATCAGGGACAAGGGATCAGGGGCTAGTAAAATCGCCAGGGTTGCGTACTGGCCCCTGATCCCTACTCCCTAGCCCCTTCTTCTTTCCGGTTGAAGCGGTTCATCGCCGCCGCCGGACCTTCTTTCAAAATCACCTTCACGGCTTCTTCCGCGGTGTCGAGCATACCGTCCACAATCGCCAACTCCGGCTTCCGCATCGGAGCCAGCAAATACGCAGCGCCGTCTCCAACCTTCCGCTCCGGCGCCACGCCGATCCGGATGCGCAGGAAATCCTGCGTACCCAGCGCACCGATAATCGACTCGATGCCGTTGTGCCCCGCCGAGCTTCGCCGCGTATGAATGCGCAGCGTGCCCAGCGGAAAATCCAGTTCGTCCTGAATCACAATCAGGTCCGACTCCGGCTTCGCCTCGTACTCCGCGACCAGCTCCCGCACCGCGACGCCACTCAAATTCATGAACGTCTCGGGCTTGGCCAGCAGCACCATCTGATCGGCGACGATCGCCCGCGCCGTCAGCGCCCGGCACTGCCGGTTTCTCACTTCGATTCCCAGGCCGCTCGCGATTCGATCAATCGTCAGAAAGCCCAGGTTATGCGGCGTGAACTGGTATTCGATGCCGGGATTGCCGAGACCAACAATCAGTTTCACGCAACCATCCCAACCCACGTAGCGGCGGACGCATTCGTCCGCTCGCACTGCCAGGGCCTCGGCCCGTCGGGCCGCGCTTCGCGCTCGGCCGGACGGGCGAATGCGCCCGTCCCTACGTTAGCTATTTCTTCTCCTTCTTCTCGGCCTTCTCCGGCTTCGCGGCCGGAGCCTCAGCGCCCTCTTCAGCCGTCTCCTGCTTGCCCTTCTTAATGACTTCAGGCTCAGCCGGAGCCGCCGCTTCTGCCGCTGCCGCGTCCGGAGTGGCCACCACTTCTTCCTTCACCGCGGTCACGTGCGCCACGGGCTGGTTCGCGTCGGTAATGAACCTGATCTTGTCCGATTGCGGCAACTCCGCAACCCGCAGCACCTTGCCAAACGTGAGATGGCTCACGTCGGCATCGATGTGGCTGGGAATGTCCGCGGGCAGGCACTCGATTTCCACCTCGCGCAGCACCTGCTCCATGATGCCGCCCTCCAGCTTCACCCCCGCCGCCTCACCCCTCAGAATCACGGGCACGCTGACCGTCAACACCTTGTCGAGCGCGATGCGCTTCAAGTCAATGTGCAGCAGATGTCCCTTGATGGGCTCATACTGCCAGTCGACGATCATGGCCTTCGAGCGCTCGCCGCCGTTCAGGGCAAGATCGAAAATCGTGTTGTGCCCGGTCGTCGAGTTCAGGATGCGCAGCACATGCCGCGGATCCACGCTGATCGGGAGCGCATCCTTGCCCGCTCCATAAATGACGGCCGGAATTTTTCCGTCCCGGCGCACCCGCCGGGCGTGGTTCTTGGTTCCCGCTTCCCGCGGTTGCGCTTCCAGTAAGTTCTGTTCCAATGCAGTCGCCATAAATTTCAATTCCCTTTAAAGTGCTGTCATTCCGACCGAAGCCGGAGCGAAGCGACGGCGCAGTGGAGAGCCTGTCCTGAGCTCGCCGGGAAACCTGTTTCTTGCCGCCGCCCGCAACTCTTACCACCACCTAAATAAACAACTTGCTGACCGAAGTCTCTTCGTGATTGGCCTGAATCGCCCGGCCAATCAATCCCGCAATCGAGAGGACGGTAATCTTCCCTCCCTTTTCAGTTCGGGCCGCATCCGCCTCAGCCGTCAGCGGAATCGTGTTGGTAACCACCACCTGCTGAATTACCGAGTTCCGAATGTTCTCCACCGCCGGCCCCGAAAGCACCGCATGCGACGCGCACGCATAAACCGAGGTCGCCCCATTCTCCACCAGCGCCGCCGCCGTCTTCACCAGCGTTCCGGCAGTGTCAATCAAGTCGTCGATCACCAGGCACGTACGGCCGTTCACGTCGCCGATCACGTGCATCACTTCCGCCACGTTCATCTCGACGCGCCGCTTGTCGACGATGGCCAGCGCAGCATCCACTTTCTTTGCGAAAAACCGCGCTCGTTCCACGCCGCCCGCATCCGGCGAAACCACGGTCAAATTCGGCAAAGCCAGCTTGCGGAAGTGATCCACCAGCACCGGCGAAGCAAACAAATGATCCACCGGAATATTGAAAAATCCCTGCAACTGCGGCGTATGCAAATCCACAATCAGCGCCCGGTGCGCCCCCGCCGTAGTCAGCAGATCGGCCACCAGCTTCGACGAAATCGGGCTGCGCGGCTTATCCTTGCGGTCCTGCCGCGCGTATCCGAAGTACGGAATCACCGCCGTGATGCGCCGCGCCGACGCGCGCTTCAGCGCATCGATCATCAGCAACAACTCCATCAAATGCTCGTCCACCGGACGGCACGTGGGCTGCATCACAAAAACGTCGGCGCCGCGTACGTTCTCCTGAATCTGGACGTAACACTCGCCGTCGCGAAACCGGATCACCTGTGCCTGCCCGCGCGACATCCCGAGAAAGTGGCAGACTTCATCGGCCAAGGGCTCATTCGCCGTGCCGCTGAAAATCTTGAACTTCTCGTCCATCCGCGGACGCTGTTTCCGCTCGGTCTTCTCGTCCGTCACAGGCGGATTTTTCTTTTCTACTTTCTCTGTCTTGTCGGTCGGCGTCACCAAAGTAGCCATGGTTGATCTCGGGCTCCTGGCCTTCAGTTCGTACCGTTTCAACTACTCTCAGCCAAACCGCCGTCGAATCGCTCAAGCTGAGAGCTGACGGCTGAAAGCTGACAGCTGCTTTTCTGGCTGGGCCGCTAGGATTCGAACCTAGACAAAGTGCTCCAAAGGCACTTGACCTACCATTAGTCGACGGCCCAGTAAGACAATTGCTGATCGTCCGATTGCTAATTGTCGATTGAAACCCCCACCGGGGCTGTCTTCATTGTCAATCAACAATCAAAAATCAACAATCAAAAATTCTCTTCCAGTACGCCCGCCGCGTCAGCGTTGCCGTGGCCTGCGCCTTCCACCCTCGCCGCCGCAGCCTGGCCGCCGCCTGTACGGCCGCCGCGCGCGAGGCGAACAGCCCGTACAGCGCCGAGCCGGAGCCCGACAATGACGCATACTTCGCGCCCGCGCGCAGAAGCGCACGCTTGCCTTCACTCAGCTCGGGATATTCAGGAAAGACGACCTGTTCAAAGTCGTTTTCAATCCCAGCCCGGACAAGCCAGAGAAGCGGATTCTCGGCCCGGCCCCTTTTGGCTAACAAATCAGAAGGAGCACTGGAGCAACTCTCGCTCAGCCACGCCGACAACCCGCGGCCAAGCTCATTCATTCTATCGGACCCAGCAGATACCGTCAATTTCGTCCCAGATTGTGCGGGGCTTGTTTGTGTAAGGGTTGCTTGTGTAGGAACTGATTGTGTGGGGCCGGGTCTCTGACCCGGCCGGGCCGAGCGCAGCTCGGCGGCAGCCCCATCCATGCTCTCAGCAACCACCGTGGAAGAGCGGCGCTTCAGCGCCGCGTCAGATTCATCAAAAGGAAGGGGCTTCAGCCCCTGCGCATTCCTCCGATCCCACTCCGCAAACGCCTTCGGAGTCGACACCCCCACCTCCGGCGTCACCACCACACAATCGATCGCCGGCAAATCCACCAGCGGATACACCTGCTCCCCCCGCCCCACTCCGAGCACCGTCCCGCCCACCAGAAACAGCGGCAGATCCGACCCAACTTCCGCCGCAATCCGCAGCCTCTCCGCCGCGGGCAGCGCTTTTCGAAGGGCCCGCTGCAGCCCCAGCAACGCAGCCACCGCATTCGCCGAAGCTCCGCCCAGCCCACCCTGCACCGGCAGCCGCTTCTCAATTTCGATGACCACGCGCCCCTTCGCGCCCAGCGCCCGCATCGCCTTCTCCACGATGCGGAAGCACGTATTCGATTCGTCCTTCGGCACTAGCAAGTCATCACACTGAATTTCAATCCCCGTCCCGCGCCTTACGCTCACCCGAATCACGTCATGCAGCCCGATCGTCTGATACACCGTCAGCAACTCGTGAAACCCATCCGCCCGCGCCGCGCCAATGCGCAGCCCGAGATTGATTTTCGCAAACGATCGCACCGTGACAGTCATGGATGGATGATTGTAAATTCGATTTGCCGATTCTCGACCTCCTAATTGAAAACCCCGCGCCCCATCCCCACACGTTCCATGACCAACGTAATCTCGACCAAAACGGCTTCATTAGCGCACTCTGATTGTGATTTCAATCAAAAACGTCCACCCCAAGACGGCTTTCCCCCATTGAAACCGTAAGGCAAGACCTGCAAACACGAGTGCTGCCCCGGATTTTCCGTCCGGGACCCTGTGCAGCATTTTCCCGCAAGTTGGGATGTAAGCCGGTGCAAGCGGGAGCAAGTACGGCCAAATATCATGCTCGGACGATGAGAAGAAAAAGTATAGACCGGCCACGTCGCCGGCCGTCACGGGCATCAAGGGGACAGGTATGCGCCGAGCGGTCTTACCGTTATTCTTGACCTTGTTATTCGCCACCACCGTGGCGTTCTCGCAGAGTGACTACAAAGTCGTCACCGTCACCGACGGCGGCACAATTTCCGGCACCGTCAAATGGTCGGGGCCGGTCCCCCGTACGCTCGAGCTCCCCATCAGCAAAGATCCGCAGATCTGCGATCCCGATTCCAGGAAAACCGCGGACCTGGAGCGCCTCATCCTCGGACCGCAAGGCGGCGTCGCCAATACCGTCGTTTACCTGAAGAACATTACCAGCGGCAAGGCCATGGACCTGCCCGAACAACGCCGTCACCTCGACCAGAAGCACTGCCGCTACATCCCACACATCCTTCTGGTCCCGCAGAATGGCCCACTCGAGATGGTGAGCTCCGACGCCACCCTGCACACCATTCACATGGACGGCGCGGCCACCTTCAACCTGCCCTTCCCCTTCGTCGACCGCCCTACGTCGCGCTCCATGTCCACGCCGGGACTGGTACACTTGCGCTGCAACGGCGGCCATGTCTGGATGAACGCCGAGATGTTCGTCGCCCCGCATCCCTACTACGCCATCACCGACGAGAGCGGACGCTTCGAGTTCACCAACGTCCCGCCCGGAACCTATCAGATAGTGGCCTGGCATGAGGGCTGGACCCTCCTCGGCAAAGAGCAGGCCTACGACGTGCTGACCGAACACAGCGTGCAGCGCCCCATCTTCAGCGAGCCCCGGACGTGGGAGAAATCAGTGACAGTCAACGGCAATCAAGGCAGCACCGTGGATTTTGTGATATCGAGCAGTAAGTAGAGTTTCTCCCACACGGTAGGTTCTCCTGAGCAAGAGCACGCCTCAGCGCCCCACTCTAGCCGCTGTTAGTCGCGACGAGAGTGGGGATTTTTCGTGCCGGTGATCTGATGGTGCGGGTGCCCCATTTCTCGCGTCCTCTGCGAGAAGTGGGGATTTTGACTTTCGATTTCGTCTCTGGTTTATCCGCGAGAATCCGCGTAAATCCGCGGCGAAAAGAAGTGACTTACCCCCGCCGCTTATACAGCACAGCAAATTCAAACCCGCTGTTCGGCGGAAATAACTCCGCTACCTTCCGCAGCCGCTCGGCCAGCGCCGAAGGCGCCAGCAGCGGATAATCCCGCTCCCGCAGATCGTAATAATCCACGTCCAGATACAGCGACAACAAATAAATGGAAATCGTGTCGGAAAACGTCGCGTCCAGATATTCGTTCTTGTAGCGCTCATATTCCGCCGGACGGTCCGGACCGCCCGCCGTGGCCAGCTTGCGCGCATCCCAGGCGTCCAGAGAAGTCTCGCCGCGGATTCCTGCCTCCACCTGGCTCCACGCCAGCTCGCTGAACTCTTTCGAAACTCCCGCGCGCTCGACCAGCGCATGACCCACGTTGATATAAAACTCGAACGCCACCGAAAACTTGTCGTCCATCAAGCGCGTCGAGATGAACACACACTGCGAGTCGCCCAGCTTCAGGTTGCGATGGCACACCGCATTGTCGCTGAGCGCAACGTCATAGCGGTCCGCAATCACCGTTTCCTCGCCCTGGCTCACCGTCAACGGCACAAAGTAATACGCCTTACGCTCCAGCGCTGCCGCTACCTTCGTGGGCACTGCGGCAACCATCCGCTCCAGGTCAAACGAATTCACCGCGACCTCGCCCGCCGCGGCGTAGCAGATCCCGTTCGCCGCCTGAGAAACCGGCGTGACCCGCACCACCTCGGCCGGACTGCGCGTAATTGCTGGAGCCGCCTGCGACATGCCTACTATCTTATACGCTAGAAGCGTTCTATAAACGGCTCGGTTTTGGGTGGCGCAGCGCTTTCAGCGCTGCGATTCGCGCCTGCCCTTCGATGGGGCTTTAGCCCCTGAGGGGATTAACAGACCGGAAGGAGCAACCATTCCGCCATGAAAGATTTCCCTGCGTTCATGAAGCACCCCGCCAACCGCATCGCCACCACCAGCCAGGCCACTCCCGGCGTCGAAGGCTACGTTTTCGACGGAGCCGATGGCAGCCAGATGGCCTTTTGGACCTGCCGCGAAACCGCGCCCTCGGCGCCTCACGCCCACGAGTTCGACGAATACATGATCGTGGTCCAAGGCTGCTATACACTGATCTTCTATACGCCGAACGGCGGCGAGGAGAGAATTCCCATCCAGCCCGGCGGAGAATACTTCATCCCGCGCGGCGTGTTGCATGGCGGTGAAGTCGAGGCGGGAACCAGAACCATCCACGCCTTCGGCGGCCGCCGTGCCACTCGCATAGAGAGAAGCGCAGACCGGTAAACACTCTGGCCGTATACTGACTTCGTGACGACTCGTCACAAAGCCGAACGCTCACAAACAACCGGAAATCCTTTCTATAGCTGGCTTGGCATTCTCGTCTTTGCAGTCATCGCCCTTGGACTTCTGGGCTCTTTGTGGGCTTCATGGCACGCTGAGCAGGAATGGCTCCAATGGGGAAGCTGGCCATCTGTAAAAGGATTCCCCTCCGATACGCGCATTACCGAACATCCCATAGCCGAATTCGAAGCAAAGAGGGGGATCCGCCCGTGGTATGACGGCGAGTGCCTCGTGCGCTATTCAGTGGCGGGAAAAGAGTACTCTGTGTGGGCTGACGCGGCCACTGATTCCGATCCCAAGCAACTCGCGGTCAGGATGCGAACGTGCCCCATCACTTCTTACGATGTTCACTACGATCCCAATCGACCCTGGATCGCCCATGCGTTGGCTCCCTGAGTTTCCCGACGCGCTGGGAATAGTTTATCGTTGACATCAGTGGCGCCGCCGTCAAAATCCCGCTCGCCCCGCTGGTACGCGATCCCCGTCCGCGTTGCCCTGGTCACGTTCATCGGAACGCTGCTCTGCTTCGCCGTCAGCCTGCTGCTTGCCCTCCTGGGCACGGTAATCGTCGCGGCGCTTCGGGGCGTGCATCCCGACATGCGGATCGCCTACCGGCACATCGCACTGCCCATGGCCCTGGTCGGCGGAAGCATCATCTTCGCGCTCGCCCTGGTGATGGAAATCCGCCACTACCGCCAGGCCAAAACCCTGTCGGCCATTGAGAGGCTGAGTTAACCCCAAGCTGGGCTAGCTCAGGGTGGGCCGCCACGGCTCATGTGGGGACGGGCGCCCTCGCAAGCCTGCCCTGAGCGAAGCCGAAGGGTCCGGCCGGGCAAAGCCCGGCAGCTCTTCGCTACAATCGAAATCATGCCGCCGCGCATTGCCATTCCGATGCCGCACTTCTCCGACCCGGAGTATGCCGAGCGGGCGATTCCGCAGTACGAGCGCGCCGTCGCGCTGGCCGGAGGCGAACCGGTTCGCATCCCACTTGATCAGACCGACGACCAAATAAAAAAGATGGCAGAGCGCTGCGACGCCGTCCTCCTGCCCGGCAGCAAGGCCGACGTGGATCCCGCCCGCTTCCACGCCCCGCGCTCGCCTCACGCCGCCGCCGCCGACCCGCGCCGCGACGTCGTCGACAATCTTCTGCTCGACGACGCCTACCGCCTGCGCAAGCCAGTGCTGGGCATCTGCTACGGCCTGCAAAGCCTGAACGTCTACCGCGCCGGATCCCTCGTCCAGCACATCCCAGATTTTCTGCCGGAAGCAACCCGCGCCAAAGTAAACCACGAGGCCGGCGGCAAGATCGCAGTCGCCCACTCGGTCGAAATTGAACCCGGCTCTAATCTGGCGGAAATCGTGGTCGCGAGCAAGCTTGTCGCGAGTGAAGACAAGAACCGGGAAGGGCACGGCTTCAGCCGTGCCGGAAGATCCGCAAACGAGTTCGGGGCTTTAGCCCCTGAGGGAAAGCTCGTCCTCCCCGTCAACTCCTCCCACCATCAATCCGCCGACGCGATCGGCGACGGCCTGCGCATGGTCGCCCGCTGCACCGCCGACGGCATCATCGAAGCCCTCGAAGGCGCAGCGCTCGATCATTTCGTGCTCGCCGTGCAGTGGCATCCCGAACGCTCGGTGAAAGAGGACGCGGCCTCCCGCGCCATTTTCCGCGCACTCATCGATGCCGCGCGCCAGCATCGCGACAACCTCGAGGAGAAATCGATTTCGTAACGATTACTTCCTCTTCGCCGCTTTCTTCTTACCGCGCGGCGCCCGCTCCAGCAGCACCACCACATGCGCGATCGCGGCATTCTCCAGATTCAATCCCTCGGGCGTCTTGGCCTTCAACCCAATGCAATCGCCAGGCAAGCCCAGCAACTTCGCCACCCGCGCCCGAATCGCGGCTGCATGCGGACCGATCTTCGGCGCAGCCAGAATCAGGCTGGCGTCGACGTTCGCCAGGCCGTAACCCGCGTCCCGCACCCGCTTCAGCGCTTCCTGCAAGAAGATGACCGAATCCGCGCCCTTCCACTTCGGATCCGACGGAGGAAACAGCGCCCCAATATCCGGCGCCGCCACCGCGCCCAGCAGCGCGTCCGTAATGGCGTGCAGCAGCACATCCCCGTCAGAATGCCCGCCCAGCCCCTTGTCATGCGGCAGTGCAATCCCGCCAATCCTTAACGGAATGCCCGCCCGAAATTCGTGCGAATCAAATCCGTAGCCGATGCGGGTCGTTGGTCGTCGGTCTTGGGTCTTAGCCATGAGATGGTTAACGCCGGCTCAGGTAGAACTCCGCCAGTTCCATGTCTCCCGGGTTTGTGATCTTAATGTTTCTTGGCGAGCCCATCACCACCGCGACTTCATGTCCCGAGCGCTCAACGAGCGACGCCTCGTCCGTGCCCATGAACCCGTCAGCGGCGGCCTCGTCGAACGCCTTCTTGATCACGTTGTAATGAAATCCCTGCGGAGTCTGCGCCAGCACCACGCCGGCGCGTGGAATCGTGGCTTTGACAATGGCGCCTTCCGCCGTGCGTTCCACCTGCTTCACGGTATCGACGGCGGGCAGGGCGGCCAGGGCAGCGCCATATTTTTTCGCAGCTTCAATTACTTCGTGAATAATCTCCGCCGTCACCAGCGGTCGCACCGCGTCGTGCACCAGAACCACGTCATCGGCCGCGGCCGAAACCGCATTGAGCGCGTGCTCGACCGACTGCTGCCGGTGCTCGCCGCCCACCACCAGTTCCACCTTTTTCTTGACATCCGGCGCGTCCTTCGCCAGCCGCTCGCGGAATCCCTCGATTTCATTTTCGCGCAGCGCGATCCAGATCTCGCTCACCGCCTCGACCGCGCCAAACTTGCGCAGCGTATGAATCAGAATCGGCGTGCCCGCGAGTTCACTGAACTGTTTCGAGGGATGCGGTTTCTTGGTCTTGGCGTCCATCGCGCTGGGCATGGGAGCCATGCGCGTCCCCAGCCCCGCAGCCGGAATAATCACGATCACCTTCATGGCGGGCTGTAAGTATACGAGTGACTCAGGAAGAGTTCAAATCGGGTGGTACTCTAGCGCCGTCAACCGCGGACCGGTATCGGTGGCGCCTCCGACGGTATTACCCACTTCGCCTCACGCGCAAATCGGTTTGCAACGGACTTAGTCTTTTTTCCGAGCACCAGCCCGTGCGCTGGATCATTCGGCGGCTCGGTGTCGTAAACGACCCCTTGGCCGAGCTCATGCGCTAGCCCCGCCGTTATCGAGCAAAGCAGGTTATCAGGATAGCCCTTGAGCGCGTCTTCCACAGGCCGGCCTTGTTGTCCGAGAAGGGACTCAAATTGGATCGAAAGTTCGTCGTGCCTGAACGCTGCGGAAGAGATCTTCATTCGACCTTGATCTCCGGCGACAACCCAAAGCGGCGGAAGACGCCTTAGTAGCACCTCAGAGTCGATAATTCTGGCATCGTTCTGGGGCGCTGCGATCACCCAAGCCGTTCCAAGTATGGCTTCAGGAATGAAAAGCTCGGCCCCACAGGCCCTTCGTGTTCCTCGCGGCTGATTTCATCGAAATAGTAAAACTCGGTGCGACCGTTCGGGCCGAACTCGATTTCCAGATCCTTGCGACCACGATGCCATTCAATCTGAACGCCGGAATCAGGAGTGGGAACAACGCTTGGTGCTGGCGCATTCCGATCTAGCAGTTGATCGATTACAGCAAGGGCGCGGTTGATCGCATCCCGATCAATTCTGTCCGCCCCCTCACCGTTCCAATTGTCAGGCAGAGCAATTATGTCTGCGAAGCCCCGGAGCACCGGGTTGAACCAATCGGGCAGCGGGCCGCCGTTATCCTGATAGCTGAACTGTATAATCCGTCCTCGGGCCGGGAGGGAAACGATCCTTTCGACGGGCACCCGCCGCGACACCTCGGGTCGAGTGTCCACAAAACGGTCCTTCTCTGTCAGGTCTGCGAGTTGGCTGTACGTCGTGATTAAGCTTGCTTCCGGCCTGGTAATTTCAGCTGTTGCCACGGATGTCCGTCCTTTGCCAAATTCTGTGCATTTCCGCATTCGTCAAAGACGCGAATGACTTAACAATCCAACGCCGCCCAAGGTCGAAGAACTCAGCGCCACTTCCCACCTGGCCCCTCGCCGTCAGATGCAAGAGATACATCGGCTTGTTGTCCGTAGTCCGGAGAGCAGGCTGTATGTCAACGTGCAACCGCCCTACGGGTCGCCCTTTGTCGTCCGGGATGACGAAACGGGATTGAATCCGGACGTCTTCAGCTCGCCCGGGAATCCGGTCCGCTCTTGCCGCCCAATCGCTGGGTGTTACCCAAACGCTGAACACCTTGTCGAAATCTGCAAAGGTTTGCCAGCCTTCGCCGGCAATGATGTGGTTGACATAACTCACTTCGCATTGGTTGATCTTAGGCAGCCCTAGATTCCTATCGCTTAAGAAACGCTGGAATACGTCGAAATCCCTTTGAAAAGCATCCTTAACCCGCTCGTACCTAGGGTATTCTTCGCCCTGACCTTCTTTGCGCCAATTCCTAATGAAGCGATCCGCCTGGACTTGGATCATCTCGTTGCCGCGCTCGTTAACGAACCACATGCGGGGGACGGGAGGCTTATCGAGCGCCTGCAGCTGTAACCCAACCCTCGCGCGCGGGGATTCCGGAAACTCTTCCACGAATGGAGGTAAAGCCGCTTGGTCTTCTGTTCGGGGGAAATTGTCGGAGAACTCGTCCCACAAGAGGCCTAGTTGGGCGGTGCTGATCCCGCGCAACGACTCGAACTGGACAGACAAAACCGTCTCAACAACGGGGGGATTTGCAAAGTTTGGCAGATCGTCAGGCCGCGAAGTCATCGGAGGGTGGCTGCCCAAGTCAGATGCCTCTCGTATTGCTTGAACGCCATTCTATCTGATTATGACATGAAGGCAAGTTAGGCCCGCCTTAATTGGCTTTAATGCGGTTACGTTGGTGGTACGCCGTAGCCCCTCCGCCTACGTCCCCTGCTTCGTCTCCAGCCCACCCGGCGCGGGAACCGCCGTCGGCCCCGGCGGCGCCACTACGACCGGAACAGCCGCCACCGGCACAGCCGCTGCCTGCCGCGAGTACGCCGCCCGCTCGTCCCACTTGCCGAAGATCATTTTCCCCGCGGTCGTTTGCAGCACCGACGTCACCGACACGTCGATGGTCTTGCCAATCATTTTCCGCGCGTTGTCCACCACCACCATCGTCCCGTCATCCAGATAGGCCACGCCCTGGTTGTATTCCTTGCCTTCCTTCAGGATGAACACGCGCATAGTCTCGCCGGGCAGCACGATCGGCTTCAGCGAGTTGGCCAGCTCATTGATGTTCAGAACTTCCACGCCCTGCAGCTGCGCCACCTTGTTCAGATTGAAGTCGTTGGTGATGATCTTGCCCTCGTACAGCTTGGCCAGTTCGATCAGCTTCAGATCGACTTCGCGCACGGCCGGAAAATCATCTTCCACAATCTGAATGGTGAGCGTGGCGACCTTCTGCAGCCGTTGCAGAATATCGAGCCCGCGCCGTCCGCGATTGCGCTTCAGCGAATCCGCGGAATCGGCCACCAGTTGTAACTCGCGCAGCACAAACTGCGGCGTCACAATGATGCCGTCGAGAAACCCGGTCTCGGCAATATCGGCGATGCGACCGTCGATAATCACGCTGGTGTCCAGAATCTTGTAGCTTTTTTTGCCCTGCTTCTCGCCGCCGAAAATTCCGCCCAGCGCCGCCAGGTTCAGCAGATCACCCTTATTCGCACCCACAATCAGCCCGACGTAGGCCATCAGCAGCATGACCAGAATCTGTAGAAAGCTCTGGGTTTGGCCCTGCGGAATGCTGTTGCGGATGACCAGCGCGAACAGGTAGGCGCCGCAGATGCCGAGAAAACTTCCGATGGCCGCCCCGATGAGCCGCTTCAGGCTCACCATGCGCAGCTTCCATTCGAACAGGACTATCGCCGCCCCGATCAATGCGCCCACGCCCGCATCAATGTTGCGGGTCTGCCCAAAGGGCTCAATGACGAAGCAGGTAACCGCTACCACGATGACAAAAAGAAGACGTACAAGAATAAGATCCACGGTAAACCTCCGCGGATGCAGTTTGCCCATATGTCCATACCACCAGGCGATAGCACCCGTGCCGCCTCCGCGCCGCCCCGGCGGGAATCGGCCTTGCCTATGCGGAGCGCGCATGAATTAGGGGAAATACCGATGAATGAACGTGCGCCCCGTTCCGGCCTGCTGGGGCTTGGCCGGACGACCAGTAATCCAACGCCAAGAGTATATACCCGCCCGTAAACCGCAGGGGGAAATCTGCCCCCCGGACCTCAGACCTCAGACCCCGGACCTCAGACAGTGTATGTTGCCAATCTTTCCGACTCTGTCATCCTTGCAATGAAAACAGGCGTACCTGGGATTGGCGAGTGTTCGGCGAGGATGCTGCTAGCCGAGATCGGAGATATTGGGCGCTTCGGGAACCATGAAGCCGGGAACCGAGAAGCAATGACAGATCCATTTTTCTACCACGTATCCCCGCCCCCGCGCGGCGGCCACGCCCCCAGCGCGCGCCGCATCAGCGCGATCTGCCCTATGTGATAACTGTTGTGCGCCACCATCTGCCAGAGCACGCCCTCGACTGAGCCCGCAACTTTCTTGTCGCCCTCGTGTACGCTTTCCACTTCGCGCTGCAGTTCGTGCGGAGAACGCTTCGCCAGTTCGGCGAACTCACTCAATAACTCCGCCATCCGCGCCTTCAGCCGATTCCATTCCTGCTCGTCGGCAGGCGCCGACCCCGCCGGAAAACTCTCCGAATTGTGTTCGGGATACCTCGGCTTCTGCCCGCGAATGCGCCGCAACTCGTAATCCATCCAGTAATTCATGTGAAACACGAGCTGCCCTATCGAGTGCGGAAATCCCGCAACCTGCCGCGCCGCCAGCTCCGCGGAAATATCTTCGACACACGCCATGGGGTCGGCATGCGCGCCCTTACCGCGAAGCAGTTCGGTCAACGCTCGATGCGTCATGGAAATGGAAGATGGGAAGCAGATAGCTCTGTCATCCTGAGCGAAGCGAAGGACCCGTGCAGTCTCTCGCCGATGGCAGACTTCACAGGTTCTTCGCTTCGCTCAGAATGACAAAGAAAACCCCCGTTCCTAAGCCCGATCCGCGGCAAAGAAGTTACCGCCCCGCGAAGTACTTCTCCTCCAGAATCCGCCGATGATGCAACTCATGTCCCGCGATGATGTAAGCCAGCGCCCGCACGCTCACTTCATTCTTATTGGCCACGCCGCGCCGCATCCAGGCGGCCTCGTCGAGATTGCGCAGCAGAGTCAGCGTCGCCCGCCGGACCGAAATGTAATCCTCAATAATCTCCGCCAGCGGCGCCCGCGCAAACGGACCATGCTTCACGTAGTCGTCCTGTTCGAAGCCCTCCATCGGAGTCCGGTCGCCGCGCGCGATCCGCAGCGCGCGATACGCAAAAATGCGCTCCGTGTCGCACACGTGTCCCAGCACTTCTTTCGCGTTCCATTTATCGGGCGCGTAGCGAATGTCTCCGTCCCTCTCGTCGCGTCCCGAGAGCAGCATCATCATCTGCCGCCTCTGTGCGTCGAGCGTTCCTAGGATGTCGGATCCGGTGATCAGTGAAATGTAGCGGTCATAATACGGCGCATACTCGCCCGGCTCGGGCCGTGCGATCTTCAACGCTGCTGGACTCACCACGGCTGGTTCTAACATGCTCTGCTCCATCCCAATAATGAATTCGATCTTGTGGAGCGGCGGACGCCTTCGTCCGCCCCCGGACGAGGGCGTCCGGGGCTCCACTCTCAAACTTAGACTCCCCACTCCGGTTTCCGTTTTCGATAAATCTTCGACCCTGCAAGGATAACCCTCAGCCCCTGTGGAAGGGTACGGTCGCGGCAGTTTTTTCTGGGAGTCCTTACACATGCAATGCAAACTGTGCTCGGTTAACCACGGCTAGCCAGCCTTCCTAGGCGACGGCCGAAAGTATCATGCCAGTTACTCTGGACTGAAAATAAAGGATTTCCACAGCGCTCACTTTGAGACGGGGGAGTACAATTCGTTTTGGTCACGAAAGTGCGGCCAGTGACCCCTAATCCCAACCAGGAAAGGAATTTTTACCCCATGTGGAAGCCGACCAATCAGCCTCAGACTCCTGCGCAACCTGCCGCGCCGGAGCGCCCGACCATGCCTACCCCCAGCGCGCCCGCTATGGCCGCCTCTGAACCCGTCGCTCCCCGGCCGGTCACAACCACCACTGCGGACCAGGCTACCATTGGCAAGTCGCTGGTCATCAAGGGCGAGGTGACTGGTTCGGAATCGCTCTACATCGACGGCCGCGTGGAGGGATCCATCAATCTCGCCGGCAATCGCGTCACCATTGGGCGCAATGGAGTTGTTGCCGCCAACATTAATGCCCGCGAAATCGTCGTGCTCGGTAAAGTTCGCGGCAACCTCACCGCCAGTGATCGCGTCGACATTCGCAGCGACGGCTCGCTCACCGGCGACGTCGTCGCCGCCCGCATTTCCATTGAAGACGGCGCCTTCTTCAAAGGCGGCATCGACATCCGCAAAGGCGGCCAGCCCCAACAGCAGAAGCCCAACGGCGAAGACAAATCAGTTCCGGCCAGCGAGCCGGCCTCCGTCGGCGCAAGGGCGTAAGTTTCGCGTTACAAAAAATTTGGCCGGTCTTCAGCAGCGGGCAGCCGCAAGGATGCCCGTTTTGCTTTTCCGATGTAGCGCAAAGCTGCACTATACTGTAGGGGTGGATCGCGGGTTCAAAGCGATTCCAATGACCCGAAAAGATCTTCAAGAACTTTCTCGATTACGGCTGCGAGAGGCGGAAGCGCTCTACGAGGCGCGCCTCTACGATGGTTGTGTATATCTTGCGGGATACGCGGTTGAACTCGCTCTCAAGGCACGGATATGCCGCCTACTGCGAGTGAGCGAGTATCCGTCGGGCGATCTCGGGAAGGCCTTCAAGGTTCACAGTTTGGAGCAGCTAAAGGTGCTAGCGGGATTGAGCCCTGATATTGACGTCAGAAAGAATAAAGGGCTGTTCGACAACTGGTCCAAGGCGGTGGCTTGGAATCCCGAACAACGGTACGAATCGCCCGGCAAGTATCGTGCCGGCGAAGCCCGGGTTATCCTGGACAGCTTGACGGCTAAGCCAAATGGAGTGTTCACGTGGCTCTCAAAACGTTGGTAAGTCCCTCTGCGCTCGCGAAACAGGTGATCGGGTATCTCCAACAGATGACCGAGGAGAAGCGGGAGTTTGCTCTCGCCATGCTGGTTCCCTCTGAAGCCTTGTCCGACAGATGGAACTTGGTTCTGAGTGCACCGTGGATTGACCGCGAAGGTCTTAATGCTGCGATTCCCACGGTGACGTCCGCCTTGTTGAAGCATCTATCCAGAGTCAACGCAAAAAAGCTGGAAAGGATCTCCGTGTTGCCTACAAGCGACACCTTGGTCTCTAGTATGGCTTCTCTACGCATTTCGCCCGGCGAGGCGTATCTCATCCAGAACTATCCGTTAACTGCGAGGGGCGTAGGGGACGCTATCGTCTTGGTGGCGGGAGGACCTGGCACCAGCCGGAACGATCACCGTCAGACTTTGCAAACCCGCGCTTAGCCTCTGCTGAAAGCTCATGCCCATTTTCCCCCAGATTGATATACTTGCCCCCCTTTCTTTCAACCGGAAGAATGATCCGGAAGTATTCGTTAGCCATCAACTAAGAAAAAACGGCCGGGGGTGTTCCCCGGCCATTTTGCTTTCCGCGGCTTACTGCACGATCAAGGTAACGTTCACGCTGTGTGTCGGCGCCGAGGTACCGGTTCCGGTGGAAGTCACCGTAACCGTGTAGGAGCCGGCAGGAGTGCCTGTCGCAGCTTTTGTAGTGCTGTTTTCGTTGTCGCACCCAACCATGGTGCCCAACGTTACCAGCAGTACGAATCCGAAGCCAAGGCCCGCCCGGCGCTGGCGCCCTTTCTTGCCAGTCCCGGCCAGCAGCATGCCGAACAGCCCCAGGCCGCCCAGGCTGGCGAGCAGCATCGGTGAGCCCGGTTGTGATCCCGGACGCGCCGGCCGCATCATGCTGGCCGTCCCGCGCGCCGTGGTCTGGATGGTGAGAACGGTCGTGAGAGGTGCATTGCCGTTCGCCACAACCGACGCCGGACTGAACGAGCAGGTCGCCCCCGTCGGCAGCTCGCCGCAGGCGAACGTGATGGTTCCGGTGTAGCCGTTCAAGCCGGCCAGATTGAGCGTGTAGGTGGCAGAAGCTCCGGCCGCCACCGTCGCGCTCGGCGCAGGCGCCCCCAACGTGTAGTTTCCGAGAGTTCCGCTGCCGTTCGCGTTCAGGAAAGCAGTCAAGCCGCCGGAGTTGATGTTCCCGGTCACCACGTCGACTGTGCCGTCGCCATCCAGATCGGCGAGCGCCAGACCCAGGCTATTCCCGTTGCCCGGGAACTCGACCGGCGCGTTCACCGTGCCGTCGCCGTTGCCAAGCATGACCGCAACCGTGCCAAACGACTGGTTGATGTAGACCAGGTCCGGGTTTCCATCCCCGTTCAGGTCGAGCATCTGGATGTCCGCCGGATTGGGATAACTCCCCAGCGTCGTGCTGGGATACGCCGTCAGCGCTCCGAACGTGCCGTCCCCATTACCCAGCGCGATCTGAATCAAGCCCGGGTACGTCGTTCCCTGGCTCTCGGTGATCGCCATGTCCAGCTTGCCGTCTTTGTTGAGGTCGCCGAAGGCGACATAGAAAGGGTACCCGTCTGTGTCGGTGAACGTGACCGGCTTGAAGGTGCCGCTGTTGTCGCTGTTGGCCAGAAAAACTCCAACCGCAGACGGGCCGTACAACGCGGTGACGATCAGATCCAGGTAGCCGTCTCCGTTCAAGTCGGCCGCCGTGAGGATCGTCGGATTATTATGCGCCGTAACGTCATACGTCACCGCATCCGCGAACGTTCCATCCCCACGGCCCAGCAGCACCGAGATGGTGCCGACGCCCACGTTCGGGGTCGCGAGGTCGATGTTGCCATCGTGGTTGAAGTCCCCGGTCACTATATTCTGCGGATTCGATCCGGCGGAGAGGACAGGTCCCACGGCGAAGGTTCCGTCCCCGTTCCCGAGGAAAATGTGGATTGCGCTGTTGGTGTCCGAGGCCGCCACATCCGGCTTGCCGTCGCCATTGAAATCGGCGACCGTCACAAACCTCAGGCTGGGGCTTTCTCCGTAGCTCACTCCCGGATAGAACGTGCCGTCGCCCTTGCCGAGGTAGACCACGAATCCCGTGGAAGCATAATTACCCGTCTGCCCGACCACGGCATCGGGAATGCCGTCGCCATTCACGTCCGCGATCGCCACGCTGCCCGAAGTCGCGTACTGGTCGAAACTGTTGGGCAACGGATACGTCAGTGCCGCGCGGTAGCTGCCGTCGCCATAGCCTTGCAGGTAGACCATGTTGAAGTAGTCGTCGGAGGCCACCACGTCCAGCAGGCCGTCGCCGTTGAAGTCGGCGACCAGAGGCGCCGTCCAGGGGAATCCTCCAATGCCGTAGGTCACCTCTTCCGCCGCCACATGTCCCGTGCCGTCACCCAGCAGAATGCTGATGCTGCCGCCGCCTTCATTGGTAATCACGATGTCGCCCTTCCCATCGCCGTTCACATCCGCGATGGTGGCCGCGAACGGAGTCTGGTCCTGGTCGCCCGTGTTGTTGTAGTAGACGCCGGGCTGAAACGTGCCGTCGCCGTTGTTGACGTAGACCGTCACCGTATTGAGTTCGTAGCAGTTCACGCTGACGATCTCCGGCTGGCCGTCTCCGGTCAAGTCTCCAATCGTGTTAAAGCAGGAGTCGTAGCTGCCATCCCCCGTGGTCAGCAACACCGGCGCCGCCCAGCCGCTGCCGGAGGCCAGCGATACTCCCACCTGGCTCCCGCTGAATCCCGCGAAGCCCAGTTTGCCGTCGCCCTTGAAGTCGCCGAAGATCATCTCGCCGGGCGCCGGGCCCGTCAGGGTGGCCAGCGTCGATGCGGCCTTGAATGTCCCGTCGCCATTGCCCAGCAGTTCGATCGCGTTTCCCGGATTCAGATTGTCGAAGGCCAGCACGTCCAGCTTTCCGTCGCCGTTGATGTCGGTCAGCAATCCCCCCACCAGCGAGTTCGGCGACACCGCATAGGTCACCGCCGTGGCGAAGGTGCCATCGCCGTTGCTGATCAGCACATCAATCGACGCGCCGCAGCCGCCCCCGCCCCCGCCTAGCGGCATGCCCGCCCCATGGGCCAGCCCGCATGCTCCCCCGGTGGGATGCACCTGCACGATGTCGTCTTTCCCATCGCCGTTTACGTCGCCCACGATCAATGGATCGTCCGCATTGTTCGGCGTGTTCGTCAGCACCGCGGCCTTAAACGTGCCATCGCCGTTGCCCAGCAGCACCGAGATCGAATACGTCGACGTCTGTCCCACCTGGTTGTATACCAGTTTCGCGACGTCCTTCTTGCCGTCGCCGTTGAAGTCCCCCATCACCGGTTCGGTGTTGTCATCGTCTGTTCCGCCCATCAGAGTTCGCGCTGCCGATGTGAAACTCACCGTCGGCATGCTGCTGGCGTCGCCTACGGCTTGGTTCGAAAAGCGCCCCTTGCGAGGCGGCGTGGCGGATGCACTTCTGTTTGCCGCGGAAGCTGCGGCCGGCGCCAGCGTGCCCGGCTGGCCAGGACGCGTCGCCCGGCCGTCCTTCCTCGAGTGTTGTCCCTTACGTAGCGCCTGCTTCAGGTGGAACTGGCTCGACCGGCTCGGTTGCGCGTTGGACCCAAAACCCGGCAGCGAGCCGAGGAACAGCGTCATCAAAACTACGTACTTTTTCATTCGATTTTCCTTTTCAAAGTCTGAGATGTGCGGCTGGTTTGCTGCTCAACATTTGCCCGCCACGCGCTCACTCACGGTGCGATGGCGACTTGTTGATCATCGGTCAGACCCGTTGGTGGTGCGGCANACCGAGGTACATTTAGTTGTGCGGCGGGTTCGTGTTCGGGCAGGGTTCGTTTTTGGAACAGAATTTCGCCAGGAAAGNCGTAGAAGTAGTCGGCACTCCGCGCCAGGCGCGCGGCCCTTACTCCACCAGCATGCAGTCCCCGTAAGAATAAAACCGGTAACGCTGCGCGACTGCGTGCTCATATGCCCGCATCACATTTTCTTTTCCGCCCAGCGCGCACACCAGCATGAGCAGCGTGGACTGCGGCAAGTGAAAATTCGTCAGCAGCGCCCCCACCACCTGAAACTTGTATCCGGGATAAATAAACAGATTGGCCTCGCCCGCCCCTGCACGCACTTCGCCGGGTGCCCCATTTCTCGCGCGTTCTGTGCGCGAGAAAGCCTGCCCTGAGCTTGTCGAAGGGTGGGGATTTTCACCTTGCTGCGACGCATATTCCAGAGTGCGAACCGTAGTAGTCCCGACGGCAACGATCCTCCGCGATTCCCTCCGCGCCCGGTTGATCTTCTCCGCGCCCTCCTCCGAAATCGAATACTCCTCCGAGTGCAGCCGATGTTCCTCCACGCGCTCGCTGCGCACCGGCTGAAAAGTTCCCAGGCCCACATGCAAGGTGACTTCGGCGGTTTCAATCCCGCGCTCCCGCATCCGCGTCAGAATCTCCGGCGTGAAATGCAGTCCCGCCGTCGGAGCCGCCACCGATCCCCGCTCCCGGGCATACACCGTCTGATAACGCTCGCGATCCCCGGAAGAATCCTCGCGCGCAATGTAAGGCGGCAGCGGAATGTGCCCGATCCGCTCCACAAGTGCAAAGAAGTCGTTGGTAGCAGGGGACTGAGAATTGCCAGAATGCGCATATGGGGACAGCCGCCCAAGCCTGCCCTGAGCGGAGCCGAAGGGGCTGTCCGGGAGGGCGAAGCCCTCCGGCTCAAACCGAATCCGCCTCTCCCCAAACTCTCCTCGCCCGATCACCTCGGCCTGCAACTCATCCTGCTGCCCGAAAAACAGCCGTTCTCCCACCCCGATCTTCCGTCCCGGGCGCACCAGGCATTCCCATTCGTTCGGCTCCTCCTGTAATTGCCGCGTCAGCAAAACTTCAATGCGCCTCTGCGGAGAATCCGCCGGGTGCCCCATTTCTCGCGTCCTTTGCGAGAAGTGGGGATTTTGCAGCCCGCCCCGCCGCCCATAAAGCCGCGCCGGAAACACGCGAGTGTTGTTGAACACAACCAGATCGCTCGGCCGCAGCAGCTCCGGAAAGTCGCGGAACTGCCGATCTGCCAAAGTTCCCGCCTCAAGCCCCGCGCCCGAAGTCACATGCAGCAGCCGCGATCCAGCGCGGTCCGCCAGCGGCTCCTGCGCAATCAACTCTTCCGGAAGTTCGTAGTGGAAATCGGAGACCAGCACGCTCTCCGATTATAGGGACGCACTTTATAGGACGCACACTATAGGACGCACACTGCAATCGCGCCGCAACCCGGCGAAACTGTCTCTGATTTTTAACGAAATTGGGATTGTTTCCGTAACCTGCGTGCTGGTACTATGCAGAAGTTGAGCTGCGGCCGCTTTTTATCATTTCCCCCCAAGGGTAACCATGCCTACGGAGCGCAAACACAGGGAAGAAATCGTCCGCTACGGACGCATGCTCCACGAGCACGGGTTCGTGGCCGCCATGGATGGCAATCTTTCGGTGCGGCTGGAGCATGACCGCATCCTGGTCACCCCCACCTGCGTCAGCAAAGGCGCCATGAAGCCCACGGACATGGTCATCGTCGACTTAGACGGTCAGCATGTCTCCGGTCGCCGCAATGTAACCAGCGAAATCGGCATGCACCTGCTTGTCTACCGCATGCGCCCCGATATTCAGGCCATCGTCCACGCCCACCCCCCGACGGCTACCGGTTTTGCCGCCGCCGGCGTCCCTTTGACCGAGCCTTTGGTGTGCGAGGTAGTCATGGGCCTGGGCTGCATTCCGCTGGCCGGCTACGGCACGCCCGGCACCTCGGAATTGGCGGAGACGCTGGAGCCCTATGTGCCGAGCTACGATGCCATTCTCATGTCCAACCACGGGGTTGTGAGCTACGGCGACACCCTCGAACACGCCTACATGAAGATGGAAACCGTCGAGCACTTTGCCCAGATTGCCCTGGTCACGCACCTGCTCGGCCGCCAGCAGCCCCTGAAAGAAGTGGAAATCGAAAAGCTACTCGTCGCCCGAACCCGGTATTTTGGCGCGAAAATCGCCTCCGCCATACCCCTGCCCCGCGCCCCGCAAAAAGTCAGCTAGGCCGCGATTCGACTGCACTGAAAATTCCTCGATCCCTGCGGAATGCCAAAGGGCGCTCTACTTGGGCCGGCGCGTTCAAGCCGGTCGGCCGCCAAACGGAATGAGGCCCGGGTACGACCAGATCAGCACTGACATTTCTTGGCTAACGCCCGCGAAACATCAAACTGACCGTTGCCCGAAGATCGTTCTGACCGCGCGCAACCGCAGCGGCGCTGACGAAGGTTGTGCGCAGCAAGTCCGCGCTGACGCGGACTGAAAATGGCCCCTTGATGGGGTGCTCGATGCCACCGCCGACGGCGTCGGAAAACCGAACGACGTATCCTGCCAGATGGCGCCCGCCGCTGATCGGCACTGAGCTGTCCACCAGACCGACGCCGACAAGCGCATGAACAAACACGCGGCCACTCTTCCATTCCATCGGGTAGAATACCGGGCCGACAAGAGCGCTTAGGACATAACTAGAGTGACCGGTATTGGTTACCTCGGAACCGCGCGCGTAACTGATGTCAACCGTACCACCCCATCGGGGACTGAGATCGTCATGTCCGCCAAAATCGACGCCATTTAGGTTCTGGCGTCCCACGTTGGAAATCGGCAGCGAGAGGAATGTGTAGCCGGCACTAACGGCAAAGTGCGGACCAGCGGCGGCGGGCGATGGTCCGGACTCTGCACCACTCTGCCCCAGGGCACTCGCGGCAACTACAAGCAGCACACTGCCGATCTTCCCCGTAGACTTCATCCTGGGCCTACGGTGCCCGGCGGCTGGCTGCTGAAGGAGGATCAGATGTCCTTTCGACCGCACAAAGCCATTAAAGTAGCATTATTTCAGTTCTCCAAGTGAACTGATTGTTAAATTCCGGGCCGGGCCGAATCGGTCTGCAGCGGCAAGATGGAGACGAAACAACAGTCCAAGGGCGTGCCGCAGAACCTGGTTCCCGTTAATGCATCCCTGGTGACCGGGGGATTTGTAAGGACGCGGTTCTTCTCGCGTCCCCAAACACCTTTTTATTCTGAGCGAGTGCGAGCCCCGTGAGCGAGTCGAAGAATTCCTAAAGACTATCCTGCTTGTCCGTACACCATTTCGATCACAGCACGCAGCCGGTGCTGACCCGAGTCCGGGATGGCTGCAAAGCGGAACGGCTGTTCCGTCCAGGAAACAGGGCGCAGCATCTCTGCCGTCCCGGTCACTGGCCCCTTGGGCGTAACGAATATCAACTTGACCATTGAACCGGGTGGAAGGAGCGGGGCCAGTACCATCAGGCCGCCGGTCAGGGAAACGCACTGCAACTTCCCGGGAATCCGGTGGCCGTCCTGGCAGCGCAGGACAATGGGGATAGAATCCGCCAGCTGCAGCCGCTGAGAACGCCTTCCTGGCTCGGCTTGGACGATCTGAGTCACAAGCATCCAGTATGCCCTGGGTTCAGGATACTTAGAAGATCACGGAGGGGCTGGTACTCTTTCCACTCAGGCCTCAGAGCCAGACCGATTCCCCAGTTGAGGCGACGGCGGACCGCCCCACCCTTCGCGCTGCCCGACCCGCTGGGGAGTCAATGAGCGTAATGGGGGATGTTTACGATAGCTACCCTTGCGAGAGAGCAGTTCATGCTGGGACTCCCACGGTCGCAGACAGTGACCAACACTTGTGATAAACGGTCCAGGACCTGTAGACGATTCCGACAGGTGAGCAATTTTGAACAGTCCCCCTGCTTTCTTGAGACCTACTATTCCACTGAGAAAGTACCGTTGGGGCGGTCATGGGTTAGTGTCGGCCGGGAGTGACATTTGGACTCTCACGGCTACCGTCTTCTACCGATCACGGTTGGATATGGCGTGGAACTGAACCGGCGTCGGAACGTATACCCAGTGGGCCCAGGTTCAATTCGGAGCTCTTCACATGCATCGTTGGGATTGTGAAAAGTAGTGAAATCCTCCCTCCAACTTCCCGTGGAAAGGAAACGTTTATGAGCAAGACCAGCAAAGCACTTTTTCTCATTCTTCTGGCAACCGCATCCATCGCACTGACGTTCGGAATTGCAGCATGCAACACGAACCAAACCCCGGACACCGCCGCTCCAACTCAACCGGCGCAGCCCGACCAGTCGCAAGACCCAGCAGCGGCAGCCAACCTGGCCCCTGCGAGCCAGACTCAGACGACTGGAACTGATCAGCGGTACCAGAACGATGCTAATGCTAATAATGATTACGACGATGAGGACTCAAGCTACGGGCGGCCGGCGCTCGAAGCGTCCGACGCTCCACCAGAGCTGCCGGAATATTCCCAGCCTGAATGTCCTGGCGATGGCTATCTGTGGACGCCCGGATACTGGAGCTATTCTTCTCAAGGCTATTACTGGGTACCGGGCGCATGGGCGCGGCCGCCCGAGGTGGGTTATCTGTGGACGCCGGGCTACTGGGGATTTTCCAGCGGCAGATACCGCTACCACTATGGATTCTGGGGCCGGCACATCGGTTACTACGGCGGCATTAACTATGGATTCGGCTACGTCGGCGCCGGCTATCAGGGCGGGTACTGGAATAGAGATCGCTTCAGCTATAACCGTTCCGTCAACAACGTGAACATCAGCAACGTCCAAGTTTACAACCGCACGGTGACGAATACAGTCATCATCAACAACACCACCGTCAACGTCACCAATAACCGCTCCAGCTACAACGGACCCGGAGGCGTTACTCGCCAGCCTTTGCCGACTGAAATTGCCGCAACGCGCGAGCAGCGTATTCCTCCGATGAACACGCAGTTGCAGCAGCAGCAGGCAGCAGCACAGAACCACCAGCAATTTGCCTCTGTCAATCACGGCCGTCCAGCCATTGTTGCAGCGGCGCAGCCCATCGCCGCAGGCAAACCCATCGCCCCGGTGATTCCTGCGCGCGCTGCAGTACCCGCGCGACCGGCGCCGCCGAACGCGCAGCCCAATCGTCCCCAACCGGCTCCCGCTCCCGCTCCTGGACGTGCGGCGGCTCCTGCGCCTGCAAAGCCTGCTGAACCCATGAGGAAAGCAGCTGAGCCCGCACAACCCGCAGGCAAGCCTGCTACGCCGTCGGCTCCGAACAAGCCCGCTCCGGCCGCTCCCGAGCGGCGCACTCAACCGGCGGCTCATCCGCAACCAGCAAAACCGGCGACGCCGCCACCGACTCCGAACCAGCCGGCCCCCAAGCCAACCCCGAAACCCGAAACCAAGCCTTCTACCCCGCCTCCGGCTGCAAAGCAGGCGCAACATCCCGCGCCAGCTAAACCGAGCACGCCAACTCCGGCCAAGAAGGAAACGCCAAAAGAAAAGGAGAAGCCGAACTAAACAGGGAAGTATTGTTACCAGCACGAAAGAACATCCGGGCGGCAAAGTTCGCTAAGGTAGCTGTTGTAACCAGCGATTACACTCATTGACCACGAAGCACCGCGGTTACGTGATGGTCAAAGTCAGGGCCTGGCTGGTTCCGCCGCTGGTGCAGCCTAGATCGGCGGAGTTTCCGCTGGGAGTCTTGATGGTAACGCTGGCTGTTCCTGGGCCCGTGAGGAGTGCGGTCGTCAGCGTGACCTGCAACTGGGAACTGCTTACCACCTGGGTGCTAAGAGTCGTCCCGTTGATAACCACGACTGAGGACGCCACGATATGACTGCCATTCACCGTGAGCAGGAATCCCTGCACTTGCGCGAACGGGATGCTGGTAGCAGAGAGATTGGAAATGGACGGGGAGGGACGAGCGCTTCCACACAGGGGATTCAGTGCGTTGCAACCTTGCAGCACCAGCACGGCGAGCAGCAGCGTGCTGAGCGGCCGCAGGGAAGGGTGAATTCGGTTCATGCAGCATCGTATACCCTGGGGCGTGTTTGAGTGGCAACTTTCGATACTGTCCAACTTCAAAAAGATGTCGTCGGGAGTAACCCAGACGTAATCACTGCGATCCTTTTGACCTGTTATCCTTGAGCCACCCATAGTCCACTTAGAACGAGTCGGCCGAGCGCATGCGCCTGTTCGTTGCGTTCGTGTATTTGTTGTCGTCCGGCACGTTCCGAACGTTTCCTTTGCCGCCACGATGTCGAGTAAGGATGTCGAGTAACTAAGTTCCACGGAAATTCCGCGAGCCTCACTCTTCGCGGAAAAAGCTTGGGAGGCAAACACTTCGATGACAAACACACTGAAGCAGTCAGTCTGGTGCGGCGTAGTGCTCGCGGTTACGCTCGCCATGATCGCTCTACCAACGCCAGTATCCGCTCAAGACGACGATGATCCGCCCAGCCGCGTCGCCCGGCTCGGCTACATGCAGGGTTCGGTTTCATTCCAGCCCGCGGGCGAAACCGAGTGGGTCGGCGCCGTTCCCAACCGCCCCATGAGCACCGGCGACCAGCTCTGGACCGATGAGGACGGGCGCGCCGAAGTACAACTCGGCTCGGCCGTGATCCGGCTGGCGCCTAACACCGGCTTCTCGTTCCTGAATCTCGATGACGATACCGTGCAGATCCAACTGACCTCCGGCGCCATCAACATCACTGTGCGGCGATTTAGGGATGAGGACGACTTCGAAGTCGATACGCCCAACCAGGCGTTTACCGCGTTCCAGCCCGGACACTATCGCGTGGAGGCGAGTCCGGACGGAGACTACACCGTCATCAGCGTCCGCGCCGGCGAAGGGGAAGCCACCGGCAACGGTCAGAGCTTTCGGCTGCACGCCGGGCAGCGCGGCACGTTCAGCGGCAGCGGCACCGACGAGCTCTATGCCGACGTCGAGCCGCTTTACGATCGCGACGAATTCGATAACTGGTCCGACTTCCGCGATCAACGTTTCGAACACTCGCGTTCAGCGGGGTATCTTGCTCCGGATGTGGTCGGTTATGAGGATCTCGACCAATATGGCGACTGGCGCGACGATTCGAACTACGGCCACGTCTGGTTCCCCAACCAGGTTGCGGTCGGCTGGGCCCCTTATCACGAAGGCCATTGGGATTGGATTTCTCCCTGGGGCTGGACTTGGGTCGATGATTCGCCCTGGGGCTACGCGCCTTTCCACTACGGACGCTGGGTGAATGTCGGCGGACGCTGGGGCTGGGTCTCCGGTCCGGTTGCCGTGCGCGCGGTCTATGCGCCCGCGCTGGTCGTCTTCGTCGGCGGTGGCCCGGGTGGTTTCGGCGGCAACGTCGGATGGTTTCCTCTGGGTCCACGCGAAGTCTATGTGCCCTCCTACCACGTGAGCCAGGCCTACGTGAATCGCGTGAACATCAGCAACACCACGGTCAATGTCACGCAGGTGACCAAGGTCTATAACACGACCATCATTAACAACACGACGAATATCACGAACGTCACCTACGTAAACCGGAGCGTCCAGGGCGCAGTGATGGTCGTTCCGCAGCATGCCTTCACCAGCGCGCAACCCGTGGCGAAGGTTGCGGTGTCCATGAACGCGCAGCAAATCGCCGCCGCGCCCATGAGCGCGCGCGTGGCAGTCGCGCCAACCCACGAAAGCGTGCTGGGCGCCCGAGCGGCAAGCGTGGGCCACGTGGCCGCGCCTCCGGCAGCGATCGTAAACCGCCAAGTCGTCGCCAAGAAAACTCCGCCTCCACCGCCGGTGGCCTTCGCGAAACAGCAACAGGCTCTGGCCGCGCATCCCGGACAGCCCCTGGTCAGGAGTGAAGTGCAGACCCTGCGTCCAGCCGCCGCGGCCGCCGCGGCCGCGCGACCCATGGTGAAGCAGGCGCCTCCCGGGAAACCGGCCACGCCAAACGTAGGGCACCCGGCCAACTTGCCGAATGCGGCGCGACCCCCGCAACCCGCACCCGCGGCGAACCAGCCGATCAATCAGCCGATGAAGCCCATGAACGAGCGGCCCATGAATCAGCAACCCA